>Ga0163147_10009472_pt1 | contig 10538 bp, 6 predicted proteins | sample OliLakLV19MP6G1_FD_148597 | JGI IMG/M metagenome (GOLD analysis project Ga0163147, IMG submission 148597) | Freshwater microbial mat bacterial communities from Lake Vanda, McMurdo Dry Valleys, Antarctica- Oligotrophic Lake LV.19.MP6.G1 | ecosystem: Environmental > Aquatic > Freshwater > Lake >... | reverse complement strand
TGCTCTTTTCGTCTACACAGTACCTATTCTCAATGATTACTCTTTCGCGGTAGGTGATTCTACTAAAAGTCTTCTTTTTCATACACTCTATATTACTAAAGTGTTGCGATTATTTCTTGAACTTAGGGTTACACGTTTTGACATTAAAGCAACTATTTTTATAGTCTATGCAGGTCTCACAAGAGACGTTCACGGAGAAGTGTGATGCATGACGGAGTAGATGACGGTTCAGGTTTAAGTTTAAGTCTGCGGGCTGGACTGATGATCCAAAATTTCTTGCAGCAATATCTTGCTGCCGGTGCGGCGAATGACATTCCAGTACTGATGATCGGAACACATTATCAGCATCTGAAATGGCATTACCAAAGTGTCATGGAGTCAATAAAGTTGGTCGCCTACCTGAAGCTCGGTGTACGACTGGAGACACGTCAGGTTGATCTACTACTCGGTTCTTATTTTCGAGCACGCTTTGGGCGAATGTCCTGCGCAGTGGCTGGAATTCCTGACGACTATCCGTAAGTGTGGATGGTCGCGAGACGGAGCCTTCATGCTTGATGTGGAGGCTCTTTTTTATAAATTCTAAATAGAATAAATTTTTCTAGGCCTAGAGGGAGAATTCTTTTACTTGACACCGACCTCCCCATAAAGGAGACATTATCTTATTTAAATTTCCTAGCAAAAGTACTCGATAGGCCACAGCATAAGCCTATAATATCGGGTGTGCATAAAGCTGGGGACAGAACTGTAGATAAAGAGCGCTATTTGGCCACAGACAGCGCTTGACTTTATTTTCTGATTGTATACAATGGCGCCTACGTATTTATGAGTATTTGGGAAAAAAGTAGCTAACCGCGTGGGACTTCGCAATAGCGAGTTTCTAGCCGCGGAGACGCGGTCTTTTTAATTCAGAACTCAAGGGGGTACGCGATATTTGACAATACTCGTGAGTGAGAGTCATACAAAAGCGCAAGCTTTTGTATGACCGAGCGAAAGTGAATTTTATGCTTGTCAGACAATTCAAAAACGTTCTAATTTCACCTCACGAGGTTGTGTGATCCGCAAGATCACACAATCGCATATTCTAGGAACCGATTTGATAAGGTCGGTTCCGAAAAAATCCACACGCGTTCGACGCGCGTGTGGTAATAGTGCAAAATCGCGAGGCGCCCAATTTTCAAAAAGCGTAAGCGACTATGAAAATGGAAGTGCCCTAGTGATGCGATTTTGCGCTGTAGGTAAGACGATTTATCGTGTAAAGATTTATGCCTTCGGGCGGGTCTTTTCGTCCACGATAAATCAAAAAACACGTCTGGTTCTGATTATGTATTTTTCAGAGACCAGACAACACTTAAAATTGTGCAGCGGTGCACAGCATTCAGTGAGAGAACTTTCGTATCACCCATAGGGTGGTGTGTAATGTTCCTTACAGGAATGTAAGGGTGTATGGTGGATGCCTAGGCTTCAAGAAGCGATGAAGGACGTGTTATGGCTGCGATAAGTTTCGGCGAGGTGCCAAATTACCTTTGACCCGGAAATTTCCGAATGGGGAAACCCTCCTGCTCTCAGCAGGAATCTGTGTTATGCAGATGCGTACCCAGGGAAGTGAAACATCTCAGTACCTGGAGGAATAGAAAGCAATATACGGAACTTTCTTTCTGATCAGATTCAGATCAAGTTTACTTGGTTTGAGCCATTATGATCAGGAAGAAGGTTCTTGCGATTCCCTTAGTAGCGGCGAGCGAAACGGGAACAGCCCAAACCATTCGTATTTATATGAATGGGGTTGTAGGACAAAGACGGCATTTAGTTGCGAAGAGTTACAAAAAATATGTATAGGAAAATGTGTTGGAAAGCACGACCCCAGAAGGTAATAGTCCTGTATTCGAAATGCATATATCTCTTTTGTTTTTGCTCCTGAGTAGTTCGAGACATGAATAGCTCGAATGAATCCGCCAGTACTAACTGGTAAGGCTAAATATTCTTGGAGACCGATAGTGAACAAGTACCGTGAGGGAAAGGTGAAAAGAACCCCGGAAAGGGGAGTGAAATAGATCTGAAACCATACACCTACAAGGAGTCGGAGCCTGGAATTTATTCCGGGTGACGGCGTGCCTATTGAAGAATGAGCCGGCGAGTGTATATTTGTCCTTTGTCTAAGTGGTAGACCCACGGAGGCACAGTGAAAGCGAGCGTGAATAGCGCGAATATAGGGCAGGTATACGACCCGAAGCGGGATGAGCTTGCCATGAGCAGGGTGAAGCGACTGTAATAGGTCGTGGAGGCCCGAACCGGTTGGCCGTACAAAACCATCGGATGACTTGTGGTAAGGAGTGAAAAGCTTATCGAATTCCGTAATAGCTGGTTCTCTCCGAAACAGCTTTTGGGTTGGCGTCGCGTGATCCCTCTGGGGGTAGAGCACTGGAAAGAGCAAACAGGGAGAAATCTCGTTGTTCTTATCAAACTCCGAATACCAGTTGGTTACAGCGCGGCAGTTAGACTATGGGGGAGAAGCTCCATTGGTCAAAAGGGAAACAGCCCAGATCGCCAGTTAAGGTCCCTAAATATATGCTCAGTGCAAACTGAGGAGGTGAGGATTCTCAAACAATCAGGAGGTTGGCTTAGAAGCAGCCATCCTTTAAAGAAAGCGTAACAGCTCACTGATCGAGAGTCCTTGCGCCGAAGATGATCGGGGCTCAAGCATATTACCGAAACTGCGGATTTTATTTTTCTTCGGAAATTTAAAGTGGTAGGAGAGCGTCCTTCTCTGCGATGAATCCAAGGCGAGAGCCGAGGTGGAGCGAGGAGGAGTGAGAATGCCGGCACAAGTAACCGCAAGACGGGTGAGACCCCCGTCCGCCGAAATACCAAGGTTTCCTTTGCGATGGTGATCATCGAAGGGTTAGTCGGTCCTAAGGGAATCCCGAATGGGGGACCCGATGGATAGCAGGTTAATATTCCTGCACATCGTTATGTTCCTATGGAGAGACGGAGTGTTGTACTTAAAGCATCTTATTGGATTGATGCTGGAGCATCGAGGAGGTCATGCTGGCAAATCCGCATGGCAATACTCCGAGGTGAGTCTGAAGGTGAGGCTACGGCCGATCTAATTTAAGGAGCACACTTCCGAGAAAAACTTCGTTTGGGTTAAACATAATGATTCCGTACCGCAAACCGACACAGGTGGTAGAGTCGAGAAGACTAAGGCGAACGAGTGAGAGGTCCTCAAGGAACTCGGCAAAAAAGCGGCCGTAACTTAGGGATAAGGCCTGCCTTGCTAGCAATAGCGAGGCCGCAGCGAAAGATTTCCTGCCGACTGTTTAACAAAAACACAGCTCTCTGCGAAGACGTAAGTCTATGTATAGAGGGTGACGCCTGACCTATGCTGGAAGGTTAAATGTGGGGGGTGAAGTGATCTTCGGATTGCTTTGCTGGACTACATAAGCCCCAGTAAATGTCAGCGATAACTATAATCGTTCTAAGGTTTGGTGTATGTAGCAATACGTGCACCAAACGGATTGGAACGATTATAGGTTAAACAGCCTAGCCATAGTTACCTTGCGACTCAGAAATGAGCGCATTATCCAAATGCAACCAACAAGAGACCAAATGTTGCAGACCTTAACATTCAAATGCATATATTTATTTATATTTCATGTGAGATGATGGTTAAGATAGAGTCCTATTGTGAAATGTCTATGATTTATTTCGTAGAAGAAGGGGATATAGAGCGTATTTCCTTGTCGGGTAAGTTCCGACGTGCACGAATGGCGTAACGAGTGGGAAACTGTCTCGAGGACCTGCTCGGTGAAAATACAATCCCGGTAAAGATGCCGGGTACCTGCAGATAGACGAAAAGACCCCAGGAGCTTTACTGTAGCTTCGTATTGAGGCTGTTGAATTTATGTGTAGCATAGTGGGGAGACTTTGAAGCGGGCTTTCGGGTACCGTGGAGTCGAAATATGAAATACCCATCTTAAATTTGGCAGTTTCTAACCAGGTAGATAAAATCTACCTGAGACAGTGCGTGGCAGGCAGTTTTAGTGGGGCGCTACCCTCCCAAAAAGTAACGGAGGGGTCTCAAGGTTGGTTAGGCGCGAATGGAAACCGTGCCGATAGTGTAATGGCATAAACCAGCTTGACTGTAAGGCGTAGATGCCGAACAGACGCGAAAGCGGAGCATAGTGAACCGATGGTACGCGTTAGATGCGGCCGGAGATTACCCGATAAAAGTTACCCTGGGGATAACAGGCTAGTCGTGCCCAAGCGTCCATAGCGACGGCACGGTTCGGCACCTTAACTTATTAGTTATAAAAAACAATAAACATCGGGGTGCCTAGAGTAGCAATACTCTACAAAAACAAATTGGCTATAACGGTGAACTCCATGCCAGCCACTACTACAATTGTAGTAGAATAAGGACATGGACAATACCGTGGAAAGGCTAAATCAATTTCAGAAATCAGTAATAATAGGTATCTTACTAGGTGATGGATACGTTCGTATCGTCCCTGGTCGCCAAAATGCATTTCTGGAAGTTAACCATTCGCTTGTACAGCGAGATTATGTCATGTGGAAATATGATGTATTAGAGGGTGTCAGAGCAGGCGTACCAAAAGTACGTTCTGGTAACGGAGAGCGTCAAGCAATCCGCTTTTACACTAAACAATCAAGTGAAATAACAGAGCTCCACAAACAATTTTATTGCAGTGGAGTGAAAATTATTCCAACAGATTTAAAACTCAACTCGCTTACTTTAGCAGTCTGGTTCATGGATGATGGAAGTCGGTGTAGAGAATCAGACGTGTATTTAAATACACAACAATTCGATACAGAAAGTCAGTTAATCTTAGTCCAAGCTTTACAAAAACTTGGCTTAGAAGCTACTCTCAATAAAGATAAGCATTACAAAAGAATACGATTTCTAAAGAAGAGTATTCCTAAATTGTTTATCTTGATTAAACCGCACATAATTCCTTCAATGATGTACAAAATTGGTTTAGAATCCGTAGAGACTACACGCCGATCTCCAGTTAAATTACAACTGGATGAAGATATAGTCCGATCCTCACAGTAATGTGAGACCCGCATGAATAATCTAATATATCTCACGCTATATTAGACTAAGTTATTCATGCAACGACAGCGATGTCGGCTCGACTTATCCTGGGGCTGGAGCAGGTCCCAAGGGTTTGGCTGTTCGCCAATTAAAAAGTCACGTGAGCTGGGTTTAGACCGTCGTGAGACAGGTTGGTCTCCTATCTACTGCAGGCGTCGATTCTTGAGGAGAGTTGTTCCTAGTACGAGAGGACCGGAATGAACGAACCTCTGGTCTATCGGCTGTCACGCCAGTGGCATTGCCGAGTAGCTATGTTCGGAACGGATAACCGCTGAAAGCATCTAAGCGGGAAGCCGACTCCAAGATGAGGAATCATTAAGTCCCCTGAGAGATGATCAGGTTGATAGGCACTAAGTAGAAGTGCGGTAACGCATGAAGCTGAGGTGTACTAATAGGACGTAATTCCTGTAGGGAACATTGCACATCAATACATAATTAATTATGCTAGATGAAGCAATTTCTCTGCATGTTGTGCACAAAAGTACAATTTTACAGTGTTAAATAAATAAGAGTGTTTTCAATAATTTTGTTCGACAAAATTATTACCTACAAAAAATAGAATATGCGACGCAAGTATTGCGTGAAATGGTATTTACGGCGGGATAGCTCAGTGGTTAGAATCCCATCCCTGCCTCGTCATCAGATTTTAAATTTGATGACCATCTCACGCAATGTTTGCAAAATAAAAGTTAGATTAATATCTAGCGGTAAAAGATATTGAAAATTTAAGCAGAAACAAGAAACCGCAGGTGACTATGTTTTGCTTATGCAGGCACAAGGCTGATTTCAACCTACAAGGGAGAAAGCAGACTATGTGAGCTGCGAAATGTTGATATTTTGTAGAAAATTATTTAAAATCTACAAAGATTATCATTTCACTTAAAAGATATTGAAAATTTAATGTTGGTGCTTCAGCGAAGGGGGTACACCCGTTCTCATTCCGAACACGGAAGTTAAGTCCTTCATCGCCGATGGTACTCCTTTATTGGGGAAGAGTAGGTAGGCGCCAACATTAAGTTTTTAATACCCCTAAATAAATACCCCAGACACAAGTCTGGGGTATTTATTTAGGAGCGCCAACCTGAGGGTTGGCAGCAGGAAAGCGGCGCCAGTCCGACTGCGTATGTTATTTTCTCCCTGCGGGGTCCGCCAAAAGCGCATTTTCATTTTGATATTACCAGGGATCATAAAAATTAGGTTGTAACTAATATTTCGTCGACATAAGTAAATATAGTTGCAGGTATTAGCTCCTTATCTCTGGTTAAGTTTTTTATTATGAGAGCCGAATTAATAGTCGTGTGCACAAACGACTTGGTAAGAAGACACAGTATCAGGTAGTCTATGAGTTCTTTTATCAGATGACTGGTGTTGCGTTAGATTCTTGAAGGTACACCTGCAGCTATTGACAAAATCTATTAAATAGATAATACTTTAAATAGGTGAATTGTCACCGTGAAGGGAGGGCGTCATGAATACAAGTGGTTATCGTTTTGTGTTGTTGCTCGCTGTCTTGATGTCGACGCCGCTTTTGGCGCGGTTACCGCTTGAGTCACATCATCAGACTCAAACGGTCAGATTTCACGTAAAGGGAGGCGTCGTATACTTCATGGCGACCGTCAATGGGACGGTTGCAAATGGCAAAACTGTGACACCGGTTGAATGCGTACTCGACGGCCGTTTTTATCTTGTTGAGACTGGGTACACGCTTGTGGCAACTGCAGTATGCACTAAGTTCGGTACTGGTCTCATTCCAGGGGTTGTTCCTCAGGTAGTCCTGTTTGACGGAATAAACCGCGATGATGCAATTTATGAGGATGGTGTACTAAAAGCCTCACTTCCGCGCAGCGCTGCAGGAGGCGCATGGCTCTCTGTCATGATGGTCCCGCTGTCGTACCCAGGCCACCGCTTCGTGAATGCACCGATACAGGTGGGTGAGTTTTCAAAATCACTACTTGAACTTGAGTGAAGTGAAAAGAGTGAAAAGAGTGAAAAAAATGGGGGCATCATTATTGATGCCCCCTTCTTTCTTTTATATAATCCAGGGTATACTTAAATGCACAGCTCTATGTACAAAAACCTCTTTCTTCTGGTACTAATTTTTGTAATACCAATTTTTTCTTTTGCTCAAACACCACCAGCGAATTCTTCGGACGATATATTTTCAATTCTAGTTACGGTCAACCAAGCTATCATCAATCAAAATGGTCGCAATGTTGATGTTTTTTATGAGGTAGAAAGTTTGGACCGTACCTACAGCGGGCTTCATGTTGGTGTTGATTTTATAGAGGCTGGTGACGTGACTGCCACACCTCTCTACACATACTTCTCAGATCAATTTGTAAATCTTACTCCTAACGCTGCAAAAGAGGGAACTTTTCGTTTCGTGATACCTGAGTTTCTTGCAGGGGACGTTGATGCGCGTATTGTGTTATATGGAGACAATGATTTACTTGTTGCCGCACGCATTATTCAACGCATCACTCTGCCTGCTTCTGCGTACGAAAAAATTACTATTAATAAGTGCGATTACAAAGGGACAATCGTTACCTGTGGACTTTCCAGAAAATTAGCCAGCGGTGAAGTTGCGGTTTTGAGTGTCAAGCAAAATGGTATATTGGGTTATGTGGCTGATTTGCAAAGGGTCACACAACGGAGTACAAAATCGGAAGTAGTATTTACCTCGATTACAAACCTCGACGCCCTACAAAACGGTATCTTCGATGTTTCAGTGGTCTCAGTTGAGACAATACTAAACCGGACACGTTTTTCAGTACTCAACGACGTGGGTCAGACATCAGTCATCAGTGTACTTTCTGTAGAAAAGGGTCAGGAAGGTATTGTATTTTCTGCTGTCACTACCCGCAACTTTAATACTTCAAATGAAAAACTAAAAATAGATTTGTATGACAACACAAATCAAATCTGCGGAAGCCAGGAGCAAGAATTTACTGAGTCAATACAAAAATTTTCATTTAGCGAAAATGTCGGTTGTACTGTTGCGTATGCCATGGCAACTATTTCTGCCTCGGGAAAGGCGGTAAGTAGTAAGATAGTGCAGATTGAAAATTTGTTTGTGGTACCAAAAGTTGAAAGTGTTCAAAGTACTTCTACCAATACTTCTACGAATAAAAATATTAATACAAAAATTATGACACTCATTATTTTGGTTTCACTAGCTTTAGCTCTAGTCATTGGAGCTTTAGTGAGGAGGATGAAAAGTGCTTTCGTTATGTTTTTTGTGGTAATGACAGTGTTTGTTGGTGGAGCAGATATGGTTGAGGCTGGGGCTTGGGCTCTGGGTCCTGGTGTTAGTCAGGCACTACAACCATGGGGAACTATAAAATTTAGTGCGCAGTGTTCGGGAACAATTTTCCCAACAGTTACATATCCAGCGACAACGGGGGCGTGGACGGCAAATGGGTCGTGTACCGTGAGTCAGACAGGAGGGTCAGTAAATCTGGCTGATGTTTATGTTGGATTTACCGCCGCTCAGTTTTATGAACGCTCTACTGGGTCCATAACTTGCGGCGGTAGTACCAACGGAGGTATTTCTTGTGTTGGTTCCGGTACATTTCCTGTACCAGCCAGCCTTCAGCCTGGAGATGTAGGTTGGGTAGATTTTAGTCCTTCTGGACCAGATACTTATCCGGTAACAGTGACCGATAGACAAACAGGGGCTAGTGCTGGTAGTCTCATTCTGAATACATTAGCACATTCGTTGTCCGGGGACCGTTCTCACCAGTATGTTGTGTTAGCACCATCTCCCGCCTGTCGAAACGGAATCGTAGAAGCTGGCGAACAATGTGATGACGGAAATACTACTAACTCTGATGCTTGTACAAACCTATGTCGTAACGCTCGGTGCGGAGATGATATTCGAAGATATGATCTAACCTCTACTTTTAATCCCGATTATGAAGAGTGTGATGCTGGTTCTATGAACGGCCCTGCTCCAAGGACTTGCAGTGCTTCATGTAGACTAAATCCAACTACTTGTGGCAATGGTGCCCTTGACCCAGGTGAGGCGTGTGATGCGAGCGTGGCGGGTACTATAACAACGTGTTCAGGAATAACAGGTAATAAATGTAATACTAGTTGTCAGCTGGAGTCCTGTAATCCAAATGGTGTTTTTGCTTGTTCAATAAATCCGCACTCTGATACTACTTCTAGTGTAATTATTACCACATCGCTCGTGAATTCTAATCCAATTCTTAGACCCTTTGAAATTTCAAAAGAAGTGGGAGGAGGTTGGGGATCATGTGAAATAACCCAAACTCCGAATAGCGGTATTTACCTACCACTACCATTTACTAGTTTTTATCAAAGTGACCCTGTTGTGCTCGGGCTGAATACCTTTTTGGGTAGGTGTGTTGGCTATGATTACAATGGTGATTCTGAAACAATACAATGTACCCCGGCAACCTTAACAGGAACTAGTCCTGTTCTTCCAAACCTCACTTCCGAAAGCCTCCCAACCTTAAATGGCAACCTGACCCAAGGTCAAAATGTCACATTCCAAGGAGTAGTTCGAAACAGCGGTACTCTTGATATTAACAATGAATTTAGTAATAATTTCACCTATTGTTGGGGAAGTTCTTGCTCGCCGACACCTATGATTGGTTCGCAAATGCCTCAAGACTCGATAGTGGCCGGAGTCCTTCGTTCTGACACTTCTGCAACTTTTAACCTATCACAGAGCGGTATCTTGAGAGTGCAACACTGTATTGACTCCACCAATGCTATCGCTGAGTCAGATGAAACTACTGCCGATAACTGCAAGACAGCGAATTTTGTAGTTGCAGCAGCCCCTCCTGGCACACCTGAACTAATCATCTGCCCAATTAGCCCACCAACTGATCCGGTAAGTGTACCAGTTGGTCTGACGCGACAATTACAAGCTTGGTATTGGCCAAGTTATAGTGGTACGCCAACTTGTGCTAATGGAGGTTCGACTAATGTCACTGCTGATGCTGGTTGGATTAGTAACGCTGGCGGTATTGCTTCAGTAAGTAATAGTGGTACAAGAGGGGTGGTGACTGGGATATTGGAGGGAAGTGCGGAAATCACAGCTACTCATGCTAGTGAAAGTGCTACTAAGAATGTAACGGTTACCGCTGGCAGTGGTGGACCATATACGCCAACTATTACTATCGTCTCTAACCCAAGTATTGTCCGTAGTGGTCAGACTGCACTGGTGACCGTCACTATTACAGCCAACTACGTACTCGAGTGTACTTTGTCTGGAGCTGTTTCTGGAAACATCAATCATACCGGTCTGATCAATACAAACGGATCCAATTTCACTACAGTCCCACTAACAGCGGCACGTGTGGCAAAAGTAACTTGTACCGACCCAGACGGAGGGAGTCATTCAGCTGAGACAACCATCAGTGTCATTCCTACTTTCCAAGAGATTTAATTA
>Ga0163147_10009468_pt1 | contig 10540 bp, 7 predicted proteins | sample OliLakLV19MP6G1_FD_148597 | JGI IMG/M metagenome (GOLD analysis project Ga0163147, IMG submission 148597) | Freshwater microbial mat bacterial communities from Lake Vanda, McMurdo Dry Valleys, Antarctica- Oligotrophic Lake LV.19.MP6.G1 | ecosystem: Environmental > Aquatic > Freshwater > Lake >... | reverse complement strand
CGATAGGCGTGATGAGTGCGGCGGGGGCACTGGCAATGGCGATGCAGATTCCGGGGGTTTGGTTTATCCAACGCTACGGGCAGCTCCGTAAAAACTTATTGAGATTTTCGATTCTTCAGAGATTAGCTCTGATGGGTGTTGGTTTATTGGGAATTGCCATGAGCCTATGGGGATGGGGATCCATGACCGCCTTGTTGGTATTGATTGTGATTGCGAATGCCCTAACGGGAATAGTCATAGTCCTTTGGTTGTATTTTCTATCTGAACTCGTCATCAGCGAGGAGACAGGCCGGTTTTTCGCCCAGCGCAGCATTATCATCAATGGTGTATTGATCTCCGCGCTCCTTCTCGGTTACGTACTAGATTCATTCTCACCTGAAGCCAGTTTACCCTATTCACTTGTTGTTTTCTGGGGGGCCTTCATAGGGATAACTGAATATTTTTTCTGGAAAGGAATTCCTGATCCTTGTCCCCAGTTAGAAATAAAACCATTTAGCCTGCGTGAAACGCTCTTGGAACCCTTAAAGATAAAGGATTTCCGGCAGTTTGCAATTTACCTGGCAGTGCGCCACGGTTTGGATACAGCAGTACTGGCCTTCTGGTTTGTGTTTTTGATTAAAGAAGCCGGGTTCTCGCAATTCCTCATCAACGCGGGGTTTGCAGGGGCGCTTCTTGTTCGCATTTTCACCAGCCGCTTTTGGAACCTTGTGGCGGAAAGGTTCGGGCATTCGTCGGTTATTCTCATCACAGACTTTGTTTGTATATTTTGGCCTCTCGTTGCCCTTTTTCTTCCAGGCCAACATGTATGGATTCCATACATGATATCGATTGTGGTTCCCAGTTTGTTTAGTATGGGAATGGAAAATTCCTCCACATCGCGTTTATTTGAACTCACCCAACGCGAGCAACGAAGTGAAGCAATCGCCGTGTTTCATCTTCTTTTGGCGCCATTGATTTTAATAGCTCCATTCGTGGCTGGGTATGCTTTGTTGTGGTTAAACGGACCATTGGGTAGAGAAGCCGTTTCCTTGTTCGGATTGAAATCAAACTACCAATTGTTATTTACAACCGTCGTCGCTCTCCGGTTGCTGTGGTGGTTTTTGGGTATTTGGATGATACGCGAACCGAAGCGTGGTCCGGTGGATGTTTTCAGGCATATCGTTCAGTCGAACCCCTTTCAGGTGGCTAGAAGCATGGAAACGCTTGTCGTCGTTGCCCCCATTAAAGCTAGGTTAAATTCAATCCGCCGCCTGGCCTATAGTCGATCAAGATTAGCCACACGGACTTTGACGCGCATGCTTCAAGACCCAGACCGGCGTGTTCGGAGCGCTGCGGCGCAAGCCCTGGGGGAGTTAGGAGATGGCGAAGCTGTCCCTGCATTGATCCAGACAATTAACCAGCCCAATTGCGCCATTCGAAGCGAATGTATCATGTCTCTGGGCCAGATTGGCGACCCGTCCGCACGTCCACTGTTGGAAGAACTGTTGAAAAAACCTGAATTTCAACGGTCATCAGTCATTGCTCTTGGACATTTGCGTGATCCTTTGGCTGCTGATGCGTTATGGGAACTCTGGAAAGATAGCGACATTAATCTTGGCCGGCCACTGCTCGCCTCTGTGTTGAGCGAGATTGGGGATAAACGGTGGTTGTCTCAATTCTGGGCAGAACTATCTAGAGCAAAGGATCAACAACAGCGGCGTGATTACGTTTTAGCCGCTGCAAGCGCGAACGGACACGATGACGATTTGTACGCCATGATCACTTCATTTGAGGAGTTTGGGGCAGAAGATCTTATTCGCGAGGTGCACCGGTTGAAGAAACTGATTCACCCGCATCTCACGGCAGAAAATGAGGGCCTTTTTGCTACCGAATCCCTGAACATGCAAAAGTATATCCTGAAGAATGAGTGGGGTCTCATACTGGAGTCACTCGTTTCCATAATGCACGTATTTAAAATGACTGATGTCGATGGATTTTCAGTGCGCGACTCTCTGAGCTATGCAGACACTGTGACTCACGAAGGGGTGCTGTTTTTATTGAGCTTTGCTAAAAAGAAAGCAGTGACTCTTCCTTTGTCCTCGAAGTGAGGATTTTATTTTGAGCCGCCGTTTGCCCGCGAAAACGATTGAAGGCAGTTTTGAAAATCGGGATGGCGAAACCTTATTGTATAATCTTAGCTTCTGGGAAACTGAACTTTAACAAAGCAGGCTCGACTTTTCGTGGGACTTCAATTCTTTCGACTTCTCCCTTTTCATCCAGATAAACCATATAAAGGGCTTTAAATTTCATGGGCATATCAGGATTACTTTCTGCAATGGTGCTCCACAATGTTGGCTTGGCAAAAACACCTGTCACTTCTGTGATTTCGAGCTTGCGGGGAAATTTTCCAGTCAACGCATGATGTTGGTCGCGATACCACGGTATGAGACTCTGTGCCCAAATACTCAATCCTACGTGGTTATTGGGGTAGATGAATTCGTGAAGGAGTTTATTGATGATTACCGGGCGGTGTGGATAAAAAATCATTTGTCCATAATCCGGTTTTTTTCCAGTGAGCGGATCGAGCATCCCTTCAGGGGTTTCAACCAGCACCAATCTCGTACCACAAGGGAGGTCTCCATAATGCTCGACGTAAGGTTGACTGAACATTCCCCAAGAGTGGTATATGCGCATTTTCTGCCAGAGATAAGCCACGAGAGGCATTTGAAAGCCCCTATAAAATTTTTGAATGACACTATTGGAGACATCCATTACAAAGACGACCAGAAGAAACCAGACAATGACTCCTCTTCCGAACCGCATCAATCGGAGCCCAGAGGATTTCCACTTCGAAGGTCCTGCTCCTATTTGAGTGGAATGACTAAAACCTAACGAATCAAAGCTGCTAGGTGTCAGATTTAACCGTGTGAGAATGGGCGCTTTTTTCCACAGCCAATCAAGGAGTTCCTTATCCAGAAATAGAAACGCCACTCCAATAACCGCCAGAGTAAAAACCCATCCAACTGTCAGAGTAAATCCTATTGATGTATGAAGGAGGAGCACAGCGAAAACCCATACCCGACGAAACCACGGTTGGCCCCAACGTGCGAAAATAGCGAGATAACTGGTCGCTTGGATGGTGAGGGTCATGTAACAGGACACAATCATTATAAACCCGGGGGTGTTTGTACCGAATCTGGTTCCTAAGGGATGACTCCAGCACAAGTAGCTAAAATAGTTTCTTAATCCCTCACCTCGAACCCACGCGATATCCTGAATTTTTGAAAAAAAAGGACCAAACCAGTAAAACCCGCACTGGATAAAAAGGAGTAAAACCACAAGGCCGCGAAATTGGAAGTGGGCTGATTTCTTGCCCACAGATTTCTCGGCATTTTCCGGAACAGAAAGGAGCGACAGGCAAAGAGCGGTGAGCATGAACATGAAGTATCCCGCTGTGACGCATCCTGAGCAAAGGTACGCTACGCACAACGTGAAATAAGCTCCCAGGATTAAAGCGACTCTTACGGCCTTTCCGGCGAGGAGCATCAATCCACACAATACCATCAGCCCGCTACCCACCACCAACCCCGTCTGAGAATATAAAAGGCTGAAGAGCAGGGGCGGTTCCAACTCTCCATAGTTCATTCCTCTAAAGAGGGCTTCCCTTAATGGCCACATCTCTACGAGCATCCAAATGAGTGCCACTCCGTAAACTCTCACCGCCAATGCGAGGGCGCGGCTGTCCAGAGTAATAGGCTCAAAAGAATGGGACGATTTGTCAGGTTTTTTGTCTGGCATATCTGATTCTAATGACAGTTCGTGGATTTAAGAAATAAGCGATCTCGTCTAGGATATACCCGAGTCGTTTCTCTGCTTCCGAAACAAAGGAGGTTTATTGGCATGCAAAAAACTCCCCCTTTTTGGTGTGCGGCCTTCTAATATTGTAAGGTCACGCCTACATGCCAGCGATCATTAAACCGGGAGTTCAAACCCGTGTCTACAAGCTGGAACCCATAATCCACGCGGAGGGAGGCCCAAGGTCCTACAGCATATCGCAATCCGGGTCCTACGCTGAGCATTTCTACATCGTCGTCCTGCCCGGGTAGGGCATCCCCTAACCAGCCATGGCCATAGTCCACAAAAGCCAGAAATTTCAACGTCTGGTCTAACTGTTTCCAGTTTTCATTCACTAGTCCTAAAAGACTTACTCGTGGTGAAGACAATTCCCATGAGGTCATTACCCCATGGTCAGCGTTAAACTCGGTTTCTTCGTATCCGCGAATGGTGCTGTAACCGCCAAGGCCGAATCCTTCGCTCGCTTGTAGATTGCCGCTGGACAGTTGGAATGCGGCTTTCCCTGAAAGCTCTAACCCATAAGGCAGAGCGAGCATTCGGCTTAAATCTAGACGCGCATATTCATAGTCGGCTTTCGATAGCGCTCGGCCAATGTTGAAGTCTTGGTCGGTGTTGTTGTCGGTTAATCCACCGGGGCTGTACACGCCCTTGATATTAAAAGAGCTCCAACCGAAGGCATCGGGCATGTAACCATGATACCCCAGCGACCACTGGACGATATCCACATCGTTAGCAAAAACAGAGGTGCCACCAAAACTCAAGTTGTTGTTGCTGCTTTTGAAGTCGAACCCGGCATTAATTCCATGCTCGTAAAGTCCGGCTTGGGCTAGGGGGATTTCATAGTCGAGTCCCACCTGCCAGCTCTCGCCTTTGAAGGTGACATCCGGAATGTCTGCCGTCACATCGGCAAAACTCCCAAAGACCGTCAGGATATGCCGCCACGGCAAAGGCGCGCGGTAGGAGGCGTTGTGTGCGGAAAGAAATTCAAAATCAAGATCCGTCACGTGACTATAGGCTAGGGTGTGGCCCACGCCCCACGCGTTACCCCAGACCCCGCCGAAGGTCAGGCGATCATCTCCAGTAATCGCATTCCCGGAATCGTCGTAGCCCACAGAAAAGGTGTAAGGCTTGGCATCCTGTACCTCATACTCGACGACTCCGCTTCCGTATTCTTTACCAGTCGATACGGATGATTTGCTTCGGAGATAATTCGGGCTGATTTTGTTGAGCCAATTCACATCCCGAAGTAACTGATATCCATCGATGGTATCGCCTTTTTGGACCGTCGTCTGACTGGCCAGAAATTCCTTTGAAAAGAACTTGTTTCCAGTGACCCCGACATACTCCGCTTTGGCTTGGGTGACAACGATTTTGAGATGACCGCTTTTTAAGTTTTGTTCGGGAATATTGACGTAAACCATGGGCATGCCTTTGGCCCTCAAATACTCAACGATCACTTCGGTGACCCTCTGCATTTCATCCTCATCAATGGACTTGCCGAGAAAGATTGAGATCGCCTTCTTGAATTTTTTATCCCCAGCAAGCTTGTCAACATTCCGGAACAATATCCCTTTTGTCCCGGCCACATTTGCAGCAGAAGCCGACTGGTTATCGGGATAAAAGATAATTGATTTAATCGGGGCTGTCTTGATGAGGAGATCACCAGAAGGTGATTTCTTGTCCTCTGCCCGTGCCGTGTGGGGAGCAAGCGCTAAGGTCGCCAGAAAGGCAACCATGACCGCAAGGCGAGCGCAAGTGAAAGACAGAGGTGTGATGAGGGGTGCTGATTTCATAAAAGTGACAGGTTTTGCGGGGGTGTGATGTTGAAATATTTTTGGTCCATTTTGGCGAAAACTTTGTCCTTGATCTGCTGCTTTACGACGGGATCACGAAGCGCTCGTTTTCCACCTGGCTTCCTTTCAAGGTTCACTACTTCCACGGTAATGTAATGTTTATACTCGGTAACGTACTGGGAGCCCAACCTCCTTAAATCCTCCATTTGATTTAGTTTGAAGTCTTGACCTTGTTCCATCTGCTTCCTCATGACTCGACCGAAATGGGCATAGATCTCAGACTCGCCTGACTCTTGGTAGGGCCGAGTTTCCTCATGATGCAGAATCATTGTATAATTTTCGTTGGCAAAAACCTCGCCGCCAAAGATCAGAGGACCGATCTTAAACTTCATGCTCATGGCTTTAATTAATGGATTATTGAGACTTAATGAGCGGGGAAAGGGGTCAGGATGACCCGATCGGGTATACGCCAAGGAAATGATTTCTAAGCAATAATAAAAACCATCAGGCCCATCCCGATCAAATTTAGCGTCGTATCCTTTTAATCCCTTTTCTAGTTTGTACGTCTCTTTTAGAAGAAGGTTAGCTTGAATCTTAGGATTGAGGCGGAAGACGTAAAACTCGTTTGATTCTTTGAGCCTGTCGATGAAACGTTCCCTCTTGATGCCTGTCGTCATTTGATGAAAGACATATCCTTCACCGTTATGTTCGTAAAAGAGACCCGCGTGTGGACACGACGGTCCCTCAAAAACTTCTTGTAAGGCGGCCATCTCCGGCATCAAACTCCGCTGCATGATCAGATCCCCTGTCTGAAGTTTCACGCCTTTTAGTTCTGGATGTGTCCATTCTGCGGCAGCTTGGCCGATGGAAAGGCACAGTATTAAAGTGATGAACTTATAAGTTTTAAAATGATGCATGGGCGATTGTCCGGGGGAATGAGGGCAATGTTATTTCAAATAAGAAGTGACAGGTAATAATAACTATAGAGCTTTATCCGAGTTCGACTCATCAGGATCAATTTTCCCTCCCGATTTAAGATAATCGGCTTTCCACTCATTAAAGGATTTTAAGCGATATCTTTCACCCCCTCCATGATAGAGGGAAGTACCTGCAAGCGTTGCATCTGCAGATGTTTCAGCACGACTACCACCTGGTGAGTTCCTTTTCGTTTGTGGTTTGTCTTCCACCCATTTAATGATTTCGTCAAACGTATTTTTGGCGTCCGACAATGTCATTTTTTGACCATCATTCACGGTAGCTGTGATCTTGGTAGTATCTGTGGCGGCTCCTACTGAAGCCGGGGATTCTACATAAGTTTCTTTTGTAATCAATAATTTCTCCGTTTTTTTCTCGAAGTTCGTCAATGTTTCTTTGGGTTTAGATAGTCCCCCTGTTGAGCTGATATACGTTTGTTCCCATTCCCCCCTTTTTACGCTTGATGAGTCACTGGACGCAAGCGCTGCTGAGGTCACGTTATTATTTTTTGATAATCGAGCGAGCGCGCTCTTATTTTTCGTGCTCACCTTAGTGGGGTCTACTGATTTGCCTGGCCATTTCAGAAAGTCTCTATCATCATCATCATTAAAATCACGGCTAGGATAAGCAAAATCCACATCTTTATAGTACCGACCATGGGTGTTGTTTGATTTGTCTTTGTTCTGATTGAGAATCTCATTTCCCTTTTGGATATTGCTAGTGGTAATATTGGGTGCCGTAGTGGTTTGGGTATCTGTGGACCCAGGCGCAACGCCCGGCCCCACGGGTCCCGCTACGACTGGTCCCGCTACGACTGGTCCCGCTACGACTGGTCCCGCTACGACTGGTCCCGCTACGACTGGTCCCGCTACGACTGGTCCCGGTACGACTGGAATAATAGCAACAGGGGCAACGGGGGTACGGGCGCAATTGGCGCGACGGGTGCAACAGGCACAGCTTGCGCAAGCGCCTGATGGGACGAAAGGACCAGCATTAAAACTGTGACAAAGGCTATGAGCGACCGGTAGAAGTTAAGATTTTTTTTCATAGTTAGCCTTGTTTTAAGTGAATTGCGTTCCCTAGAAATGACACAGACGGAACCTGAATTGAACAGAAATTGCCATCGGTAGTGCATCAGTTAGCCTTACATTCATGGCATAGCAAGTTTAAACTCAGGCTTGCCATTGTAGAGGTGAATGTGGGTAGGGATAAGGCAAGAAAGCTGCAAGTGAGGAGCACACTGCAGCCCACCTCGCACGCCTAGGAATCCTCCTGCGCCCTAAGTTCCATAAGATTTTAGCTCATTATAGGGGGAAATGGAACCAGATGGACAGACAAGATCAGACAGGAATGTCCACGCCACACACGCCAAGAAAATATGAGTTACCCATTTCCCCACTTGCCAAAGTCCTCGAATGCGGGTCTGATTCCGTTGGTATTATCATTAAAAATTTATGGAAAACGTCATCATTATTGGTTCCGGGTGTGCTGGGTATACGTCTGCGATTTACACGGCTCGCGCAGGGCTTAATCCACTTATTTTCACAGGGCTCATGCCGGGGGGGCTGCTCACAACGACGACTATCGTCGAAAATTACCCCGGGTTCGAAAATGGAATCGATGGGTTTGAGCTGATGATGACCATGCGCAAACAGTGCGAACGGTTCGGGGCGCGTATTCGTGATGTCGAAGTCGTGACAAGCGTGGAACGGAAGGGTTCAACTTTCATTGTGGGGATTCAAGATGAAAAAATTGAAGCAAAAACCATCATCATCGCCACCGGCGCAGGACATCGGCACTTGGGGATTGAAAGCGAACATTTACTCGAGAACAAAGGCGTGACCTATTGCGCCACGTGCGACGGTCCGCATCCCATGTTCAGGAATCAACCGCTCGTGGTTGTGGGTGGGGGAGATTCCGCAATCGAAGAGGCTACGTTCCTCACTCGGTTCGGTTCCAAAGTCTATTTAATCCATCGCCGCGATAAACTGCGCGCTTCAAAAATCATGCAAGACCGGGCATTCGCCAATCCTAAAATCGAGTTCGTCTGGGACACCGCCGTTGAAGAAATATTAGATGTAAAACAGGACAAAGTAACCGCCGTGCGCGTTAAAAATCTGAAAACAGGCGAGACCAAGGATCTCCCCGCTGCCGGCGTCTTTATTGCCATTGGGCACATCCCGAACACCCAAATTTTTAAGGGTATGATTGATATGGATGAGGACGGTTATGTGATCACTAAACGCGGGATGATGACCAACATAGACGGCATCTTTTCTGCCGGTGATTGCGTGGACCGTGTGTATCGCCAGGCCATAACAGCCGCAGGTTTAGGATGCGCCGCCGCCATTGATGCGGAGCGTTATCTTGCGGCATTGGAAATGCCCGAAGCTTAAGCGGGCAACAGTTCTTCGACCTTGATCCCGCGCAACTCGGCGAGACGATGAATCGTTTCCTCGATCAGGTTGTTCGGGCATGAGGCACCGGCAGTGATCCCCACAATGATATCGCGTTTGGGTAACCAGTTGTCGGTTTCCACCTCTTTGTTTTGGTGTAGGTCGAAGTGAATGATTTTTTCTGAGGAAATAATTTTCTTTGAGTTGCGTATAAAATAAGTCGGGAGAATGACCTGCCCCATTTCGGCGAGGTGCGATGTGTTCGAACTGTTGTATCCGCCAATGACCAGCAACATGTCGAGAGGATCCTTGAGCATCTCCGTTAAGGCGTCCTGACGTTCCTGAGTCGCGCCACAGATCGTATCGAAGAAACGAAAGTGATCGCTGATCTTTTCCGTCCCGTATTTATCGGTGATAGCTTGTTTAATGCGGCGTTGAACATCTTCGGTTTCATTCCGCATCATGGTCGTTTGGTTTGCCACGCCGATCGCGGTGAGATGTTGGTCAGGATCGAACCCTTGAGAATAAGCGCCCTTAAACTTTTCCAGAAAAGCCTCACGATCGCCCCCGTTACGGATATAATTACAGACGTAATCCGTTTCGTCCAAGGTGTAGACGACAAGATAATGCCCCCGTCCATTCTCTGTGGCGCGGGAACTCGTGGCTTGGGTTTCTTCATGCCAAGCTTTGCCGTGGATAATACTCGTCACCGCTTCGTTCGCATATTGACGAACCCGCTTCCACACACTCATCACGTCGCCGCAAGTGGTATCAACAAACTGAACGCCTTTTGCCCTAAGCTCATTCATCACTTTTACTTCCGCGCCAAAAGCAGGAATGATAACAACATCGTTTTCCTTTAAATCGTCAATATCAGCGTTTTTGTTTTTACCAGAAAGGAACCGGAGCCCCATGGATTCAAGTTGTTCGTTCACCTCAGGGTTGTGAATGATTTCGCCTAAAATATAAATAGGCTGATCCTTAAACACTTTGCGCGCGGCGTATGCGAGATCGATCGCGCGTTCAACGCCGTAACAGAAACCGAACTGCTTAGCCAATTTGATCGTCAACCCCACAGCCGTCAGGGGACGCCCTGATTGTCTCAGGCGATCCACCGTCTCACTCCGGTAATGGGTTTCAACCTGAGCTTTCACCGCGTCCATGACGTCGGGTGTGCGAAGGTTCACTTTTTTCTTTGGCGTTGATGATTCAGTCACTTGCATAAAATAATTAGTTTAGGGTGCATCCGGTCGAGGACATTCGGGGAAACGTCTTAATTTACTGTAATTCAAGACAAGAACAATCCTTTATTTTGGGTATCAATCGCGGCGATGATTGATTGGCTGTTTTGCCCACGAGGTTGGGGCATGTGACTCGTTGTGCGAGTTGAAAAGTCGCGTTGGAAACAGGACCTGCCAGCGGACAAGCGACAGGCGAGATCGAGTCGTTCGATTGCGCATCAATGACCCACCCACTTTTCAGTATGCGCCACACTGACACACATTAAGCCACTTGTTTAAGCTTGATGATACGGTTACAAGT
>Ga0163147_10009458_pt1 | contig 10554 bp, 6 predicted proteins | sample OliLakLV19MP6G1_FD_148597 | JGI IMG/M metagenome (GOLD analysis project Ga0163147, IMG submission 148597) | Freshwater microbial mat bacterial communities from Lake Vanda, McMurdo Dry Valleys, Antarctica- Oligotrophic Lake LV.19.MP6.G1 | ecosystem: Environmental > Aquatic > Freshwater > Lake >... | reverse complement strand
CCTCAAATAGTCTATAAGTGTTGATATTATTTAGTCGTCCCTCAAAAACTCTGTAAGCCTTGTTATTATTGAGTTTGTTTAAAAATAGTGCGATAAAAATCTACCGAAAAAAGTAAAAAAGGATTAAAAAAGCGTCAGATGTTTTTAAGTGTAAATTAAACCCTAATGCTGCGCCCGGGATAGAACGAAAAGCCTTGTTTAGGGCTTTGCTTAATGTTTGCGCAACGAGTAGGCTCCACTTTTTCGGCGGAGACCCTGAAGCCCGGCAAGCATAGAAAAACACCAGCAAGCGTGCAGTGAAAAGCGCGAAAAGGCGCCCAAATTAAAGAAAAATACTTTTTGAGGCTCGACTATCTAAACAAACTCACATTACCTTTAAGATCGTACTCCTGTCCGTCTTTTCCCGTGGCTTTTAAAATATAAAAATATGTTCCGTCAGCACACTCTTTTCCATATTGGTTTTTACCATCCCATGCAAAATTTCCAGTGTCGCTTGTAAGTTCATAAACTTTATTTCCCCAACGATCAAAAATAATGATATACAATTCATTTACACTACTTCCTATTAATCTAAAAACATCATTTGCTTTATCACCGTTTGGCGTAAACACATTTGGCATCTCTAATTTTGATGCAAGCTCTACATTAATTAATCGCATGGCAGTATCCATACACGATCCTTTTCTAACGATCAATACAACGCTATAAGTTCCGGATGCCGTATAAGTTGCCGATGTTGGTTGCGTATTATAAACTGTTTGCGTTACCGCGCCGTTTCCGTAACCCCACGTTGAAATGATACTGCTTGCGCCAGTGCTTGTTGAGCTATTATTGTTAAATGTAACGCTTAGCGGTACAAAACCATGATCAGGAATTGCCGTAAAACTAGCATTTATAGCGCCTGGTATTACTTCATAACTTCCAATACTAACACAACCGTTGATGGTATTTGTAACCATTACAAAATACAATCCTGTAATGTTTGTTGTAAGAGCCGAACCGGTTAAAACCGATGTTAATGCTCCCGGTGGAACTGTCCATGAATATGTAAACCCTGTTGTTGACCCTGTTATGGATGGTGTTACAGCTGAAGTTGGATTTGTTGCGCAATCTAACGTAAATAATCCGGTTGCTCCTAAAGCAGGAGGTGTTTGATCGGTAGCAATGATATAAGTTGCGGAGGCAGTACATCCATTTACAACCGAAGTTGAAATAGCAGTGTGACTTCCTGCAGCAGTTGAATTAAATTGAGATCCCGGAACACCTGGCCCAACGGGTGGATACCAAATATATGTTGGAACTAATGCAACTGCCAATGTTGGCGTGATAATTGGAACAATAACAACATCTAAATTTTTACACGTGATCACCGAATTAGTTAAAGCACTAATGGTAAATTTTGGTATTCGAATATCTTGTAATATTTGTACCGTTTTTGTTGACACACACATATTATTTTGATCAACCGCTCCTACGGTAAATATTCCAACAGAAGTAATATTATTTGTTGCGCCTGTTATTGCAGGATTAATTACAACCGTATTATTTGGTGTTGGATTAATCGAATTTGATGGGACTGCAGGAACTGTCCAAGTTATTTGTGTGTTTGGATTGCTACTTATTCCGTTTAGCACCATGCTCGGGTCTCTACAACTTAAAATACTCAACGGTTGTATAAAATCAATATTTGGAGCAATTGTATTTTGAATGATGCTAATGGATTGCGAGGAGACACAGTTATTGGTAATGTCTTTTACATAGATCACATACGTTCCGGGAATTGTGATATTATTTAAATTCGGATTGATAGCAAAAGTGGTTGGAGTTCCTGTTACCGGCGGAACCATGAATGTGTAATTTACAGGAGTGTTTAGTACTGGCGAAGTAATTACTGTTGTAACTTGCATACTTGTAATACTTTTACTTCCGCAACCAATGGTAAAATTAGTTGGACTTGTGATCGTAAAAATTGGAACACCAACCGAAGCGGTTACCTGCACTGATTTGGTGGATTTACATCCCGTTAAATTATTTACCGATTCTCCCCAATACGCTCCAGGCGACCCTGCACAAAAAATATTTATGGTTCCTTGAGCAGCACCAACGTACACAGTTGTTGTTCCTACAACTTGAAACCAATTGGTGGTAACGTTTGGTCCCATATTACTAGTAAGTGTAAAGCAACCGCTTCCACCGGCACACGTTATATTTTGCACTGTTGGTGTGATTGCTATAGTTGGCGACGTGTAATTTTGATACACTGTAAATGTTTGAACAAATTGACAACCTGTTGAACTTGTTCCTACAACTTGGCCGGTACATGCTTGTGTAAAGTTCATGCTTGCACCAACTAAAGTGCCAGTGCAACTTGGAAACCATGTATAACTCAAAGGAACACCGTTTGTAACGCTCGCAGTTAATAATACATTTGTATTTAAACATGTAATGGTATAATCGCCACTTGGATTTACAATTACAAAACTTGCAGGTTGTGGAATTGGAAGAACGCTAAATGATGCAATTGTTTTACAGCCATCCGACGTTGTGAGTGTTACGGTATTTAAACCAGGTACTAGTCCTGATGCAGTACCACTATTAACCGTAGTTACTGTTCCCGGTAAAGGGCTCCAAGTAGTTGTGTAATTAGGGCTTCCGCTCGGACTAAATGTTACATTTAAATTTACACTACTTGTAACAGGATTAGAACATGTTCCATTAATTACAGTTGGACTCATGTTAGCCGTTGGATAAACTGATACGGTTGCCACGGAAGATTGCGTAATTACAGCAGAGGTAGAAGTTGTGCCTGTAATATAAAGTGTGTACGATGTATTTGAAGTTGGTGCAACTGTAAAATTAGGGTTACTTTGAATTTGCCCAGCCGGTTGAATTGAATACGATGGATTAGCCAAGTTGTTTGGATTACTAATGCTTACCGTTGTAACTGCACCTCGACAAATAAATGTGCTGCTATTTGCGGGCGATAATAAACAAAGTGTATTCGCTGAAGGCGCACAGCTTAAGCAATTTGTACGAAAATACATTCCTGCCATTGTCATATCATAACAATCGCTAGCGTTTGGTCCAACATTATAAATAGCCGATGTTTGAGCTACAACCGGAGCAGCACCCGGATCAACAATAAAATTCCAAACTTGTTGTTGTGCAGTTGTAAGTACATAATTACTCGTAGAACTATTTAAATTGATATTTGTGTTTGCGATTTTTTGAAGATCGCTAACCATTAAAAAATTAGTAAATGATGTAACTGCCCCGCACACATTAAATCCGGTGATAGTACTTGTTACAGGCCCTGGAGGTTTTGTTTGACAACCATCGGCAATAACAATGCTACCAGAATATGTTTGTTGCTGATCAGTATAAACAATAAATAACAAAGCACCGTCGGTGTCATTTCCTGCAATTGGAGGATTTGTTGGAAGACCAGATATCATATAATTACCATTACCTGAAATGATGGAAGTAACATCGGCTCGGTAAGAATAAGAACCCCCATAGCTCCAGCATTTATCAGCATCCTGACCAATAATGGCCATTGGAAAACTATTAGTTGTTGAAGCCGGATTTGTAATTGTAGCTGTAACTGCAATTCCATTACCCGACGTTCCGGCATATAAAAAAGCTTTTTCAATTATAACACAGGTCGGTAATCCTGAAATAGTAAATGCAGCAGGTTGGTTAACTCCAACTTGAAAAGAAAAAGGACGCTTGTATAAAGGATTACTTGCATAAGTAAAATTTAAACCGCATTTAGTAAGTGTGTAGCTTGTTGCAATTATACCGTCGCCATTATTTACCTTTGCTACGTTGCTAGCTTTTGGATTTGTAGGAACGGTTAATAAATATTCGGGAGTACCCGGTTGAACTGGGTTAACAATTTGCGCCGACAGACCTGCTGAAAGCAACATAAGAGCCATGTAAAATTTTTTCATGCAAAATGGATTTTTACCTAAGTCTAATTTAACTATTATAGGCTTGATTTAAAAATCCAGTAATGAAATTTAGACGGAGGGTCCCTTTTTAATGCTAAACTATTTTAACACATTTCCACAAGTGCCCATAAAGGTCTTTTTCACCTCCGGATTCTCAAGAACTTGGAACGTCATATAAGGTGCTCCAAACAATTTACAGTAGCGCGATGCGTTTTTTTGCTTGGCCAAATCGAGGGCATAAGCAAAAGTGCGCGAATAATATTTTTCGGCTACCCTACTCGCTGAACTAATATACATAAATACAAGACTCTCATTTGCATCGGGCTTTCTTAAATATGGTTCGAGTACTGTGGCTGCGTATCTATAATCTTTACTCTTGCTAAATACGTATGATAATTTAAGTGCATTTTGCCAACTTGCATCCTTAATATTATAAAATCCTTTTATGCGAGCAATACAAGCGTCAATTTGAGCATCAGCATTATCAGCAGTATCTAAACTTTCCATAATTTTAAATTGCCACTCAATATTCAATCCATTAACGTAAGAACTGTCTAATTTTCCATACAAACCATCAATAGTTTGCTGAATTTTGGCTTGATGCTCGGGATTTCCGGCATTGCTATCCAAGTTTAACTGACAAAATACTTTATTATAATTGAACACAGGGTGAGCTTGCTCTCTTTTTAATAAAACATCAAATACGGCTTCATCATCTTCATCCACCGAACCTTGTTTCAAATAACGATAGTACACACGATTATTGGTTAATGCGGCATTAGCAGAATTTTCTTCAAATCGTAAGCTATCCAAAATACTTTCAGGATATTTTCCTTCTACCATTCGTTTACCAATAAACTCCATGATCTTTAATGCTTGTTGCGCATTTCCTGCTTTAACCGCGCGGTTAAATTGAACGATAGAGAATTTTTGTTCTTTATCACCACTTACATCATAAGTAACATCCATTACAATTTGAGCAAAACGTTCTTTCGCTAAAATAGGCTCTAATTCATCTTGCAGCTTTTGGTCTCCATTAATTGTTTTAATAGCTTTATTCTTGCCCATATTAACTAAGTTGGCATATTTTCCATCTTCGTTCTCCAACATAAATAAACCCCAGCTATCGCGGGTTTCAACGGTAGGTTTGATAACGTTCTTTTGCTTCTCTTGCAAAACCTTTGTAACACTTTCTGCTCGCTTTCGTTGAAGTTTTGCATTGGCAACCGAATCGCCTTCAATACTTGAATAAGCGTAAATATATAATCCATCAATAATAAAATCAGGCTCATTCATAGCATTAATAAATGGCTGAATATCCTCGTTTTTGAATTCAAATTTATTTTTTGCGAAAGGAATATTAAATGTAAGAATAGAACTTTCAGATTTTGGTTCAAAAGGTGGTTTTATACCTACACTACCTTTCATTGGCATAATACCAATAGGAGTTTTGCTATCTATACTTCCACTCTCGTTATAACCACGCGTAATTGTTTTACAATATTTTCCATCTTGCACTACAATTAAATTTATTTCGTAATCACCGGTTATCTTAGGATTAAATTTTCCCATCATCACTCGTATGCCTTTTATTTTGTTCTTCTTTTTCTTGTCAACATTTTTAGTAAGCAAATTACTTTTGAAGAATTTATCTTTGTAGATCACCTTATTCATCACGCCTTTATTATAAATATTATTATCTACAATATTATAATCTGCCTTGGTATATTGATCACGCTGTACAATGTCAACTGCTAAACCATCCTTTGCTTTTTTCAATAAACGACGCATTTCGCGCGAATTTTTAAACTCCAAATAAACCTTTCCGTCGCTTACGCTTAAACCTTTATACAAAACGTCGTAATTTCTCCAGCGTTCACAATTCTTACATTTCTTAGCATCAAAATCTTTTAATTTACTCGATGTTTTATTGTAAGGCACAGCCATTTCTTTTTTGTGCTCTACTCCTTCGTTCCTAATGTCATAACCGCCAAATACTGCACTGGTAAATACTTTCTTTCCTTCATCATCAATGGCGCATGAGATGCCTATAAGTGTATACTTAGGATTATTAAGCACCAACAAATTTTTCACATTACTTTCCCAACGTTCGTATATTACTTTTGCAACTTCGTTGGTTTTATAGGCTTCTCTTCCTTTACTAATAGGCGCCTTCATGGTAACTTCTTCTCCCTTTTTGGTTGCACCAACTTTTTTAAGATTCTTTTTAGTGCTCGCAGGTTCAATTTTATCTTTACCGGCTGCGGCCATTTTTTCCGAACTTAAAGCGGCGGCTTCGTTCATCATGGTATTAAATTCCAATCTGTCTAAACCTTTTTCAGCTCGGTAACGGTTAAGTTCTCTTAATAAAATGTTTGGCAACGAGTCAATTTTAAAGTTCGTATCGTCAATTGCTTTCTTTTTATTTTTTTGAGAAAAACCACTCAAACTAAGTGTGATGAACAGTAGAAAAATATACCTCATAGCTAAATGTTGTTTACGCATAATGCATAAAATTTGCCTTAAAGTATAAATTTTTTTTGATTAAAAAAATGCTTTTGTATTAAGGTAGTTCTAACAGGCCAAAAGCCTTATGAATTATCTAAAACCGTACTCTTTATTGTCCTTACTAAACTCTTCGGCCTTAATGGTTGGATTGATGGTCATACTTGGGTATTCATAGCTTTCAAAGAGGCCTGAATCGTCGTAAAGACTCACTGAGACGGGCAACATAAGCTTTTCGTCAATAAATATCACGGCCTTTTTACAGTACAAATTAGGCACCAGGATCTTCCTGCCTTTTTTAAGGAAGCCAAAATCGTTCAATAAGTCGTTTTTGTGGCGCAATAAGTAATCGTTTACAATAAGTTTGGCTGCTATAGAACTAGCCGTTTCTTTAGGTCCAACCGTATATTCAACATACGCATAATTAGGGTTTTCGTATTGAAGCAAATAGCAATTATAGGTAAATTTTTTACTCTTGCCTTTATATACAAAATTTTTGAGGCCCTCTTTGTCCTTTGATAATGTAAGTGCAATTGACCTACCTATGAAATCAAAACCTAATTCATGAATTGTATAATGCTGGTTCTTGCGCATCATATTTCCATTAGGATCGAGGTTAAGATTTGGAATATGATTGGGCTTTACAAGGGCTTTATTATTATTTGTATTTTGATTAAAAAGTATCTCAAGTTTTTTTGCCTTATTATTGAAATATAAGCGTCGCGGATTCATTTGTAGCTTTACCTCCGAACCGGCACTTGCATAAGTAGTTCCCAATCTCTCTATAGCAGTAATAGTAATCTTAAGGGTTTTTACATTACGAATAGAATCATACATTTTGTGAAGAATTGTGCTTGTTTCAAGTCTGCCTGCTCTAAAGGAAGTTAGCGCCAGATAGGCTCCAAAAAGGAAACAAATAGAACCGAATATTTTCTTCACGTTATTGATGTTGCAAAGATAGATGTTACTTTTTACTTACCTTTACATTTTAAATTAAAATTATGTCAATTATCGGCATCATTCCGGCTCGATTTGCCTCTTCTCGATTTCCGGGGAAACCATTGGCAATGATAGATGGCAAAACTATGCTGCAGCGCGTGGTTGAACAAAGCAAAAAAGCAACGCTTCTAACTGAATTAGTTGTAGCAAGCGATGATGCGCGTATTGAAGCACATTGTAAGGAGATAGGCATAAAATGTATTATTACAAGCGCAGATCATCCTAGCGGAACTGATAGATGTTATGAAGCATATAAATTAAGTAACTCAAAGTCTACATATATCATTAATATTCAGGGCGATGAACCTTTTTTGCATCCCGAACAAATAAATTCATTAGCTAAGGTATGTGATGGCACTGCCGAATTAGCTACTCAAATGATCAAATGCAATACTTACGAAATGCTTGCCGATACTGGCGAAGTAAAAATTGTATTGAACGAGCATAAAGAAGCTCTTTATTTTAGCAGGAGTATTATTCCGTTTATAAAGAATGAAACGCCCGAGAACTGGCATTTAAAACACGATTATTACCGACATGTTGGTATGTACGCTTATCGCGCAGATATTTTGGATAAAATTTCTAAACTCCCAGTTTCTTTTTTAGAAAAAGCCGAATCGCTTGAGCAATTGCGCTGGTTAGAGAATGGTTTCAAAATAAAATGCGCAGAAACTACTTACGAAAGCCACTGCATAGATACACCTGAGGATATTGAGAAGGTGTTGATGTTGATGAAGCATTAGTTAGTCGAACCTCAAAAAGTATTTTTATTATTTGGGCGCCTTATCGGGCTATCACTTCAAGCTTGTTTGTCCTTTGCTATGTTTGTCGCACTGCGGGGTCTGCGCTGAAAAAGCGAAGCCTCCTCGTTGCGCAAACATTACACAAAGCCCTAAACAAGGCTTTTCGTTCTATCCCGGGCGCAGCATTAGGGTTTAATTTACACTTAAAAACATCTGCCGCTTTTTTAATCCTTTTTTACTTTTTTCGGTAGATTTTTATCGCACTATTTTTAAACAAACTCAATAATAACAAGGCTTACATAGTTTTTGAGGGACGACTAGTTATATTTTTTGGGCGTGCCCCTTACGAATCAAAATGCTTAGCAAATTTTACGGAAAGCATTTTGCTTGTAGGGGTCGGGCTTTACGTTCGCCGCGGCGAACAATATTTTTTGCCCAACTTGCTAAAAAAATAATATGAAAGGTTAAAAAGGATTTCCACTACAATCCTTCATGCGGCAGTAAGGAAAATTGTTGGGTAAATTTTCTTGTGCGATCAAGAAGGTTTCGGTTTAGACTTCATCGCATTGATATTAAATCCTAATCCTGCTGAAAACCTTATCTCAGATAAACTTTTATGTAGATCATAATTATGTGAGCCAACAATATAACGCGTTTGCACAAAAAAATTAAAATATTTTCCTACAAAATAATTATAGCCAGCAACAGCTGAGAATACCGGACTTGTACCGTAATGGGCAATGAGAATTTTTGGAGAAATGGTTTCTAGTGTTGCAATGCAAACTCCCGGCTGGACGCCAATATAAAAATCGCCATTACCTTTTATAAAATGGTAATTTAATCCAAAAAATAAATTATTGATCTTTCTAAAAGCCTCAGGCGCTCTCGTTTGTTGTCCTAACGACATATAACCATCACCCGAAACAGAAACATTGTCACTTAAGTAGCCCTCTAAATTACCATGCAAATAAAAATATGACTCATTATATCCAAACATTTTAGCGGGACTAATAGTAGCCATCCCTTTTACTAATCCTTTGCGAGGAATTTGATCCTGCGAATATGCAAACATGTTACTCAACAAAAGAAACAGAATGAAAAAATTTTTTATTTGTTCCATAGCTTGCCAATTTTATAGTTTAAACTAATGGTGGTCAATAAATGGCCATGCAATATTGTGCTTTGCTCTTCGGTTATAGCAATATTATTAGGCTCAATGTGTGTGCGCAATACGGTACTTAAATGAACCATATATTGAGAGCTAAGAGTAAGGTCAAATCGTTCGGTAATATTAAAATGAGTTGCTAAACCTGCTTGAACAGCAGAACCCCAGCGATCAACGGAGATAGAGGGCGAACTGATAAGTGTTACTCTATTATAGTCAAAACAATGGCCTGCTAAAATATATGGCTTTATTTTTTTAGCGTTTTTTAAAGGGTAAAACATTACCGACCATCCAATGTGGTAATAATCGCTGCGCACCTTATCATCAATATTAATAGTAATATAATCGGCAAACCATTCGGTATTTACTTGATCTGCTAATTGAATACGAAATTGCCCGCCGGTTCCAATTCCTGCACCTTCATCACTAAAGGCACTCAATGTGCTGCGAGCACCTAATGAGAACCAACCACCATTTTTTGTATTTGTCTCATCAGTTTGTGAAGATAAAGAGCATAAAAAAAACAGGTTAAAAATTATGATGTATATTTTTATAACCTGTTTCACTGAATTTATTTTTGAAAAATTATTTTTTCGCGTCGGCTAAAAATTGTGCCAATCCGCTATCCGTTAAAGGATGCTTTAATAAGGCCAAAATAGCGCTAAGAGGGCAAGTTGCCACATCTGCTCCCAATTTAGCACAATCAATAATATGCATTGGATGACGAACGCTAGCCGCCAAAATTTGTGTTTGATAACCGTAATTATCGTAAATCACACGAATATCATCTATTAAGTTTAAACCATCAGTGCTTACATCATCTAATCTTCCAATAAATGGAGAAACGTATGTAGCGCCAGCCTTTGCAGCCAATAAAGCTTGTCCTGCCGAAAAAACCAACGTGCAATTCGTTTTAATTCCTTTTTCAGTAAAATATTTTATGGCCTTAACACCATCTTTGATCATAGGAATTTTTACAACAATGCGTGGGTGCAATTTTGCAAGCGCTTCGCCTTCTTTTACCATTCCATCAAAATCGGTAGAGATAACTTCGGCACTTACATCACCGGTAACAATATTACAAATGTCAACATAGTGTTTTAAAATATTGTCTTGTCCTTTAATACCTTCTTTTGCCATTAAGGATGGATTAGTTGTAACGCCATCTAAAACACCAAGATCTTGTGCT
>Ga0163147_10009440_pt1 | contig 10567 bp, 9 predicted proteins | sample OliLakLV19MP6G1_FD_148597 | JGI IMG/M metagenome (GOLD analysis project Ga0163147, IMG submission 148597) | Freshwater microbial mat bacterial communities from Lake Vanda, McMurdo Dry Valleys, Antarctica- Oligotrophic Lake LV.19.MP6.G1 | ecosystem: Environmental > Aquatic > Freshwater > Lake >... | reverse complement strand
TGCAACGCCAGCGGCTTGATGTGCAGCGTGAGGTCGGATGTCCCCACAGCGCCGCGCCACCACGTACGCAAGCCGTAGAGGATGAAGGCAGCGTAACCAATACCAAGCGGGATTCCGATCAACGTGCCGAGAGCAGCCAACGGCATGCCCTCGCGCAGAAAGTGCGTCCGCAAGCCCGCTTCCGTGAATCCCAAAGCGCGAAGCAATCCCGCCTCACGCAGACGCTGATCCACATTCAACTGAAAGAACACCACGGTCAACAGCAGTGCCGAAACCATTAAGAAGAAGCTGAAGTAGAAGAAGTATTCGCCGAAATCCGTGGATCCCTTCGACGCACCCAACGCCGCAGTGCGAGCGTCCACCAACGCCACACCCATGCTCAGCGGATTCACCGCCGTGCGCAAACGCGTTGCGAACTGCGCATCCTGCGGCCCGCGCACGGACGTTACACTACCAAACCGCGAACCCCAAAGCTTCTTGCCATCTTCAATGTTGATGAAGCCCTTCGGAGTCGTGCGGTACAGCTTCCAATACTCTTCATCCAGAGGCCGGACTTTCTTCAGATCCATCGGAAACGGCGGATCCCAATCGGCCAGCGTGCTCGATTGCGTGATCCCCGGATACTCGGGAGCAAGCGTTCGGTCATCCTTGGTCGGATTCACATGCACCAGCGTGAATACAGCGGACTTCGTCACCAGCGCGCCACTTGGATCCCAAAGATAATATTCGAGCGTAATCTTGTCGCCCGGTGTCGCACCCAAATCGCGTGCCGCCCACTCATTCAAGGCGATCTCGCCCGATGCCACGGACATCGAACTGGCAGCCGTCACCAGCGAATACGGAACCTCTCGCCCACCGGCTTTCATGACATTCACAAGGTATGTGTAAAAGCGCTCCCCATGCGGGCCGACTGTCTTCGAAGCAGCGGCTTCCAGCGAATCGCTCAATACCGCGCTTTCCGTCTCGACAGAAATCTTGCCGTCGAGAAGTACCAACTTCACACCGAGATCCTGCAACTGCATCTTCGCCAAATCGACTTTGACACCTTCTGCAAACAACACTGTGTTCACGCGCCCAGTCTGATCCAGATCCTTTTGTAGACGTTTCAACCCAATGAACACGGCCTTCAGCGCGCCCTGCCCCGGCCTCAACGAGAACTCGCCCATCTCAGTTCGAGGCAACACCGCATCCACTTTAAACCGGATCGTTTTACCCGTATCTTCTTTTCGCCCATGCAACGATTCGCGTGGAATCGCCGACGGCTTCTCGATCCTCAACAACAAGCTGTCTTCGGACTTCGCGCTCAACTCCACCGCAAGGCCTGGACTGATCAGATAGCCGGTGTGTTCTGCAACTCCATGAAACTTCCAGAAACGCTCATCGACGCCATAAACCTGCACGCCACCGGCGCGCTGGTTGTCTTGCTGCTTCGAAACCACACCTTCCAATGCGATCACCGGCACCCCGCCGATCTCCGCAGCAAGCCCCTCTCGAAAAAACTGCGCGCTGGTGAGCACCTGCGATGTCTTTCCTAGCCGCGACAAAGCAAGCTCTCGCAAACTTACGCGCACCGAATCGCCAGTAATCATCGCGCCCATCAATACAGCCACCGCGATCGCAACACCTGCGATCACAGCCTTATTCGTGCGCGCATAGTGCCGAAAACCGCTTCGAGCAAAAGAACGACGGTCCATGTCAGTAGCTCTTCCAAACACCAGGAGTCATCAGTTCCACCGCATGTTGATCGGGATCTCGAAAGTAAACACTGCGCCCACCCAAAGGCCAGTTCACGATGCTCTCAATTGCAATGCCCTTCGATTGCAGACGGGAACACCAACCATCGAAATCCTCCGCGGGGATGCCAAACGCAAAGTGCTGTTGCCCGCGTGAATCATGCGGCGGAACGATACCACCCGGCAACGCCACGGGTTCAAGCGATCCGCCCTGCAAGAAAATCAGCAATACATGCCCTGTTGCGACATGCAATGCGCAGATCCGCGCGTCTTCTGCCATGGGCTCAAACCCGAACAGATCCTCGTAGAAACGCGCGGATACCGACACGTTGGCGACGGAAATCGCGGTCTCAACAATTCCCGTGACTCTCATACGCGATGCAGCTTCTGCTCATTCATCTCATAGCGGACCGGAAACCGCGCAGCGAGTTCGCTGCTATGTGTCACCGTGATCAGAATAGTTCTCTGCTCGCGATGCAGTCCAAACAACAAGTCCGCTACCGTATCCGCAGTGGTGCGATCGAGGTTGCCCGTCGGTTCATCGCAGAGCAGCAACAACGGCTGGTGGATCAACGCCCTCGCGATCGCGCAGCGCTGCTTTTCGCCGCCCGACAACTCGCCGGGGCGATGTCCCAACCGCGCGCCCAAACCCACTCGATCGAGCAACTGCTTCGCGCGCGCCTCAACATCCGAACCGACTTTTGTTTCCGCCGCCAAGGCTGGAACCAGCACGTTCTCAAGCACGCTGCATTGCGGCAAAAGTAAATGATCCTGAAAGACAAAGCCCACTGACTTGTTGCGAAACGCCGACAGCTCTTTGTCCTTCAGCTCATAAGGATCCACATCATCGAGCGTCACAACCCCACTCGAAGGAGGCTCCAACGCGCCCAGCACATACAGCAGCGTACTCTTGCCGCTGCCGGAGGGACCAATCACTGCCACCGCGTCTCCACGCTGCAGGCTGAGATCGACATCGGTTAGGATCCGCAATGGGCCAGACGGCGTCGGATACTCTTTGCAAATACGTTTGGCTTCGAGCAAGGCTAGTTGAGGCTCCAAAGGGTGAGTGCGGTGTCGCTCTTGATTAAGATTTCACGGCCCAACACAACGGGTTGCGTCCAAACCGGGGAATCGGAAACAGAATAGCGCGTTATCTGCTCGAACCCCTTTGCTGACTTCTTCGAAACAATCAGATCCCCCGCGTCGGTGAGCCACACCAGACTGGGACCCGCGCTCACAACCGACGCGTTGGTCGCCTCTCGTCCGGTTGTTGTCCACAAGGTCTTGCCGGTACGCGCATCACACAAACTGGCCCTTCTTGCGAGAGTTGAATCCATAGAGCAAGCCGTCGTCGAGCACTGGCGAACTCAAATAAAACGCGGCCTCGGGATTTGCCCAAACCTGTGTCGAACCCTTCAAAGCCACTGCACCGCGGCGCACACCGGCAAAGATGAGCAGGTTCTCAAACCGCACAGGAGTGATCGCGTTCTCCAGCCATTCGTCTTTCCAGGGAACCGTCCAAAGTTGCTTGCCGGAGACGAGATCCACGCCAATCAGCGATTGCGACGTCATTGTGACCAACTGGCCGTTCACTGGAATTGGCGACGCATATCCCGGCCCCGCTGCCATCTTCAGCGTCCACTTCACGGCGCCGGAAACAGCGTCGAACGCATGCATTGCACTGCCGCGATCGTCTCCCGTGTGAACAATCACCGCACCGCCCTCAACGAGCGGAGACATCGATGTCCCTGTGAACAGCTTCGAAGTATCCACTGTCGAAGAAAAATCCTTGCGCCAAAGCAGCGAACCCGTTCGCACATCCCACACCGAAAGAATCGCAGTCACTCCCAGCGTATACAAGCGGCCCTCGCGCACCACTGGCGTCGAAAACGGACCCTTGCTCATGGCCTTCGCGTAAGAGTTTTTGTTGAACACAGCAGGATAAGACTTGGTCCACTCAAGCTTGCCCGAAGCCAGTGAAAAGCGCGAAACGGTTTCGCTTTCTCCGGAACGCGAGTGCAGGAAGACAGCGCCAGCCGCCACGACGGGAGTCGAATATCCGCCGCCAACCGCAACTTTCCACTTCGACTTCAGTTCCTTGGGCCAAGCCGCGGGAACCTGCGCTGCTGGAACCACGCCATCGCGCGCAGGACCTCGCCATTGTGTCCACTCCTGTGAGGTCAAAACCAACAGCAAGAGCATCATCGATTCACGCCGACGCCATGGGCCACTCGCAAGTAAATCTCTTCTGCCCGCTTGGCAGAACGTTCCAGGCTGTACTCGCGCCGCACACCGTCCGCCCCGGCTAAACCCAAAGACCGAACAAGTTCACGATTCTTCGCCAAAGTCAGCAGCGTCGCCGCGATTTCCTCTGGATCCGTACTCTCGGCCAGCAACCCGCCACCCGTCTTTTCCGCGATCTCTGTGAACACACCGTGACGCGCCTGCACAAACGGAGTGCCCGCGGCCAAGGCTTCCAAAGCGTAGGTCCCCTTCGGATCCGCATACGGACCTGGAACGCAAATCACATCCTGGCTCTCAAGAAATCGCTGCTTCTGCTCGCGATCCATCACGCCCAGATACTCGAATTCCGAGAACTTGTGGCATTCCTTCAAATAGTCGCGCTGCTCGGCGGCCATGTATCCCGCAGCTTGCATAACCACGCGCGGCGACTCACGCTTTACCAATCGCATCGCCTCGGCAAGCACATGCAATCCCTTTTCGGGAGCAATGCGCGAAAAGTATCCAACCTTCAGAGGACCGTCAATGAGCTTGTCCTTCAAGCGATATCCATCGAAAGCAATGCCAAGAGGGAGCACTTCCATACGATCGTGCGGGATGTCCAGATACACGGACATCAGCCGCTCATAGAACTCGCTGATCGGCAGAAACAGATCCACAAACTGGGTCTGCTCTCGAATGAGCTTTAAACTCTGCGACCGCCACGGTTCCTGCAACCCTTCGAGAAACAGATCCTCACCCTGCAATGCACAAACAATCGGACGTCCTAGCGTCTGGCGCAAAGGCTTTGCCAGCGCGATCAATAGCGTATAGGGCAGAGCGATAACATCGGGACGCGGTTGCGAAACGGCCCATTCGAGAAACTTGTCGAACTCTTTTCGCAGATTGCCTTCCGCACCGCGAAGGGTCGATACAGTCAATGCACCCAGGTTCTCAGGCGACGTCTGAATGGATCCACTGGTTGCGGCCTTGATGACCGCCGATGAGTCCCAAAGCTTATCTAGAAACCTTGGGGTTTTGCGAAACAGTGCGGATTTTTCTTGCAGGTAAATGCTGATGCCGCCGAAGAAGATTCGATCTTCGGAGACATTCTCTTCATCCGTCAATGTCGGTGTGTACAAGGGCACGAGGGTGACATCGTGCCCCATTTCGATCAGTTGCCGCGCAAGATTATTGTCCCGCTGGCAACTGCCGCAGTACATATTCGCCGCGCCGGCTGTGATCTGCAGAATTCGCAAATTTACCCCGCCATCTGGAACGCCCGCCGCGCGTAAAGGTGGTCGAACAAGTTGCCCTCATGCGGCTGATCCCAACTGATGACGTTGGTTTGAATCGCCCCAAAGTTGAGACGTCCCACATGCGGAGATGTCAGCAATCTTTGGCGGAAAGCCAAATTATTTGTCATCGCCGTCACTACCAGTGTCGGACCCAAACGTTCTGGCATCGCCGCTTCTGGACACTCGACAACCGACGCAAACGGGAACATAAACTCGCGGTTCGCCATCGGATGATCGACATCGCACTGAACGATGGTCGGCAGTAGATACGTGCAGCCCTGGAACTCGGCCACGCGATCAACGTCGCGGAACTGCGCGCTCACGTCCACAGCGCCTTCCATGTCGGCATCCACCATCTGCGAGACACGCTTGCCCACGGCGCCGTCGGAGAACGGAGCGATCTGCGCATTCTCATCATCGGCTGGTAGCGGCCGGATCGAGGCCAGTTTCGCAGCCAGTGCCTCGGCGATCTTTGCGCCATGGCGAGGCGTCCATACGCCGCTGGCGTTCACGCACGAACGTCCGCCATTCTCGGCAATCGAAGCAGCCATGACGTCAATGTACTGTTCCCAGTTGTCGGCTTCGTCTTCGCCCAGCACAAGCTTGCTGTATCCCGGCCCGTGAACCTCAACCCTCGAATCGTTGGCCCAGATCTTGGTCGAACTCACATCGCCGAACACCATACCGCGCCCACAGTTCCGTAGGATCTCCGATCCACCCGAGTGACTGGCTGGATACAAGCTGAAGGCCTCTCTCGGTGCACCTGCTTTGATCAACGCCTGCACAATGCGATAGGGCGTCCACGGCTCCGCGGATCCGGGCTTCAGCACCAGCGGCACCTTCAGCGCGAACGACGGGATCCAAAGCGAGTGCACTCCCGGCGAATTGTTAGGCAGCACGACGCCGAGCGAATGGGTGCGCGGAAAGTAGCTGACAGCCTGGCCTTCCACTTCGCCATAGCCGCGATCGAGAATGGCGAGATCGAGCCTGCGCGAAAGGCCGCCGAGCACGTCGCCCATTTTCGCCATGACGCCGTAAATCTTTTTCATGTTGCGCCGAACCATGACATACGGCATGCCGGTGGTGGCCGATAGCTGGCGAACATAGTCTTCCGTTGTTTGCGGCGAGTCGCCCAGCGTAAGAGTTCCATGCAGAAACTCCTCGGCGGCGCGCGCGCAGATATCCATCAACTCTTGCACGCTGAACTTCTCGAGCACAGCCTTCGCGCTGTGTTGATCGAGCAGGTCACGGCGGATCAAACCAGTGTTTGCCTGGCTGATCTCGACGAACATCTCGCGAGTCTGGTGGTGCGGCGTTCGGATCACATCGACGCTCTTGTAGGCTTCGCCCTTGCGTAAGATCGGGAAGTGCAGCATAAATCAATTGTAGGATGACATCATGAGCCAACCAAGACGCAATTTTCTCAAAGGAACCGCAGCGGTGGCGACAGCAGTCGGCACGGCCCAAGCGCAAGGCACTGCCAAGCAAGCCGAGGGACCCGTCAGGAAGATACACTACAAGAACGGTAAACCCAAGAATCCACCGCTCTTCTCCTCCGCCGTATCGTATGGCAACCTGCTGTTCATCGCAGGCAAGGGCGCGCACTATGAGGGCGACATCGGGCAGCACACCAAGACGGTGCTCGAAGACATCCAGAAAGAACTCGAAAACGCCGGATCCTCGATGGAAAAGGTCTTGAAGTGCAACGTCTACCTACACGACCTCAAACACTACGCGGCGATGAACGAAGCGTTCAAGGGATGGTTCGGCGATAAACCGCCGGTGCGCACGACCATCGCGGCCGCGGGTGGAATCCCGGGCAACTCACTCATTGAGATCGACGTGATCGCGTTTATCTAAAGACGCCTGATCAGGATTGCGGTTCCGAATTCGAGTCCGATGCCGGAAGCTCCGGCGTCGGCCACTTTCCAATCCACCTGCATGGCGTTGTTGTTCAACAGCTTCAACGCTACGGTTCCAGAAGAACCCTTCGGACCCTTCCATGGCAGCGTGGCGGCACTCGCCGCGCTTCCGTGAAAACTAAAATTCACGGCAGGCGAGATTGGCAGATCGGTAACCGCATAGCGACTCCGGTACTCGCCATGCAACACGCCGCCTTCGTCCACGATCCGTAACTCGATGTATTCGGGCTTGTAAAGGCTCTCGTCTTCCGGCGTCCGCCGACTGCCCGCATAGAGCCATACCCCAGTCAATGTCGGCCGTGCGGAAACAACTACCGAAGGTCTCGACTCGGATGACGGTGCTGGTGCAGCAGGCACCACAGCGGGTTCGGAATTCGCCGCAACCAGCGGAACGTTGCCCGCTGGCGGGTCTTCAACCGGTTTCGTCTCCACCGCGGTGGGTGCATGGTCGGGGATGCTCACCGAAGCGACGGGCATCCGCTGTTGAGGCGCAGTCGGAACCCTCACCACCGCCTTTGCAGACTCCGTTGGCATCGGTTTTGTCGGGCTAACCGCAGCGGAGGCCGAAGCCGTGCCCGGCAGGACCCCCGCTGTCACAGACCGAATCACGTCTGTCGGCGACGATGCCGTGAAGATCCAGGTCACAATTGCAACCGCAACCCCGGATACCGCGAACTTCCAACCCTTCAGGATGGCCTCGCTAGGAACATCCTTCTGCACGAATTGAGACGGTGGAAGGTAAAGCAGAGGAGCGCGGATTGCCAGATCGTAAAGCTTGCGCTGCGATGGATCCAGCAACTGCTCCACCAGCGTATTGACGCGCATCAACTGCAACTCCGCCATGCGGCGCAGTTCTTCGTTTCTTTGTTGATCTGGGTGCAGCAGCTTGACGAGCCGCCGGTGAGCTTGCCGGATATCCTCTTCAGCAGCATCAGCAGAAATGCCCAATTCTTCGTAGTAGGTCATTCCACTGCTTCGAGTTTCTATGGCAAGTATACCTCAAGATCGACACAGCATCGAGTGTGGCTGGATCCTGTCTGGCACGCTGCCGCACAGCATGAACTAGGGCACCAGCAAACCCAACCGGGCAAGCGCTTGCAGACGCCCGCTCAGTTCATCGTGATTGAGACCAAGAGCGCGTTCCAGGGCTTCACGGTCGCGCGTCCCATCCAGCAACTGCAGCAATTCCCGGTCGGTTTCGTCTGCCACTTCCGCCCCCGAACCGAGCATTGAGGGTACTTTCCGCGTCTCCATCGCGCACAAACGCGCGAGCGAATGTGCGACCGGTTTTTCTCCCGGCTCGGTAACGATTGCAGGCATATGGCAATGCACATCGAGAAAGGCCGTTTCCCAAAGCGGCTGCAGCCAGCGCTTTAACTTCTCCGCATCCGGCGGAACCGCGGCCAGTTCACTCGCTTCGGATAAAAGCCGATCGAAGGGATACCGCACCGGATGTTCCAGATAGAGAATCACCAACGCCGCCTTTAGCAGCGGATCCGCGATATTCACCTCCACGCCGCCCGGCCCTATGAACAACTCGGATGTTTCACCACGGACATCGGGATTCGCCGACCCGGGTTTGCCGCGCAGTGTAAACAACATCCCATCAATCATTGCCGGAAGCGGAGAAAAAGCAGGCTTTCGCTCTTCGCGGCACAACAACGAAGCGTGAAATCGAGTCAGATACAACAGATCCCGGTACTGAATCCGGCGCACGGGATCTTCGATCAGCCCATCCAGCAGTTGCTGCGCGTTCGCCTGCAAAGTTTTCGTCGACCACGCCTTGATGTCGGATTCGGCGAAGAACTGCAAACCGAATCGCTTCGCCTCCGAAGCGAACTCATCGAACGAAAAGGGATTGTTGATGTCGGCCAGTTCGTCGTAAATGGCTTGGCCAAGCACGGCCGATGAAAAATGCTCTACATACGGCGCGAGAATTGCCTGTCGCAATGGCGGGAGTTCTTCCAGAGAAACATTCCGCATCCGATCGAAGGCCGCAGCCGCTTCTGTCAGATTGCCAGCTTGTCCACCTGCGCAATCCAGACCGATATCCCTCAGCATCCCTGGAAACCGGTATCCGGGCTTGGCGTTGAAGCTCACGTACGCAATGCCATGTGGACTCAAACGATCGCGGCAGATCATCAACATCTTTTGACGAACAGGTTCGGGAACCCAGCTATACATACCGTGCGCAACGATGTAATCGAACTCGCCGAGCGCCGCGTCGAAATCGGCAATATCGATCGCCAGAAAGGTCACGTTATCCAGCCCCAACCGCTCGGCTCCAGACTTCGCCTCTTCAATCTGAATCTTCGAAAAGTCGATGCCCACAAAGCTGCTCGACCGGAGATCGAGAGCGCAATTCAAAACCGTCACGCCGACACCGCAGCCAAGTTCCAGCACGCGGCACTTCTCAATTGGCGGAGGTGTCAGCCCGAAGATCCTGGCCATCGTCGCGAGCCGTTCCGGATGCAAGCCCGCGTGCAAAAACTCCGGATAGGCCACCTCGTGATAGAGCGCATTGGGTGCCCGCTCGACCCGCTCATCCGCATCGCCCCGACCCACAAAGACATGGCCGTTGCCTTCAAAGTGTGTCTTTTCGAACCAACAGCGCAAACCATTCGACGCGAACAATGCCGCCAACTCAAACTTTCGGAACCCTTTGCGTCCGGCGTTGAACTCGTGATCGAATTGCTCGACCGTCAGCATCTGCAACCGTTGAATCTCGCCCTGCACGAAATTGCGAATCCATTCGTATTGACCGGCATTCGCAACGAAGCCAAGAATCGCCATTGTCTGTTCCCGGCGCTCTTTCACATCCTGCACATCGCGGCAGTGATAGCCAACCATGTCCCGCAAGACCTCTTGGAATCGAAACCCGGGATACGCATCGTACTCGATGTACGCCACCTCCTCCGGTGGCATTGCTGCGGCCAGAGCCCCGATCCTGGCCTCAACCTCTGAAACTAACGAAAGATTCCAATCTACGATCCGCACAGCAAGCCCAACGGGTACACCCGCCGCTGAGGCGAGTTCACGGGCAAACTCGAGACTGACTTTCATCGCGCCGCCACAGCGGAGATACGGATGAGAGTTCCCGACTTAGCCGGGGCCAGCGGCTGAACGGTCGTCCGGGTCGGCTTCATGCCAGGAAAGAAATTCGCATAGATCGCGTTCATCTTGGCAAAGTCCCCAATATCGTCTATGTAAACGTTGGTGGCGACAGCGTTGGCGAGAGTCATGCCATTTGAGGCCAGACAAGCGCTCAACTTGCCGAATGCGAGCTTGGTCTGGTCTTCGAGCGTCGCGTTGGCATCGCCCGACGCAACCGTGCACAGCGTCAGATCTTTAGGTTCCTTCTTCGCCCCGATTGCGAAAATTGCATGGGTGGCAC
>Ga0163147_10009437_pt1 | contig 10569 bp, 8 predicted proteins | sample OliLakLV19MP6G1_FD_148597 | JGI IMG/M metagenome (GOLD analysis project Ga0163147, IMG submission 148597) | Freshwater microbial mat bacterial communities from Lake Vanda, McMurdo Dry Valleys, Antarctica- Oligotrophic Lake LV.19.MP6.G1 | ecosystem: Environmental > Aquatic > Freshwater > Lake >... | reverse complement strand
ATATGGTTGTCATGGGAAAAGAGCCTCTTTTTTGTTTTGGCGAACAAAAGTTTACCTCTTTCCCTTTTTATTTCCTTAACTTGGTGCATATGGGGCGGCAGAAATGTCGTCCCTTTTTTTGTCTCTCGGTTAAAAACCACGTCAATATTTAACCGAGGTTAATATAATCCCATCACGCCAGATGAGAATAATATAACATTGGGAAAATTGATGCGTGCAATCCAACAAAAGTTACAGAACCCCTCGGCTAAACCTGTTAGCATCTAACATATAGATGTGGTTCGCGGCGTGTTCGCGCACGCGATGTAGCGGATGGAGAAACCCAAAATGACCCATATTATCACCAGCCTTTGTTTGCGCGACGGCGCTTGTACCGAAGTTTGTCCCGTAGAGTGCATCGTCGCCGGTCAGCCAGAAGCCGAGTGGCCGTGGTATTTCATCGACCCCGACACTTGCATTGACTGTGGCGCGTGCGTGCCAGAATGCCCGTATGAAGCCATCTTCATCGAGGAAGAAGTCCTCGCCGAATACGTGATGGCCGCTGGTCAAGAGCGTATCCCGTTTGGGGGCGCACGTATGGCTCATGCCGACGGCGACGTGATTGACCTGACGGTAGACATCCAGCCCAACTATGACTTTTTCGAGAAAGGTCCCGGCTACGACGCGATTGCGTAAGTCGCCCGATAAACGTCATCTCAAACAAAAAAAACACCCTCAGTGCGAGGGTGTTTTTTGTTGATTTGGGCGGTCAGCTGGCATGTGCGATAAAAAAAGTATAGCACGGCGAGCCAGAGAACTCAATTACGCCTTATATCCCCGTACCTAAAGGTAGGGGCTTTACGACGCTTCTTGTAAGACGCGGGTGAGTTCACGCACAAAGGACGTGGTATCCAACGGCTTGGAGAAATAGGCGGCAAAACCAGCCTCAATCGCGCTGACAGCCACTTCTGCCGAGTGATAAGCGGTCACGGCAACGCAGGGTGGATTCCCCAAGCGACTGTCTTGTTGTATTGTCCGCAAAACACCCCAGCCATCAATACCCGGTAGGGCTAGGTCAACAATACAAGCGGTGATTAAGGTTCCGCGGCTTAACGCTAAGATGGCTTCTTCACCAGACTCCACCACAGTATATTGGATACGATGATACTTCAACATACGGCTGATTAATTCTTGCCCGTCTTGATCATCCTCAATGACTAGGATATGCCAATCACTCATGTTTATCGCCTAGGCCTTTGCCATAAAATTGTCAACGCGGTCTTGAAATGCAGGTATCGCCGTTAAGATAACCACCAGTTGCTGGGCGAAATTAGCAGGGGTCAGTGGCTTAGTCAGATAATTGGTAAACCCCGCCGCAATCGCCCGTTCACGATCTCCCAACATGGCGTGGGCGGTCAACGCAAAGATGGGGATTTGTGCGGTAGATCGGTCTTGTTGAAGTTCATAGCAAAAGCCCCAACCATCCATCACCGGCATCGAGAGGTCGCTGATAATGAAATCAGGTGTGAAGGTTTTCAGCGAGTCCAAACCCTCTTTACCATTGGTCGCCGTGACGATTTCAGCGCCATAATGACGCAGGATACGAAACGCCACATCCAGATTGTCTGGCTCGTCTTCAACCACCAACACCTTCCAGCCCACGAACGCTGTTTTGGCAATGTTCATCATCATACTCCGATTTCCTCGGCCTTCTCTGTCATACCTTCATAAGCGTCGTTTTGCAGCGGAAGCATAACCGTAAACACCGCGCCCTTGCCAATCACGCTCTCAACTTTGATCGTCCCATTCATCATCAAGACGAGTTTACGGGTGATGGCAAGCCCTAAGCCGGTGCCGCCATACGAGCGCATTGATGTCCCGTCCACTTGGCGGAACTCATCGAAGATATAATGAAGGGCGTGGGGCGGGATGCCGATGCCCGTATCCGCGACGCTAATCTGCCAGAACAGCCCTTTTTTCTGCATGGTGAGTGTGACTTTGCCCGTATCGGTGAATTTGAAGGCATTTGACAATAAATTGATCCCGATTTGGGACAGACGCTCAGGGTCGCCATAGAGGGTTGGAGGCAAAGACTCATCGACGTTCACTTCAAAACCCAAGCCTTTTTGTTCGGCCAAGACTGCTGTCCGTGATTTCCATTGAGCCGCCAATTCAACGGGACTCATGGGTTGTCTTACCAAGTCGATACGCCCTGATTCGATTTTGGCGATGTCTAGGATGTCATTGATGAGCGAGAGCAAGCCTTGACTGTTCTCATAGACTCGCGAGGTCATGTGGCGGGCTTCCTCGTCCATTTCGCCCGCAAACCCTTCTAGCATGATGCCGCTGAAGCCGAGAATAGCGTTAAGCGGAGTCCGTAGCTCATGCGACATATTCGCCAAGAATTCTGATTTGAGGCGCGTGGCCTCGCGAGTCTTGGCATTTGCGATTTTAAGCTGTTTGTTGGCTTCTTGGGCTTCCAACGCACGCTTATCAAGGTTGTCCAAAGTTGAAACGAGGCTGTCTGCCATGCTGTTAAAAGTCTCCCCCAACAGCCCGACCTCATTAGTGATGCCGCTGACCTGAACTCGTTGACTTAAATCCCCTTTCGCCATCTTGCTGGAGATTTCTGTAAGGGTGGTCAACGGGCGCGAAATCCTGAGGGCATTGAATAAGCCAAAGCCGGCGGCCAATACAATCGTAAATGCGGTGATGATACCTGCACTAACGCGGATTTCTCGGATGACAGCAAAGGCCTCAACCAGATCAATTTTAGCGACAATCGCCGAATTAAGCGCTGGAATATAGTTGTAGCTGGCGATGACAGGCACGTCTCGATAGTCGTTGTAAATGTCTCTGCCTTGGTTCCCAGCCAAAGCGTCGGCAATTCCCTCGCTTAAGTACGCACGGTTTAACGGATAATTGGGCGTACGACTGGGGGTTAGCATATAGTTGTTTTCACCGTTGATGAGGATCGTTTCGCCCGTTTCCCCCAAGCCGATATAGTCCTGCATGATGGTAGCAAGCGTAGTGGTATCCATCAGGGCGGCCAAAATACCAAGAGGCGCACCAAAATCGCCTTCAATGGTATCGGTTATGACCAACGCCAGTGAATTTTCAGTAAGATCATAGAAGGGCGGCTGAACATAAAGATCATCCGCTTCTAAGCTGGCTTGAAAATATGGCTGGCGTGCAACGGTACGTCCGATATAACTGAGGTCTGATGCGGCAATTACGCGCCCATCAAGATCATAGAGGAACAACGCGAGGATATTGGGGTCATCCTCGGCCACGTTACGCATATAATCATTGGCGAGGCCGACGGCTACCCCTTGGCCTTCGTCTTCGAGCAGTGTCCGCCTAAGAGATAGGCTGTTTTCGTCGATGATTTTCAGGGTACTTTGGGTTGCGCCCAGCCATTCTTCTAGCCGACGTGTCTTTTGTTGGACTAGCGCGTCCAATTGATTATAAACTTGCGCCTGTACTTGTCGCTCGGTCAGGGCGGTGGCCACCAATATGACAAGGATGACCGGGATAGCGCTTAATAGGATTGCCGTAGAAATCAGGTTAAACGAGATTCGTCGCCAAAACGGGAGAGATACTGATGAAGCGGTCTCGCCAGAGATTACAGTCATTTCTGATTACCTCTAATCTTCCGATGCATCCGCAAATCGGTTGGTGAAGACGCGGGTGACATCAAAATCTGCCGGGACGAGCTCCCGTGCCAATAGAAGCTGATATGAGAACTCCCAAATGGCTTTATCCATCCCGAGATCGGACTTTAAAGAATCGGGCTTATTCATCAATGGGATACTCGCCTCAAGGCGGCGAAGTTGTGCCTCGGCATTTAAATCTGGCGCAAAGGTCAATGTTTGTGTGATAGCGTTGGAAGGGCTATCGACCACAGAATCACGCCCAGAGTGGACTGCGTTGACCACGCCTTGCACTACGTCAGGCTGGGTCTCGACCATCTCCAAACGGGTGAACAGGACAAATTCATAGTTCTCAACACCATAGTCGCTGAACATGAAGAAGGTGGGGGTCAAGCCCTGTTCTTCAAGGCTCACGCCCTCATTGATGCGCCATGCCACCAGCCCATCTACATCCCCGTTGACCAACGGGTCTACGCCGAAATCCGTCCGAGAAACGATCGTCACCGAGTCGATGGAGATGTCCTGCGAGATGAGTAAGGACTCAAGCGCATCCCGCGCGCCGCCATCCGAGACAAGGATGCTGCGCCCGACAAAATCTTGCGGGCGTTGAAGCGTCTGATCCAATGTCATCAAGGCCAACGGACTGCGGTGCAAGATAGTTGCTACACCGATGACCGACAAGCCATTATTGACAGCTGTAATCAAACCAGAGCCGCTAGACATCCCAAAATCAACAGTACCATCGACAACCGCTTGGATGGGGTCGATATAACCAGCCTCACCGAATCCGCCTTCGACTAGCGTCGCATTAATCCCCTGTGCAGTGAAAAACCCTTCGCGCACTGCGGCATCGAAAGATGATGAGGAGTATTCGTGAACCCAAGATAATTGGATGGAAACATCGGTTAGTTCAACTGCTTGTGCAGTAGGCGTTGGCGCTGAGGAGGCGCAAGCCGAAAGAACCAGCATAAGTAGACCAACCGCGAGTATATGTGAATGATTTTTCATCGTTCCCCCATAGTGTGTTAAGAAATTTACTGATAACTCACAAGGAATTATAGAGCTATTACCGTTTATTTACAGTTAAGGTAACTATTCAGCCATCATTTCTTCCCTCAATTTTATTGCGATTTCATTATAAACTTAATGATTATCGAAACATCCTTCTTTGGAATGATCTTCGCATCGTACTTCAGAACTATCCATCGATTATGGGATATAAAAAGACCCTAAATTGAGATTGCGCTCCAAGACCAAGACGATGGCGGTATGTGTCAAGGATGCGCTGCTTCATAAATCTTGGGTGGGTAATGGGATGTTGGTCACAGCTTTTTACGCCTGTGTGGTACTATTATGATTATAAAGACCGTTAAGTGTGGAGTCCCATCAACGTGACGATCCTCATTGACCCAGACACCATTCCAGTAGACGGGACAGCCGACACAGACGCGCCGGTAGGCTGGCAGCCCGACCCCAAGTTCCCGCGCCGCCGTCCGCCGTGGATCAAAGTCCGCGCCCCCGGCGGCGACGAATACCAAAAAGTTCATGACCTGATGCGCTCGAAAGAACTGCACACGGTCTGCGAAGAAGCGCAATGTCCCAATATCTCTGAGTGTTGGGGGCGTGGCACGGCCACTTTTTTGATGATGGGCGATACTTGTACGCGCTCGTGTGGCTTCTGCGACATCAAGACGGGGCGGCCTAACCCACTGGACTGGGCAGAGCCAAATCGCGTGGCTGAGAGCGTCCGCGCTATGAACTTGCGCCACGTCGTCATCACCAGCGTCAACCGCGATGAGCGGGCCGATGGGGGTGCGCCGATTTTTGCGATGGTGATTAAGCGTATCCGTCAACTACAGCCCGGATGCTCCATCGAAGTCCTCATCCCCGATTTTAAGGGTAGCGAGGCCGCGCTCAAGGTCGTGATGGACGCCCAGCCAGAAATCCTCAACCACAACGTCGAAACCGTGCCGCGCCTGTTCAAGAAGGTGCAGCCGCAAGACAACTATGCGTGGACTCTGGCGACGCTCGGCAATGCCAAGAAGATGCAACCACTCGTCCTGACCAAGAGCGGAATCATGCTCGGCCTCGGTGAGACGTTCGATGAGGTTGTTGAAGTCATGAAAGACCTTGCCGCCATCGGCGTAGATATCATGACCATCGGTCAATACCTGTCGCCCAGCAAGAGTCATCTGTTGGTTGAGCGCTACTACACGCCAGAAGAGTTTGAGCGTCTGGCGCAAATCGGCAAGGAACTGGGCTTTAAGTGGGTCGAAAGCGGCCCGCTCGTCCGCAGCAGCTACCGCGCCGACATTCAGGTGCGTGAACTCTCGAAGCTCAATTTTATTCATTCCCCCGTCGTCATTGATAGCCGCCCGGAGCCGCAGGCGGCGCAATCGTGAACATTGACCCGCACGACCAACGCGGGCGACCTCAACCCAAGCGGGATATTTGGGAGGAACTTATGGAAGAAGGCACGCCAGATCGCCCCGGCATCTGCGACTATGAAGGCTCGAACTATCGCACCGAGTTCTGGGAAGGACAGGGGCGCGATTATGAAGACCGCGTAGAGCGCATCGCCCTCAGGAAATTACTGCCGGCTCACGGCAAGCACCTGTTGGAAATCGGCGCGGGGTTTGGTCGCTTGACCAATGAATATATCGAGAAGTACGACAAAGTTGTGCTGCTCGATTACTCGTTTTCGCAGTTGGAATATGCGCGGGAACACCTCGGCACATCCGACAAGTTCATCTATGTGGCGGCGGACGCCTATCAGTTACCGTTCCGCCCCGCTAAATTCGACGGCGTGAGCATGATTCGCACCATCCATCACATGTCGAACGTCAACGCCGCACTGCGCCAAGTCGCCAATGTGCTGTCGCCGGGGGGGACATTCATCCTCGAACACGCCAATAAGCGCAATATGAAGGCCATCGTCCGCTATGCCTTGCGCCGTCAGTTGTGGAGTCCGTATAGCCATGAGCCGCACGAATTCGTCGAGTTGAATTTCGTGTTCCACCCGCACTATATGCGCGATATGCTGGCGCTGAACGGTTTTGATGTCCAAACACGGATGCCGGTATCGTTTTTCCGGTTGGGTGCGCTGAAAAAGTGGATGCCGCTGAATATGATGGTCAAGGCCGACGCCCTGCTGCAACATACCGGCGCGTTCATCTCGCCCAGCATCTTCATCAAAGCGACTCGCCGCTCGGAACTGCCTCATCCGAAAGATTTTGGTAGCCACCAATTGCCGACCAAAAGCATCATGGATGTTGACTCGCTGTTTGCCTGCCCGACCAGTGGCGGTCCGCTCATCCGCGATGGCGAGTCGCTGGTCAGCCTCGTGACCGGCTTGCGGTACGCCATCCGCGACGGGATTTACGATTTTAAGGTCGCCGTCAACGAATAAATTCCATGACGGATGATCGATTGACCAAATCGTCAAAATTGAAACAAAAACGCCCCGTGATTGGGGCGTTTTTGTTGGTGCGTCAAGCCCTTGAGGCGAGTCTTACCAGTCGTGATAGATGCATAAATCACTGATGCAGAAGGCGACGATATTGCTGCTGAGAATTAAGCACCCACCCAAACTGACTGGGCCAACCGTGACGGTTACGTCCGCGCACTCAGCTTCGCTACCCTCAGATGTCGGCGGGGCGGGGATGAAAATCAACGGCGGGATCAACGGGGCGGTGCTGCCATCGGTGGCTTCACCCTTAATATCGCCAAACTTCATATAGATGGCGGCCAACGGTTCGGTGGGTGGGATGAGGATGGTGCTGGTCAACTTTGACAGGTCGATGCCGCCCTCACGGGTTGATTGCTGACCGACGCAATATTCCATGGTGCAGAAGATGAGGATGTCACTGCCAGCGAAGACACAACCGGGCGTGCTGGTGCTGGGGTCGAAAACGGTGGTGTCACCGCATCCATCGCCCATACGGGCGGCAGCTTCACGCACCTTCTGGACAGCGGGCAATAGCAGGCCAATCGGTTCAACGGGGTCAAACGGCGGCCAGAAAATCGTGGTGTTATCGGGGTCAAAGCCCGCACCCTCGGTTGAACCGCCAGTGGCGCTGGAAACCAATACATCTGTGAGCTTATAGGTCATGTACTGGGTATCGTCCACGCCGTCACCATCGGTATCTTGGCGCAAAATGAACGGGCCGGTGCTGGTCGGCATATGAATCTTTGCCAGCGTAGCGCAATCATCACCGCCGAAACGCAGGGCAGAGCGTGCGATGAAACCACGCGGAGTCAGAATCCAAGATTCGCCTTTAATGCCGTCAATTTCTAGGAAGTAATCGGATGCAGCAACCACCGGGACGGTGCTGTTGACGAGGACGGTCTCCAAGATTTTGCCTTCAGTCGAGGGCGTTTCGCGGACATTGACGCGGGTCGTCCCAATCGGGGAGGCCACGCACGGGCCAGTGGTCGGCAGCGGGATGAGCGGGATAGCGGTTGGTTCTGGCGTGCTGGTCGGGAGGGCAGTGGCCTGTACCGGCGCGTCCGTCGGGCGCGGGGTTGCAGTACACGGGATGGGCGCACCAGCCGCATCACGGCAATCGCCCGTACTTTGGGCGTGACTCATCGGTGAATTTGAAAACATCACACCAAAAAACAGCGCCGCGACAATTGGCAGTACCCGTAAAATCGTTCGACTCATGAGATTGTTTCTCCTGTTGGATGTGCAAACACTTACTAATACTCATAGTAATCTTAAAGCGTTAATCAAACGTCAATTCTGGTGAAATAGGGTATGACCTTTGGGTTATTTTATCATCTAAAGGAGGCCAGAGGCCGTACCGTCCACTCATCTTGCGACATAGGGCAAGCGTTGGGGGGTTGTTGATTGTCGTGAGGGCGCGGGCGGGTTTACAATGACGACATGAAACCAACGATGAGTCGTTAACCCCCTATGACAACAGGCTCTCTGCGCGGCGTGCCGCGTCCCAGTAATTTTGCCCGCCCCTTCCTCGCCGCCTACCACCAACTTTTTGGCCCTAGCGACTGGCTGATGTTGGCCGTCGCAGTAGGGATGGCGCTGCTACCCGCCTTCACGCTACAAGCGGCAGAGTGGTCGGTAGAATACGGCCTCATCTTCACCACGGCCATCCTCGGCACGCTGGTCGGGTTCATCACCGCCCGCAGCCGATTCGGAGAACTCATCTCATTGGTCGTGATGGCGCTGATGGGCGGCGGAATCATCTTGCTTCTTGCCGCGCAAACCCAACCGGGCGGCCTGAACGAGGTCGTCGGGCGCACCATCACATGGATTAACGACGCCTTTACCGGCGGAATCAACCAAGATGAGCTGGTTTTTACCCTGCTAGTGGCGCTGCTGTTCTGGTTCTTGGCCTATAACATCACATGGCACATCTTCCATGTAGACCGGGCTTGGCGTGCGATTTTGCCGCCCGCCATGATTATTCTGCTCAATGCGGTGTTCTATAGCGGCTCGAATCCGTTTGAGCCGTACTTGTTCGGGTTCATGTTCCTGACCCTATTAGTGCTGGCGCGTTCTGCCCTTGAACAGCGCGAGTGGGAATGGTTCAACGCGGGCGTGCGCGTCCCTAAACGTACCCGTGGACAATTCTTGTTGGTTGGCGGGGTGATGGGGATTGTCTTGGTGATGCTGACCGCCATCGCGCCGGTTGACCCGCTGCAAGAGCAGGCCGAATCGTTCCAAGAGTTCATGCAGAGCGACCCGCTGGCCGAAATCAGCGAGGTCTGGAATCGGTTGTTCGCCCCACTCAGCACCGATGGCCCAGTCAGCGCGGATTACTATGGCGGTGACAGTCTGCAACTCAGCGGCGCGGTGCAGTTGGGCGAACAAGTCATCTTCACGGTCAACGCCCCTCAAGGGGGACGGCGCTATTATTGGCGCGGGCGCGTGTTCGATACCTACGAATACGGCAAATGGGCTATCGGCGCGACCAAGCGCCTGATTACGCCTACCTCCCCGCTGGTCTTGAACCTAGAGCCGGACGCCGCCCGCCAATCCATCACGACGATTTTCACCATCGGGGCGCGTTCGATGCGCCTGATTCACAGTCTCCCACAGGTCTTACAAGTAGACCTAGCGACCAACGCTTTCATCAGCTATACCACCCCAGACAATGAAAACAGCGCGATGAATTTCTCGGCGGTGCGCCCATTCCGCGTCCTCCAGCGCGGAGATGTATATGCCGCGACCAGCCTCATCAGCATCGCCACTGCCGACCAACTCCGCGCCGCCAACGCGCCCTATCCAGAATGGATTCGGACTCACCCACAATATTTGCGTGTGACATCGGGGGTCATCAGCCCACGGGTGTCAGAGTTGGCGAGCCGCATCGTTAATGAGGCCGTCGCGGTCAATTCGTATGATAAGGCGAAGGCCATCGAGCGCTGGTTGCGGCAGAATATTCGCTATAACCAGATTATCCCGTCGCCGCCGGTAGGACTCGACCCAGTTGATTGGTTCTTGTTCGACCTGAAAGAGGGCTACTGCAATTATTACGCCACGGCCATGATTGTGATGCTCCGCAGTCAGGGCATCCCAGCGCGTATGGCGGCGGGATTCGCTCAGGGAGACTTTGACGCGGCCACCGGTCAATATGTCGTCCGCGAGGCCGACGCGCATACGTGGGTCGAGGCGTATTTCTCTGGCTACGGCTGGATTGAATTCGAGCCGACCTCCTCTCAAGAATCACTGACCCGTGATGGAGACAGCGACCTCAGCGACAACTCCCCGGCTCAACCCGACGCCCAACCCAGCACCACGCCCACCCCGACTCCGAGTCCGACGCCAACGGCTACTTTGACCGCCACGCCGCCGCAGTCTACCGAGACGACCACGCCGCAAGGCGCGACCAGTATGCCGAATGAGACGACCATCCCGCCGACAGTCACGCCGACGCCATCGCCCACCCCGACTCAGACGCCGGTCATCCTC
>Ga0163147_10009428_pt1 | contig 10574 bp, 15 predicted proteins | sample OliLakLV19MP6G1_FD_148597 | JGI IMG/M metagenome (GOLD analysis project Ga0163147, IMG submission 148597) | Freshwater microbial mat bacterial communities from Lake Vanda, McMurdo Dry Valleys, Antarctica- Oligotrophic Lake LV.19.MP6.G1 | ecosystem: Environmental > Aquatic > Freshwater > Lake >... | reverse complement strand
GAATTATCGCCGCGGGCCCACCGCCAGGCCCGGCCCTGGGGGATGGATGCAGGCATCCCCCGATGCCGGGCGCGCCAAGGGCGCGGCCGTGGACTGCGTGGATAATCCGCTCAAAGGATTCCACGCTGAGCGAACGACATCGCGACCGCCGATGACGATGTGATCGAGTACGCGCACGTCGATCAAAGCCAACGCTTCACGCAAGCGTCCAGTAACTATGCGATCAGCCTGGCTGGGTTCTGCCAGGCCGCTTGGGTGGTTATGGCCGAAAATTACCGCCGCTGAATTGTTGAGAAGCGCTTCGCGCACGATCACGCGCGGATGGACTTCGGTAGACGACAGCGAGCCGCGAAAGGTATCAACGGCGGCGATGAGTTCGTGCTGCAAGTTGCGTCACTCACATCCGATTCCATCTTTATCTCTATCCAGGTGAGTTCCGTAGCCGGGATCCCCGCGCCGCACGGGTGCAGCACCTGCTGCACGAGCCTCGGAACAATTGCGGAACGCACCAGAACTGGGTGTTTTCGCAGTGGGTGCAGGTGCAGCCGCTGGATCGCTGTTTGGCGCCTCGGATGACCGTGTTTTCGCAGTGGGTGCAGGTGCTGCAGCCGCTGGGCTGCGATGACAGTGATAGTCACCGGTCTTGCGATTGTTGTGGCAACCCTCGCTGTTCAGGCCACCGCCGTGGGCCGAGACAATGCCCGGCGGTAGACCTGCGACCAGAGCGAGAGTGGCTGCGATGAGAACATAGAACTTCATGAAAGCTTCTCCTTTGACAATGGGAGGAAGTTGAAGACGCAGGCGGCTCCTTCGGGCACCCTCGCGACCAACTTCGGGCCGATGCCGCATAAGTGCCTTGCCAAGCAATTGCTGGAGCTCGGGGTCACTCATCGGCAGGTGTTTGCGTCAAGTCACATGGTGCGACGGTTTCCCAGTGTTGCGCACTGGTCCACTCGGGTTGCCATTGCGGAAGCGCAGACAGCTCTGGATCCGCTTCCACCGCATTACGAATATTGAGCGCGATCACAGCGGCATCGCTGCGCATGAAAATCAATCGTGGCCCGTTCCCTGACGGAAAAGCAGATAGCGGATCGGAGGGCAACGGTTGCACTGCTTTAACTACTCCCGTGCAGACGGTGATAGGGGGAAGTTTATCCGTCGTCGAGTCGATGACGTAGGTCGTTGCGCTTGAAGCAGCTACACCCTCGATGAAGGCACTCATGACAACCAGTACGGCTAAGGTGATGGTGTGAGTTTTCATAGTAGTTCCTATATGGGCAAGTGGTGAGAGGCTACGGCCGCAATCCGGCGGATTGACCTGGGACCATGCGAATCAGCTCGATCTCAACAACTACGTCGATGGTTTGAGCCTGAAGAGCCGGGACATAACTACGCCCCACAATTCGATTGCGGGTAACCCAAAGTTGTGGCGACCAACGCCCATAGGAGCTGTTGCCTACAAAGATTTGAAACGGCGTCGGGAACAGCAATGGATTGACAGATTGCACGTAAATGATCCCGCCTTTGCCAGTAACAGGATCGACCCACCAGGTGATATTGGCATCGGGCAAGATCGGCGCGAACACATTGGTGCAGAGCTGGATGCACTGAACGTTGTACTCCTGCGCACCAGGTGTAGGCGTGGTGACCTCCCAACCTGGCGTGTAACTCGGATCGACGTGATAGGCACGTACATCAGTGCGCTTAGTCAATCGAAAAACCGGCCGACTGGTAAATGCCGAAGTGCTCCGGAAATTAAACGTTCCCTGCCAGTCCCCGGACAGGTCGAATGGGCTCGTCTCGAAGGGGCTCATCGACACGGTGTTGCCACCTGCCGTGAACTCCAGCCGGCGCGGACCCAGCCAACGCAGGCTAGCCTCCGGATGCGCCTGACTGGGCACCGGCGCCCGATACGGGCAGCCATGACATTGACCGTTGGCAAAGGAAAATACCGCAGAGCTCAGCGTCGCAATCGGCGCATCCGCAGGCTGATTGGTAGGACCGGTCGGATCGGGCGGCAAGCTCATCACGCCGCTCATGGTCCAAAACCGAGACTGCCCATCGAGCTCATAGCCGAAGCTTGCCCCGAATGCGATCGGCCCTTGGAAGTCAAAGAACCAGCCCGTCCCCGACTGGGCCGGGTCGTACCACGCACCGCCCTCGGGCTTGGGCGTAAACAGGTATTTGCCTGTGATCGTCTGCGCACTGAGCGGTGCCGTGGCCAATAGAGCGAACAGCAGAAATAGAACTCGCATGATGGCGTTCCTTTAGGATCGCGGGTGGCAACAGAGCTTGTGCCGAATATTGGTCGGCGCTTCGCGGATGGTTGGCCAATTAATTAGTATCCCTTGGTCGGCGTAGATGACCGAACCACAGCGCGACTCGACGACGGTCGAGTTGTTCATGCTGTGCTGCCGGAAGGAATGTACGTTCATTAAATCGTCGTTGCACGCTGGCGCCCAAAGACCGGAGACAGCCGCGTTGCATGTCCGATCTTTGGCCGGCTCTTCACGGGTGACTTCACCGCCTATCGTGACGGAGGCAAATCCCACTGAAAACACACCAGCGGTGCTGCCACAAGCTGGCCAAGAACCCACTTCGGTAGTGCCAACTGGGCACACGCCATTAGCCGACGGAAACCCTTGAGCGTTCACGGAAGCTTCGGCCACCGGACAATCGCCCCAGTTCGCACCACTCGCGATCGGGTTAGGGTTAATCGTAAAATCCAGATCAGGAAATCCAACCATGCCGGCAATGACTGGTTGCGTCGGCGCCGACACAAAATAACCCGTCACGTCTTTCGTCCACGCGTTCGATCCTGCGCCGGTCACGATCAGGCCACCGACCGGCACCGTACCCGCAGCGACTTGTTTCGCTGCGATCGCGGCCGCGACGCGGCGCTTGAATGGCAACAGGTCACTCCCATTCGCCTGCAACCCTGCCATTTCCAAAAGCGCGCCGTTCGCGTTACCGGTCTCGGTGATGACCGTCGGTGTACGCGTTGCCGCAGCGTTGCGGATTCCGACAATGCGGATGGTCTGGCCCAGAACTGTTTGACCATTGCCCGTAGGTCGATTTCCGAAGTTCGCCGGCAGCTCGCCGGCGGCGATCAACTGCGCGATGGTGATCGGATTGACACTGTTAGCTACCCAAGCGCTTTCGCGGGTACCGATGTAGTTGCGCACAGCCCGAAGCAATGCAGCGTAATCGTTGACGTACTCCGCTTGCATGCGCTCCTGCTGGCGCTCCGCAAACTCGCGTTGCTTATAGACGCGAAACCCACCCATAGCGAGGGCAATGATCGTGAGGACAATGAGGACTTCAAGTAACAAATAGCCCGTAGACGTGGAGCGTGTGGTTTTCATAGTGATCTCTGGAGAGAGTTGAGGGTTGGCAGTGCATGGAAAGCTCCTAGGAGTTCGGCCACGAAACCCGGCCTACGGTGTGCTTCAGCGCGTCTTGAGTCGGCGGACATAGCGAAGCTTCGGCCATTCCGGGACCGGTTCTACGTAGCCACGACTTCGACGCCACTCCTGATACAGCAATGTGCCTAACGCACGGTGCTGCACCCTTACCCCTGCGAACCCCGCCCACTTCTTCGAGCTCGTGATCCAGTCCTCAAGTTCACGATCCTGCTTTTTACGCACGCGCTCGATCAGCGTTTCTCTGACCTGGTGGTAAGCCGATTTCTCGAACCGCCAAGTCCAAACCGGCTTCTCCGCGCCGGGCTTGGTTTGCCTCACTGCCTCGTACGTCCATAAACGAGGCCGGTCCACGGTGGCGTCACGCCAGCGTTCAATCACATCCACTGCAGAGGCGAAGAGCCAAAAAACGGCCGTAGCCTCGGTCGCACTTTCAAACACAACCAGCTTGTGGACCGCTTCGCCCGATTTCCGGGCGCGGTGGTTCGCAAACCGATCTCTCTCCAATCGTGGGTAACGATAAACCATTTTGGTCACAAAACCGACCACTTTCGCATGCTCAAGCTCGCCCTGAATGAACCAGGTCATGCCGGCGCGAATGACGTCCGTGATCCGCTGCATCGCGGACGTCGGCGACTTGCAACGGATTACTTGGCCAGCCATTCGAGCACCCTTTTGACCCCGATTGTCGAGTCAGCTCGGCTCCCGAGCTCCAGCAACCGAAGCAGGCTTTCCTGCTGGCCAGCAGCGCAAAAACGCATCACTTGGTCTGGCACCGTGGCCAGCAACGCCTCGGCCGCGGCGGCGCGTGCTTCCGACTGACTAGCCAAAATATCAGCTTCCGCAGCCTGATCTTTCAACCGCTGAGTATAGCGCCGTTGGCGCAAAGCGGTAGGATTTGGATGGGCCGATTTGTGAGCTGTCATAGCGTGAGTATACAACACAATAATAAGTCTAAAATGAACATAACAGCAACAGAACATCTTTAATCTTCCACTGATGTATATTTGCACAACAGTGGGCTTTGAGCTACCCTAGGCACGCTATTGCCAGGGTTGCCAGCCCCTTTCTCAGATCGGGGCCGCCAGCCCTGACTATTGCCAACGATGCGGATGCATCGAGGTCACTCTCGCCAAGAGTGACTAGTTCGCTGAAGCCGGATGCCTGTAATTGGGCTCGTCCGGCTACAACGGGCGCTGGAGGGTGTAATCCCTCCTTCGACCCAATCCGAAAGGAAGCTCTTGGGAATGTTGGGCGACAAGGAAACGGGCGCGAGCAGGTAATGGCTCGCTGCACCTGGTGCGCATGAAAGGGGGTGGAAGTCCCCCCGGTGGGCGGCTCGAAAGGGTCGAACGCTTGCACGACACGATGGCTGCTGAGGTGCCAGAAATGGCACAGGGACTTGAGGGGAAACCTGGAGAGTCCGGGACCTGGTAGGGGCAACCTTGCCGGGCTCGCTGGATAGCTCAACCGTGTAACCCTAGACCGATGAGGTCGGGTTCGTGAATGTGTGATGCGGTGGATTTGATGAGGTGCTGATGTGTGGCGTTGGTAGGGGAGAGTTTTTGGAAGATTTTTCCCCCGAAACCCCAGTACACCGGGCGAGGCCGATAGGCCACAGCGACACGCGGAGCCGACCGCTAAACACGTGCAGTAGTGCGGATCTAACTTGGGAAGCGCTGACGGCCGTCAATCCGGGTGGCACCGGGTAGGCACAAGCGTAGGAGATTCGGTGAGTACGAGCCGACGAAGGGCTGAGTCAAACGGTCCAGAGTCGAACCGGGCAACCGGGTAGGAAAACTGATGGCGAACGAAAAACGGCATGGGGCCTGGCAGCCCCGGTCTGAGAAGGTAATGGCAACCAAGGTCAGACGGTTGGCGCCGTCGAGACCTCCCACCTTGGCCGGTGGGGTGATGTGTACGGCTGGTCAGGCGAACCCTGCACAGCTACGACTGGCCCCCCCCTCCTTGCGAGGGGGGGGCTATTTATCGGAATTCCGCATGCTCAAGCCTCTGCCTCGCGAAACGATGGACTTCTACCAGCGTGAGCTGGGGTCAATCTCGATCACGCTCCGTGTGATCGCATGGCTCGCCGCGGCCGCGATTGTTGGTTTCGGCTTCATGCTGGCGCTACGCGCCGGTGACGTGGTTTGGTTGCTGGGCGCTGTGGGCACCGCAGCGGTGCTGTCGATCGCATTGCACCTGGCTGCGGAAGGCATGTTCGCGATGCACAGCAACTTGCACCACCAGGTCAACGATTCGAACCCGCCCAGCTAATACCTGCGCAGCGCGCACCTGGCCACTAGAACTCGATTCAGGACGCACAGTAACCTGCAAGCAGCTGATGCCAGATCGACCCTGGGTTACCTGGGTATTTTCCGTTGTAGGTGGCTATCTCCTGTGGGTTTTCTTCCAACGGTTCCGGCATGTGAGTTGGTACAGACGCCATTAGACGCCCAAGGGCCGCTTCTGCGCGCCGCAGGCGCAGGGGGCACTTCCCCCTGTCTGAGCTTGTGATCTCGCTGCCACGGGTTGCGTAGCCAGCCGTAGGGCGGTTCTGATCATCGAGGCCCGCAACCCAAACCATCCCCTGCCGAACCCGCTTTCTTCGTAGGGGGTGCGCTGCCGTTCTGTGGACGATGCCTTTGGCATCGTCCACAACGACCGCTTGGGCTTCTTGGGCCGCGTATGCGGCCCGCTATCCATCAGCCAGGTTGCGAATTTTCTTAGGGCGAAGCCGGAACGCTCTATGGCCCGTGAGGGCCATTTCCTAAGGGTCGGCGTAGACGACTCCGATCAAGCGCACCGAAGGTGCGCGCAAGCGGGCATGGATGCCCGCTTAGGCCGGCGCCGAAGGCGCCGGGGCGAAGCCAGGGATGGCGAAGGGCAGGTGCTCTTCCGGGTCCCAACGCGTTTTCTAAGAAGTTATCCACAGATTCGTTCAGCTTTAACAACAGGTATATCTATAGGCTCTACTATAGGGGGACCCAGCAAACCCGTGCTGTTGCAGCTTCTCCGGGGTGCAGGCGGGACCGTTTATGCGTAACAGGCGGGACCGTTTATGCGTAGAAGGTACGCCAGAGGTGGGTTTCGGCGGGACCGTTTATGCGTGGATAACTTGGCTATTTCACAGGCTTACCCACAAATTCCTGGACCGTTTATGCGTAGGCGGGACCGTTTATGCGTGCCATTACTTCGGCAGTCTAGGCACATGCGAAGGCGACGGCAAAAGGACCAGGCCATGATTCCCCTCGCTGGCACGCAGTTCCGGATAGACCGTGGAGACCTTCCGCAGCGCGTCGACTAGCTTCTTCTTGAAATCCCGCTTTCCCTGCGGACTGTCGGGGTAACCTGCGCCGAACTGCATCTGCAAGGCATCCCACGGGATTTCGGTGCGCTGCCCGAGGTAGCTCATGCGGTACGTCGACCACGCGTACAGGTCCAGCGCCAGCGGTGATTTCTTAAGCACCCGAATCGCTCGAAGATCGAGCGGCACCGGTCGATCAGTGATCTGACCGAAAAACCGATCAGACAGCTTCACCCACGACTGGAAGAGCGTCCCTTGGTCAACTGCGCTGCTCGGGTCCCACCACAAATCCCAGTCGTCAGCGACGATGATATTGCCGCCGCGGCTGCGGCTACGTTCACCATCCTGCGTGGTTTCATAGGCCGTCACAAACGACTTGAACAGGCGATCGGCCTGGTCGCGAAGCCGGGGGATGGTGCCCCACCGGCCGCCCGTCGGCATCAGTCCGAGCTTGGCCATGAACTCCGACAAGCTCTTGCCGAGATACAGGGTCGGGCTCTTGGTTTTGACCGCTTCCGTCGTCAGCCAGGCCAGCAGCAGCCGCGGATAACTGCCGTAGGGTAAACCCACTTCAGACGGTGCCAAGATCGACACATGCAGGCGTCCATTACTGCGGGAAAATTCGTTACCAGGCTGAGCACTGTGCGGCATCGTGGCTTGCACCAACACCCGTGCCATGTAGCCCAGCGCGCCCGCCTCCTGAGCCGATTGCGCCTCAATGGCCAGACAATCGGCAATGAAGTTATCGACGTTAGTTTTGCTCCGCGCTGCTCGGCTCCTTGCCCTTTCCAACGCCTCCTGAGCGGCTGTTCCGTCCTGAAGATTGCGTTCGTTCTTCTCGCGGTACACCGCCGGCAACACCAACAACATGTGTTGCTCGAGCGTTCCCTCCACCCAGCCGCCGGCATCGATCGTCGCGGCGGCCTTGTCGATCAAGTCATACCACCAACCGTTGTCGTCCGACGGATCTTCTCTACCGCGTGGAGGCCGAACCCAACGCCCCGACTCTTTCGGTGTGGACTCAGACATACAGCACTCGATCTTCGCGCATCACCAAATGTAGCGCGAGATTGATCAGATCCGATCGATCACGCCCCATGCGAGCTGCGGCCTGGTCCACCTGCCTCAGCAACGATGGCGCCAATCCGACCACACATTGCACGTCGCCGGCATCGAGTTCCGTGCGGATCCTCAGGATTGCGTCATTCGATCGAAGATCCATCGCCATGTGGGCCGCAGCCGTCTCGAGCTCAACGTAAAGCTGAAGCTCTTCCCAACTCTTAAAGCCTGTCAGTTTCAATGCGGTACTCTTGGAGATAGCCATAAATCACGCCTCTTGTGGTTGTTGGTTAGGCGCTGGTCGTGGTTAGAGCCACCATCAGCGCCGACTCTTGCCAGTACTTAGTTATCGATCGGTGAAAATGTCGCCTTCGAGAGCTCGATAGATCGCCAGATTGATGATGCCAGCGCGTCCCTGGCCAGTGCGTTTTGCGACCTCATCGACCCGCCGCAGCAGCTCCGGCGCGATGGTCAATGAAATCTGGCGCTTGTTACCTTTCGGGATGCCTTTGTTATAGGCAGCAGGCGCAACCTGGCCAGCGTCTGGCGCTCCTGCGATGAAGGCTTCAGCAGAGGCCACGACCACCTTCGGTTTACGGTTTATAGCCATACCAATTAACCTTCTTTCACTGTTGTATAAATATTAAAAACGGACTCAACCAAGGCGGACAATTCGTCCGACGCTTTGGTGTCCTTTGGGCTCAACTCAAGCACGGAAAGGCCCTGTCCGCCGGCGTTGCTGAACGCCTTGCGGCGCCGGATAACAGTCGGCAAGTACTCAAATTGCGGTACCTCCGCGACGGCTGCGGCCGCTTCGGCATTGTCGGCACCGAGCTGGCCAGAGTCGGCAAGATTGAGGACTGCGAATGCTCGCAGGCCGCCTCGGACAGCGCGGGCTTCATCCACCAGGGCGGCCATGTCCTCTAACGCCCACACGTCGAAGCTCCTGGGCGCGAATGGCACCAGCAGCACATCGGAGAGGATCAGCGCGGCGCGTAATGCTGTCGAGTCACGGCCGCCGGCATCGATGACGATGTCCTGCCACTTGGCGCGCTGCTGCTGGACCTGGCCACGCAACGCCTGGCCATCTGGATACTGAGCACAGGCGATGCCCGGCGACTTGCCGGACTGCGCACGTACCCCGATAGCGGCGGCAGCCGTGCCTTGGCGGTCCCCATCGATCAGCCAAACCTCGCGACCACTCAACGCCCGGGCGATAGCGATGTTCACAGCGAGCGTCGTCTTGCCTACGCCGCCCTTGGTGTTGCCCACGGTTACAATCATCTTTGCACTGCCTTTGGATATTAAAGCAGCGCTTATCTTATCGACACCTATTGAAATGTCAATAGAAAGGTATAAGAGGAATAAAAGAAACGCCTATGAAGCCTAAAAGGATATTAAACTAAGCTGGCTTTATTCGGCTAACCTTGGCTTTTGGAAGCGGCCATTGCTGTGCCCCATGCAGCACCCGGAGGATCTCAACGCGCTTGGCTTGCGGCCGTACGCGATAGACCAGGATGTAGGGGGTGCGCTGAATGACCAGCTCGCGGGTTCCTTCTTTGCGACCACCGCGGCCCATTTCAGGGTGCGTAATCAGCAGGTCGGCCTGAGCTTCGATTTCCTCGTCAAGCTGCACGGCCGCTTGTGGGTTCTCTTTGGCAACGTAGGCAAGCTGTGCGAACCGAAGCCGAAGGGCGAGGGGAAGCCAGACCAGATTCACGCCTGGGCCAGCCAGCGGGCGCGCTGTGCGCTGGACTGGGCCTTAGCGTCGGCATTGGACACCCAGACTGTGTTCGGGTCGTCAGCTTCACGCAGCGACTGCTCCACCTCTTTGCGAAACCATGCGTCGTGCTGCACAGCCTCATGAGTGCGGCGCATCGCAGCAGCCCGATCGGGACGGGTTGTCCGCAGCGCGGTCGGGTCGTAATCGGTAGCATCGACCTCGAACCGGGCAATGCCGATTCCGCGCAGATACGTCGTCAACGATTCCAGACGCTTGAACACCCGCACCTTGCCGCTACGCTGTGCAGCCAATGGTCGTTCCAGCATGCCGTACTTAACCAAGATGGCCCAACCGCCTTTCTGGCCGATGATTTGGGCGCCACGAACGGCGCCGGCTTCCACCAGGTTGGCGAGGGTGGTGTGGTCGATCGGTTTCGGCGCGGCCATGTGTGACTCCGGTGCAGTGCAATCAATGATTAATTGTCGCGCTTTGAACACGTCAGCGCAAGGCGACCATTCATTGATAGAAGGGGTCCGATAGACATAACACCCGTTGTGCGCCATGCCGGCATAGCGCCTATCGATGCATTTACCAAGTGAGCGAGCGGACATGCGAGCGCTGCAGGTCGTCCGCTCTTGGAAACCCTGCGCATCTAGGAAATTTCCTAAGAAAAAATCCGAAAATCTCGGACTCTGATATCAGGTTCGTACGCAGGCGCCGCCGCCACATCTCAGGAATACTTGCCTACGACCAAGAGGTGACCCATGGCAGGCAAACCAATTCGGCTTCTGAAAGCGCACATTCCGCAGGCCATGATCGACATACAGTCGCTAAGGGCGAACGGGCAAAACAAAGAGACGTGTGCAGCCGCGGATGCGCTCGAAGAAGCCATCGCTACGCTCCAAGCCACAGCCTCTTGATTTCGTAGGGTCGCTTATCACGGAATTATCGCCGCGGGCCCACCGCCAGGCCCGGCCCTGGGGGATGGATGCAGGCATCCCCCGATGCCGGGCGCGCCAAGGGCGCGGCCGTGGACTGCGTGGATAATCCGCTCAAAGGATTC
>Ga0163147_10009424_pt1 | contig 10577 bp, 8 predicted proteins | sample OliLakLV19MP6G1_FD_148597 | JGI IMG/M metagenome (GOLD analysis project Ga0163147, IMG submission 148597) | Freshwater microbial mat bacterial communities from Lake Vanda, McMurdo Dry Valleys, Antarctica- Oligotrophic Lake LV.19.MP6.G1 | ecosystem: Environmental > Aquatic > Freshwater > Lake >... | reverse complement strand
CGCCCAATCGCTACAGCGGGCGGTCCGACCGGGACGCCGCTGTTCGGCGCGCCGCTGACCGTCGCCACCGCTGGCGTTTCCAGTGTGGTCGGGATCGTCGCCGCCAACCCGAACGCGCCGCGCATCGAATTTTTCACCGCCGATGCCTCAGCGGTGCCGCCTGGCGGGATCATCACGCTCTATTGGTCTACGCGCAACGTCAGCGACGCGGTGATCTATCAGATCGTGGACGGCGCCCGCAGCCGCCTGTGGAATGTCGGCGCCGACGGCAGCCTGCCCGTCCAGACTCGCCGCGCCGATCGCGGGGTGATCGATTTTGTCCTGAGCGTCGGCGATGGGGTCGGACGCGCCGAGCAGCCGCTCTCGATCCCGCTGGCGTGCCCGGACGTGTGGTTCTTCAGCCCGGCGCCCAACGACTGTCCGACGCGCCCCGCCGAAGAAACCCAGGTGATCGAGCAGTCGTTCGAGCGCGGGCGGATGGTCTACATTGGATCGCTCGATCGGGTGTACGCGCTCTTCAACGACAGCTTCGACCCGGCATGGGTGGTGATCGACAACCGTTATGACCCGGCGATCCATCCGCCGTCCGAGCCGTCGTTCCCGGTGCCGCCCGGTTTCTTCCAGCCGACCAACGAACTCGGTTTCGTCTGGCGCGGCAACGATCTGGTGCGCAGTCGTCTGGGGTTGGGTGCGCAGCCGGAACAGCGCTTCACCGGGGTGATCCAGATCGGCGGGGCAGGCGAGGGCGGCGAGTCGTTGTATGTAGGCAGCGCCGACGGGGCGGTGCTGGCGATCGCGCCCGGCGGCGCGCTGTGGGAGATCATCACGCCGCCGTCGTAACGCTTACTCATCTCATGGCTGATGCGGGCAGCCCGTCGTCAGGAATGGCGCCACACTAGGTGTATAGTCCCAGGTTGTGCTGGAACGGTTCAGCGGTGAAGCGTTGTGGGTCAGGCTGCCCGCGTTCAGGATCGCGCCGCCGTTCGTGCCGCTGGCATTGCGGTTGCGAACGGTCAGGTTTTGCAGGGTGAGCGCGCCGCTGGCACGTTTGAATATGCGGCAATATGCAGTTCTCCATCGGTTGTTGCAAAGACAATTTCTGTGTCGGTGAACCAGTCGAACGCCCATGCAGCATTGCCGATAAAGATATTATCCACTCGGCTTAAGGAAGAAGCATTCCATATTCGAACGTAGCCGTCTGTTGTACTCATAGCAATATGCTCGCCATCTTCAGACCATTATAATCTCATAACAGCTATCTGTTCTGGCAAAGAAAAAACGATCGACTTGAGAAGGTCAAGCGATGGAAAAGCACACGTTTGTAAAACCGACCCACCATCGGATACCATACCCGAAGAATCAACGGTTGGAGCAGTAGAGCCATACACTGCGATAGAATTTACAACTGACGAAACCGCTATCCGTGAGGGGAGATTGCCGTTAATCACGCCGTTCACGGTTCCAAGAATTCGGGATAGCTCAGTCTCCTCCTGCCACACCCTTAATCCTACGAGATCAGCAGTAATCAAGTGTGGTGATAGTGACCAGAGGCTGTCTGAGGTGTCGCCTGTCTGCAAGTGATAGAGCTTGCTACCTGTGGCTGCACTCAACACTGTAGTACCAGCTTCGGCTGAGGTAATCGCAAGTTGACTTCCATCTGGACTCCAATTTACTCGAAACACGATATTTGATGACAAGTCAACTGAGAATTGTAATTCATATGATATGGTGTCCCAAACTTTGACGTTCCCAAAGTAGCTAACGGCAGCAATTCGCCCCCCGTCAGGTGACCATTGAAGGTCATAGATGTCGTGTTCATCTTGAAATGTATGTAGAACATTTCTTGAATCTGCATCATAGAGAATAAGTTCTCCATTATATCTGCCCAAAGCGATTGTTTCACCATTCGGGCTAAGTTGAAGTGCAAGGTTGACATACTGCGGTGTTTGAGCCGAGCTATGAACAGTCAAGTAAAAAAAGGCGACGAGAAAGCTGACTACGAATGTAATGCGCTTACGCATGAGGTATCCCCTGCACAATCAGGTAGCATCTGTACACGCGCCCTCGCCCGTGAACGACGCGGGCGTCCAGACGGGCGGCGCGTTGCCGAGCGCGCCGCGTTCGAGCCAGCGCCACACACCCGACTCGTCCACCAACGCCAAACCGTACTCGCTGCGCAGCGCTAACCACTGCCCATCGGCGCTGTAACGCGGGTAGTCGTGATAGCCCAGCGTCGGGTCTGCGATCACCTGGACCGCGTTGGCGTCGGCGCCGCCCGTCAAGCCGACTCGCCACAGCCGATTTTCGCTCACCCCATTCAGCCCACGCGCGCTCAATACCAGTGCAGCCCCATCAGGCGCCCAGGTCAGGTCGAGCAGCAGCGCGGCGGCGTAGGTGATCTGCGTCGGCGCCGATCCCGGCTCCCTGCCGATCATCCAGACCGTATCGACCCCTGGCGATGCCGCGTACACGAATCCGATCAGATCGCCGTCCGGCGACCAGCGCGGCATACTGACGCTGCCCGTCGGAAAGTCGGTCAGACGATACTTGGTGGTGCCATCGGCGCTGACGATCCACAGGTCGGCTTCGCGGACGCTGGTCGCGGTCTGACCGGGTGCGGCGGTGGCGAATACGCCCGATCCCGCCGCGCGCTCGTCATAGGCGGCGTACACCAGCCAGCGCCCATCGGGCGACCAGCGTACAGTATGCTCGTCGCCGCTGACGCTGTAGGGCGACACGATGCCGCCCGTCGCATCCACCAGCGCGATATGATGTGTGAGTGCGTCACGCCCGCCCGTGCCGCGATCGCGTATCAGCGTGAAGGCGATACGAGGGATCGCGGCGGCGGGTGACCATGACGGTTCCCACACGCCCCAGGACTCCGACCCGGCATACTGCGCCAGCGGACGGCGATCGCTGCCGTCGAGACGGGCACTGAACAGGCGTCCCGGCGCGATCGCGTCGCGCTGGGTGTAGAGGATGCGGCAGCCGTCGGACGAGAACCCCCAGAAGCGCACCCAGGCGCCGTCGAATCGGATCGCGCGTGCCGTGCCCGATGTGTCGTACAACAGGATGCGATCCTGTGCCGCCGTATCGATGCCGACGATTGGGGCGGTCAGACGTGGCGATACAGGCACACCTGGCGCGGCGCGCACCGACACGGCGAGCAGGACACATACCAGGATGTAGATCGATTTTTGCGGCATAGGTCATGTCCAGTTGCAGTACTACGACATGGGTATCTTAAATCAGGGTGGGGCAGCGCGCCATGCCGCCCTGACTGACTGCGCGCATGGCGGATTTACGGCGTCCACCCCCCAATCGTCGGTGCAGCGCGCGGCGGCATGGTTTGAGCGCCAGGCGGCAGCAACGAGTCGTCGGCGTCGTCGTGGTAGCGTTCACTTGACGCCACGCGCAGCCAGCCCGATAATTTCAGTAGATCACGGATTCAGCACGATCGTATGTACGTATAACAATGCGTCCGCATAGAAAATCGTTATTCACTAAATTTCACAAATTTAAGGAGTCATCATGAACAGTGATAAAGTCCGCCACGAATCGATCGATGCCTACATCGCCACCTTTCCCGACGCCATCCATGCCGCCGCGCCAGATGCCGTTGAAAAGATCAGCTATCAGATGCCGACCTTCGCGCTGCACGGCAATCTGATCTATTTTGCCGCCTGGAAAAAGCACATCGGTCTGTATCCAGTATCGGGGGCGGTCTGGAAGACGTTCGCGGACGAACTGGCGCCCTACGACGTGGACAAAGGGTCGATCCGCTTTCCGATCGACCAACCGCTGCCGCTCGACCTGATCAGCCGGATCGTCACCGTGCGCGTGGCGGAGAGTATCGCCGAGGCACAGGAAAAATCGAAGAAAACCGGGTGAGCGCAACAGTGGTAAAATGGCGCGCTCCAACGAGCGTCAGAGGGTTTGGCACGCCAAACCCCAGCGATCGTCTGGACAGAGCGAAGCACAACTATCACGATGCGTCCGCCGCGCTAAAAGAACCCGCGCCGCCCGAAACGCTCTTCCGCGAAGGGTTCGGCATTGTTGTGATAGCCGCCCTGTTCCCAGAAACCTGGTTTGTCGGTCGCGGAGAATTCCAGCCCGCGCACCCATTTGGCGCTTTTCCACAGATAGCGCTTGGGCACCAGCGTGCGCAGCGGAAAGCCGTGATCCGCCTCCAACCACTGATTGTCGAATTTGTAGGTCAGCAGCACATCGTCGTCCATCATTACGTCCAGCGGGACGTTGGTGGTGTAATTGTATTCGCAGTGCGCGATCACATGTTTAGCTTTGTCGGTCAAGCCGAACAGCGCTACAAAGTCGCGGAAGCGCACGCCTTCCCATTGGGTGTCGAACTTGCTCCAGCGGGTGACGCAGTGAATATCGGTGGTAATTTTGACGGTGGGCAGCGCGAGAAACTGCTCCCACGTCCAGCGCATTTCCTGCTTCACCTCGCCAAACACGCGCAGGTCCCAGGTCTCCAGATTGACCGGGGGAGTCGGTCCGTAGGTCAGCACGGGGAATTTGAGCGTCAGCGACTGCCCTGGTGGGAGGCGCCCTTCGGCTCGGATACGGTTTTCTTCTTTCTTACGCAGCGCCACATCGTCAAAAATGCTCATGACACCCTCTCATAATGAATGACGTGAAGATTGACAGCCTTCAATTGCATAACGACTATGAGCATAACGCCAGATCGTGAAGGACGTGTGAGTGCAAAATTGCACCGATCGATGCAAACGCATTATACGGACACATCATTATGCGTCCCTTCGTAAAGCGTGGTGCGATACGGGCGGACGGACACGACACATCATTATGCGTCCCTTTGTAAGCGTTGTCCGCTGCATGTCGTCATTCGGCGTCGGGCGGCTGGAACAACGCTTCCGCCGCGCCGACCAGAATCGCACGCCGATCCGAGTTCATATCCTTGCTCAGGAAATAACGCTCGACCAATTCGCTGTCGGTCAGCTCTTCGGCATTGGCGCCCAGACGGGCGCGCGCGGGCTGCTCGATGTCGCGCTTGATGCTGGCGATATAGGCAGCCCCGCCGCGAATCAGCGCGTCGCGCACGATCGCCACCTTGAGCCGCGCGTCGGACTCGGCGGTGAGCTGCAAAATCACACGCACGACCGCTCCCTCCAGCCGTTCGGCTTCGATCGCCTCGACGGTCTCGACGGTGGGGTCGAGCGAGCTGCGCAGGTCGAGCCGGATCGTTTTGAAAGGGCGCGCCTTCACCCGCTGAAATTTGAACTCGGTCTCGCCGCGCTTCAGATCGATCCAGCAGAAGCCTTTGGGTTCGCGTTCTTCGCCAAAGTCGATGCGCTCCAACGAGCCGCTGTAGACCACCGGGGGCACGCCTGAGCGTCCGGCAGTCAAATTCTGATGCTGATGGATGTGACCGAGCGCGACGTAATCCCAACGGGCGTCGGCGATCACCGAGGGCGGCACGGTGATGTCGCGTCCGAATTTGATCAGCTTTTCGCTGCCCTCGTGCGCGCCAGCGACCGCGAAATGCCCGGTCAGGATGCGCGGCAGGTCGTGCTGATCGGCTTCTTCCGCCAGTCGTTCCAGCTCCGCGATGAATTGACGGCTCAGGATGGTATCGGTATCGGCGATGGTCATCCCACCGGTGTTCACCCCGTCCAGCAGATGGGCGCGCATCGGATAGGGCGCGGCGCCCACATAGACGCTGCCGCGCCGCGTCTCGATCACCCGTCCCTCGTAGGCGTCGGCGACCCAGATGTTGGGCACGTTCAGCACGCGGTAAATCTCGATACTGCTCGCTTTGGTCAGGGTCGGCTGCATATCGTGATTGCCGACCAGCAGCACCACGGGCGCCAGCCGGGTGAGATCGGTGATGCGCCAGGCGAATTCGCGCTGATAGGTGGGATTGGGGGTGCGCGTCTTGAAAGCGTCCCCGGCAAAGATGGTCAGATCGACTTCATTTTTGCCCGCAAACTCGATCATCTCGTCCATGCGCTGGAGAAAATCGCGCACGCGCCCGCTCAAGCCCGTCTGTGGGTCGGTGCTGCCGTAATTCTCGACGCCGATATGCACATCGGCAAAATGCAGCACCCGCACCGCCTCGGTCATGGTCTAGCCTTTGCTCGTCGGGTGGGTCGTCTCGTCGGCTGGTGTCGGATGCGCGCGCATGACAGCGGCGACCGCATCCAGGACGGTATCGTGTTTGACGCCGTTGGTGGCGACCATGCCCTGATTGGCGGTCATGCGCGCCCCGGTGGTGAAATCGAGCAGTGAACCGTCCAGGTCGGTGACCACCCCGCCTGCCGCGTGCAGCAGCGCGACACCGGGCGCGTGATCCCACGCCAGATTGATCCATGCCGAGTCGCGCGGGAAGCGCAAAAATAATTCGGCGTCTCCGCCCGCGATCATGGCATATTTGACCTGGCTGTCGTAGCCGCTGATGTTGTTCGGCGTGATGCCGAGCGCCTGATAGACCTGGGTCGGACGGCTGAAATTGCCGTGTGATTTATCGGCGCTCTCGACCGCGCGCCAGGCGCGTGTCTGGATGGTCTGGGTGACCGCGACACGATCGGCGCGTCCGCTCCCCGACAGCGGCTGCACATAGGCGGCGCTGCGCTGTCCGGTGAAGATCAGCCCGCCGCCGCGCGCGGTTGGATCGGGCGCGCCGATGATGCCGACGGTCGGCAGTCCGTCGGTCAGCAGCGCCAGGGCGATCGCGTAGCGTCGTCCGGCGATGTAGCCTTTGGTGCCGTCGATCGGGTCGATCAGCCATTGGCGGGCGGGATCGCGATCCCGCCCGCTTTCGAGCCAGGCGCGCACCTGATCGATCGTGACCGATTCGCCGATCGCCTCACCGACGTACCGTGCGACGGCTGCCTGACCGTCGGTGTCGAGGGTGGCGTCGAATACCGAGGCACGTTCCTCACCCATGATGGCGTCGTCAGGAAAGGCGGCGGCGACCGCGCGGCACAGGATGGCTTGCGCGGCGTAGTCCGCCAGCGTCACCGGGTCTTGCGCGCCCTTTTCACGGGCGCCCATGCCACGATCGCGTATCTGGGCTGCGACGGCGGCGGCGCTGCGGACTGCATGGAGGATCGGGTCGAGTGTGATCATGGGTCAACTCTACAACATACGCTCCGATTCGCCTATAGTTAGGCGTATGACTCCGATTCCTGTGCTGTTCACGACGATCTACACCGGGATGGGCGGCGGCGAGACCGCGCTCATGACCCTGGTCGAAGGGCTGACACGCCGCGATCCGCGTATCGTGCCGCATCTGCTCGTGCCCGCAGAGGGCGAATTGGTGGCGCGCTGGCGCGCGCACGGCTGGCGCGCCCATATCGAGCGCTGGCGCGGCGCCACCACCTGGTTCATCCCATCTGTTTGGGAACGCTTTCCGATCGTCGGACGCATGGCGCGGCTGCTGCGTGACGAACGCATCGCCGCTGTTCACAGCGATTATCACACGCTGCCATTCGCCGTCGCCGCCGGACGCCGTGCGTGCGTCCCGGTGATGTGGACTTGCTGGGGCTGGTGGTTCAAGCCCAAACCGTATCAGCGTGCCTTCTTTCGCGGCGTGGACTGCGCCTTTGCCAGCTCATGGGCGATCCGCGATGGCTTTTTGGGCGATCCGCCGTTCATGCAGCCGGGACGACTGCCTGTGCTGCCCCCTGGCGTGGACACGACTCGTTTTCACCCTGGCATCGACGGAGCGCATGTACGCGCCGACGCCGGAGTCGCGCCGGACGCGCCGCTGATCGCGCTGATCGCGCGCTTCCAGGATGTCAAAGGGCACGACCTGTTTCAGGCGATGGCGCGCCGAGTCGCGGCTGCGCTCCCCGACACCCGATTCATCGTGGCGGGGGAAAACGTGCATGGACAGGCGGCGGACGATGCCTACAAGCGGCGCATCCTGGATGCGCACCGCGCCGATCCGGTCTTGCGCGATCGAATGGTCTACCTGGGATTCCGACCCGACGCCGAGCGGGTGATCGCCGCGTCGGACGTGGTGGTGTGCAGCTCGCAGTTCGAGAGCTATGGCATGGTGCATATCGAGTCGATGGCGTGCGCGGTGCCGATCGTCAGCACGCGACGCGGCGGTCCGAGCGAGACGGTGATCGACGGGGAGACGGGTTATCTGGTCGATCCGGGCGATGAGGTTGTGCTGGCGGATCGGGTGATCGCCCTGCTGCGCGATCCGGCACTGCGCGCGCGCATGGGGGCGGCAGGGCGGGCGCGTGTCGAGGCGCATTTTTCGGCGGACGCGATGGCGGCGCGGTTCGCGGAGTCGCTGGTGCCGCTGCTGGTGAAAGCACGCCCATGAAAGCCTGTTTTGTACGGACAGTGCCTGTACTGTCCGCGTCAACCAGCCTGTCCAGATGTAAACTGTGTGCAAACAAAGTGTGCGATTGTACCAACTGGATGCACAATGAACCGCAACGGTTTGCTGCACAACAAAGGATGCGCCATGCTGCCTAATCAGGCTCGTTCAGGTGCGAACAGGATACTCCTCCTGGGGTTTATGACCGCGATGCTCATCGGCGGCACGATCACGGTCAGCGCACAGGGCGACAGCAGCACTTGTCCGGCATACATCGAGACGGTGCTGGACTCGGTCAGCGCGGCGTGTGCCGGGATCAGTCGCAATCAGGTGTGCTACGGCAATAATTCGATTGAGGCACAGTGGAATTCGTCGATCGACTTTGCCGCGCCGGGTGACCGCGCCAGCGTGATCGCCTTGCGCCGCCTGGTGACCGCGCCGCTCCAGCCCGACGCCGGGACCTGGGGGGTGGCGATGCTGGCACTGCAAGCCAATCTGCCCGACGCCACGCCGGGGCAAAATGTCACCTTCATCGTGTTTGGCGATGCCGAGGTCACCCCCGAAAGGAGTGTGCCGGGCTACGACGCGCCCATGCAGGTCTTTCGTCTCAGCACCGGCATCACCGGGATCGCCTGTCAGGATGTGGCACAAAGCGGGATGATCGTGCAGGCACCCGAAGCGACGACGGTCAACTTCCGCATCAACGATGTCGAGGTCAAGGTCGGCAGTTCGGCGTTGTTCCAGATCGACGGGGACGATCTGACGGTCGATACCATCGAGGGTTTCATCGAGGTGACCGCCGACGGGGCGACGGAGGTCGCGGGCGAAGGGGTGAGCGTGCGCGTGCCGCGCGGCGGTCGTCCACTGCGCGCGGCGCTGACTCGCCTGTCGCGGGCGAGCAACGTTCCCTGGCGGCTGCTGCCACGTCAGGTGCGCGCCATGCCGTCTATCCCTGAAGGGCAAATCGTCTCCCTGAATGACTGCTTTCACCCGTCGGCGCAGCGCGCGGCGCGCAACCCCATCGCCGTGCGCGCCGGGGAGCCGATCGTGCTGCGGCTGACCATTCCCCACAGCGCGCTCGAACTGGCGCGCGCGATCCAGCGCCGGACGCGCAATGCCCTATTTATCGACGGGCAAACCATGCCGCCGCTGACGCGGGTCGGACCCTGGCGCGGCATCGGGGAAGAATTTGGTGGCGCACTCGGCATCGAAGTTTATTGGGCACTGCCGGCGCGCGAATCGGGCACGGTGCGTGTGCGTCTGGATATGCGCACGCTCGATGGTCAGCCGATCATGACGGGTGTCGATGGGCCCGACCGCGATCGTCTCCCCGAAATCATTCTGCCGCAGCGCAGCACCTTTTGCGCACTCCAGATCGGTGGCGTGTGAGCCGACCGCTGCGGGTGCTGATCGTCTCGCGCTGTCCGCCACACCCGCTCACGCTGGGCGATCGGCTGATCGTGCATCATCTGGCGCGTGAATTGGGCGCGCGCGGGCACACGCTCGATCTGCTGGCGTTCGACGATGGTGCCGCCCCGCCCGACCCGGACGCCTACCGTCACCTGTTTCGCACGCTGAATGTGTTTCCCGATCCGCCGCGTGGCGCTGTCCGCACGGTGCGGCGGCTGCTCCAGCCGTCGGCGCGCTTTCCGATCGAGGTCGAGGAATGCGCATCGCCAGACATGTGGCGCGCCATTCGTCGCACGCTGACCACTCAGCCGCCGGACATCGTGCATTTTTTCGGCGGGGTGAGCGTGTACGAATATGCCAACGCCGCCGTGCCGTTTCCGGCGCTGATCACCCCTTACGAGAGCTACAGTCTGTATCTCGATCGCGCGGTCGAGGCGGGCGGCGGACTCGTCACGCGGGCGCGGCGCTGGGCGGCGGAACACTACGAATCGTGGATGTTCGCCCCCTACAAGCGCGTGGTGGTGCTGACCGCGCGCGACCGCGAGGCGCTGCGATCGCTCAATCCGCTGCTGCCCCTGGAGGTGATCCCCAACGGCGTCGATCTGACGGCGTTCGCACCCGATCCGACGATCGCGCCGCAGCCGCACTCGATCGTGTTCACGGGCAATTTTGCCTACCCGCCCAACCGCGATGCGGCGCTGTTCCTGATCAGAGAAATTCTCCCGCGTGTGCAGGCGCACCTACCCGGCGCGACTCTGCATCTGGTCGGCGCCAACCCTCCCGATGACCTGCTCGATTACGCCGCCGACGATTTGATCGTGACCGGGGAGGTGCCCGATCTGCGTCCGTA
>Ga0163147_10009418_pt1 | contig 10580 bp, 11 predicted proteins | sample OliLakLV19MP6G1_FD_148597 | JGI IMG/M metagenome (GOLD analysis project Ga0163147, IMG submission 148597) | Freshwater microbial mat bacterial communities from Lake Vanda, McMurdo Dry Valleys, Antarctica- Oligotrophic Lake LV.19.MP6.G1 | ecosystem: Environmental > Aquatic > Freshwater > Lake >... | reverse complement strand
AAAACGTATTTGCTCTCAAGCGCCTCAACCTGTAAGACTGAGGCAACCGCCCGCTCAAAATCTCTCCATCCCGGCAATAAACCATTATTCAACATCCCAGAGCCATCTTGAAATGTGCTGAGAAGTAAGCGTAGCTTGGCTACATCTTCGCTAGAGAAAATTGCATCTGTGTTCATAAAAACCTTCCGTATCAGGAGAGATTGAGTTTATCGCGTAGGAGTATATCTGTGGTAACATCGAAAAAATCAGCTACTGACAAAACAAAATCAACCGTGGGTTGTTTTTTCCCCGTCTCTATTTCACTAATATAGGTATGTGTTGCATATCCTAAAGCTACCGCTAGTTGAGATAAGGTAAGTTTTTTTTCCCGCCTGAGTGAACGAAGCTTCTCGCCAAATCTATTTACCGTTGTTGACATACGCTAAAATCCTAGATAGAATGTCTCTATTAGAGACAAAAAGGTGTCGGTTATGAAAAATAATCTCCTCAATAGCCCAATCAAATGGGTGGGTGGGAAATCAAGACTCCGTAAATATATTATCCCGCTTATCCCTAATCATACCTGCTATGTCGAGCCTTTCGCTGGTGGTGCTTGGGTGCTTTTTGGAAAACCTGCCAGCCCAGTTGAAGTAATTAACGATATTGATGCTGATCTTGTTAATTTCTTTGCCGTCATCAAACATCAACCAAGAGCATTTTTACAGTCTTTTTCTTGGACTATCGTATCCCGATACGAGTTTAATCATTTAGCCCGTTCAAATCCTAAAGACATGACGCCTATACAACGCGCCCACCGATTTTATTACCTGATTATGGCCGGCTGGGGCGGAGAATTAAAATATCCCCGTTTTCAAACGAGTATAACAGATGGTGGACATGGAAATAGGTTAATCGGTGCGCTTAAACATCTCGAATCTAAAATCACGCCTGTCCATCAACGCTTGCAATCCGTGATTGTCGAAAATCTGGATTGGAAAAATTGTATTGACCGTTACGATTCAGCTAAGACATTTATGTATATTGACCCTCCCTATCCGGGTAATGGGGCAAACTATGCCCATAACATGCGGGAGTGGCATAGCCATTACGAATTGGTCGAACGCCTTAAAATGACCAAAGCTAAATGGATTGTTTCGTCTTACGACCAGCCGGAAGTGCGTGAATTGTTTTCGGGTTTCCATTTCATGGAAATCAGTTCAAGTTCCGGGATGAGTACCGATAAAAATCAGAGTGGGCGCGTCATTAACCGAGAATTACTCATTGCTAATTACCCTTTAACTGTCGTGAATGGTCAAACTGACTCATCGCGACACCTTGAACCACGCCTTTTATAAATTTCGGCAGCGCCTCTACTTCTTCGCCGTCGCTGTCCACCCCTTGCCCTTCGGCTGCACGCGATAGCCCGCCCGCTTGCACGCCTCGCGGAAAAAGTCATCAATCACCACGCCGTAAGTGGCGGTTTTATATTCGCGTGAGCGAATCATCATCAGCGGGATGGTGACTTTACGCTGACCGGCCACCGGATCAAGAAACTCGATTTTCGAGGGGGAACTGACGCCGCGCCCGGTCATCACCCGCCCGACCACGCGCCCATAATCGGTGATTCGGAACGGCTTCCAATCGGCATTGGCACGCCGAATCGACAGACTCCCATCCTCTTCAACGCGAAAGGCGGTCACTCGTCCGCGCATATTCAGCAACAATATCCCATACACGCACAACGGAATCAGCGCGGTAATCCCCCAACCCCACATCAGGCGGCTACCGGGGACTTCCTGTAACATGCCCATGATACAGACCATCGTCAGCATCCCGACCAGATACCCGCCGATAGCAGGCCACACCCGCCCGACGCTGAACTCTCCGCGCACGCCTTCCGTTGAGGTAATACTCACATAAGACCTACCGGCGGCGCGGGTGGTAATCCGAAAAGTCGCTACAAACGCGACAATGATTAACACAATCATCAGGAGCGCGATGACGGGACTGTCCTCACCGTTTGGGGCGAACGCGACCAGCAAGGCCAGCACGCCCAATACGCCAAGCCAGACCGCTATCATCAACATTTTTTGCCCGATGGACAACCTATTTTGAGTCGTCGTGCCGTTCATATCACCCACCCTAACCCGATGCGGCCACGCGCCGTATCGACGCTCACAATTTCGACCTCAATGATGTCGCCCACGCCGAGCGTTGTCCCGTGTGGGACTTGGCTACGGTGTAATAACCCGTCTTGTTTGACGCCAATATCAACGAACGCGCCGAAATCGACCACGTTCCGCACCGTGCCGTTGAGTCGCATCCCCTGTTGCAGCGCCTCCATCGACAGCACATCGCTCCGCAGAATCGGCGCGGGCAAATCCTCACGCGGGTCACGCCCCGGACGGATGAGTTGCTCGAAAATGTCGGTCAGGGTCGGCACGCCGGTCCCGACTTCCGCCGCCAGTGAGTCTAACGACTGCCCCAGTCGCAGCGATTTCAAGGCCGCTTCGCGCTCTGACGGCGGGGTTTTGAGCGTCACGCCCGCCCGACTCATGACCGCCTCGGCAATCGTATAACTTTCGGGGTGGATGGCGCTGGCGTCTAGCGGATTTTTACCGTCGCGCACGCGCAAAAATCCCGCCGCTTGTTCGTAGGCTTTCGGCCCCAAGCCCGCGACTTTTTTCAACCCGTCACGGTTGACGAATACCCCTTTGCCGTCGCGGTGTTCGACGATTCTTTCCGCGAGTTTTGGCCCGATTCCGGCGACGTGTGCCAGCAATGCCGCCGATGCGGTATTCACATCCACGCCGACACGATTGACCACGCTCTCGACCACCCCGTCGAGTTTTTCGGCCAATTGTTTCTGATTCACGTCGTGCTGATATAGGCCGATGCCGATGGCTTTGGGGTCAATTTTGACCAATTCGGCCAGAGGGTCTAGCACGCGCCGCGCAATCGAAACCGCGCCGCGTAGCGTGACATCCAAGCTGGGCAGTTCCGCCCGCGCCAACGGACTCGCGCTGTAGACGCTGGCGCCGGCCTCGTTGACCATCAGATAACGTGCCGCGCCGCCCGCCGTCAATTCCGCGACCAGTTTTTCGGTCTCCCGCGAGGCCGTGCCGTTGCCAATCGCCATCAGGGTGACGTTATATTTGGCGACCAGACGGCGCAGGGTGTCTAGCGCCTCTGACCAGCGGCGTTGCGGCTCGTGCGGGTAGATATTGTCCGTCGCCAAAACTTTGCCCGTCCCGTCAATCACGGCCAATTTACAGCCGGTACGGAAGGCGGGGTCGAGTCCCAATACGACCTGACCAGCCAGCGGCGGCTGATTGAGCAGGCCGCGCAGATTCAGCGCAAATACATTGATAGCGTGGGCTTCGGCGGTTTCGGTCAAGGCGGCGCGGACATCGCGCTCAATCGCGGGCAATAAGAGGCGCTTGGCGGCGTCGGCAATCGCCAGAGTCAAGTGATCTTCCAACGGAGAGCGTCCATCCGGCCTATAGACCTCATGAATCGGGGACAGCCAATCGCGTTCGGTCAGTTCGATTTTGACGCGCAGAATTTTTTCGGTTTCACCGCGATTCATCGCCAGAATCTGATACGGTTGAATCCGGTCAAGCCGCCCGTTATAGGCATAATAGGTCTCATAAACTTGTTTTTCGTCGGCGGCGTCTTTGATTTTATCGCTAGAGAGCGTCCCCCATTTGAGCGCTTTTTCGCGCACCGTGCCGCGTATGTGCGCGTTATCGCTGATAACCTCTGCGGCGATGTCTCGCGCCCCTGCGTAAGCGTCTTGGATGGTTAAGACCTCTGGGGAGAGATACGGCGCGGCAATTTCGTCTAAAGTTTTGCGCGGGCGGGCTTGAATCAAAATCAGGTCGGCCAGACCGTCTAGCCCCTTCTCGCGGGCGACGCTGGCACGGGTGCGGCGCTTGGGTCGATATGGCAGATACAGGTCTTCCAACGCGGTCAGCGTCACAGCGGCGTTGAATTGGGCGCGGAGATCGTCGGTGAGTTTGCCCTGCTCGGCCACGGATTCCAAAATCGTCTCGCGGCGTTCGTCTAAGGCGCGGAGGTGTTCTAGCGACTCCAGCAGGCGGCGCAGTTGCTCATCATCTAGCCCGTCGGTGGCCTCTTTACGGTAGCGTGCGATGAACGGCAGCGTATTGCCCGCGTCAAAGAGGTCGATGGCGGCGCTGACTTGCGCGGGTCGGACTTCTAACAGGCGGGCGATGGCTTCTGCGTGGGTGTGGGCGTCGGTCATGGGAATCCTTTAAGGTGGGCGCGTGCTTATCGCTCTATAGTAGCTTATTTGGGTAATGTGGGGGGAGCGATAGGACAGGCGGACGGGCGGACAGGATTGATCCTGTCCCTACGACGAGGATTTTCACGCGACGTTTAAGTTTATCATGTGATGATTGGTGGGGGTTGATGGTGCGTTTTACGGCAATACCGACAACATCACCGCGTTCCCGTCAGGGTCGAGGGCGGTACAACGCTGATGCTTGGGCGGTGATTTTGGCTGATAGCCGAGCGTCGCCAGCGACTCCAACGTTGCGCCGAGGTCATCCACGGTGAATCCGAGCATCAGATTCTGAGTCGTCCCCGCGTCATTTGGCGGATAGAGTTCAAACACCATCCACCGAATTCACAGGCATAATGAATCGACCCTTTGCCGTGCTGTTCCTCGGTGAACGTCAAACCGAGAGCCTCATAGAATCGGCGCGAGGTGTCTAGGTCGAGGCATCGGAGAACGAGGATGTTTGTCGATGTCATTGGTTTAATCCATTCATCTGATTTCAATCAAAATAAAATACTTGGCTCATGTATTGAACTGGTGAATTTGCCTTGTTTTTAGGTTCAAAATTTGTAACTACTCAGCCATCATTTCTTCCCTCAATTTGATGATGTAGAGCATCAAATTGGCTGAGGCGCAGGGGAATTCTTCCCTCAGATGATTGGGCTGAGTACCTGTCAAAACCTCGTTTTCCCCTCAAATAGGGGCTGAGTAGTCACTTTTGTGTTGCCTTATCATAGCGCATTCCCGGATAGGCGGCGGACAGGATGGATATGACCCGTTTTGGCGGGCGCACACACGGGTGCGCCCCTACGAACCGCCGTCGATGGGTAGGGGCGACAGCGTGCTGCGCCCATTTGTATTTCCCCCAGTCCGCCACGCAAAAACCTGAAATGCACCCTTCTTCGGTACATGAGATTGTCTTATCGCATAACTCGTTTAATGATAGTAGACTATCGTGATAGACTGCGGCAATCTCTGCCGATCCAAACACTGCGAACCCATATCCTTATGACTACCCCGCCCCCTTCGTATGACCAGTTCGACCCCTGCCAATACCTGAACGAGTATTATGCTGAGTTACCGCCCGAAAATCTGGCGATGCTCGGTTTTCTCACCCGTGCCTTCGCTGATGTGCCGTCTACAGCCCACGTATTGGACTTTGGGGCGGGGCCGATGCTATACACGGCGATTACGGGGGCGCACCGCGTCCGTGAGATGCACCTGTGTGAATATTTGCCCGCCAATCGGGATGAATTGACGCGCTGGTTATCTGACCAGTCAGACGCCTTCGATTGGCGCAAAACCATCCGCGAGGTATTGCGGTCAGAGGGGTTTTCCACGTCTGATGAGGCGGTCAGCGCGCACGAATCGCTAATACGGGAGCGCGTGACCCGTGTGATGGCGTGCGACCTACTGCGCGAGTATCCGTTAGAGGACGAATCATTGCGCGGGACGTATGACGTGCTGGTGAGTAATATGTGTGCGGAGGCCGTTTCGCCTGACTTGGTAACGTGGAACGCGCATATCGCAAAATTCGCGGGGTTGCTTAAACCGTCTGGTCAGATAATCTTAACCGTCGCCAAGCAGAGTAGCGCCTATTCTGTAGGAAAGCACAGCTTCACGGTACTTCCTCTCAACGAGGATGCGGTGATAGCGGGGTTGCACGCAGCCGGATTCGCACCCGACAGCATCAACATTGACCATGCCGCTGCGACGCATTCTATCCACCCCTATGAGGGATTAATTTTCGCCACCGCCCGCAAGCCTTAACTGCCAAAAAGAGGTCGTCGATGTCACTTAACACGCTATTTAATGCTGTGATGATTATCGTTTTGACGTTGATTACCGGCTTCGCGGACGCGCAAGGCGCATTATGGGCGGCCAGAATCTGGGACAATGACCGCCTAAATCTCGATGCGCTATTGCGTGCATCGCTCGGTTTTGGGGTGGGTATCCTTGTTTATTTTCTGACCATTCGCTTCTTGCGAAATGTCGGCATCATCTCGCCCGAAATCCAAACGGCGATTTACATGCTGGTGATGATTGTCGCCGTCGCAGTGGTCAGTCGTGCCTTCTTCCGTTGGCAGACCATCGACCAAGTGGTCGCCTTAGTGTTGGTGGCTGGCGTGGTCTGGTTAGCCGTTCGGACGGGCGGGGTGGCGTAAGATAGCCTCAAAGTTACGCTATACTGGGGATATGGGTTAAATTCATGGTATGCGAGGGTTTTCCATGAGCGCACCGCACTCTACTAAAATCATAGATGAACAAGCCAGAGCATTGCTTATATCAGAGGCAACGCCTGATGAATTGCGTGAAAAAATCGCGGGATTTGAGCGTAAGTATCAAATGACCTCGGATGAGTTCAAAATCCGTTGGGAACATGGTGATATGCCTGATACCTTTGAGACCAATCTCTGGGCAACCCTGTTAAAGCACAGGGCAAACGCATCAAAATCTGGATGAGGGAAGATATGCCAGAGAAATTTTCGGACGGCAAGAAGGGCGTCCCTACCATCACAGAGATTCGTAGGGACGGCATTCTTGCCGTCCCTGACATGATTTATCATTTGGTGCGTTCGCCCTATGTTAAAGTACGTCTGATATGCGATTCAATCATCTCAACGAGTATTATCAGCACATTGCTCAATTGGTCGCACGTTACACCTTGATTGCTGAGGTTCGCAAATTCAGCTATAGCCATACGGGGTGGTGCGCTCGTCATCAGACCGAATCAAGATGCCAGAATCGCACATGCGTGCAGGCACGCCCTATGCGAAATCATAGCGAAAGAGCGACTCGGTGAGTCGCCCCTACGGGTGTGCGGTGTTGCGGATAGAGCCTTACGGGATGAGTGCCTCGGCGCTACGCGGCAAGGCTTCCTGTGGGCGGATGTCTAGCCGGACATCATCAATATCAACTTTGGCGCTATTCGTCTCGTGGCGGATGAGGACGCGGATGCGGCTGACGGCGATACTGGGCAACCCTTCCAGCACGATTCCATCGGCATCGACCAGCTCATAATTCGCCAGCGTGTCATCGTGCATCTCTACCCAGTCCTCTGGGTCATATCCCCCCGTCGGCCCAAAACTCTGCCCCGATGATTGACCGAGTATGCCAAAGAACAGGTCTGGCGTGCCGTCGCTAAAAAATACGCGCACCTTGACCGAGATACGGGGCTGTGCCGCCCCCGTGCGGTAATGTAAAGCAACACGGAGCGCGTCGTTGATGCTGTCGATACCTACCCCATAACCGAACGGAATCTGGCTCTGGGGGATGTTCAGGATGAGCCGTGAATCTTCATCGGGCTTGCCTTTGAAGCGGAAGTAGCAAATGCCCTCCGCAGCACCACCGTCACAGCGGCGCTTATCATCATAGTTGGTATTGGTCGGGCTGAACTTCTGCCACGCCCCGAATCCGCTCTCAAACCCGAATCGTGCGACGGGCGGGATAATCGCCCGACCCTCTCCCTGAGCAGTCTGGGCGATGGCCGGTAACGCGGTCAACAAGAGCAGTAAGGCGAACCCTAGGCCGAGTATTGTTAGTTGGAGTTGTCTTTTCATGGCGTGTAATCCTTAATTTTTACGCTTACAAATAGTGTACGCCACTTGTATTAGAATCATGAGTTAAAGGGGTTGAAAGGGGGCATGGCGTGCCATGCCCCCAATAGGGTTACTCCTAATTCCCGCCCCGGAAGCCGTCCGGCACACGCGGCAGCGGCAGAGTCAGCGCCCCATCACGTACCGTAGAATCAGACCTAGACGCGACGGGTGTGGCCGTCAGCCATACATCATCCAACCGGACGCGCCCACTGACCTTCGCAATCTTGAACAAGACTTGAATCTTGCTCACCGGCTTGGTCAGCGACACGCTCCCTGAAATCTCGGTGAAGGCATACGTCCCGTTGGGGATAATCACCGTCGCGTTGGTCTTCGTGTTGTCGGTATAGGTCACTTGCAGCACCATCTTCGCGCCGGTCTTGAACTTGTTTACCTTCCACCATCGCGCTAATGGTCAAGCTACCACCACTCACAGCCCACGATGGGGCGTTGATAATCTGCTTGAGCGTGCGTGCCAACGAGTTTACGTTGCCGCCGCTAAACTGGTAAACGCACAACCCATCCGCCGTGGTCAGCGGTTTGGCGGGCTTATCGCACAGACGCTTATCCGTGGCCTTGGGGTTGGTGACATTCCAATTCAGGGCTTTAGTCGCCAGAGTCCCCGCCGTCTCAAAGCTGGGGTTGTTCAGGCGATTGAGCAAGCTCCCCAACTCATACGCGCCCATATCGACCACGGCGTTAAATACGCGAGCATCGCCGTCTAGGTCAATCGGCAGTGTTTCGGCTGTATTACTGTCCGCGTCGATGTCATAGCTATCAACAGGCAGCGCGGCATTACTGCCGACATCCAGCGCGGGGCTGGTTGTTTGTAGGTGATAATCACCCGCCGTCGTCGGCGCAGAGCTATAGGCGATAGGGGTCACAAACAACGGGTCGCTGCTCAGGTTGCCCGTACCGGTGAATCCGCCTTCTACCGTGCTATAGGTCACAGTAGGCGAACCGCCGATTTGGGTTTCGCTGTTGCCCCACACGATACTGTTGGTCAAATTCACTGCCCCACCAGTATGGTGAATGCCGCCGCTGGTGGCCGCGCTATTGCCCGCAATGGTGCTATTGATAATGGTTGTCGTTGTGCCAGAGATTCGGAGTCCTCCCCCGTTGGCTGTGGCCGTGTTGCCGGTGATAAGGGTATTTATCACTGTTATATCTCTGGTCGCGGCGATTCCGCCACCGTCTATGGCAGCGGTGTTGCCAGAAATAACACTGTTTACCACTCTAAGCGCGCCACCGTCTTGAGCGTAAATGCCACCGCCCCAATTGCTCGTGGTATTGCCAGAAACGGTGGCATTGACCAAGACCAAATTAGCGTCATAGACATTAATCCCTCCGCCAAACCCATTCGTATTGCCGCCAGTCACAGTGATATCACTCAGCCTGAGATTCCCGCCGACAAAAACGGTCAGGAGTCGAAAGTTGGGTGAACCCCCCACACGTTCAAGCGTCGCACCGTTGCCATTGATAATCATAGCTGTCGTGATGCGCGGTAAGGCATTGTCAGAGTTGGTCACATTGCCTGCTGTGAAGCTGTAAACGCAACCGGCCTCAAGATTAATCGTATCCGTTGCAGGTGTACCATTGGCCGTGGTGATGGCCGCGATGAGTTCTGCCGAATCGCAACCAACATCAATGGTGACTTGTGCAGACGCTGGAAAAACAGCCAAAGTCAGCAATAATGCTAAACCCGCTGATAAGAATATCCACTTTCGTGGTTGCATAATACTCATCGTTCCCCCTCATGGCATAACACATTGTGAACCTTCAACTTATTAGCAGGTTGAATCGCTAAAATGTTAACGGTGATTTATGCGCTTGTGTATCAGAAGTCAGAATTTGCCGATTACAACACCTCTTACACCTCTTAGAGACCGTTTGAATATTCCCCTCACCCTGTTCACCTAGCGGTGAACCGTCCCTCTCCCACAAGGGGCGAGGGACAAAAACGCCGAAAAAGTCCCCCTCACCACCCTGTGGGAGAGGGGATAACGATTGAATATTCAAACGGCCTCTTATAGAAAGTCCTCAATTAAAACGCAAAACCAACAAAAAACCACCCCGTCATAGCGCTACGACGGGGTGGTTTTACACTAAGCTAGGTCGTTCAAGCGGCTATTCGACGCAGGACGCGGCCAATTCTAGCCACGGGGCGGAGGCCGCAGTGTCGTCCGCCGTCAAGCCGTAACCGAACGGGAATAACGGCGCTTCGCAGCCTTCCGTCGGGATGGCCGAGAAATCAAACGGGAGTTGGTCAACGCTGCGCGGCCATGTGAACGAGAGTTTGCCGCTGAACGGCGAATCCCCAAACAATACATCGCTCACGCCCGCGCCTTCCGTCCCCGGCAACCACGCCGCCACGAACGCATCAGCGGCCAAAATCTCATCGGTAGAAATCAGCGGGCGGCCAGAAAGCAGCACAATAATCAGCGTCGTACTGCTGGCGCGCATCCGCTCAACCATCGCGACATCCCCGCGTGACAACCGGATAAGGTTGTTATCGCCTTCGTACTCTGCATACGGGTCTTCGCTCAAGACCACGATTCCGACATCCGCCACGCTTGCTGTGCCGTCTGCGTTCTCAAAGCGTCCAGTTGGGCTATAAGAGACGACGGTATCCGGCGAGACAGCGGCCAGAATCCCTTGTAATAGGGTCGTGCCAACCGTGATTTCACCAGACCCGCCCTGCC
>Ga0163147_10009417_pt1 | contig 10580 bp, 10 predicted proteins | sample OliLakLV19MP6G1_FD_148597 | JGI IMG/M metagenome (GOLD analysis project Ga0163147, IMG submission 148597) | Freshwater microbial mat bacterial communities from Lake Vanda, McMurdo Dry Valleys, Antarctica- Oligotrophic Lake LV.19.MP6.G1 | ecosystem: Environmental > Aquatic > Freshwater > Lake >... | reverse complement strand
GCCAGAGAACCTGGTCGAGCCCGCATTTCCAGCCGTTCTCCAGCCGCCGTCCCCTTTGGTCACGCTGCCAGCCTCGGGTCGTTCAAGCGGTCGGCGCATGGCCCTGGCGACGTGGATCGTGTCACCAGAAAACCCGCTGACCGCGCGGGTCATGGTGAACCGGATGTGGCAGAACCTCTTCGGCCGAGGCATCGTGCGCAGCCCCAATAATTTTGGATTGATGGGTGATCCACCGACGCACCGCGAGCTGCTCGACTGGCTCGCCGCTGAGCTCATGGCTGGGGGCTGGCGGCTCAAGCCCATCCACAAGGCGATGCTCATGTCTCGGGCATACCGGGCCGCGGCTACGTCATTGACTGCGTCGCTGGAGACCGATCCGCTCAACGACGGCCTCTGGCGATTCGACATGCGAAGGCTCGCCGCCGAAGAGATTCGCGATTCAATTCATGTCGCGAGTGGTGCCTTCAACCACAAGATGTTTGGGCCGAGCATGTACCCGGACATGCCGAAGGAGGTGCTTGCCACCCAGTCGAAGCCGGGCGATGGCTGGGGACGCTCGAGCCTGGAGGAACAGGCGCGTCGCAGCATCTATATCCATGCCAAGCGATCGCTCCCCACGCCGATTCTGGCCGATTTTGACGTGGCTGATCCCGACACGTCCTGCCCCGTGCGGTTTGTGACCACGCAGCCGACGCAGGCGCTCGGCATGATGAACGGCGAGTTTCCACATGCCCAGGCGCGGGTCTTTGCGGAGCGGGTGCGCCGCGAGGCGGGCGGCACGAACGATGACCAGACAGCTGCCATGGTCCGGCGGGCCATCGAGATCGCGCTCGTGCGGCCTGCCACGGATCAGGAGGTCGTCCGTGGCGTGGCCCTCATCGATGACCTCGAAGCCAAGGACGGCGTCGGCCCAGGTCGTGCCCTCGACCTCTATTGTCTCTTGGTGTTGAACCTGAATGAGTTTGCCTACGTCGACTGATGGAGGATGGGTGTATGAGCGGGAGCCATTCCACGACTGGGCCGGGCGGGTTTTGCCGACGCACGCGGCGGGAGTTTTTCTGGGAAGCCGGGGCGTCGTTCACTGGGCTCGCGCTCACCGGCCTGCTCGATCAGGGATTTTTCGCTCGGCAGACCCGAGCCGCCACGGGTGTGCCCTTCGTGAACCCGCTGGTGGCCAAGCCGCCGATGTTTGCGCCCAAGGCTAAGAGTGTGATCTTCCTGTTCATGTACGGCGGCCCCAGTCACGTCGACACGTTTGACTACAAGCCCGCGCTCTATCCACTCGACGGCAAGACGATCCCGGTCCACACGAAGGGCCGAGGTGGTGAACGCAGCGAGGGGCGGGTCGTCGGCCCGAAGTGGAAATTCAAGCAGTACGGCGAGTGTGGCAAGTGGGTGAGCGACTTGTTCCCCAATGTTGCGAGGCATGTCGACAAGATCGCCTTCGTTCACTCGATGACAGCCGATTCGCCGATCCACGGCTCGGCGATGCTCCAGATGAACTCCGGAAAAATCCAGTCGGGGGCTCCCTGCATGGGGTCGTGGGTCAACTACGGCCTCGGAAGCGTCAACGAGAACCTGCCGGGTTTCGTCGTGATGCTCGATCCGACCGGCGGTCCGATTTCAGGGGCCAAAAACTGGTCGAGTGGATACATGCCGGCCACGTACCAGGGCACGATTCTCAGGAGCAAAGGGCCGCCGATTCTCGACCTTGCGCCCCCAGACGACATGCCGCTCGAAGCCCAGCGGGCCATGCTCGACTCGCTGCGAGACGCCAACACCGCGCATCTGCTCTCCCGTGGCGACAACAGCGAGCTTGCCGCTCGGATCGCCTCCTACGAGCTCGCCTGGAAGATGCAGGAGCACGCACCGGACGCAGTGGACTTGGCCAGTGAGACGGAGGAAACAAAAAAACTCTACGGCATCGACAACCCGCGGACGGCTGACTTTGGTCGCCGCTGCATGCTCGCCCGCCGGCTCGTGGAGCGGGGCGTGCGATTCATCCAGCTCTATTCCGGCGGTGCCCACAACGACGACAACTGGGACGCCCACGGCGACCTGGAGAAGAATCACAATTTTCATGCGGGCAACACCGACCAGCCGGTGGCAGCGCTCCTCGAAGACCTCGAACGGCGGGGTCTCCTCGACGAGACGCTCGTGATCTGGGGGGGCGAGTTTGGCCGCCAGCCCACGGCGGAATACGCCCAAGGCACGGGACGCGACCACAACGCCTACGGGTTCACGATGTGGATGGCTGGCGGGGGCATCAAGGGAGGCGTGAGCGTGGGGGAGACCGACGAGCTCGGCGCCGCCGCCATCTCCCCCGGGCCTGGGCACGGCAATGACGACAAGCCAGGCTTCCACGTCAAAAGCCTGCACGCCACCGTGCTCCATCTCATGGGCCTCGACCCCAACCGGCTCTCGTACTTCTTCGGCGGCCTCAACCAGAAGCTTGTGGGCGTCGAGCATGTCGAACCGATCCGAGGGGTGCTCGCATGACCAGGATTGCTGCGTTGCTTCTGTGCCTGCAGGCGGCCGCGTTGACCGGACGGTCGGCGGTCCTGGCCGAGCAGCCCGCCACCGCTGTCCAGACCGGCACTCCCCGCCGCGTGATCGCGGCTGATGATTCGACGAAGACACTTGCGATGATCGGCCCCGACGGCAGAGTCGAGTAGAAGCTCCCCTGCCGACAGATCCACGACCTGCACCTCCTCCCCGATGGCCATCTCCTTTACCAGGACGGCTGGACGCGGATCGTGGAGCTCGGGGCGAACCGCGAACCCGTGTGGGAATACGACGCGAAGGGCAATGGCAATGCGAACCGCGCCGTCGAGGTGCATGCCTTCCAGCGGCTGCCTGACGGCATGACGATGATCGTCGAGTCGGGCCCGGCCCGGATCATCGAGGTGGACCGCACCGGCGCGATCCGCCGCGAGATCCCGCTCGTGGTCAACGCTCCCTCGACGCACTCCGACACCCGGAACGCCCGCCGGACCGGAGCCGGCACTACCCTCGTAGCCCACGAGAAGGACGGTGTCGTCCGTGAATATGACGCCACAGGGAAGATCGTGTGGGAGTTCGACGTGCCGCTCTTTGGCCATGCCCGCAAGGGAGGGCACGGCCCGGAGGCTTTCGGGAACCAGGTCTACTCGGCCGAGCGGCTCGACAATGGCAACACGCTCATCGGCACGGGCAACGGCCACTCCGTGCTTGAGGTGACACCGGAGAAGAAGATCGCCTGGCGGCTCGACCAGCACGATCTGCCCGGGATCACGCTTGCCTGGGTGACGCAGGTCCGCCGGCTGCCGAACGGGAACACGATCGTGGTCAACTGCCACGCCGGCCCCGACAACCCGCAGATCATCGAGGTCACGCCCGACAAGGACGTGGTCTGGACCTTCAAGGACTTCACGACGTTCGGCAACTCGCTGCCGGTTGCGGTGGTCCTCGACCCCTGATCGCCACCTCGGCTCCGGCCTTCAGGAAGTGGTGTGCTGCCCATTCCGGGCGACCAATTAGCGCGATCACCCCGTGATACCGGGTCACTTGGCCCCGATGAGGGCCTGGGCCTGCCTCGCGTAATAGCCCTCGGGGTGCTTCTTCAGAAACACCTCAACCAGTTTCACGAAGCGCGGGTCCTTGCGCAGCTCGGCGGGATACGAGGCCAGCTTGGAATACTCCTTCCCCACGCTGTAGTCGCGGTCCTTCTTTAGCTCGGACGCCTGCTCCGAGTATGGCTTCGCGGCGTCGCCGCTGTAATTCGACGCCATGCCGGAGGCCAGCTCGGCGGCGCCGACGATGTCGCCCGCCTCCTTTAACCGCGAGATCTCCGCGTCGACCGACGCGTTCCAGGCTGCGACGGCCGCGAGGCCGGCCTTGGCCTCCTCGGCGGTCTTCGTGTCCTTGTCGTCCTGAAGTTTCTCGAGGGCCTTGACGCCCAAGCCGATCTTGCCGGCCGCGATGAGCTCCTCGAGGCGCGCGATCTTCGCCACGGTCGAGGGCGGCGAGAAGCTCGGAAGCGGCCTCCCGGAGTCGTCCTGCAGGAGCTGCTTCACCTTGTCGAGGATCGCGTCCGCCCAGATCTGGTAGCCCTTGTCGTTGGGATGCAGGAAGTCGGGCATGATGTCCCGGGGCAGCGTACCGTCGGCCGACAGGAACTTCGCGCCGATGTCGAGGTAAAACACGCGGCCGAGTTCGAGCGAGCCGGCAAACGTCGCGATCAGTTTGTTGACCTCGTCGTTCTTGGCGCGCGCGACGTCGGGCTTTGCGCCTCGGGGGAAGATTCCGAGCAGGAGCACCTTGGCCCGGGGAACGCGCTCGTGGATGTCGAGCAGGATGGTCTTGATGCCCAGGGCGACGTCGGGCGCCGGATCGCGGTTGTTGGTGCCGATCATGAGCACGACGAGCTTGGGCTGGATGCCCTCGAGTTCGCCGTTGCGCATCCGCCACAGGACGTGCTCGGTGCGGTCCCCGCTGATGCCGAAGTTGGCGGCCTTGAGCGGGGCGAAGTTCTTGTCCCAGACGGCCTTGCCGGCTCCTCGCCAGCCGTCGGTGATGGAGTCGCCGACAAACAGCAAATCGACGCCGCCGGCCTTGGCAACCTTGAGGAATTCCTCGTGTCGGTGGGGGTCCTTCTGTGCGGGGATCGTCGGGGGCGGGTCCTTGCCCTGCTCGAAGCCGAGGCCGGCGCAGACGGCCACCACGAGGGCGGCGGAAGCGAATCGTTTCAGGTTCATGGGAGCCCATTCAGCAGTCGGAGATATCTCCCTTCATACCGGATGAAGGCAGGCTAGGGCGAGAGATAGGGAGCGGGCTAGGGCGGCAGTCGGAGATATCTCCCTTCATACCGGATGAAGGGCCGGCCAGTAGCGTGGTCTTGCCGTTCTTCTTTGCAGTCGGAGATATCTCCCTTCATACCGGATGAAGGGGCCGGAATTCTCCTGGAATCCTCACAGATTCCAGGCCGGATCGGCTACCCTCAAAGCCCGACCACCACCCACCTGCCCGTTGCGAAAACGGCGTTGGCCGTCCTATCCTTCGTCGTCAGATCAGGAACCGTGCTGCCCGCCTATTGCGTGAAGACAAACGCGCCGCTTGCCCCTGAAGACATGCGCGAGCATCGGTTGAGCTGGTGCTTTCCCGTCTTTGGCCTCCTGATCCTGCTGAGCGGATTCCTGCTGGTGCTGGTGTATTTCATCGTTCGCAAGCGTTGCATCCTCGTATTCGGCGTTGCGCCGGCCGTTCGAAAACGAAATCGCACGTGGATGGTAGTGAAGATCGTATCCGCGGTCCTCTTGTTTTTCGCGTTGCCTCCGGCATCCATGTCCGAGAATCCTACGGTCGTGCTCGGTGTACTCATCATGTTCCTGGTCACCGTCGTCTCCATCTTCATTGGCAACGCACTCCTTGGAGTGGCCAAATATCGCAATGGCGAATTGTGGGTGACAGGATGCTCGAAGGAGTTCCTGGCCCATTGCGAGAGGTGACTTCAGTTTCTCTGGATGAGTCGTTGGCCATCGGTCCGCGATTCACAAAGACGTTTCCTCCACAGGCTCACTGGATCACCATCGTCACTGAATCAGGACTGCCGAACGAGAACCCATGTCTGATACCACGAATCCCTACGCAGGCCCAGAGGCGGCCAGCACCGTGTTGGTCTCGCGTTGCCCACGGTGTGGAAGCCTCATGGACGACGGCGATCTCGCATCGAGCTGTGCCATTCGATGGCGGCCCACCTCATTGGGCGCATTCAAGGCATTTCTGTCCGGAGGCGAGACGATCGGTGAATCGCGAACCGGGCTTGGATTCCAGTTTCCGGCGTTCTACTGTGGCCACTGCCGCTTGATCATCCTGAAACCGTGACTGGCTCGAGGCCGCCGTGGCCGAGGATGAATTGTCGCGTGCCGGCGGAGCCCTCGAAGACCACGGTGCCCACCGACCGGGAGCCGACGCCGCTGATTTTCTCAAGCACGCCGAGTTCGTAGTCAGCGTGCCGCACACGCTGCCCTGGCTCGAAGTGATGCTTCTCTCGCGAGCTGGCCGGTCGAGGCTCCGCTCGTGCGGAAGGATCCCATCCTTCCTCGCCCGCGATGGATGGGTTTGCCCTCAATGCCTCGTCGAACTACCGGGAAGCTGTCAGGGCTTCACGACGTTCGGCAACTCGCGCCCGGTCGCGGTGGTCCTCGACCCCTGACCGTTCCGAGCGGCTGGCCCTTCGGGAAGTGGTGTGCTGCGCCAACCGGGCGACCATCAGCGCGATCGCTCGAGCCGTAGGCCGACGTCGTCGTTGTCCTGGACGACCGCGGCACCAGGCCTCACCGGCCCGCCGTCGTCCTCGCCGTCGGGGCCGACGGAGTAGACGAGCCACTCGTCCACGCCGGCCTTCACGATGAGCGGGCCCTCGTTCAAAAACGGATCACGTGGGATCGCGATCATGAACCCAGGTACGAGTGGCTCGGATGACTTGGGGAGCTCACCTGTCTTCAGCCGTACCTTCGTGGCGGCAAGGAGCACCTCGGCCGAGCGGTGAAGGGCCTGGGCTCGTGCCTGCGACCGCATGACGCCACCAAGGGCCGGGGCGAGCTCAGTCGTGATGATGCCCTGTCGTCGCTCGCTGAGATCCTTGTCGATTGCCGCGGCCTGGCGGGTGACTTCCGGATACGGTGTGTCCGCGGCCGCGTCGTCGGCCAGTCGTTGGAATCGGTGCATCACTGAGCGGTACGCTCGCAGGTCCGCCGGCAAAAGAAAACACGTCACGAGCATCCTCAGCGGCTCCACTGCCGCTCGTCCCGCTGCACTTTCCACGGCGATCGCCCGGCGCAGTAATTCCGAACCGTTACTGGTGCCATCTGCCAGTTCAGCGAACGTCGCGAGCCCAAAGGCCTCCTCGCCGAGGAAGTGCCGCTGGAGCAAGGGCACCGAACGGACGAAGTCGCCGAGGGCCTCGGAACCGTCGCCATCGGCCGCCTCACGCCGTGCAGCCAGGGCCAGGAGCCGGGCAGCCTGCCGCATCGGCATTGCCTCCGGGAGGAGCATGTCCATCGAGGGCCGCGACCAGTCTCGTGGAAATCGGCAGCCAGGCCGATCGGCAGCCCGCCTGAGGAGAGTGAGCGTGGTGGCATGCCGGGCCAGGAGATCGCCGACGGTCGCGCTGCCGATGTCTGCCGCCGCCAAATTGCGCAGCGGCGAGTCTTCCGCCTCGAGAGCGTGGTCGGCCTCGATCATGCCGAAGGCCTGTCGGTAGAGGGGCGCTGCGTCGTCGTCGGGAGGCACCCACGGCGGCACGACCGACTGCATGGCCGCCACCGCGGCGGCCGGCGCCGCGCGGGGAGTGAGGCCCGCTCGCGCGATCCACGCGCCCCCGATCAACGCCGCAATCGCCGCAGTGAGCGTGGGGGCGAACCAGTTGGTCTCGAGCCAAATTCAGAAGGCCATCATCGCTGTCGCGTAGATCCACGGTAGCAATGACAGCGCGGGCACGGCGATCGCCACGGCGACCAGCATCCGCCGAATCCAGCCGACCCGAGTGCGGGCCGCGGCTGTGAACACAGCCGACCAGAGCAGGCAGGCTGCGACAACGGCAAGATAGAAACAAAGATAGCCCATAGTCAGAGGCATCCTTTCAAGAAGGCCGCGGTGCTCCTCAGGGGGACTCCACGATCAGGCCAGGCACGTGACGGAAGTGATCGTCATACGCCACGACGCGGCCGCCGTTCTCCAGGGCCACCGCTGCGATCCAGATGTCGTTGGTGGGAATCGGCGTGCCTTGACGACGCAGTTCGGCCACCACCATGCCATATCGCTCGGCCACATGCTCAGAGACATCGACGACCGAGATGCCAGGCTGGCTGCTGAACGCTGCCAACAGCGCGGTGTTTTCGGCAGCCCGTGTCCCGGCGAGGAACCCGGCGTGAAGCTCTCCGATGACGATCGCCGGCAGGAGGATCTCGTCGACCTCCTCGAGCCTGGCCTGGAGCAACTCGAAGCCCCGCATGAGCCGGCTGTAGCCGCTTGTATCAAGGCACAGCCGGATCACAGCCAGACCTCGGCATCAAGAGACTCAAAGATGGTCACTGCCGTGTCAAAGGAATCCGCTTCGGCAGCCGTCCACCGGCTCCCGAATGCTGTGAGGTCCCGTTTCGGCCCCGCGGTCGGCACTGCCCCGGTCGCTTCTCCGAGCAGGCGGACGACGGTTTGATTGAGGCTCGAACCAGTCTGGACGGCGAGATGCCGCAGGCGAGCTTCGACCGCCTCAGGGACGTTTCGCACCGTAATCTGACTCATCGCATGACTCCAATGTGCCTGCACTATAGCATGCATGGAATGGCGGCAAAAAAAGCATGTGTCCGGACCGCTTCCGCGACTCTATTCTGTGGGTGCCGGGGCCATGTCGCCCCCGTGCTTTTCCGCTGGAGCCACGATGGCTGACACACCCGCTTCCACCGAGTCCACCACTCCAAAACCGTCTGCGGTCGAGCTCGCCAAGATCGCCAGTAACTACCTCGCGGGCGATATTCCCACCGAGCTCGTCGACGGCGCGACGGGCTTCGGCAAGGCTTCGGTGCAGCTTCTCAAGAACCACGGCACCTACCAGCAGGACGATCGGGAGACCCGCAAGAAGTCAACCGACGGCAAGAAGAGCGAGCGTCAGATCTCGTTCATGATTCGCACCTGCGTGCCAGGCGGAAAACTCTCCGCGGAGCAGTTGCTCTCCGCCATGGAGATGGGGGACGAGCTGGGCAACGGCACGATTCGGCTCACGGCGCGGCAGGCGACTCAGCATCATGGTGTCGTGAAGGGCGACTTGAAGACCTTCATGCAGAAGGTGCATGCCAACCATCTGACGACGCTCGCTGCCTGCGGCGACGTTGAGCGGAACATCATGTGCTGCCCGGCGCCGATCCACGGGAGCCCGGTCCATGACGAGATGATGGCGATGGCCGAGAAACTTTCTCGGCACCTCGCCCCGCGGACGCGTGCCTACTACGAGATCTGGCTCACGGATCCCGACACAGGCGAGAAAACGCTTGCCGCGGGGGGCGCCAAAGAGGCCGAGGTCGAGCCCATTTACGGCCCCACCTACCTCCCCCGAAAGTTTAAGACGGCCTTTGCCCTGCCCGAAGACAACTGCGTCGACGTCTACACGAACGATCTTGGGTTTCTCACCGTCCACGAAGATGGAAAAATCCTCGGCTACAACGTGCTGACCGGTGGTGGCATGGGCGTGACCCCGAGCGCCGCAAAAACGTTTCCCGCACTCGGCAAGCGGCTGGGCTTTGTCCCGCCGGAGGACGTGCTGGCCATCGCCGAGGCAGTGGTGAAGGTGCAGCGGGATTTTGGCAACCGCTCCGACCGCAAGGTGGCTCGCCTCAAGTACACCATTCACACCATGGGTCTGGAAAACTTCCGGGCCAAGGTTGAGGAGTATTTTGGGAAGCCGCTGGCCCCCTGCCATCCCGCTGACGTCCACGGTTTTGATGACCACATCGGGTGGCACGAGCAGGGCGACGGGAAGTTTTTCTACGGCTTCAACGTCGAGAACGGCCGCATCCATGACACGGGTGAATTTCGGTTGAAGACGGCGCTTCGGCAGATTCTCCGTGACATCAAGCCTGGCGTGCGAATCACGTCGCACCAGAGTCTCTTGTTTACCGATCTCGCGGCCGAGGACCGCGAGCGGATCACCACGATGCTCCATGCCCACGGCGTGAAGACATCCGAAGAGATCTCCACGCTCCGCCGCTGGAGCATGGCCTGCGTGGCCCTACCCACCTGCGGCCTTGCCGTCGCCGAGAGCGAGCGGGTGCTCCCCGGCCTCATCGACTCCCTCGAGCCTGAAGTCGCGAAGCTTGGACTCTCGCAGGACGCCTTCACGCTCCGCATGACCGGCTGCCCCAATGCCTGTGCCCGCCCCTACAACTCCGATATCGGCATCGTGGGCCGGACCGCTGGCAAGTACACGATCTTTCTCGGTGGCCGGCTCTTGGGCGACCGGCTCAACGAGCAATACAAAGACGTCGTTCCCTTCGATGATCTTCGCCGCGAGATCACCGCCGTGCTCGCCTACTACAAGGCTGAGCGGCAGCCGAGCGAAACCCTCGGTGACTTCTGTCACCGCAAAGGCATCGAGGACATTCGCACCTGGGCCGACGCCTGGCTGGCCGGAGCGTGATCGCACGGTCGAGGTATTGAGAGCAACGGTGCCCGCGAGAGCCATCAAAGCCCCTCGCGAAAGCGAGGGGCCGGTGGGTCATTGGGCGAGTCGGCCTGCGATAGCCAACTGGGAGGCCTTCAACCCGCAGTCCCCCGGCTGGCGCCAGGGGCTTTTATTTGGACGAGCCTGGATGGCGGAGTTTCTTCCGGGCGGATGCCCGGCAAGCGAAGCAGGGCCATGGAAGGCCTGCGCCGCGTGAAGGTCCCCCCGGCTGGCGCCAGGGGCTTTTATTTGGACGAGGCCTGGATGGCGGAGTTTCTTCCGGGCGGATGCCCGGCAAGCGAAGCAGGGCCATGGAAGGCCTGCGCCGCGTGAAGGTCCCCCCGGCTGGCGCCAGGGGCTTTTATTTGGACGAGGCCTGGATGGC
>Ga0163147_10009416_pt1 | contig 10582 bp, 10 predicted proteins | sample OliLakLV19MP6G1_FD_148597 | JGI IMG/M metagenome (GOLD analysis project Ga0163147, IMG submission 148597) | Freshwater microbial mat bacterial communities from Lake Vanda, McMurdo Dry Valleys, Antarctica- Oligotrophic Lake LV.19.MP6.G1 | ecosystem: Environmental > Aquatic > Freshwater > Lake >... | reverse complement strand
GTACGACGCTCGTTACCGCCAAACGCGGACTTGGAAAGACAACCTTCGCACAATTTTGGGCTGAATACAATGCGTGGATAGGCGGCTACGACGTGTTGTACATGCACACTGAGACTCCCTTGTGGCAGCTTGTGGGTCGGTCAATCGCCCGTAATTTCCTCTACCCTTCCGGTTTCCTCTCATCCGGTTCATTCGACACTCACGACGAGACGAGCAAACACGCCCTAGCGTTGAGGCGGATTTCTACTTGGGCAAAAAGTCCGGTGAAAATAATTCAAGGCAGCGAATACACAGTCGGCGCTCTGCACTATAAGCACGTTGCCGGATGGAATATGTTTCGCATCAACAACTACATCTCTACCTTCTGCCGGAAGGCGGCGGCACGCGGCACGAAAGGCGTCCTCGTCATCGTAGACTACTACAACAATATCACGCCGCATACCACCGGAAATACTGCCGACCAGCTTGGGCAAATCTCGCTCACGCTGCGTAATGGAATCATGCGTGAGAACGCGAAGGTAATGAATCGCAGACAAATGGAATCAGGAGTCCATTGCATCGTCTTTGCTCAAGAGTCAGATACGGGCGACACACCGTATGGATCAACTCAGATTGCCCAATACAGCCAGATTCACATCAGCATTGACCGCGAGCAAGCGAAGGTAGACCTTCCACTTGTAGACAGTAAAGGCAAGCCCGTGCTGAATGCAATTGGAGAACCTCGTATGCTCCATAAGGCGTCGGACTACGACTCGCTGACGACTCTGCGTGTTGTTAAGGCAAACGAGGACAGCCGAACGCCCGTACAGGTTATTGTCGAGAACAACTTGTTTCGCCCCTACGATACGGATGGAAAAGGAAATCTCGGAAGCATTGATTTGTTTTAACTGTCCATAAGTGGTAAAATAAAGTACGAGCCATAGGAGAGATGATCATGGATGTTCTCAGAACATTAGCCACAATGTCTGAGGAACGAGCCGTCATTAGAGATGGTTCGTCGTATACGGATGTTCGTCGCTGCATTGGCGACTACAGAGACCGCGAAAGTACGCATTTTGCGCGGCGCAAGTTCCGTCAACTTCAAGCGATCCTGAGTCAGCACGGCGTTGGAGGCAGTGAACAACGTCACGCTTTCCTGTCTCGTATAACGAAACGAAAAATTTCATCAACGTATAACGTAACAGTCGCAGAGACACTTGCGATTATTGCGATGCACAAGTCGGGTTATTTGCCTAAGCCTATTTTGGAGGAACAAGATGTTCGCTAGTAGAGACGATCAGAATCCATCGGCGTTCGCAGAGTTCGTCAATAAATTGGATATGAGTGGGAACGTACAGATCAACTGTGACACCATTCACCCGCTCGTCATCGCGGCCGCAATTGATTTTGATGGTCGTCCCACAAAAGGGTTGTACGAGGAGTACATAACCCTTTTGCAGTCCCAAATTGTTTCCTGTTTGTCCAGTCTACTGATAAATTCAGACGGAGTGGGGGGTGGTTTCAAGCGATCTGATACAGGCGATATTGTAATGAGTGTGGATGAATTACGATTCTTTGCGGCGTTCGTTGCCACCTACGCTTACCTTACTCACGACTCCCTCTCTTCACAGTTGGAGATCGACATCCCTGCCCCAGACGAAAAGTGGGAGCGGGTGGTAGACCTTGCCGACATGCTCAACAGAACGATCAAAACGATGTACGGTGGTCAAGAGCTTCCGACTGTGTGTGACTTGATGGATGATGCGCTGCGGGCAATTCGCGTTGATCGCTAGTTGGCGCACGCTCCAGCGTCTTGAAGCCTTGCAAGATCGCGGCGGCCCTTATTGGGCTTGCTGCGATCTTTGCGGAACTCGTTTTCGTGAAAACGGTTTTCATTACCACGAAATCGTTACTCGCGGACGAACAATAAACAATGAAACTGCGAGAGAATTGTCCTTTGATAAGCACATCTGCGCCTGCCTTTGTGAGCAATGTCATACAGGCAGCAGCAGTAATGCACATAATCTTGAGACAGACGCAGTATTGTTGGTTAAGAATGTGTGGCGATACGGCTATGATGCCGTATCCAATGCGCTGCAAGACGTGAATGCTGCGTTAATCGGAGAGTTGTCTATCAAGATGCCGGAGAGAGAAAAATGTCTGAAACCGCCCAAGAAAAGATTGAGTTAGATCGGTATTACGGATTTTAGGCTTTAGCCCGGCTACGTTCTGAGATCGTTTCGCCACATTAGGGAGATTAAAAAACATGGCAAGAACAAAAGCAGTAGTCAAACCTCTGAACTTAGCGATAGGCAAATCATTCGGATTGCCCATGAGTCTCGAAGAATATATGAAGGCGCTGTCTATCGCCCCTGTCCGTAACTATGACAGCGTAAGTCGCCTTCCCACAGGAAGCCTCAAGTGGGACTTCGCGCTTGGTGGCGATGGAGGACTCCCGCGTGGACGTGTAACCACCCTGAGCGGCGAAGAACATCAAGGGAAAACCACTCTCGCTCTAATGATTGCCGCGAATATTGCATTAGTTGGGGAGGAGATCGGACTCCCAAACGGTGGAAAGACCTGTTACGTTGACTTTGAAAATGCATATGATCCCGATTGGGGCGATAAATTGGGGATCGACAAATCTAAGTTCTTCCTTTTCCAACCCGAACGTAAGGGGCTTCCTGATCTTACGGCGGAACAGATGATTGATTTTCTTCAATTCGCGGCAGAAACCAACGCCTTTGACTTCTATGTGATTGACACGATTGCAGAGGCGGTGTTCGCAGCACAGATGGAAGCCAGTATGGAAAAAAGCGTGATCGGCATTCCCGCTCTTAAGTGGGGACAGTTTTTGCGTAAATTCAAAGGAACGCTAAAGAAAACTGACGCCACCCTGCTTGCTCTGAATCAACTACGTGAAAAGATTGGAGTAATGTACGGCTCACCCCTCACTGAACCCGGTGGGCGCTCATGGCGCTTTGCAGCATCTGTGCGTTTACGGATGCACAAGAAGAACGATGAAAGCACCGTCATGGTCGGTGGTGAGAAGTGTCCGATTCACGTCTTTAGACCGCATACCATGAAAAACAAAACAGCCACAAAGCATGACGCTGAGATTAGGGTTGTCTTTATCAAGGGCGTTCCCTACGTGGACACCTCTTTGGAGGCAGCCGAATTGGGCAACGATCTTGGTGTGTTTGTAAAAGAAGACGGAAGTCCGATTTCAGGTAGTTGTTACTGGTTTTTCAATGGCAGAAAAATCGCTCAAGGCAAACAGTCCGTAGCTAACGCGCTTCGTCAAGACGACGATCTCTTAGATGAGGTTATAGTAGCAATACGCGCCGCTATGCTATTATTGAACAAGAAAGCGCCAACGGTTGATCCGGCGCTTGATTTAGAGGACGGCGTAATTGATGCCGATCTGGAAGAAGTTACAGACGAGGAGTTGTATGATGCCTACGAGGATGATGCCGCAGCACCGATTGAGGATTGAAGAAGCAATACTAGAGTCTTGCAGGAGATCGACAAAAGAAATGTCCGAAATCTTGCAGGATAGGCATGTGCAGCCGCACGTTTCCGATTACGGGGAACGTGCGGTAAGTCGAATAATCTATTCGTTAGCAAATAGTGGGCGATTGTTCCGGCGTGGAAACACGCAAGGCGCAGTTTATAGGGCAAGTACACCTGTGAGATAGAAAACGGTTTTCAAGGCGCTCCAGCCACGTAGCGCCTAGCTGTACACAGTAGAGAGGACAATATTAAATGACGAACGAACTCTTGATTCGCGCTATCCGCCATCTCGCGGGCGTTGACGATGGCGCACGCACTGAGGACGGACAAGGTTTTAGCGCAGCGGACACCGACTTTGGACAAAGTTTAGCTAAAGCTGCAAGCTGGAGTCCCAAACAAGAATATTGGGCATGGGTAATCGCCCGTAAGTATCGCGGACAACTTGAGAGCGTGGGGATTGACGTAAGCGCCATTTCAAGACCGGAGGCGAAGGTTTTATACGCCGAAGTCAACGGCAATATGATCTCGTTCCACAACGCATTCAAGGAACAAGATACGCTGAAAGCATTGGAGGCGCGTTATTACAACTCCGATAAATCTTGGCGTATCAAAGTGACTCCACGCAACGTCTCTGCGCTTAGGGGCGTCTGCAAGCGCAAAGACATCATGACACCTGAGATCGATGGGCTACTTAAGTCCGTCGATGCGGCACAGAAGGTTTTCCAGAACAATGCGCCACGCGGATTGAAGCCCGATGGTATTTATTTGCTACCACAACCCTCCGCAAAAGACTTTTTTCGAGCGGCGTTTTATGTCCCTGAGCGTCTCGACAATGATGTGCGCGGCATCCCCGGCGCTGTTTGGTGTGAAACCAATACGAAAACATCAGGCGGCAAGGATAACCCCTATTTCGTGACGGACGGCAAGGATAAGTTCTGGCACGCGCCGATTACGCGGAACACAGTCGCTCAGATCAAGGACTTCTCGAAGCGGCATGTAATTCCCATGTCTCAAGAACTTTCCGACAAACTGCGCGAACTTCTTGACGCGACTGAAAAGCGTATCACCAATGAAGGCAATGCCGCTTCTGATTTTGACGTGCCTGAGTTGCACATGGTGATGATGCCATTTCAGAGGACTGGCGCAAAGATGATGACAGAACGGAAAAAGGTTTTGAATGCCGATGAAATGGGGCTTGGAAAGACTTTACAAGCTCTTGCAACAGTAATGTCGGCGGGCGCGTTTCCGGTGCTGGTGATCGTTCCGGCTGTAGTGAAGACCACTTGGCAGCGAGAGGTTGCTAAAGCCCTTCCCCATTTAATGGGGTGGACTCAAGTGATCATCGGTAATAAACCCGTACCCATTGTCGGGAAAGTCGTGATCATCAATTACCAGATTGTAAGGGGACACTTGGATAGACTTTCAGAGGTTGCTTGGGGTGCGATTATTATTGATGAAGCACATAACCTAAAGAGTCCACAGGCTAAACAGACAAAAAGCATTGTCAAACTCATGCAGAGAACAATGCCTGAGTACCGCATATTTCTGACGGGGACTCCTATCCTCAATCGCCCAGAGGAATTGATGCAGCAATTGATCATGATGGATCGTATTGAGGAGTTCGGAGGTCGCGCCCACTTCTTCAAGACATATTGTGCCAAAGGGGTTGATCCAGAAATCTTAGCCGCATTGAGCATACAACTACGCTCAACCTGCGTGATCCGACGCAAGAAATCAGAGGTCTTGACGGACCTGCCCCCACTACGCCGCGTGACTGTCGATTGGGAAATTGATAACCCGATTGAGTACAGTGAAGCAGAGGACGATATTATTCGTTGGCTTGAAGATCACGCTGCCGAGTATGACAGAGGATTTATGTCAGAGATCGCAGAATTGCCACTGGATGAGCAGGCAAGGCGCATCATCGCATACAACAAAGACAGCGCCAGCGCCGCGCAACGTGCCGAACTATTGGTTCGACTGACGAAACTACGTCGCCTCGCCGTTGAGGGAAAAATCGCTCAGTTCAAGGTGTGGCTTGCCGAGTTTCTTGAGAGCGGCGAGAAATTAGTGTTGTTCGGCTGGCATGTCGAAGTGTTGCGTGATATTGCGCTTGAGTTTGGTGGCTCACTGATTGTGGGAGATATTTCTGCTAAGAACCGTCAAAAAGCCATTGATGATTTCCAGAACAAACCAGACTCGAATCTAATTGTTTTGGGAATGTTGTCGGGAGGTGTTGGGATCACCCTCACGGCTGGCGCGAACATGGCAATCCTCGAACTGCCTTGGCGTCCGGGCGATGTTGACCAAGCCGAAGGGCGTACTCATCGCCTCACGCAGCAACGGGCGTGTACTTGCTACTACCATATCGCACACGGCACAGTAGATGATTATATGTGGGACATCATCAGTGACAAGCGGGCAATTGCAGACGCCGCGCTGGATGGCGTCGTAGTCGAACAGCAAGATCGCGTGATGGCATATGCGGTGTTGGCGCGTATTCGGGAAAAAGTGCGCCAGCGATGGGCAGCAAAAGCGAAGGGTATTCCAGTGGTTGAAGAATCAGGAAGGTTGACTCTTGAATACAATCATTAGAACGTCGGGGTACTTCTACAAAGGACTTGATCGCATCGACATTACCGTTGCCTACGCAGAGAAGAATCCTGAGTATGTAGGATCGTGCCTCGCGCCTACGTGGAACATGGTTGGTGGCATCAAGCACTGGATTTATGCCAATGAAGTTCAAGAACTTCGATGGGAAAACCTCACCGGCACGGAGGAATACAAGTTAGCCTTTGAACGCCTAACCCGCTGGTCTAAAGTTCCTCAGCTCAGCGAGTTAGGTTACGCCGAAGAATACCGTAAGTTAATGCGCAGCCGATTCCACTCAATGCGGAATAAGTTCGAGCAAATCGCCTCTATGGATCAAGTGACAATGGTGTGCTACTGCGCCGGGGTTCATACGGGGAAGTTCTGCCATCGGACGCTGGCGATTGAATATGTCCATGCTGTGGCGAAGGCAATTGGTCGAACACCAATTGTTGTGGGAGAAGTGTGATGAGCGATCAACTTGGACTGTTCCCGCTCGAAAAGAAGAATCGGAAGCGTAAGGCGAAATCCGTCAAGAACGGGGAATCGCTGACTTACGCTGATGGCACGGTATCGACACAGGAGTCCCTCGATGCAGATACATTCTTGACCCCAATAGAGGTCGTTAAGGCGTGCATTGATCGTGTAGTTTCCGACCTGTCCCTATACAACTTGGGCAGGGTATCGGACGTTGGCGCAAACACAGGCGTCTGGGGTGATTACTATAAGCGCACGTATGCCCCGAACTGCCAACTATTTGGGTATGAAGTTCGCTACAGCGATCCCCTTACCTCTTTCAATTATTGGATTCGGGGGGATTACCTTCAATGGGAGGAACGAGAGAAGTTCGATCTCACATGGTCTAATCCGCCCTTCTCACTGTCCGAAGAAATGATTATCAAGATGGTTGACGAGCTTGCGCCCAATGGCGTCTGCGTGGTCTTGCAAGGCTCGATATTCTTGGGCAGCGATGACAGACACCATAACTTCTGGTCCACCGAATCTAGCCGGCTTTCCAGAAGGAATAGAGTGCCTCTAGCCTACGTGTACCTCATCTCAAACCGGATCGCGTTCTTTAGTGACGCTGATGGAAAACTCAAGCAGCCGAACGCCAATCACTGTCTATATGTGTTCCGCAAGGGTTGGACGGCAGAACCTACTCTTAGGTGGCTGGCATGGAAATAAAGACGGTTCTTTCGTACATCGTCACGCCCTTTGCCCTGCAACGTGACGACGGTCATTGGAGTCCGGCGTACCTAACAATACTTGACACGGACGAGAGGACATTTGTCTTTGATCTTCCATGCGCCCATGCAGCAGAAGCGATGGGCTTTGCAAAGCGCCTAGCAGCAGGAGAAGCTAAAATGTGGCGCATGTCTATGATGCGCGAATTGAAACATCTTGAAAACCGTTTTCAAAATGGAGGATCGAAATGAAGATCGAAGAACGTCCAGCCAAGTCCATTCTCAGTCCGCAAACCAACGGATTTCTCGCTACACCGCCTTATCCTTTCACACATACCCTCAGCGCCTATACGGGCTGCGGGTTCGGTAACACCTATTGTGGCAAATACTGCTACGCCCAGACACTACCCTCTTGGGAATACGGTAAAGGTGAGGATGATACGTGGGGTGGTGCGGTTTTTGTCAAGATCAATGCCCCTGCCCTACTGCGTCAAACGTTGAGTAGTATGAAGCCGGAGAAGCGTAAGAAACTACGAATCTTCATGTCGTCGGCTACAGACCCGTATCAACCGATTGAGAAGAAATACGAGATCACCCGCCAGTTGCTTGAGGTCTTTGCCGACTTTGACGACCTTGATCTTTTGGTTATCCAGACGCGCAGCCTATTGGTTCAGCGTGACTTTCAAATCATCAAACGAATCCCGTACACATGGTTGAGCATGACCATTGAAACGGATGACGAAGGACAGCTTGAGAAGATTGGAAAAGTCGCCGCTACGCCATTGTCACGAATGGTCATTGCGAGAACGGCGGCTGTTCTGTGCGACATTCCCACTCAGATCGTTGTCTCTCCCTGCTTGCCCTTCACTGAAAATTTTGCCCCAAGCCTGAAATCTACGGCAGTTAGACGTATCGTCGTAGATGACTTTGTAGAAGGTGACGGAAGTCGTGGGCAGCGCACGGCAAAAAGCGAATTTGCAAAGGTCGCAGATTATGACTGGCGCGAACCAGCACACTCTCGCAGGTTGATGAGTGAGTTGTCGGCGCTCGGTATTGCGCCAGAGTGGTCGAGCAAGGGATTTTGTGGCATTCCGCCCCGCGAAACACAGCCAAGTATGTTTTAGGAGAATACGTTGAGACAACTATCGCTGTTTGGTGGGTCATCCGTTCGTTTGCCGTCCCCAAAAAAAGCAAAGTCTTTTGAGGGGAAAACACGCGCAGGACGTTATCTCTTACTTGGAGGTGGCGTGCAATCAACTACTCTTGCCCGCATGATGCAAACTGGATTTATTGAGCCAGCAGATTTGGTGATCTTTGCCGATACTGGCGACGAGCCAAATTATGTCTACCAACAATATTTGACAATTCAGGACGGGCTTTCATCAGTAGGCATCAAAACGGTAAGGAGTAGATTCCGACCTGGAATCTTCATTGATATGAAACGGGGCGAACCGCAGGGATCAATGCCCCTTTGGATACTGAACAAAGATGGTAGCATTGGGCAACTCAAGCGCCAGTGTACCAGCGAGTACAAGGTTAAGGTATCGAACTATACGATTGCTTGCGATCTAGTCGAACGTGGAGAGATTGCGCTAAAGTACCCCTGGTACTGGCACGAAAGCGACGGCTTGATGAATCAGCACGAGGGATCGAATAGTTGGATTCGTGGAGATTCGCCAATGCCACGTTTAATGTTGTCAAGGAAAAGATACGCCGAAATCATATTCGGCATATCTACGGATGAACCAAGGCGGGCAAAGGCAGATCGCGGGTTGTTGTGGCAAAAAGCAGTTTATCCGCTCATGGAATTGGGAATGTCTCGAACGGACTGCTTGACTTGGCTCACTGAAAACGGTTTTCCGATCCCACACAAATCAGCTTGTGTCCAATGTCCGTATCGAGATGATCCAAGCTGGCTGTGGCTACAGCAACACGATCCCGCTTCATTTGGATATGCGTGTGATATTGACGACTTTGTAAGGAGTCCACAATTCAATGGCAGTAAGCGGGCATACGGTGGATTACGTGGGGATTTATATGTACACTACACATGCACGCCCCTCCGCGAAGTTGATTTTGAGGGCTTGATTAGTGGACGAATCAAGCCACAGCGATCATTTTGGGATTTGGAGTTGATACACGGGAACTGCCGAACTGACGGTGGATTTAGTTGCATGAGTTAAATAAAAGGAGGTTAATCGCCCAGATCAATCCCCGCCTGTCTCAACATAGCTTTATACTTCCCTATTTTCTCATAGAGCGACTCGGTTTCCCTCCTCCATTGGGTCATCAGACGCTCTTTTTCTGCCGCGTCCGCCTTCTGTGTGTCTTGAATTTGCTGTTGCAATTTTTGAATGATTGCTCTCGCCTCGTCTAACTGGCGTTGTATCGCCAGCGTGTTCGCGTAGGCGTTTACAGTGGTCAGCCCTAAGTCAATGCCCGCCGCTGCCGCTGGCAGTTCGGCTACGCGGAATCCCTCATTGAGCTTGTCCCATATTCCATCACTTCCTAGACGTTCCCGACGCATATGCCGGATTGTATTCAAGACAATAAGGTCAGCTTCGGTAATTTCGCGTTGTGCGCTGTCCTGCCCCCGTGCCGCCGAAGTGAAGAAATCTCCATAACTCGCAATCCATCGGCTGATTGTTTCTGTATCTACACCCATTGCTTTTGCTGCATTTCCGAGTCTCATTATTCCCAATCGCCTTTTGATTATTCGATATTGTTTTGTGGTCATTTCGGATTGACAGATAAGACCACATCGGCTATTCTACCATGAATACGACTTTTCGGGCAGATACTAGCGCCCGAAAACAAAAAGAGGTAAGATATATATACAAGGTGTATGTATCTAGGGTAATTTGCCCTAAAAAGACCACAAGAGAGAGATGAAAATGAAAAAAGGTACAACCAAATTAAACGTTGAACTTCTGACTCCGCTTGATGTTGCGCTCGATCCCGGAAATGGTAAAAACTCTGGGTGGCGGTGGAATGGGAAGAAATTCGTCAGTTCCAATCTTCCCCATGCCCGCGTGAGCGTGACGGGCGCACAGATCGATGACGCCATGATCGCGCAGCACGAGATCGATTATGCCGATTACGAGGACGAACGGTGGGGCATCGGTGAGGGCGTCTGGGAGATCGCCAACCGTTATCCGCCTGAGACGTACCAGAACGACAAGGGGCGCTACGGCTCGGCGTTTCACACGTTCATGGCGCTCGTGACCCTTGCCAAGCTGGACGCGCCCCAGAACGAACCGCTGACGGTGATCGTCTCCGCGCCGCCTTCCTACGTGAGTGAAGTGAAGTCTGCCATT
>Ga0163147_10009415_pt1 | contig 10582 bp, 9 predicted proteins | sample OliLakLV19MP6G1_FD_148597 | JGI IMG/M metagenome (GOLD analysis project Ga0163147, IMG submission 148597) | Freshwater microbial mat bacterial communities from Lake Vanda, McMurdo Dry Valleys, Antarctica- Oligotrophic Lake LV.19.MP6.G1 | ecosystem: Environmental > Aquatic > Freshwater > Lake >... | reverse complement strand
TTCGAATCACGCTCGCCGGGCATCCGCCACACAGCACTAGACTTTCCCAGGTATCCGGGGAACCGTTGGTTGGGAACCGAGTGGTCCCCGCGCTGGAAAACGCCCGCGTTGCATCCGCCCTGCATGCACCCCGCCGACCCTCCCCTCCACCGTGCACGGCACGAGCTTGCGCGGCTCGGCTTCGCGCGTGCCAGTTTGGTGGCTGCCTTGCTGACGGTTCTCTGCCGGGCTCCGCTCCTCGCGGAATCATTTCCCGTGCCGACCGGGCAGGCTCTCCTGCGTGCCGACGGGACCGCCGGCATGCCCGCGGGCTATGAACCAAGCGGGGTCGCGTGGCATCCGAGGCTTGAGCGGCTCTTGGTCGTGTCGGATGGGGGTGTGCTCTCCCAAGTGAACCTCGACGGCACCGGGTATGCCGCGATCAAGTCCGGCCTCGGCGACCTCGAGGGGATCGCCATCGCGAACCCGGCCTCCGATCTCATCTACCTGGCGCTCGAAGGAGGGACCTCGGGCGACACGGTCAAAGAGTTCAACCTCGTGTCCAAGGGGTTCACCCGCACGTTCAGCCTCACCGGAAATTTCAGCCCGCACACGGACAACAGCGGCGTGGAGGCTTTGGAGTTCGTTCGCGACCTGACGGCCCCGGAAGGGGGCTGGTTCCTGGCCGGGCGACAACAGGACGGCCAGGTTTTCGTCTATTCACTCCCGATCCAATCCAGCAACTCCAGCACCTCCGTCAACTTCATCGGCGCGTTCGCCAGCGGGATCTCCGATATCTCGGGGCTCCACTATGACGAAACCCAGGGCGTCCTGTACGCGCTCCACGACGGTGGCAACTGGCTCCGCGCCTTCAAGCGCGGGGACGGGCCCCTGAATTGGGTTCTTGTGAAGGACTGGTCGAGCGCTCCCGGCTCCCACCAGGAGGGGGTCGCCTTGACCGGCAACCGACTGGTCATCGCCGAAGATTCCAACGCCGGATACATCGGCGGATTGGTCGCTTACAACGGATTCCCTACCGTGAGCGTGGCCCGCACGTCGCTGGAGGCCTGGCGTTTCCAACATTTCGGCACCCAGTTCAGCACCGGACGAGCCGCGGACTTTGCCGATGCCGATTTGGATGGAAGCACGAACCTTTTGGAATGGGCGATGGGGGAGGATCCCCTGGAGTTGGCACCGGGCCAACCGGTGCAATTGGCGTTATCGGGAGCAACCGTGCAGCTGACCTATGCCCGATCGGAGAGTGTGCCTGGAAGTTCGCTCACCCTGGAAAGCTCCACCGATCTCTCCCCCGGTTCCTGGGGAGTGGCGCCCGGCACCCCGGACCTCGTCGGCACGGCACCGGGCCGGAAGTTGTTGCAGCACACGGTTCCCGTGGACGACAGCCCCCGGGCGTTCTTTCGGCTCCGGGCAACCCAACCCTGAGAGCCGACCCATCAACGCCCGTGCGGAGGCTGGCAGTGCAGAACCAGTCCGGGTTCACTCCGATCCCCAGGCCCGCTGCACGCGCGCCCGAGCCGATCGATCAAGGCCCCGGAGAGTTCCACGGCGCCCTCCGAGATCCGCACCGCGTGCGTGATCTCCTCCGCTTCCGCCCCAATGAGATCCTGAGCCCAGACGCGTGTCCCCCTTCCCACCCCGCGCATGCGAAGGGTCAGCGAACGGTAATGTCCGAAAACACCCACGCGTTCTTCGCGGGTGAGCCGATGGAACAATTCCCACGCGGTGTCGGCCAGGTAGAAGAACGGGCGGCCAATCCACACGCACCATGTACCGGCGATTGTCACTGGCGCGCCGCCGTACGTGTCCAGAAGGTTCTTATCCGCCAGTGCCCTCTATTTCGCCTCCGCGGCCTTCGCGTGGAACGCCTCGGCTTTGGTTCCCACCGCTTCTTACCTGTGCGCGCGTCATACGCGTAAATGTTGCCGAGCGCCCCCCAGGTGAAGACCATCCCGTTGCCGCAGGCGGGCGTCACCCCGTAATGGCCCCGTTTTCCGAACAGAAAGTTCATCGACGCTCCCTTCTCCTCGGCCTGCCAAAGCAGCTTCCCGGTGCCGGCATCGACCGCGACGGTAACGTCGTCGCCATCGATCTGACGCAGGGTGATGGACGGAACCGTCGCCAGCTCCCCCCGAAGGTGGGGGGGGTCGACACCGGCTTCCCATCCGTTGCATCGAACCCGGTGGTTGACCCCGCCCTGTCCGGTTACCGAGACTCCTGTTCCATGCCCTTCGACCTCGACCCCATTGAAACCCGCATCCTCGGCTGTTTGATCGAGAAAGAGCGGCTCACGCCGGAAAATTACCCGCTCTCGGTCAATGCCCTCACCAACGCCGCCAACCAAAGCACCAATCGCGAACCGGTGGTGGTCTGGGAGGAGCGGATCATCGAGCAGGGGTTGGAGCGATTGCGCACCAAGGGACTCGTCAGCATGATCCATCTCTCGGGATCGCGGGTGCCGAAGTACCGGCATCTGCTCCCCGATCATTTCGAGCTCAACCCGGCCGAGACGGCATTGCTGTGCACCCTCCTTCTGCGCGGCCCGCAAACGCCCGGCGAGCTGCGTCAACGGGCCGACCGAATGCATCCCTTTGCCGGGTTGGAGGTCGTGGAAGCCGCGCTGGTCGCGCTGACCGCGGGTGCATTTCCCATGGTCCAACTGCTGCCGCCGCGGCCGGGTCAGAAGGAACGGCGCTACCTCCAGACCCTGTCGGCACCGGCTCCACTCGAGGAGACGCCCTCGCCCGCCGCCGTCTCCCCCACCCCGTTGCCCTCTCCGACGCGCCGATTGGAGTCGCTGGAGGAAACAGTTCAGTCCCTGCGCGCTGAACTCACGTCGCTCCGGGAGGAGCTGGCTCAGTTCCGAAAACAGTTCGAGTGACGCCCCGCGCACAGGCGGCCGTCGACCCGAAGTGACCGGCGACGCCCCGGTGCCAGATGCTCGCGTCCCCCCTCACGGACTCGACCTGTTCGGCATCGGCGTGCCGGATCGGATGTGTGGAACGGCGTTCGCTTGCTGCGAACCCGACGGCCTTCGAGCGGCAGCTCGGTGCCTGGCTGGACGCGGTATCAGTCCGTGCATTGCGTCATTGGCTATTTCGATCTCCGCACATCGGCATCCGCTCCATTCTCAAATCGTCGAGTTGCCCGGGCCAAGTTGCTCCGGTGTCCGAGCCCAAGCCGTCCGCAAATCCGAAACCCGGCCAGGTCGCACGCCTCTCCCAGCCTCTTCAAGAAGAGCTCGTGGTCCTCGGCGTCGAGAAAAACCGCCTCCCGCCGATTGCCCCGGCACATCACATGGTAGAACGCCCCTTCAAATTCCAGGCGAGGACTCCTCAGCATGCACCCACCCCACCACGGGAGGCACGCGAAGGCAGGCTGTTTGTGACGCAATGCACGGACCCCGTGTCCGAGGTTCTTCTTCGAGCGCACTTTTAGTTCGTTCTTGAGCAGGTTCTCCAACAACTCGGCGGCGACGTTCTTGTACTTGAGGCCGCGCACTTCGGCGAGGAACTGCGGGCTGAGAATGCCGATGTCGGGCTACTTCAGCCGAGGGAGCAAGCGGGGCGACCGAGACAGACAGCGTGCAACGCTGGGCGAAGCCCGACTGAGCGGGGCCGCGAAGGAGTCAACCCGGCGGCGGTGAAGACGTCGATGATTTCGCCTTCGGTCGTGATGCCTTTGGAGACGAGTTGGCGGATCGCAGCCGAAGGAATTTGAAGTCAGAAGGATGAAGGATGAAATCAGGACTCTGAAACTTCATCATTCTACATTCAACCTTCTACCTTCCCGGTGCCGTGCATCATGTCGCAGGCGATGCCGTGTTTCTCATGCACCACCGCGATGGCCGATGGAAGTGCGAATGCTGAAGTGCGAATTCCGAAGTGCAGCCAATTCGACATTCCGAATTCGTCATTCGACATTTCCCCCGGCCCTGCATCGGCTTGTCGGCATACATGGTGTGCAGACACGGCGCATCGAAATGCATCTTGTTCTGCACCGTGGCGAAGAACTTTTGCGAGGCGTCCGCGTCCGGCATGTAGTCCACACTCGTCGCGTAAATATCCAGCACCTTCTGGTAGAAGCGCCGTTCCGAGGAGCGGATGTCGCGGATGCGCGCCAGCAGTTCGTCGAAGTAATCCACCTGACCCTTGCCCGGTGGATTTTTGAGTCGCTCATCATCCATGACGAAGCCTTTGACGAGAAACTCCTGAAGCCGGGCGGCCGCCCATTGGCGGAACTGCGTGCCCCGGTGACTCTTCACCCGAAAGCCCACCGCCAAAATCATCGGCAGGTTGTAGTGCTCGATCCGGCGGCTGACCTGTCGCTTTCCCTCGGTTTGAACTGTCAAGTATTCCTTGACTGTTGCCGCCGGGGCCAGCCCCCCCTCCTGGAAAATGTTCTGGATGTGCAGACTGATGTTTTGCTTCGTGCTCTGGAATAGCTCGGCGAGCTGGTTGAGCGACAGCCAAAGCGTTTCCTCGGCAAACCGCACGTCCACGCGCGTGCGACCATCCTCCGTCTGGTAGAGGATGATTTCGGATTGGGGCAAAGGTTCGTCGCTCATGGGATGCACCTTTCAAATCGAACGATCCGGAAATCCCGGATCGTTGCCCGCGCCTCCTCGGGGATGGCCGGGTTCAGCCGCCGCAAAGCCTCGCGCAGCCGCCCCACCAGCACCACCTCGCCAAACGAATCCCGCTCCGCCGCCGGTTCACCGGGCGCGAGCTGCGGCCCGTGCCCGACCGCATAGCCCAGTTCCCCGAACCACGTCAGGGCCGCTTCTTCGACGATGGATTCGGTGAGGGACATTGGATCAAGGCAACTGGTCGGACTTCGTGATGGTGCGGAATCGCGCCGGCCTGGACCTTTTCACCTTCTCGATCACCGTCTCCTCGAGCAGCCGCGCGAGCCATGCCTTCGCCTGCGGTTTTGCAATGGCCAACAGGGTTGCCACTTCTTCTTCCGTGCGCTCCTCGGCAAGTTCGCGTCCGAGAATCGGGCGCACGGCATCCCATAGTTCTGCCTCAGGCGTGAGCTTCGGAGCCGCCGCTCGTTCCTCTACCATCTCTGTGACCGGCCCAGCCGATATCTCCACCGCGCCAGACTGGATGATAACCGGTTCCTCGCGCAGCAGGATGGGGAGTATGTCCTGCACCGCCGCCGGGGATTCGAGACTCATCAGAAGCAACGCCTTGTCGATCCGGCCCATCGTGGCGTTCACCTTGGCCATCAGTTCCGGAACGGACAGCCCGTGCTCGGCCTCTTCCAACGCGGCCAGCACGGCCTCCACCTCCTCGCGCTTGGGAAAGGCGCTTTCGATAAAGTAGTCGTTGATCTCCTGCTCCTCTTCTCCACTCAGGAGGATGCCATAGGCCGTATCGATGTTACGCCCGGCTGAAACAAGTCGTCCGCAAACCGCGTTTCTCGATCCGGGTCGATCTGCACCAGGGCAAGGCGGACCACACCGTCTGGACCACCGACCTCACCACCGACCTCACCACCGAATACGTGGTGCTGAATTTGTCGGAGTGAACAAAGCCGCGACCTTCAAGCCACGACGCCGATGCCGCTAGTCAGGCCTGACTCGTTGTTGCACGGGCTCCGGTGCGTTCTGCTTTGCCCTGTTGGCTTGAATTCCAGCCAGCACTGCATCAACGCTCCCGGTGCCTCTGTGCTGGCCGAGCGATATGTAAGATTTGTCCCGAAACCACGAATAATCGGGCGGATTTTTGGGGTAATCGGGACCCACGCCAGCCTTACGTAACTTGGGATCGCGCGAAAGTTTTCCATTGTACGCCGCACTGCCGATCGCTACAAACAAACGTCCGTTCTTGAGCAGGAACCCGGCCGGTCGAATAAGTCTCATGCCATCATACTTCGGATCGGGGGAAAGCAGGTGGGAACCATTCGCTGCCGAGATGATTTCCATCCCATCCGAAAAAATCGTGTTGGCTACGACCGGGAGGTCTGCTTCCTTCAAGCCTCCGAGCTTCGTCGTCGAGATTTCGACAAGCAGAACTCGCTGGGTGCCATGAAACGTGACAAGGAGATCTCCGACTTTAGTGTCGAACGCAACGACATCCCAGTAGACGCTCGGGGTGCCGCGATGCACTCCAAGCCTCAGGAACCCCTGCAAGACGGCCGGCTCGCACCGGGATCGAAGCATGGCCAGGCTGTAATCCACGGCATACACTTCGCCCGGCGATAGCTGATCCGCGGAATCGATTTCGTCAAATGAATAGGGAAAAAGCTCCGTCCAGAGCATAGACTCGGGTCCTTGGCTCACCTGTGGTGGCGAAGGCGCGGCGCCCACGTTGCCTGCACAAATGGATAGCGCACATATCATCCAATGTGCCAACCTGCTGGTTTTGGACACTTTGATCAGTTCCATTGAATCAAATTTCACCATTCCGGCTTAGGCCCCGGGCGCTCGCACTCGATGTCCGGACCACTTTGCGGCGACCAAGCCCAGAACACATTTTGTTGTATGAGATTAGCAAAATCGGTGTAAGCTCCTAGCGGACTATCCTCGTTGGGGACATAAAACTTAGTTTCTTCATCCGCAGTCAGGATGTATGTAGCCTCAAATGTGTTGAGCCATCCCCTCGGCTTTTCGAACATGAGTCTCTCTTTGAGCAACAGCATATACTCCTCTCCATGTTCTCCTGAAGGTTCATTGCCGGTCTCCGGGGGGTGCCCATTATGACCATCAGCGGACCGGCGCCAGACGGAATGCACATCCATTTGGGTGTTACGAAGATCGACCGAGCTCAACATCGGGTAGATAAATTTCACTTCCCCCGAGGGAAGGCCGCACATCCTCGCCGCAAGCACCATGAAATTTGCCAGATCTGTGCACTGGTAGGGAGCTGTCGCCACCTTCCAGAGGCTTCCGCTGCAGACCTGATCTCCCTGCCACCTCAATGCCCCCCAGATACGCTGCGTTGCCTGGTGAGCCTGACCATTCCCGAAGCCAGTCGCGTTCCCACAAACCCACTCAATTCGTTTGTCGGTTACAGCGCTGCCGTTTGGAACACCGAAGGTACAATAGAGCGGCGTTTTTGTCTTCGACTCATTGCCGAGATTCGCGAAATCGTGGTAGTTTGAACCATCATCGATTGAAATCTGCCACTGAATGTCGAAAGTGGTAACGTCAATTTTTTCATCCAATTGATAACTCGTCGAAAAATCGGTTTGAGTGATCGATGAACCCGACCCCAGACTAATAGAACGGGTGACTTCGCTATTCGAGCCCCCACTTTGCTTGGATTTTATTTGCACTTTGATGTTTTGATTCGCGGTCGAAGGAACCACCTTGACTTTGAAATCCAGCGCAGGGGTGGATCCTTTTGTCCAAGCCATCGCCTTGTCACCGGGCCACTCCGCTCCAATGGTGTCACCGTCGTCTTCTGTGCAGTTCGTGGCATTCTTGAGAGCGTGGTTTCCCTCACCGCTGAAGTCAACTCCCTCCAGGATGGCGCTCACAACGCGTAGCTTGGCAATTTCCGAATACCAGTCCTGGTAGTCTCCGTCGGTTCCGCGCCGCCAGTATTCGAAAGGAGTCCCGTCTCTCCGGTAGTAGTGGATGTCGTAAGATCCGGGGGCGGAAAATTTCAGCGTGTAACTGGGTGCACTTCCTTCCAAGCTGATTCCATACGGCTTGAAGCCATTCGCCAAGAAACCGCTCAACCGCAAATTCGGGATCAAATCGCCGTTCGCCTGGAGGAAGTTTGCCCAGCCGTTGCCCCATCTCATCGCGAACCTTCATGAGTCCGCTATCCCAATTCCACTTGTAGAGGGTGGCTAGTCGTTGCTGGGAGTCGATGAAGTCCATTTCGACGAGGATCCGCAGCAGCTCCTCGCGCCCGGTCCAGCGCTCCCGGATGCGGGAAAGACGTTCCCTCGCCTCGGGCTTCCGGCCGGTTCGCACCAGGGTTCGGGCAATCTCGGAGTTGATTCGGTCCTTGTGGTCCTGCGCCGTGGCAGCTTTTTCCTGAAGATTGAGCAGCCGCAAATGTGTCGCTGGGGGGCTTCGCACGGCGCAGATGTCTGCCATCCGCTGGATCAGAGCGAAGGGCATGTTCTTCAACTGGCGCTCGGGGTCGGGGATCGATTCGAGGCGGGGCAGGCAATCAATCTCGAAGAGGACCGCCGCGATCCAAGTCAGATGCGCCCCCTTCTGGAGTCCGGCCAGATTCATCGTGCCCACCATCACCGCGGCCCATTCCTCGATGCGCCGTTCCTCCCAGAGTCGGTCTGCGATCGGGAGGTTCTCCTGGAGCACTCGCAAACCGTCCTTCAACACCGGATTATTGGAAACGTGCAATCCGCGGCCGCTCCAGGAACGCCACTCACTGGGGGTGCGGAGATCTGGGATCGCGGGCGCGGTCGTCGGCGAAGATTGGCTGGAACCATCACCGGCGGCCAAGGCACCGATCAAGCCGAGGAGCAACGCCCGCCGTTCGGAAGCGGGAAGATCTCCGGTCGCGCGCTGCCAGACATCTCCCAGACCGTCCTTGGCCATGTATTCGCCCGAGCCGGTGTATTTCCCGAACGGCGTCCAGAGCAGCAGCCGCTGGACCATTGCAGGAATATCGCGCTGCCGCGCCGAGTATCGGGAAGCAAACTCAAGCATCGCGTTCGGGGCCCAAAACTCCCCTTTCGCCCAACCTGCCTCGCCAGTGACCTCAAGCCACTGCCATGCAATCGCACCCGCAGAGGAGGGATCAAGCGCGGCGAGCATCCGCATCCGGTTGAAGGTTTCCTGAGAACCCGCGTCGATCAGGGCCTGGGTCGAAGGAGCGAACAACCGACGAAGCGCGGCGCGCCACCTCGCCCGCCCAGCATCGTCCAGCGCATCCGCGAAGGCATCCACCCAGCGCGTCCATTCTTTACAAGTGAATCCCGGCCGTTCGAGCCCCCTGGATTCGAGGGCGGCAACCACACGGCGTCGCGCCTCGGGAATCCGCCGCGCGAACCCTTCAAACCGATCCACGAAGTCGGCGAACTCCTTGTCCGGGAGTTCCGGCCAGTCCGAATTGGCGAGCGTCCAGTCTGCCAGCAGCTTCGCGCGGGCGGGCCAGGCCCCCACGGCGCTCAGTAACTCGAACGCCTGGCCAAAGCTTTTTGGGATCCAATCGCGCAAGCCCGTGCGCCTCGATGGCCCCACCGACCCGTCGCTCCCATTCGGCTTTGTCGGCCTTCGGCATGCCCCATCGGGCTCCCTTCGCGACGCCCGTCCAGACCGACAGATTGGTGGCGAGGTCGGCATCGCTGGCGCCACCGAGCGATCCCTGCGCCACACGGCTGATCCGTGGAAGCAGGGCTGCCAAGGGGGCGTTCGACTTCATGAGGATATCGAGCGCAGGTATGCGAGCCCGCGCTTCCAGCATGCCCGCGTATTCCGCCAGATCGCGGGGCGACAAGGCTTCCACACGCCCCTGGACTGAGCCCCAAGCCAGCAGGTAGTCAAAGGCGGCATCTCGCCCGGCAGTCGTCTCCATGACCTTTGCCCCGGCCTTGGCGATGCCCCAGCCGGGTCCGGGAGAACTGCGCTCCGCTGCCAACCATGCCTCGCGCGCCGCGGCCTTGGCCGGATCGGACAGGGCTGGAGCCACATATCGGATCAACTCCGCCCATGCACCGGCGCGACGTGCAAAATCCTGCGCGAAATAGCCTTCAAGGCCCGGCAGTTTCTCGGCGAGGACAGCCAGAGCGGGGACGCCCTCGGGCCCAAGCTGGGAGACCGCCTTGGCGAACTCGATCAAGCGGTCCGGGCTCGCGGGGGCCGCCTGGCGGTCGATCCATCGAGCCGCGAAGTCTCCCGCCCGCCGATCCGGGAGGCGGAGCAGGCACTGCACGACTTTGGTGGCAGACGATTCCGAATCGATGGTATCGACCGGGAATGCGGAAACCAGTGCCGTCGCCCAAATCTCCCGACGCGCGTCGGTCCAGTCGTGCGAGATCAACCGAACGATTTCCCACCAAAATGCGGGGTCGGCGGCACGGGCGCCATCAGCTTTCAGTTCCAAAGAAGCCGTGAGCAGCTCGCGAGCTTGCGCGCCGACGGGCGTGGGTGCCTGGCTGACATGATAGGCGAGCGCGGCAGCATCCGCAGTTCCAGCCGAGGGTAAGTCCCCACTCCCATGAACCACCAACCAGTCTGCGACGACGGTCCGGACCTCCGAAACCGCTCCAAGGGCATCGAGCGTTTTCGCGAGGGATACAACGGTCGCGGAGGAGATCAACGGGAGATCGGCGGCGCTCGGACGCAATGCCGAAAGGAGCCGCTGTTTGCTTGAGTCCGTCAATGAGCCCGCAGCTTCGCGCACGGCAGCCAGCCAACTCATCGCATCGGGCCGGGTCGCCACGGAGGGCGGCAGGGATTCCGCCACGGCGCGCGCCCATTGCGACCGAAACCCCGGGAGGTTTGCGGACCTGCCCAGCAGGTCCAGAAGCTCGTCGGCTCCACCCCCGATGGCGACGCCCAACATTTCGGTCCAAACATTCGAGACACCGGCCGAATCGAACTCGCCCGCCCTGACCGTAAGCTGATCCAACGCGGCGACGGGGAGTTCGCTGC
>Ga0163147_10009411_pt1 | contig 10588 bp, 10 predicted proteins | sample OliLakLV19MP6G1_FD_148597 | JGI IMG/M metagenome (GOLD analysis project Ga0163147, IMG submission 148597) | Freshwater microbial mat bacterial communities from Lake Vanda, McMurdo Dry Valleys, Antarctica- Oligotrophic Lake LV.19.MP6.G1 | ecosystem: Environmental > Aquatic > Freshwater > Lake >... | reverse complement strand
TGGCCTGCTGGTGCCTGCGCGCACCCCCAAACCGATCATCGACGCACTCGAGAAAGCTTCCGCTGAGGTACTCGCGATGCCCGATCTTCAGGAGCGCCTGACCGCACTGGGCGTGGACATTCCGAAGCCGGGCAGCGCAGAGTTCTCGCGCCTGATCAAGGCGGAAATGGGTCGCTGGTCTACGGTGATCCGCAAAGCCGGCCTGCGCGCGAACTGACAACGGCACCACAGTGGCATCGCAGCAGCAAGTAGTCGCGGGCGGCCCGCTCGTGGGGGTGCGCGTGGTCGATCTCACGGCCATTGTCATGGGGCCGTTCGCGACCCAGGTGCTGGGCGACCTCGGTGCGGACGTGATCAAAGTCGAGCCGACTGGCGGCGATGCGCTGCGCAGCAACGGGCCCGCGCGCCATTCCGGCATGAGCGCGCTTTACCTGCACACCAACCGCAACAAGCGCAGCGCCGTCATCGACCTCAAGACCGATGCCGGGCGCGACGCCCTGCTCGCACTGCTCGCGACCGCGGACGTGCTGGTGCATTCCAACCGTGCCGACGCGATGCAGCGGCTCGGGCTCGGTGCGGATGCGCTGAAGCGTGCGAACCCGCGGCTCGTGATCTGCGCCATCGCAGGCTTCGGCGATGACGGCGTATATGCAGGGCGACCCGCCCTCGACGACCTCGTGCAGACGCACGCCGCGCTGCCGGAGCTTGCGCGGCGCGTCGGCGGCCGCCCGCACTACGTGCCGATATTCGTGGCGCGCACAAGCGCGCTGCTCGCGGTGCAGGCGATACTCGCCGCCCTGATTCGTCGCGAACGCACGAGCGCCGGCGCCGAAGTGCAGGTGCCCATGTTCGAGACACTCGCGCATCTCGTGCTGTCGGACCACCTCTACGGTCTTACGTTCGAGCCGCCGATAGGCGCAGAGGGCTACGTGCGCGCGCTGACGCCCGAGCGCAGACCCTACGCCACCCGCGACGGCCACCTGTGTGCGAACATCTACAACGACACGCACTGGAAGCGCTTCTGCGACGTAGTCGGTGCCCCGGAGTTCAAGTCCGACCCGCGCTTCGCCGACATGCGCGCGCGCACCGCTAACTTCGCCGCGCTCTGTTCCTTCATCACCGAGAAGCTCTCCGCGCGCACGACGGTGGAATGGGTGCCGATACTCGACGCGGCGGACATCCCCGCGATGCCGCTCAACAGCCTCGAAGACCTGATGCAGGACCGCCACCTGCGCGAAAGCGGCTTTCTCGCGACGGTGGAGCATCCCACCGAAGGACGCATGCTGAGCGCGGGCATCCCCACGCGCTGGTCGGGCAGCCCGCCCACGGTGCGGCGCCATGCGCCGGCGCTCGGCGAGCACACGCAGGAAGTCCTCGCGGAAGCGGCGAATCCTGCGCTGCGGCGTGCGCATGCTGTCGCGGCGGGGGAAACGCCCGATGCACTGCCGCTTGCCGGCATACGCGTTCTTGATCTGACGTCAGTGGTGCTGGGGCCCTACGCGACGCAGTTCATGGCGGAACAGGGTGCCGACGTGATCAAGGTCGAGCCGCCGAAAGGAGATGCGTTCCGGCACAACGGCCCGTCGCGCCATCCCGGCATGAGCGCGATGTATCTCAACGTGAACCGCGGTAAACGCAGCGTCGTGCTCGACCTGAAGCAGCCCGCGGGTAAAAACGCGCTGTTGCAGCTCGCGCGCACGGCAGACGTGATGGTGTTTAACGTGCGGCCGAATGCGATGGCACGGCTTGGACTCACCTATGAGGCGGTCGCGGCGGCCAATCCGGCCATCATCTACTGCTCGGCCACTGGATACGGACAGACCGGACCGTACGCCGCGAAGCCCGCGTACGACGAACTGATACAGGGCGCCTGCGCGCTGCCATGGCTGGAGCAGCAGATCCTCGGCCGACCGCAGTACGTGCCCATGCTGCTTTCTGACCGCACAGCCGGGCTCACGTTGCTCTACTCGGTACTTGCTGCGATCTACCATCGTCGCAAGACTGGCAGGGGACAGGCTGTGGAAGTGCCGATGTTCGAGACCATGGCTCAGTTCGTATTGGCCGATCATCTGGGTGCCGCGACATACGACCCACCGCTGGGACCGCCCGGCTACCGCCGCGCGCTCGCGAAAAATCGCGGACCGTTCCAGACCAAGGATGGCTACCTGTCGGTGTCGACCATACAGGACCGCCACTGGCAGCGCTTCTGCGTGGCAGTGAAGCATCCCGCGCTCGCCGAAGCCCCGCGCTTCCGCGACCAAGCTTCGCGCGTGAAGCACAGCGAAGAGCTTTGCGAAATTGTCGCTGGCATACTCGAAGGCGCGACCAGTGCGATCTGGCTCGAACGCTTTGATGTAGCCGAAGTGCCGGCCGTTGCGCTGAACACGCTCCGAGGCCTTATCGCCGATCCGCACCTGATTTCGAAGAATTTCATCCACACACTGGAACACCCGAGCGAAGGCACACTGCGCGCACTCGCGCACCCGGTCATCTGGCGCAATACCCGGATTCAGCCCGAGCGACCCGCACCGAGGCTGGGCGAGCACACGATCGAAGTGCTGTCAGAGATCGGCTGCACTGCCGCGCAGATCGCGCAGGCGCGAGGCGACGATGCTGCAGGCACCGAATCCGCGTAAGCGTCCGTTGTCGAATTTCCTCGACCATTTCGCTCGCATTAAATGAAAAGGGGGTTCTGGCTCGACCGTGCCCCCCCCAAAAATGATGCCGGGAAACTGCGGCGACGTGGACTATCACTATCTGGATATTTTCGAGATAAATCCCAGAAAATGTTACAGAATCATCACCTTGCACACATTACATGGTCACTATCCCGATGAACACGACTAAAACTCTTGCGAAGTATATTGTTCAATCGAAGATTGAATCGATACCCATTGCAGTCAGGCATGAAGCGGCACGTGCGCTCTTGAACTGGTGCGCTTGTGCCGTGGGAGGGGCCGCCCACGAAACTGTGGATAACGCGCTTGCCGCCGTCATGCCCTTTGCAGGGCCACAGCAGGCAGGTGTATTGGGTCGCAAGGAGCGGATGGACATTCTGAATGTTGCCTTGATTAACGGTATCAGCTCTCATGTCCTTGATTTTGACGACACCCATGTTAAAGCCATCCATCCAAGCGCCCCAGTGTGGCCAGCTTTATTGGCGTTGGCTGAGTGGAAGGGTGTTAGTGGAGCAGATCTTGTGCACGCCTATATTCTTGGAGTCGAAGTAGAGTGTCGAATTGGACTATCGGTCGTTCCCGAGCATTATGCGATTGGCTGGCACATTACCGGAACGGTTGGGGTGTTTGGTGCTGCTGCGGCCGCTGGAAAAATACTGGGGCTGAATGAGCAGCAAATGACATGGGCGTTGGGAATAGCGGCCACGCAATCTGCAGGTTTGCGAGAGATGTTTGGATCGATGTGCAAATGCTTCCATCCAGGTAGCGCAGCTCAGAACGGCCTAAAAGCCGCATTTCTGGCACTCAACAACTTTACAAGTTCTGAGCATGCTATTGAAGCGAAGAGAGGCTGGGGCCAAGTGCTTTCTACGAAGTTTGATGCAAACGCAATCACTACCGATCTTGGCAAGACACATGAGTTAACCAAGAACATGTATAAACCCTTCGCTTGCGGGTTGGTTGTGCATGGAACGATTGATGGGTGTATCCAGCTACGAAATGAATTCAACGTTGTAGCGGAGATGATCGAGCGCATTGATCTAAAGGTTGGCGCGATCGTGATGGAGCTCACGGGGAAAACGGAACCCACCACCGGCCTTGAAGGGAAATTCAGTGTTTTCCATGTGGCAGCAGCAGCAATTATTCAAGGTGCAGCTGGTGAAGCGCAATTTAGTGATCAATGCGTAAGAGATCCGCAGATTGTTAATCTGCGCAGCAAGGTTCACGCTGTTATTGACCCTCAACTGGAGTGGGCTCAGGCGCGAGTCACAATCACCATGAAAGACGGGAGAGTGTTGGATCGAATGGTCCTTCACCCCTTGGGTTCGTTGGAGCGCCCCATGAGTGACGAGGACCTGGAGGGAAAATTTACTGCCCTGACGGAGGGAGTTCTTTCCGCTGAACAGCGTAAAGAGGCGATTCAGTTGTGCTGGTCGATCGAAACCTTGAAGGATGCCGGTGCAATTCCACGTGCAATGACGATTGCATAGAATGCTTAAGCGGTGATGTGACCATAAGCTTCTTCAACGTACTGAAGCGTTAGCAAACGCATTTCCTCAGGACTCAGGTTGCTGATGGGATGTGGCATTTCAATATACGGATGCCCCTCCATCCCTTTACTACGAAACTGAAATACGGTCGCATTTTTGAAGGCTTGGGTGATGATGACCGTGGCCGGGATGCCGCGTTTTTCAAATTCAATGGTGTCGTGCACACTGCACAACGTGCAAGACCCTCATCCACCTACAGCTGCAATCGCGACATCAACTTCGTTTGCCATTTCATTGATCAAATCGTCAGTTGCGGGTTTTGAATAATGGGGTTTGCTTCGCATTACCACCCTGGCCGCCCCATATTTCTCGACAAGGGCTTTACCCAGGGTCTCAAGGATCAGCGATCCCTGCTCCTTGTTGTTATCAAGCAATCCAACCACTTTCCCGGCGAGATCCATGGATCGGGGGGCAAAATCGATTTTTGATTTATTGGTGCGGACCGTTGGATCGATAAATCTTAAGTCGGTATTCATTGAATGTTCCCCAAGTTGCATGAGATCGGTTTATTCCGAAAGATGTCTGGATAGCCAGGATTGACGCTAAACGGCATATGTTCCATGGACGGCACGGCTACCCCCGCCCCAACCGTGACAAACAGCAGTTAACGGACCCCAACCACCGGCTACGATAAGGTGCAGATCGCGTTCATCCTTGATCACCGGCACAAAAGCCTCATCGTTGTCCGGGTCGACATTAATCTTCAGTGCTCGTTCGCGGCGCCAGTTTCCGCCATTTTTAAGGTCTTTGACCTTCCTCCCGGCGATTTCTATTAGAGTGCGATGGACATCCGCGTGGGATAGCCCCGCCTTTGAGCAGATCGTTGCTTGTTCCGGACTCATTGCAACGACCATGTCCGAACGCACATGTATATTCCAGGAACTCATGGCCGCCATGGAGTCGGCAATACCCGTTAGTAACCGTAGGGGTTCCTGACTAACGTCGTCATAGCAGAGCCGGGGGCTTTCCACCATGGCGCAGGTAATGACATTTTCGTCCGCTGAATATCCTCTTTCCTCGGCTAAGCTGCGCCACGGACTACGCTCTGTATTTTCGGTAAGGCAAGCTGTGTAGCGAAGTGGGGTCGCAAACACTGTGGCGGACCCCGAGCCAGGGATGCCGCCCCCAAGGTTTGTCAGCATGAGTCGTATGGCGCGGCCGATAGTGGCATTTGCTCTGAAGCCGGGGCCGAAACAACCATTTCCACCGTGCAGACCAATTTTCCTAGCGTAAGGCCCGTTGACGATCATTAGTGGTGCTACGCCATGCATAGTCCCCTGAATGCCATTGAGATTTAATTCTTCCCGGAGCATCAGCTGTATGCCCCCAAGAACGATGGGGAGATATTCTGGTTTGCAACCCGCCATGAGAGCGTGAATCGCCACGGTTTTTACTGTGGCTGGTTCCATTGCCGGTGGAATATGGCCGATGAGTTCGTCGGGATATTTCGTGCCGGTCAGAAAATGTTCAAGTCTCGCAATCGTTGGCGTGACTACGGGAAGTCCATCGGACCAGTCCTTTGCCAGGAAAAATTCAAACTCGTCTACTGGTTTATCCAATTTAGTTTCCAAAGATTAATTCATGGTCTGGATGCGGCCACGTTAAATCGTGGACTTTTGAATTTGGTCTATCCAAGTCAATGCAAATAAAAACATAGGGTGTGACAAGCAAATACAGTCAATCGATGACTGTAAAATCTTAGCGAACGACGACGATCTTTGCCAGTAGCTTGATTCGTGGAGCGGATATCCCGTTTATACTTGTTGAAAGACATCGTCGAATTTCGTAACAAATTTGCCCACAATGCGAATGGCAGTTTTTGATAAAGGAATTTTATCCAATGGCATCAAATAATATCATTCGCTCCTATTTGTTTGTACCGGCAAGCCGGCCGGAACGAATTGAGAAGGCGTTCAATGCAGGAGCGGGGGCTGTCATCGTTGATCTTGAGGATGCCGTTTCGCCAGCCGACAAAGAGACGGCGCGTGAATCGCTCTACCAGCATCTCCAACTCGGGCGTGGCGTCTACGTTCGTATTAATAGCGCAGATACATCTTGGTTTGAACAAGATCTCCATCTGTGCAAGTCACCTGGGGTATCTGGAGTTCTTCTTCCAAAAGCAGAGAGCCGCCAAGTTGTCGAATCGGTTGCTAAAGCTATCGGAAGTGACAAAGTGTTGGTGCCCCTGATCGAGACTGCCCGTGGGATCGACAATGCGAGGGAAATGGCGGCGACCGGGAAAGTTCAGCGGTTTGGATTTGGATCAATCGATTTTCAAGTGGATTTGCGGATTGATGGCGAAGGGGAGGAGTTGCTGTTCTTCCGTTCACAAATTGTACTGATTTCACGTCTTGAAAATCTGCTTCCACCAGTTGATGGCGTGACCGTTGTTTTCGATAACGAAGAAATTATTCGCGCTGAAACTTCACGAGGTCGCAGGCTTGGTTTTGGCGGGAAGTTATGCATCCATCCCAAGCAGGTACCAATCGCCAACGGCTGCTATCGGCCGTCAGAGGAGCTTGTGGACTGGGCTCGAAGGGTCGTCCAGGCAACTGATAAATCGAATGGCGCCGCTGTCGCCGTAGATGGAAAAATGGTTGATGTGCCTGTAATACTTCGTGCCAAAGAAATTCTTTCTGACATCTGACAATCATTGAGGTGTTGAATGAACTCGAATTCAATCTATCTCGTTTTGGACATGCAAAACGATCTTGTCAACGGGGATGGACCCAGAGGACATTCGCCGCTTTCAACTCAGGCCACTCAGCGTGAAATAGTTTCGAAAACAGCAAACGCCATTCAGCAAGCCCGTGCTGCGGGCCTCCCCATAGGCTTTGTGAGGGTGGGGTTCTCTGCCGATTATCGAGAATGTCCAGAAATTTCACCGGTATTTAAAGCAGCGAAAACCAACGGGATTCTTAAGCTTGATACCTGGGGCACAGAGATTCATCCGGGCTTAATGCCGAAATCTACGGATTTTCTGATTACCAAGCACCGCGTCAGTCCGTTTTATGGGACTAATCTTGAACCCATACTCAGGACTAACGGTATCCGCCGAATCTATGCATCGGGGGTATCCACGAACGGTGTTGTTCAAGCCGTTGTCCGGGAAGGTCACGACCGGGACTACGAGGTTATTTTGCTGGAAGACTGCTGCGCGGCGCTATCGCCTGAAGAGCATACTTGCTCGATCAAAGGCTTAAGTCGTTATTGTTCAGTAAGCAACAGCGCGGATGTCGAATTCAAGTAGCGACACTCTGGTTGCTCAAGATTCCAAGGCATTGCGCACGGTGACACGATCAATCGACGGCTTGATCAGCTGGATGAATCGGTAGGCGTACTGTCTCAGGTATCCATTCTTTCGGAGCATGAGCATGGCCTCCGAGGGCTCGAATAAGGCGTCCGCACTTCTGGTCTCGATGCCCTTGTCGCGTTCCGGATCAAACGTAAACTTTTGAAGAATTGCAACACCGAGTCCTGCGGCTACATAAGCTTTGACAACCTCGGCATCAATCGCCGTCAGCACCACCCTGGGAGACAGGTTCTGCCGGAAAAATGCCTCCATTACCCGCCAGCCAGAACTAAACTTTTGGTCATATCCGACGAGGGGATATTTCGCAATCTCGACCAAGTTCAACTTTTTCAGCTTTTGCAATGGGTGGTCAATCGATGTGATCAACAGTCTTCCAATTCCATACGCTGGGATACAAACCACATTCGGCGGTAACACTTTTGGTTTTGCACTAAGGCCAAGATCAACCGTTCCCATGGCCACCAATTCGGCAATCTCTGATGGATCGCTATGCCTGAGAGTAAACGTAACCTCGGGATACTCTTTGCAGAATTTCTGAATCACGTGAAGTAATGTGTAGCGGGCATGGCTGTGGGTGGTAGCTACTGTCAACTGTCCAGTGTTTGGACTGAGTAGTGCATCACGAATGTTTCGTAGCTGCTCGGATTCGGTCGCTATTCGTCGCGCAATACCTGCGATGGCTTCGCCATTGGGTGTTAACCCGAGAACGCGGTTTCTTTTCCGGGCAAAAATCTCAAAGCCCAGCTCATGTTCTAGCGCCTGAATTTGCTTGCTGATTCTGGGCTGCGAGGTGCCCAGTGAATCGGCAGCCTTGGAAATGTTGAATTCGTTGGCGATGACGGCGCATACGTAGGAAAACTGTGCCAAACGCATCGAGGCTATCCCTTGGACTGTTATTCCATACCGTTATCATACAATAACATTCTATTCCTATTCAGGATTAAACTTTCTGGATAGGATGTTATAAAGAACAAAAAAACTGTGGAGCGCATCCTCTAAGGTAGCCCTTGGAAGGCGCTTCGAATGTGCCTTTACGGATCCGATCCCGATCTGGAACGCGCCAAAGTGAAATAGCGAGGAGAAATCATGATGAATCCGATTATTCGGTATGTAGGCTTATTTTTTTTTGGTGCTCTTCTGGTTCCGTCCGTGTGTGCCTCGGATCAATATCCATATAAGCCCGTCAGAATCATCCTCCCGGGGCCGCCTGGTGGCGGCGCCGACTTGCTTGCGCGAGTCCTGGGACAACGATTAACGACTGATCTTGGGCAAACGTTTGTGGTTGATAACCGCCCTGGAGCGGGTGGAATGCTGGGCATGGACCTTGCGGCAAAAGCCGCACCTGACGGCTATACCATCGTGATGGGAAACAGCGGGCCAAACGCCGTAATTCCCAATCTGGTCAAGAATGTGCCTTACGACCCAATTAAGGACTTCAGCCCAATCAGTCTTGTTGCCTCAGCGGCAAATCTATTGGTGGTTCACCCGTCCGCGCAAGCGAGTACCGTTGCTGAGTTGGTTCAGTTGGCCAAGTCAAAGCCCGGGCAGATGACATATGCCTCTGGCGGCAATGGACAGGCCAGTCACTTAGCTGCCGAGCTGTTCAAGCTGATAGCCGGAATCAATGTAATCCACGTCGCATTTAAAGGCAGCGGACCCGCAGTTCTGGACTTGGTCGGAGGCCGCGTCCATATGATGTTCTCAAACATTCCATCGGCACTATCGCAAATCAATGCTGGCAAGCTTCGCGCGCTGGCGGTGACAAGTGGTTCCAGGTCCAAGCTGGTGCCAAAGCTGCCCACCATGGCTGAGTCCGGGGTCCCGGGTTACGAATCAACCCAGTGGTATGGGTTTCTTGCGCCAGCAAAGGTGCCAAGCGCCATCGTAAACACGCTCTCATCGAAAGTGTCGATTGCCGTGAAAGCTGAAGAGATCAGTTCAACACTGTCCAAGCAGGGGTTCGATCCCATCGGCAGCACGCAAAGTGAATTTGTGGGTCACATTCGAAATGAACTAACTAAATGGAAAAAAGTGATCGAGGCCGGAAAAATCGGCACGAATTAATTTTTAAAACGCACCAGAACTTGCTGGAAGTAACTCAATGGAGGAATGATGGGGCAATTTGTTGAATATGAAGTTCGTGATCACGTCGCTTACATCACGATGAACAGGCCGGACAAAAAAAATGCGTTGAACCGTGCAATGCGGAAGGAAGTCCAGGACGCATTTGTTGACGTGAAGTACAACACAGACATTTGGGTCGCCATTCTCACAGGCAATGGGGACATCTTTTGTTCGGGTAAGGATCTCTTCGAAAAGGTTCCGCCAGAACTGGAGAATGGCGAGGTTATGTCGAATGACGAGCTGTATCTTTGCCTTAGAAACACCTTCAAACCCTTCATCGTTGCTCTCAACGGCGCCTGCCTCGCCCAAGGTGGTGGATTTGCCCTGAATGCCGATATTGTTGTCATGTCCGAGCGCGCGAGCATCGGCTGGCCTCAGGTAAAGCGTGGCATTTCGTCCGTTAGTGGACCATCGTTTCTACCCCACGCCATCCCCTGGAACATTGCCATGGGTTACTTGCTCAGGGGCAAATTTATTAATGCCGAAGAGGCCTACCGCCTTGGCTTGGCCAATGAAGTGGTTCCGCACGACCAGTTAATGGTCGCTGCTGAGCGTTGGGCTCGCGAGATTATTGAGAGCGCTCCGCTGGCCGTACACGCCATCAAGGAATCAGCACGCAGAGGGCTGGAAGTCCCCGTAGACACCCGTGTTTACATGGCTCGCGATGTGGCCAACCGGGTGCTGCTGAGCGAAGACGCCAAGGAAGGCATCCAAGCGTTCAAGGAAAAGCGTAGCCCGAAATGGAAGGCTCGATAAACCATGGTCCAGCCTGCTGGCAAACCCCGGGTTCTTGGAGAGAACCTTCCGCTGCAGGGCGTCAGGGTATTTGATCTGACTCGGGTGATTGCAGGGCCGTTTTGCAGCATGATGCTTGCGGATCTGGGTGCAGATGTCATCAAGATTGAAGAGCCCAAGCATGGCGA
>Ga0163147_10009381_pt1 | contig 10608 bp, 9 predicted proteins | sample OliLakLV19MP6G1_FD_148597 | JGI IMG/M metagenome (GOLD analysis project Ga0163147, IMG submission 148597) | Freshwater microbial mat bacterial communities from Lake Vanda, McMurdo Dry Valleys, Antarctica- Oligotrophic Lake LV.19.MP6.G1 | ecosystem: Environmental > Aquatic > Freshwater > Lake >... | reverse complement strand
TTCAACTGGTCCACCATCGTGTTCATGGTGTCCTTCAGCGCCAGCATCTCGCCTTTCACTTCGACGGTAATCCTCTTCGACAAATCGCCGTTCGCCACGGCGGTCGCGATATCTGCAAGGTTTCGAACCTGACCAGTCAGATTCGACGCCATCGAATTGACGTTATCCGTCAAATCCTTCCACGTTCCGGCGACGCCGGGCACCTGTGCCTGCCCGCCGAGCTTGCCTTCCGTACCGACCTCGCGCGCCACACGGCTGACTTCACCGGCGAACCCATTGAGCTGGTCCACCATCGTGTTAATTGTGTTTTTCAGTTCGAGAATTTCGCCGCGCACATCGACGGTGATCTTCTTCGACAAATCGCCGTTGGCTACCGCCGTGGTTACCTCGGCGATGTTACGGACCTGCGACGTGAGATTGGTCGCCATCGCATTTACCGAATCCGTGAGATCCTTCCACGTGCCGGCGACGCCTCGCACCTCGGCCTGGCCGCCCAGTTCGCCTTCGGTGCCAACTTCGCGGGCCACGCGTGTCACTTCCGAGGCGAAGCCGTTGAGCTGAACCACCATGGTGTTGATGGTGTTCTTCAACTCCAGAATTTCACCCTTCACGTCGACGGTGATCTTCTTTGACAAATCGCCGTTAGCCACCGCTGTTGTCACTTCGGCGATGTTCCGGACCTGTCCCGTCAGGTTCGACGCCATGAAGTTGACGTTGTCGGTGAGATCTTTCCACGTGCCCGCCACCCCGGGAACCTGCGCCTGTCCACCCAGCTTGCCTTCCGTCCCCACCTCCCGGGCGACGCGCGTCACTTCCGACGCAAAGCCATTCAACTGGTCCACCATCGTATTCATGGTGTTCTTCAGCGCCAGAATCTCGCCTTTCACTTCAACCGTGATCTTTGAAGAAAGATCGCCCTTCGCGATGGCGGTCGCCACGTCCGCGATGTTTCGAACCTGTCCCGTGAGGTTCGAGGCCATTGAATTTACAGAGTCAGTAAGATCCTTCCACGTTCCCGCCACTCCGGGCACTACCGCCTGACCACCGAGCCGGCCATCGGTGCCGACCTCGCGCGCCACGCGTGTCACTTCCGAAGAAAAGCCGTTCAACTGGTCGACCATCGTGTTGATGGTTTCTTTGAGCTCCAGAATCTCACCCTTGACGTCGACGGTGATCTTCCGCGAAAGATCTCCGCGCGCCACGGCAGTGGTAACCGTTGCAATGTTTCGGACCTGGGCGGTCAGGTTCGTCGCCATGGCATTCACAGAGTCGGTGAGATCTTTCCACGTACCGGCCACGCCGGGCACAACCGCCTGCCCGCCCAGCCGTCCGTCCGTACCCACTTCGCGCGCCACGCGAGTGACTTCTGAAGCGAAGGAGCGAAGCTGATCCACCATCGTGTTGGTCGCTTCCTTCAGCTGAAGGATTTCACCGCGAACGTCAACGGTGATTTTCTTCGACAGATCGCCGTTCGCCACGGCAATCGTCACGTCCGCGATATTCCGTACCTGAGCGGTCAGGTTGCCCGCCATCTGGTTGACGGAATCGGTCAAAGCTTTCCATACACCGGAGACGCCTCGTACCTCAGCCTGGCCTCCGAGCTTGCCTTCGATGCCGACTTCGCGAGCCACGCGCGTTACTTCCGAAGTGAACACCGATAACTGCTCAATCATCGTGTTCACGAGCTTGGCCGAGCGCAGGAACTCGCCTTTGAGGGGTCTGCCGTCGACTTCAAGTTCCATCGACTGACCGAGGTCACCCTTCGCCACCGCGCCGATCGTTCGTGCGCTTTCCGTCGTCGGGCGCACGAGATCGTCGATCAGAGTGTTGAGCGAATCGGCTTGCTGGGCCCATCCGCCCATTAGCCCCGCGAGTGTCATCCGCTGCTTGAGCCGTCCATCTTTCCCGACGGTTTGGCTGAGCCGTTTCGTCTCATCGGCGAAGTGGGCTTTCATCGCAATCACCTGATTGAAGGTTGAGGCGATCAGTCCATCCGTTTTACCCCAAATCACAGGCAGACGAACTGAAAAGTCGCCGTCACGCAATGCGATCATTGCGCCGAGGATGAGTCTCATCCGCGTCTCGGAGGATCGGTCGTGTGGAGTGTCCAAAGACTCTGCCGGGGCGGCCTTTCTGGTTCGGCTGCCATTTACCCGGCCTTTCTTTATGGTCGGCAAGAGTTGAGTTTGGTGTTCGTCCATAGATAGTTCGCTGGTCATAGTCTACAACCAAGCGATGCCGGAAATAGAGAGTGATGCTTTTGTTGATGCTTTTGTCCTACGCAGGGTACGCCGGCATCCTTGGCAAGGCGTCTACGCAAACAGGTTTTCGTGCCTTTCAGCTTCACGACATCGCCGCCGACAGGGCTACTCGGGGTGGGGCACGGCGGCGATAGCTCACTCGGATGATTGCGTTTCACGCCTGGCTAGAATTGTGAAGTCTAGCCCTCCAAAGGTGGAGCAGGCATGTCCCGTAATTTAACTTGGCTTTGGAGGAAGACCCGCGTTAGGGGCGAAAGAGATCTGGCCCAATAGAATCAATGTTGTGCGGAGTGTTCCCGAAGTGGAGAGGTGGTTTGAAATCGCGGTTGTTGGGGAGCCAATTCTTAAATTGGCCGTTTTTCGTCCCGTTCATCGCTTCGTCCCCTCCAGCGGCCTCACGCGCAAGTGCCAACATGTCAAATGGTATGCGATATTCCGCAGTGAGCACACCGCCCTTCCAAACGCAGTTCGATAGTAGAAAATTCAGGAGTCGCCGTTTTTGCGCCGGTTCCTGCCTTTCGAACAGGTCGTGCGCGCGGTGGGCCAACTCCAACAACTGGACCCCTTCCTCAATGTAGGTCTGGTTGGCGGCCTGGTGCGTCGCGACGTCGCGGAGAAGGCGGTCCTGCCCGGTGCGCCACTCGGCCGACTTGCTGTCGAAGAACGCCGTGTCGATCCGGCCGTCGAGTTTGTCCAGGTACATGGCGTCGATGCGGTTCTGGAGGCGGCGGTATTCGGCCTGCAGGCGTGCGATTGCCTCGTCGTGGAATGCCTTCTCGTCGACGTGACTCTCGCGCAGCGCCGCTACGATCCAGTCCAGAATCTCCTCGCGGAAACTGATGCCACGCAACAACTGGCCGAAGTGCTCTTCCAGGATCTCCTCCCGCGTGCAGGGCTCCGGGCACTTTCCCTTGTAGCCAGTGCAGTGGTAGTAGACGTACTGCTGCTTCTTCAGCTCGCCCACCATGGCGCAGCTCCGCACTTGATCAGGTTGCTGAAGGCAAAGTCGCGGCGAACGGGGCTGGGCTTCGTTCGGTTGCGCCCGTCGATCACGTCCTGTGCCTGGGCCCAAAGGCCGCGAGAGATGATTGGCTCGTACTTGTCGGCGTAGTCCGTGGCGAAGGGCATTGCGGGAGCAGATGGCTTTGCCCATGGAGGTGACGGGTCCGCGGGATTTGGCTCCGTTGGCGCGGGCGGCTTCCTTTTGGGCTTCGGTGCGTGGAGCTTTGGGTTTGGTGGAGTAATTGTCATGGTGCGTCCTGAAAGACGCGTTGTTCTCACAGGTGCAAGTCCTGTCCGGGTAAGCGCGCGCCGGAGCGCCCGGTAGCAGACTCCAGCCGGAAGGAGAGATCCGACCGCGCCGAGCGGAGTGTCGAAAGCCCTTGAAAGAGAGGGAAGCAAACCAGCGGGCCGCAACAATCAGTGAACGCAATAGCCTCGTCAAATTCTCAGCCGAAAGGTGTTTGGGAGAGCCGAGTCGCTCATGTCACGGCGAAGGCAACAGACAGCATTCTGGGAAACCGGAACGAATGCTGGATCTCCCCGGGGTCGCAGGCGGTGGCACGTTGGGAAAGAACAATGCGGAACAGGAGAGACCCTACCTGGCAGCCCAAGCAGTAATAACGTCAGGCAAAGACCGGGCGTATAAAGCCGGAAGGCTGAAGTCGCGCGGAGCCGGGAGGGAGTCCGAGGGGCCAGTAGTACCTGGGAAGGCGTGCAAGATAACACGCTGGAGGGAAGGGGCCTTGCTTTGATCGAGTCTATAAGGAAGTAAGTGCGAGGGCATGCTAGAAATGGCCAATAACCCCAATGAAAAAATACGACAACTCCAACGCAGACTATGGATGTGTGGCAAGCAGAGTAGGACACGGCGGTTCCATGCGTTGTACGACCGGATCTATAGGATTGACGTTCTATGGGAAGCATGGAGACGAGTGCGCGGTAACGGTGGCGCGGCGGGGATCGATGGCGAGACGATCCAGGCAATCGAACAACGAGGGCCGGGGGAGTTTTTGTTGGAGATCGAAGTGGCGCTACGGGCAGGCCAATATCGCCCTTCCCCGGTGAAGAGGCGGTACATACCGAAAGCGGATGGCAAGCAGCGGCCGTTGGGGATACCGACGGTGCGGGATCGAGTGGTGCAGATGGCGGCGAAGTTGGTGATCGAGCCGATCTTCGAGGCGGATCTTCAAGCGTCCAGCTATGGATTCCGTCCAAAGAGAAGCGCGACCCAGGCTCTGGAAGCAATCCGCGAAGCGGGTAACCGAGGTTATAACTTCGTCGTGGATGCGGACATTCAAGGCTACTTTGACAACATTCAGCGGGACACCTTGCTGGAGCTGGTGAAGGAGCGGATCTCGGATCGAAGGGTATTGAAGTTAATTCGCCAATGGTTGGAAGCTGGAGTGATGGAGGGATGGCACGGTAGAGAAACGCTGGCGGGAACCCCGCAGGGCGGAGTGATTTCACCGCTGCTGGCCAATATCTACCTGAACAAGATGGATCGGATCTGGGCGTCGCGATGTAGCGAGCTTGGAGTCCTGGTCCGTTACGCTGACGATTTCGTGGCCATGTGCCGGACGGAATCCCAGGGCAGGGAAGCGCTCCGGCGGATCGGGCTGGTGATGGACCGGCTCGGGTTAACGCTGCATTCGGCGAAGACGCGGATGGTGGACTTGAGGCGAGGGAAGGAGAGCTTCGTGTTTTTGGGGTGCACGATTCGCAAGAAGCGGAGCATACAGAGGGCGCCGGGCAAGCATTTCATGCAACGGTGGCCGAGTCCGAAGGCGACGAAGAAGCTCCGGGACCGCGTGCGCGAGTTAACCAGTACGCGGTACAGCGGGAAGGATGTGAAGCAGATCGTTGCGGAACTGACGCCCGTGCTTCGCGGCTGGGGGAACTATTTCCGGACGGGCAATGCCGACCGGGAGTTCAACAAGATGGACGGTTTTGTGGTGCGGAGCTTGCGACGCTGGCAGTATCGGCGTGGCGGACAAAGACCCACGAAGCGCGCGCCATTCACTGGCGATCAGCTACACGGGATGGGACTGCACAAGTTGATGGGCACCGTGAAATACCCGGAGCAAGCCACAGCAAGAAGATCATCGGTAAGCCGTGTGCCGGAAAACGGCACGCACGGTTTGAAAGGGGGATTCTAGAAACGGGCGGCGTAAGCTTATACCGCGCTAGAATCCTACCTAATCACCAGAAGGGCGCGACCAGACAGGAGCCAACCTCAGTCTGAGCAGAGACTTAGGAGCCGAGAGGTTTCGAAGGACTTGCTGATTCCCAAATGTCTGGCGCATGGGCGGCGGCAGTTTGTGGAGGTCGGAAATTGAGAAGCTTGTTTCCGGGTACAATGGTTTTGACTGATGGGTCAACCCACAGCATGGTACCAGAATGACTACACGTCTCATCATTGATAAAGCCGGTCGAGTCGTCATCCCCAAACCGCTGCGGGAAGAGCTGCACCTCGAAGCCGGAGACACACTGGAGATGGAAAGCGCCGGTGAGCAGATAACGCTCCGGCCGGTACGCGGTACTGGTCCGCTGACAAAGGAGCATGGCGTCTGGGTGTTTCACTCCGGCCAGCCCCTGCCCGCCTCCGCCACTGATGCCATGCTCCGGCAGATCCGCGAGGAACGCGATCTGGTCAACCTCGGCAAAGCGGAATGAAGGGTTTCTTCGACACGTCGGTACTTGTGCCGGTGTTCTACGGCGATCACGTTCACCACAAGGCCAGCCTCGGTCTGTTCATCAAATTCGGCAAGTCAACCGGCTGCTGCGGGGCGCACACCCTGGCCGAAGTCTATTCCACGCTAACCCGCATGCCGGGAAAACATCGCATCAGCGCGGAGCAGGCCATGCTGTTCGTCGGCAGCATCCGTCAGCGACTCTCGATCATCGCCCTCGACGGCGATGAATACGCTGATGCGCTCGAAGCGGCGGCCACTTTAGGCATCGTGGGCGGCGGTATATACGACGCCATGCTTGCACGTTGCGCTATCAAAGCAAATGCAGACGCGATTTATAGCTGGAACGGTCGGCACTATTCACTGTGCGGCCAGGAAGTGAGCCGGCGCTTGCGAACACCTTAAGGCAGGCGGGGCCAGGAGGCCGGATCGGTTTGCGCTGCATAGGTCAAGGTAGCCAAAGCTCACACGAGTTGACGCGGTTCAGCGAGCAGGTATGGATGATCCTCATGAGCAGGTCGTCCACTTCAGCCCCGTGCAGCGTCCGGTAAAACGCGGGCAGCGCGAGCACGTCGATTTCGGACCGTTTATCGACTCCTGGCCATAATGGAGCCAGGTTCAGCGACGCCGGCGGCGGCGGCGGGCTGCTGATCACCTAAGCCAGAAACGCCTGCACATCCGCCACAAGCCCAATGGGCCGCGGCAGCGGTGGCAGTTCGCAATACTCCACCTGAATCCCTAGGGCACGCTTATACTTGCGCACATCGGGCCGTTCGAACGGAGTCACGAAGGTCCAGGAGGTACCACGTGCGCCGGCGCGGCCCGTGCGTCCCACCCGATGAACGAAGTTCTCCGGGTCCTGCGACAAATCGTAGTTCACAACGTGCGCGATGTCATCCACATGAATCCCGCGCGCCGCCACGTCAGGGGCAACCAGAACACGGTAGACAGCGTTTTTGAAGCCCTGCAGCGCTTCGATCCGCTGGCTTTGCGAGCGGTCGCCATGGATAGCGGCCACCTTGATCGCCTCTCGCTCCAGGAATTCGGTGAGCCGGTCCGCGCCCTCTTTGGTGGCCACGAAGACGAGGAAAGAACCTTTCTCTTTCCTCAGCAGATATTCGAGAAGATCGAACTTTGAGCCACGGGCGACTTCGTAGCAGTAGAAATCGATCTGGCCTGTCGTTTCTGCGCTCGCCTCCACCGCGATCCGCACCGGATTGCGTACGTAACTGGCCACCAGACCCGCCACCGATTGCTCCATCGTCGCCGAGAAAAGCATGGTCGGACTCGTCGAGAACCACCGTGCCGGTGCCGGAAAGATCGATCAACGGCCGCTCCAGATAGTCGCAGAGACGGCCTGGCCGCGATCACAACTTCAGCCCCGGCCTGGATATCGCGCAGCTGGTTGCTCTCGCTCACGCCGTGCGCGAGTTGCCGGAACGCCGCATCAATCTGAATGGCAAGTTCCCGTGTGGGGCTCAGGATCAGGACTTTGATGGACTTGCTCCGGGGAACGGCGGCGAGACCCTCAATCAGAGGAATCACGAACGCCAGCGTCTTGCCTGTGCCGGTCTGCGCGGTCGCTACCACGTCGCGGCCTTACATGAGTGGCGGAATGGCCTGCGCCTGCGCGGGCCTTGGAGTCACGAACTGGTTCTTTTCGAGGTTGGTCCGCGGTGCCACCCGGGCCTGCGACGCCGCAAGGCCGGGGCAAACTGGAACGCACCCAGGATGCTGTACGGGAAGGCGGCCAGAATATGCAACGCCACTGGTAGGGGTGCCGCGATGAATCGCGCGTTTGCTTCGATCATTCTTGAACCTGGGGCCAACTCGCGAAGCCTGGCCATGCCGGCCGCCACCGGCACGAGGCTCAACAAGATCAACACGCCGGGGATGAAAATGCGGACGGCCGCGAGAGTGGTTTCACAATCATTTGGTTGGTTTGGTGAAGCGTAGGCCAACCATCACGACGACATCGTTACGCGTTCCGCCCCTGCCTTGGCCGAAAAGGCCGGACATATAATCGCGCGCCTCGAGGCGAACGTGAACCTGGCGGACACCGGGCCGGAAGCTAAGCTCGCCGCCGGCGCTTACATATGGCGCGAACTGGTGTCTCGAATCGGAATCGTTGTGGCGAGAGATATAGCTGCGCGCACCGCCGCCGCCGCCGGCAAAGGGGCTGAAGGCTATTGTATGGCCCACCTTCCATTGGGATGAGCGGGCTTCAGCGCCGAGATCGTATGTGAATATGTCGAGCTTCGGGGTGCCGAAGCTCGCGACGTCGCGGCTGCGCGCCCAACCGAGAGTACTGGTGATGGCCAGGTGAGGCCGAACGACGTATGAAAGCTGGGCAGCCGTTAGGTTTGCTCGTTTGATGGCTCCTCGCTGGGCACCGGTGGGAACGAGGGTGCCCGACGCGATGAGGAACTCCCATTTCGGCTTCTGCTCGGTCGCGCTTTGCTCTTGGACGGGTTTCTGCTCGGCCATGGTTTGCGCAACCACGGTTCGAGTCCTACTGGCGAGGATGACGACCGCGAGTACGACGGGGGCGATACGCCGATATTTGGCGCTCTTGGCGCGGGGGACGGTGCTTGATTGTGTTGTGGTGTTGTACATGATGATGCCTTCTCCCGATCTTTCTGTGTATGTCCTACACAAATTAGTGTATGGTATAAACAGTAGATCTGTCAAGAGATTTTTTACGGAAAGGAGCGACATGGCAAGAAGGACGGGACAGAAGGACCAAAAGAGCCATGCGGCAAAGCCGGCGCAGCACCGCGCGGGGGGCCCAGCGGCAGCCGCGAGCACTGAAGGCAATGGCGAGGAGCTTCGAAAGCGAAGTGGGTTGCTGTGGGACGCGCAGCAACGGTCGGTGCGCGGGCCGAAACCGATGGTGTGTCGTGAGGACGTCGTACAGGCTGCGATCAGCATTGCTGACCGGGAGGGCCTCGCTGCGCTAACCATGCAAGCGGTCGCGGAACCGCTCGGGTTCACGACGATGGCGCTGTACCGCTATTTCCCGAACAAGGAAGCGTTGATCGATGCCTCGGTGGACGCAGCATTGGGGACGCCGCCGCAACGCAGCGGCCCGCGAGAGGGATGGAGGAAGGAAGTGAAGCTATGGGCCTATGCGAAGCGGGCGATGTTGTGCTCGCGGCCTTGGCTGGCGGAGCTTCCGTTCGTGGCGGCCCCACATGGACCTAACTGGTTGAGCTGGCATGAAGCGTTCTTACAGACCATTGCAGACACGCGGCTGAGCCCGGAGGACATGATGGACGTGCTTAGTGTAGTGCATGGATATGTGAGCGGAAGCTCTGATACGGCAATCTCACTAGCGAGAGCGGTGTCGCGCGGCATCTCGTTCGAGCAGTGGGCGCAGGCCGTGGGGGCGGACCTTTGTCGCGCGATCGACAACCCGCGGTATCCGAATCTGTCCGCCATTCTTTCGTCGAAAGATGGGGGCATATCAGAGGCGTCGCCGTTACCGGCGCGTGGCGGCCGCCCACGGACGATGGACGAGAGCTTCGAGTTCGGCCTTGAGCGAGTCCTCGACGGAATCGAGCATTACATGGACTCACTGAAAGAGTTGTAGACCTCCCTCTTTAAGCCTGCCCAAATCGTCAAAAGCGGGATAGATTCTGTTGCCGTTTGGCAGATAGCCCGCGCAAAACGGCGTTTGCGGCAGGAGATTGGTACGGGGCTGGTCTCCGCATCAAAGCGGGGCGTCGTTGTCGGCGCTGTTGGCAGGAAGTGTCCGGCAGGCGATGGGAGATTACGTAGGGGCGTTTTTCGGGGCGGCGGTATTGTGTTTGTTGGCTTCGGGGACGTTTGTGGTTTCGCGGCGGGTTACTTCTCCTGCGCCCACATGAGGCGATGCAGCCGATGGTCACGGGGTGTGCGTCAAAATAGTCGGTAGGGGTTGCCCTGCGGAGCGTGTTTCCCAGAACTCCTCCCAGCGGCCACTGAGTTGCCAGCAGCGGAGTGCAATGATTCTATTGGCGCCGCTGACGGTCCAGCGCATGCCAGAAGGTTTGAGCCGCTGGCCGACTATGGTTTTGCAACCCGCTTCCATAACGCCGGAACCGACAAACAAACCTTGGCTTCGGAAAGACGCGTATCGCATCCGCTCTTTATTCTTTTCGAAGTAGTCAATTGCCTTTCGGATCTCGTCCCGCGTGTGGTCGTCCCGAGGCTCGATCTGCTTCATTGAGTCGATCACCGCTTCCCACGTCGCTGATATCGAGTTCGCCGGAACGGCTATCACTCCATTGTTTTGCCGCGATCCTGTTGGGACCGTAGGCGGCTTTACCCAACTCGGCCAAATATTGCCGGGCATGATAGAGATCCAAGCATTGGATGGCGAAGGGGAAGTATTCGGTGGCAATGGCCCCAATTCATGGTGCGCCATCCCCCAGCACGATCGCTCTATCCGCTTGCCGCAACCCGCGGCGGAGGGCTTCGGCATAGATACGTGGGCCAAAGACCTCCGCTGTTTCGATCGCGCCGACGTAGCTCGTCGAGGCCGCATCGCGAATCGGAAAGCCTTTCGCATCCACCTTCGATTGCGTGAACACACAACCCAGTTTGGCCTCCCGCGTTTTGGCTTTGCCACTTTCGTCCTTGCCCGCCCGCCCCTGGTGTTCCGCGGGTACCAC
>Ga0163147_10009377_pt1 | contig 10609 bp, 5 predicted proteins | sample OliLakLV19MP6G1_FD_148597 | JGI IMG/M metagenome (GOLD analysis project Ga0163147, IMG submission 148597) | Freshwater microbial mat bacterial communities from Lake Vanda, McMurdo Dry Valleys, Antarctica- Oligotrophic Lake LV.19.MP6.G1 | ecosystem: Environmental > Aquatic > Freshwater > Lake >... | reverse complement strand
ACTTCGGCTGCCCCGGCCGCCTCGGCCCCGGTGGGCGCGGGCCGGCGGCGGGTTTCTTTTCTTCTTCGGGCTTCTTCGCGCCGGCGAGCGGCTCGGCTTCGGGGGAATCGGTTACGGTATACACCGTCTTGTTCCCATCGGCGTCGGCCTTTAAGTAAAGCCTCTGCTGTTCCGCCAGATCAAACGGCCTTGCCCCGCGGCGGCCGAAGACGCTGAGTTGATGACCCGACTCATCCACCGCGCGATCCCGATCCAACCCTTCGCTTAAGCTCACGGCCTTGCCGTGCGTCTTAATCCAACTGATCAGTCGCGGGAACGGCCGCGGGCTGAAGCCGTTGAAACCCGGGGTGGCGTGGTTGAGGCTGCTATCGGTCAGTTGCAGCACCTTCAGGCCGTTGCGGCCGTCGGCCACATAGGCATAGATGCTGTTGTTGGTCATAGCGATGCGGACGGCGTGGGCGTCGTTCAGCCCGCCGTCGGTGAACTTCATGTATTCTTTGGGCTGCTCGGGTTTTTCAATATCGACGATGCCCAATCCTTCCGCTCCGGCGGCCACGTACGCGAAGGTGCGGCTCAGGTAGACATCGCGCGCTTCGCCATAAGGCACGAGCGCGCCGGCGACGAGCTTGGGATTTTCCACATCCGTCACATCGATCACCTTCAAACCTTCGTCATCCACCACAAAACCATAACGGAACTGGAACTGCACTTTCTTCGGATTCTTCAAGCCCGCTAAACCCGGCGTATCAATCAGCTTTGGCTCGAGCGGGTTATCGAGGTTGACTAGCTTCAATCCGCTGCTGGTGCAGATGAAACCGTAGTGGCCGTAGAAGGTCATCGACAGCGCATCATTCAGGGCGCCCGACGGATTAAACGACAGGGCTTTTTCGATAAAGTTGTTGTCCGGGTCGCCGTCGAGCAGCGTTGCCACGCCGGGATAAAGTTGTTGTCCGGGTCGCCGTCGAGCAGCGTTGCCACGCCGGGGCGGTTCTTTTTCTCGGTCAGCTTGTTGCCGATCACCACCAGGCCTTCGTATTTATCGGTGGCGTAGAGAAACGCAAACATCAGGTGATGCGGGCGGCTTTCTTCGACCACTTTGGCTTCGAGCTTGCCTTTCTTTCCCAGTTCATAAGTGACGATGCGCCCTTCCTGATTTTCCGGCAAGCGCGGGCGCGTCGGGTCGATCGCCATCGTGCTGGGGCTGATGATACTGGTGGCGTACTTGGTCTTCACATAGAAACGCTGGCCAAGCGGGCTGACCGGCGCGGTGATGATGCGCTCGCTGAAGCCTTTGTTATCAATATTGGCGATGTCGTAAATGATCACCCCGTCTTTGCCGCAGGCCGCGTAGGCGTATTCGCCGCGCACCTGCACATCGAGCACGTCGCCGTGATGATCGTGCATGACAGCAAGCTTTTGACCGCGGGCCATGTGCTGCTTGTACCAATCCGGATACGCGATCTCGTGCAGCCGCGAGCCGATGACGGCTTGGGGCTCTTCACGCTCGGCGACCACCACCGCATTCAACCCGCCGTGCTCGGCGGCCACCCATGCGTAGCGGCCCATGAAATTCACCGCGTTGGTGCCCTGCAGGAGCAACTGCGCCATGACGGCGTTGTTGTCGTTTTCCTTGCTCACATGGCAATCGGTGCATTTCTTGGTTTCGACGGTACGAACCGTGTGGGGGAAATACGGGCTGAACGCCGTGCCCGCATAACCTTCAGCGCTGACGGTCTGCTGCTGCAAATACAGCCAGTTGCGGTTGGAATCCTGGCTGCTGACCATGACGGCGCAGGCGCTGCGGATCGGCACGATCTTGTTGCCCTTCACGCTGCCGTCGATGCCCAGCATGTAAACATCGTCGCGCAAAGTCTGAAAGTTGTAGTTGGTGTAGTTGCGGCTGAACGTCGCTTCGTTGTGAAGCATTTCTTTGCGCCAGTTGGCGCGCATGGGCAGATGGCAGCCGAAGCAGCTTGTGTTCCAACTGGTGTGGCACGCATAGCAACTGAAGTTTTCCGGGTTTTCCGGGTCGTGGGCGAGTTTGTCGCCGCCGTCTTTACTTACATCTTCATAACTCGGCACGGCGCCCCACTTGCCGTTGGCGCGCACGCTGTGCGCATAGAGCGCGCTGCGGGCGCGAACCGAGTCTTCGCTGGAATCATTCCACTTGGCGCGATCGACGCGATCGTCGGCGGTTTGGCGGACTTCCCATGGGTCGCCTTCGCCGACGCTGCGTTTCTGCAGCAGTTTGCCGCCTTTCGCCTGGAAGTGCCGGCCGATGATGTTCTTCTTCGTGCCGTCGCTCATGGTGGAGGCGGCGTTGCCGGAGAACACGCGCTTGAGCAGATCGCCCTTCTTGCCGGCATCTTTTTCGGTGAGATATTGAAAAATGGCCGCCGGCTCGCGTTGGCTGCCGTGGCAATCGATGCACTCTTCCGCGACGGCAGCGCGGCTTTCGCCGTACAAGTTGCCGTCGCCGTGCATGTCGGTGAGGAAGTGGCAATCGACGCAGTGCATGCCCTTTTCAAGGTGGATATCTTTCAGATGCACCGGCGTGCCGTCGGGCTGCACGGGTTGCTCTTTGGTGCTCTGGAAGTCGACGCCCGCCTTGAGCTTCACCGCATCGATCTGATCGATTTTGGCGTTCTTGTGGTCGAGCAGATTACCGTGGCGGTCTTGCTTGAACACCGCGCGAAACACCCAGCCGTGGCCGTGAAAATCGGCAAACTGCGTGTGCTTCAGTTGCGGATTGATATCGGTGTAAACGCGCTCCAAAAAGTTTTCGCCGGCTTTCATGCCCAACTGGTTTTCATCGTTCGGATATTGATTGCTCCAAAGCCCGCGCCCGGCGGCCTGTTCGGGGTTGTGTTTGTTTACGGCGTATTCGGCATCGCCGGTGAGGTACTTCTGCTTCTTCGGATACATCGCTTCGGCGTCGGTTTCATTATCCCACCAAGTGAAGCCGAGATACGAATTCATGACCAGCGTGCCGGGGTGAATGTGGCACGTGATGCATGTGGAGGTGGGCATCGATCGCACGAACTGGTGCGAGATGGGGTGGCCGGATTCATCCTGCGGAATCTGCGGATCTTTGGTAGCCGATTGCCCCATGTTGCCGTGCGTGGCCCAGCGGTCGGAATGCACCGGCGAACGGTCGTTTGCGTACACCACATGGCAAGCCGAGCAGCCGCTGGCGCGGAAATCGCCGGGGTGATCGTTCGTGCCGAAGAGCGTCAGCGTTGGATCGAGCAGACGGGTTTTCTGCAAGCCGATGAAGACCGGATCGGTGCGCACCGAAGTGCCAAACCCGCGGATGGATAGTTTGGTATCGGGCCTACCCGGGTCGATATCGATGAGGATATTCGGGTTGCCGACTTCAATTCCTTTGAGCAACCGCCCGCCGCGCTCAAACACGCGCAGGATGTTGCCGGGCTGGCTTACTTCCCATCGTGGCAGTGGGTAGAGGAACGGCAGGATGCCGCGTTTCATGGTGTCGTCGGCGGTGGGTGGGCCGGGGAGCTTGGTTTTCTCGGCGACGGCGGGATCAGACTCCGGCCGCAGCACGCGCGGGGTGCCGTCGGTTGAATAACTTTCGCCGAAGATCGGGTTCTTGCGGTTGATGGCGCCGTTGTTGTAAAGCGCCGCGCCCCACAGCATTCCGCCGTGGGCCATCATGCTGGTTTCGGTTTTGGTGACGATATCGGCATGGCAGTTGAAGCAAGCCATGCGGGCCGAAAGCAGATCGCCGGGGTTGATGAAGCGGATGTAATCCGGGCTTTCACTTAGCGTGAGCGCGCCGGGGATTTCCGGGTTGCCCGAACTGAGCCGCGACCCCACCATCCACAGCGCCGCCGTTTTGGGGTTGGGCAGGACGTGGGAAATATTCTTGAGTCGCTCGAAAGTCGGATCGCCCTTGGTGAGGCCCGGCGAAACCGGCACATCGGATCGCCCTTGGTGAGGCCCGGCGAAACCGGCACATCCCACTTTCCACCATGACAATCCACGCAAGCCATCGTGCCCGCCGACGCGTGCATGGTGGCCGGGTCGCCGATGCTTCCGCCGGCGTTGTAATTCGTGTGGCAGGCGATGCAATTGGTGTTGAGCGTTTCCACCGAAATGGTGTCGTAGTCGGACAGGTTTTCGTTCGGCGCATCGGCCTTCTTGGCGATGCGCGTCGGCGGCGCCGGCGGGAAGGAGTAGCCCAGTTCGCGGGCTTCCTTCATCGACATCTTTGCGAACACGCCGCCTGTCATGCCGTCGGCTTCGAGGTCTTCGGGTTGTGTCGTGGGCGCAGCGTCGGCGTACTGCGCGTTTTCGGGGTTGACGATCAGAGGCTTACTGCGCGCGGTCTCGCCTTTGTCTTTGCACGAAACAAAAGCAGTCATGGTCGCAAAAGCGACTACGCCGCAAAGTGAAAATTTTCCCATCCGTGATTTCATGCTCAACCCCGCGCCTTGCGCGAAAGCAAACCAAATCAGACGATCCAAACTGATCGAACCTTACCCGCGACGATCATCTTAACCACAGATGAACACGGATAAACACAGATCAAAAGTAAACCGAGAAAATCTGTGTCCATCTGTGTTCATCTGTGGTTCATTCTCTTCTATGCATAACGTCAATAAGTCCAGGTCATACCCAGAAAAATCGAATATTGCATGTCCGACTGGAAAATATCCTTGTAACCACCCAACGGCTGAAACGCCGCGAAGCCGGCGCTGAAAATCGCGTTCTGGTTCAGGAACGGGCGGTATTGAACGCCGATCGAGTAATCGATGCCCAGCGTGTTCCCCAGCTTGTTGTCGTGCAGCAGCACCTTTAGCGTGTCGCTGCTATCAAACATGATGTAGCTGGCATTGAGAATCACACGCGTCTTAGGCGTGACTTCGATATCCGCCCCGATATTGTAAACGAACAAACCAGGATTGACGAAGTTGGCCTGCCCCTGCTCTTTGCTCGTCCGCAAATCGGGCAGGAAGCTGTTGCGCTGGAACAAGTTCAGGCCGGTATCCACCAGCGGAATCTGCTGCCGAACAAAAAACGAGTTGCCTCCGCCGAAGAACTGGGGATTATCGAAGATGGAATCGAATCCGTTGGCGTCGCCGTCTTCCACGTCGTCGTCGCCGCTGGCATACACGAACGCGGCGCGGTAGCGAATCCAATCCTGATCGTACGACAGTTCGACGGCAAAAAACTGCGCGTTGATGTCGACCTCGCGGCCGGCAATGGGGTTAAACGTTTCTTCACCCAATGCCCAGTAAAATTGGTGCGAGAGGTTCAGCCGACCGATGTGCCCGTCGCCCGCCCAGCCGAGATAGTACGCGCGGATTTCGTTGGCGTTATCCGATTGCACGGTGCCCACCGGTGCCGGGCGCACGATGCGGCCATTGTCGTCCAACTGAAACTCGCCGTCTTCGCCATGATCAAAGTTGGCATGAAAGCTGAACTGCGTGGTGTAGCCGAACAGAATGTCGTTCATGCTCTGCGGGCGAAAGTAGGCCAGGCAATCCTGAAAGAACACGTTGGCGATAAAGATATCCTGGTCGCGGAACGTGTAGCTGTTCAGCCCGCTGTTGGTGTCCTTTTCGAGCTGATGGAAATACGCCAGGTTCCAGTTGATGCGGTTGCTGTCGGCGGTACCGAACAGGCGAACGCCCAGATTGTTGTCGGCGAACATAAACCCGCGGAAGTCGCTGGCGAAACCTTGAATACCCACACGGATCGACCAGAAATCGTAATTGGTGCTCAGGTCGCTCAGGTGCTTTTCGGCGAACGCCTCCTGCAGGCCGATCCATTCGTCCTGTCGACTCGTCCCCTCGCGCACGTCCGGGTCTACGCCGGAAAGTTCTTCAAGATCGACGTAATTAATCTGCGCAACGGGCGTGAGGCGAAACTCAAAATCGCGCGGCTTGTAGGCGGCAGCGCCTTCGAAGAATTCCAACGACACCACGACGTTCTGCACGAACAAGTATTGGTCGCCGAAGCCGAAGAAATCCACCCGGTTCGCGTCGGCGGTGCTCACGCCGCTGGGGATGGGGAGTTTGCGGTATTCAAGAATCGTGTCGCTGATGAGCGTGACGACCAGGAATTTGTCGTCTTCAAAAATCGGGTAATCGCCCTTCAAAACATTCTGGTTGTAAGGATCAAAGTAGCGGCCTTTGCTCCTCACGTTCAGGACGTAGTTGCCCGGTACGCCGATACGCCAGCGATCGGGCAGCGGCAAAAAGTCGCCCTGCGAGTATTTGTGATCGTGATGATGCCCCCACGACGGCCCGGCGGCGCCGGTGGGGGACGGCTCGGCGCCCTGCGCGATTGGGTTATCAACTCCCGACGGGGCCGATTCATCAGACGAACCAGGGAAAGAACCAGGCGAGACAGCCGCCGCCGACTTGATCGCCGCATCGGTTAGATCGAGCGAAATGGGCGCGATCGAACTTGGCGAATAGCCAGAACCCCGGCTGTCCTGTGCTTGTGCGGCTTGCGCAATACACAGTTGTGCAATTGCCAGTGCCGCCGACGCGGTCAACGCCTGTGCGCGCGTGAGTGTGCTTCTAGGTGTGCGTCTCGGTGTGCGTCTCAACGCCAACCCCGCGATCCTTGTTCGCCCCGGTTTATCATGCCCGTTGCCCTTCGAATCGATCGACCTCTAATCTACAATCATGCCCAGAAACTTTCGATCGCCCGGAACGCTACCCTTTGTCGCAACGCGGATCAAGAAAATCACATCCTCATAACGTCGCAAAATTTTCTTCGGTGTTTCCATAGCGTTGTAATGTTGCGTCGGGTCGGCGGCGTCGTTATCTCTTAAGGCTTACTCTGGATACAGGGCATGCACATGGGCACTATGAACCACAACTCAAGCGACCACCCGCGCCGACCGAAAGGTTGCGCCAGCGTCTCCATCGAACCGCTGGAGCAGCGGCAGCATCTTACCGTCGTCACCGATTTGAACCGTCCCGGCTTGCCCGGCACCCACGCCGACCGAAAGGTTGCGCCAGCGTCTCCATCGAACCGCTGGAGCAGCGGCAGCATCTTACCGTCGTCACCGATTTGAACCGTCCCGGCTTGCCCGGCGAACGGCTCACGCGCAACGACGTGTCGCGCATCATCGCCGCCGCGGCGTCGCAGGCGTTGAGCACGCAGGTGATTACCGTTGTCGATCGTGAAGGTGAAATCCTGGGCGTGTGGGCCGGCACCGACGCGCGGCTCAGTTCGCCCAATGATGAAACCGGCACGCCCAACCTGCTGCTGAGCAACATCACCAAGTCGCTCACCCGCGCCCGTACCGGCGCGTTTTTCCAAAGCCGTGAAGACGCATTCAGCACGCGCACGGCGCGCTACATCATTCAGGACCAATTCCCCTTCCCCGTGCCCAACACGCCCGGCGGGCCGCTTTACGGCGTCGAATTTTCCACCCTGCCGTTCAGCGATTTTTCGTTCAATAGCCTCGGCACCGTCACCGGCCCGGCCATCAGCGGCGACCCGGGCGGCATTCCGTTGTTTAAGAACAATGAACCCGTCGGCGGGATTGGCGTATCGGGCGACGGGCGCGACCTCGCCGCCCGCGACGATCTGCCGTTTGATCCACGCGTGACCTTCGACCGCAACATCGACGGATTGATCAGGCGCGACGCCAACGGCAACAAAATCAAGCTGGTCTGGGACGGCAACGAAGAAAGCGATTTCGATGAAGCCGTTGCCATCGCCGGTGCCGCGGCGGGTGTTCCGGGCGGGGGAACCTATACCGCGCCGTTCGAGATTCAGGCCGAACGAATTCTGGTCGGCGGCCTGCGCTTCCCGTTCGATGCCAACACGGCCGCTTCGGGCGAGTCGGCGCGAACCATTCAGCAACTGATCAATGCCGGCGAAGGTAATTTGATCAATCCCAACGCGGCCATTCCGGTGCCGGTCACTAACCCCAACACCGGAACCGCCACCACGCTCTTCCGCGACGCCCGCGCCGTTCGCGGGTCGCCCACCCCGGCCTACCCCGCCGCCAGTTTCGGCAATCCCAACGCGGCCATTCCGGTGCCGGTCACTAACCCCAACACCGGAACCGCCACCACGCTCTTCCGCGACGCCCGCGCCGTTCGCGGGTCGCCCACCCCGGCCTACCCCGCCGCCAGTTTCGGCGGGATTGACGGCGAGTTAAAGAACCAGCGCACCAGCGACGTGGCCGGCAACGGCTTCGGCTTCGTGCCCGGCGGGCAAACGCTGGCCGGCGAGGTCGATTCGCTGCTCAACGACACCAACGAAGACGGATTAGTCGACGCCGACGATACGCAACTTACCGTGTCCGACGTCAAGAAAATTATCGCCCAGGCCGGCGAGCAGGCGCTCCACACCCGCGCCGCCATTCGCGAGCCGATCGGCGTGCCGGCACGCGTGCACATCTCTGTCGTCGATCGCGCCGGCCGGGCGCTGGGAACGTTCCGCCAGGACGACGGCACGAATTTCAGTTACGACGTTTCAATCCAGAAAGCCCGCACCGCCAACTATTTCAGCGATAACGATCACGCCTTCACCCCGCGCGCCATCGGATTCCTTTCGCAGCAATTCTTCCCGCTTGCCAGCACCAAAAATAGTGGCGGGCCGCTGTTCCGTGTGCAGAACGCCCTGTCGCTCAACATCCTTTCCGGCGGCGGGTTTGCCAACCCGGTCGATCCGGCCAACAACCCGCTGGCCAACGGCATGACCATCTTCCCCGGCGGCGCGCCGCTGTATAAAGACGGCGTGCTGGTCGGTGCCATTGGCGTCTCGGGCGACGGCGTGGATCAGGACGACATCATCACCTTCGCCGGCACGCGCGGCTTTCGCATTGACGACGACGACCCGGCGAAGCTGTCAGGCCGAAGCGACTTCCTGAAAGAAAACGAACTCGTCCCGTATCTCAAGGCGAAAGTCGGCGCAATTTTTGATATTTACAACATCAGCAACCCGGTGCTTGGCGTGACCAAGAGCAAAATCCTGGCGAACCTCGACCGCGGGCTGGACGATGTGCGGCTGCCGTACGTGAAGTTCCCGCGCAACCCGGATGTTTGATCGCAGGTTTGGTTGACGGCATTATCTCCCCCTCCTTGTACTCAGGGAGGGGGAACTCTCGCGAAAGAGGAAGGAATCTTTTCATGACCATGGCAGCACGGATCGCGCTCGCCTCTACTATCGGTCTCGCTTGGGTTGAGACCGCGTTTGGACAGGAAGAAGCCCGCGCCGCCGCCCGCGTGCAGCAGGACGTCGATAAGTTTCAGCGGCAGCTTGATGAATTCCGCGCCAGCTCGCGGGTTCGCATCAACGACAAAATTCCGCCCGGAACACGCGCGTACTACGACTACGGCCTGTTCACCAGCGTCAACTATCTATCGCTGGATGATGCCAACCTCGACAACCGCGGGCTGTGGCAATACGACGCCGTCGGTTTCGCCCGCATCAATCTCGACGGCGTACACGAAGGCTTTTTCCGTGGGCGGGTGTTCTTTCGCGATTTCAATCCCGGCGACGAGTTCGAAGAAAACCAAGCCCACAACTGGGACGGCCACCTCGACCGCCTCTATTACAAGTTCGATCTGGGCCGATACCTAAGCGCTAAATCGGGCGAGCTTGGCAAAGGCGGCGCCACGGTCAAATTCGGCCGCGACTTGGTGTATTGGGGCACCGGCCTCACGTTGGCCCAAGACCTCGATGCGGTGGTGGTCGATTTATCATACGACCCGTACAGCGTGCAGCTCGTCGCGGGCCGCACCCCATCGGACACAGTGGATTTCGATTCCTCCCGCCGCGATTTTGACGACCATACCAATCGCTGGTTTTACGGATTGCTGGCACAGGGAAGAATCAACACGCATCGGCCTTATGGATTTGTGCTCGTGCAGCGCGATCACAACCCCAACGGCAGCACCGTCGAGGTCAGCGGGCAGACCATCAACACCGAGTACGACTACAACAGCTACTACCTCGGCATCGGCTCGACGGGCGCACTAGGCGACCGCCTGGCCTATGGCATTGAGGCCGTATACGAAGGCGGCAGCACGCTCAGCAATTCGTTCGACACCGCAGGCCAGATACCGCAAAGCGATGACGACATTTCGGCCTTCGCCGCCAATCTGCAATTGGACTACTTAGTTGGCGACCGCCGCAACACCCGCCTCAGCGGCGAAGTGATTTACGCCAGCGGCGACAACGACCGCACCAGTTCCACGAACACATTCGCCGGCAACATTACCGGCACGGATGATGAAGGTTTCAACGGCTTCGGCCTGCTCAACACAGGCGTCGCGCTCAGCCCGAGCGTGAGCAACCTCCTCAGCGTCCGCGGCGGGTTCAGCACATTCCCCGCGCCTGCCGTAAAAGCCCTGCGCAAACTGCAGGTGGGCGGCGACGTATTCTTTTTCTTCAAGGCCGACGACGAAGGCGGCTTCGATGAGCCTACCAATGATGAAGGCTACATCGGTTTCGAGCCCAACATTTATGTCAACTGGCAGATCACCAGCGACGTATCGTTCGCGCTGCGCTATGGCATCTTCTTCCCCGGCGACGCCATACAAGCCGATGAAGAAAACCGCCAATTCTTCTTCGCCGGGCTGACGTTCGCATTGTGAATCTGGAAGGAGCC
>Ga0163147_10009376_pt1 | contig 10610 bp, 9 predicted proteins | sample OliLakLV19MP6G1_FD_148597 | JGI IMG/M metagenome (GOLD analysis project Ga0163147, IMG submission 148597) | Freshwater microbial mat bacterial communities from Lake Vanda, McMurdo Dry Valleys, Antarctica- Oligotrophic Lake LV.19.MP6.G1 | ecosystem: Environmental > Aquatic > Freshwater > Lake >... | reverse complement strand
CCTTGGCGGGGGAGAATTGCGGCGGCGCCGTGGGCCAGCGCCGTGATCATCGTGGTCGATGCCCGGAGGACGTCGATCACGACGGCGATCCCTCCCGCGGTCGCTCCCGGCGGCATACGATGGAAGATGTCGTGGCAATGCCAATGCATGGTGCGACCCTCGGACGCGATCGGCGCGTCCATGATTTCGACATGAGCGCCGCAACCATGATTCCCGACCGCACTGCCACGATAGGCGATCCCCATGCCCCCGGCGACGGTGGATCGCAAACAGGCAGCGTCGACAAGAGTGGCGACCGTGTCCGCGGGATGTTTGCCGAAATCGCCCCGCGGTACGACCTCGCCAATCGGCTCCTGTCTGGTGGCATCGATGTCCTTTGGCGGCGCACGACGGTTCGCCGCGCGCCGCCCCCGGCTCACGGCGGAATCCTCGACGTCTGCTGCGGCACCGGCGACCTCGCGCTCGCCTACGCGGCCAAGGCTTCGCCTGGCGTCCGGATCGTCGCGAGCGATTTTTGTGTGCCGATGCTGAAGGTGGGCGAGGACAAGGGTGCGCGAGCAGGCCGATCGATCGAATGGGTCGAGGCTGACGCGATGGCGCTGCCGTTCGCCAATGCAGAGTTTGATCTTGTCACCGTGGCCTTTGGCCTGCGGAACATCGCCGATACGGCGCGAGGCCTCGCCGAGATGGCCCGTGTGACGAAGCCCGGCGGCCGGATTGCCATCCTGGAGTTTTCGCTGCCGCGGTCGGCCCTCATCCGCCGCGGCTACCTCTGGTATTTCCGCAACGTCCTGCCGCGGCTCGGCAACGCTGTGGCCCGCAACGGTTCTGACGCGTACACCTACCTCAATCAAAGTGTCGAGGAGTTTCCATCGGGCGAGCGGCTTGCGGCCCTCGTGCGTCAGGCAGGGTACGAGAGAATCGAGATGGTGCCACTCACGCTAGGTATCGCCACGCTCACCATCGCCACCCGCGACACCTCGGTGGCCGACAGCGGCACGCGCGGAGGCTGCGATGCCTGAACGAGCCCCGCTTGTCGTGGCCATCACGGGCGCTTCGGGCGCGGCCTATGGGGTGCGCCTCATCGAGGTGCTCTTGGCCGCTGGCGAGGCGGTGCATCTCTCCATCAGCCCATCGGGCAAGGTCGTGATCGAGGAGGAACTGGGCCGACGAATCGACCTGGATCACTTCGACCCGACGGTCCTCCTGGGCGGACCTCCGCCCTCCACGGGGCAGCTTCACTACCACCACTCCAAGAACCTCATGGCGCCGATCGCGAGCGGCTCGTTCCTGACGGCCGGCATGGTGATCTGCCCGTGTAGCGGAGGCACGCTCGCGGCGGTCGCGCACGCCCTCGGCAACAACCTCATCCACCGGGCCGCCGAGGTGCATCTCAAGGAACGGCGAAAACTCGTGGTGGTGCCCCGCGAAACGCCGCTCTCGCTGCCGCAGCTCCGAAACATGCAGGCGATCCACGAAGCAGGTGCCGTCGTCCTTCCAGCTTCCCCTGGGTTTTACGCCGGCGCCGAGACGGTGGCCGACCTCGTGGACTTCGTGGTCGCGCGGATCTGTGACCAGCTCGGCGTGGCCAACGCGCTCGTTCGCCGTTGGGGCTCGGAGGCCTCATGACTTCCTCCACCGCTGCATCAGCGACTCCTGCGCGGCCATCAAGCGCTCCCCCGCGTCCCTCTCCCTCGCGGTTGCAGACGTACCTCGAGCTCGTGCGGTTCAGCCACACGATCTTCGCGCTGCCTTTTGCCGTGATGGCGGCTCTTGTTGCGATCCGGTTTGGGGGCGAAGGCCGCTGGTCGCTCGGAGAGCCTTGGTCACTCCTGCGGCCGATGCTCGGCATCCTCGCCTGCATGGTGACAGCCCGTACCGCAGCGATGGCGTTCAATCGGCTCGTCGATCGCGCGATCGATACCGAGAATCCACGAACTGCATCCCGGCATCTGCCACGAGGGGCGGTGGGCGTTGGCGAGGTGCTCGGCCTCGTGGTCGCCTCATCGGTCGCCTTCATCGCGGCCACGTTGTTGTTCCTGCCGAACTGGCTGCCGCTGGTCCTCTCGGCCCCAGTGCTCGCCTGGCTCTTGGGCTATTCCTTCGCGAAGCGATTCACATCGCTCGCCCATCTCTGGCTCGGGGCAGCGCTCGGGCTCGCGCCGGTCGCGGCATGGATCGCCCTTCGCGGTGAGATCCTGTTGAAAGACCCACGTGACATCCTCCCGGCGGTGATCCTCGGCCTGGCGGTGACTGCCTGGGTCGCCGGCTTTGACATCATCTATGCCTGCCAGGACGCCGACTTCGACGCGGCTCGCGGCCTCCACAGCGCTCCGGCTCGGCTGGGCGTGCCGCGGGCCCTCGGAAGGTCCAAGTGGCTCCACCTCCTAGCGATTCTGCTTCTCGCATGTCTCCCAATCGCGGTGCCGCAGCTCGGATGGATCTACTGGGCCTCGCTCGTGGCCATCGCGGCACTCCTGGCCTGGGAGCACTCCCTCGTGCGGCCGGATGACCTGTCCAGAGTCAATCAGGCCTTCTTCACGGCCAACGCCGCCATCGGCTTGGTGCTCCTGGCCGCGATTGCCCTCGACCTCTGGTGACCGCTGACTGGCGTATCACGCCGGCTTGTTTGCACGTGAGCGGGGCACAAATCCGAGCCCGAAGCAGGCTGCCATGATGGCCCAGAATGTCAGGCATTCGGGCCGTCGTAGATCATGGAAATCGAGAAGGTGCGGAACGTGGGGCACCGTGATTTTTCCGGCCGCGTCATGATCGTCTTCGGAAGGCTCCCCATGGGCCTCGGCTTCATGACGAATGGTCCCCGCGGTGAGCGGCCACTGGGTGTCAAGCCACGACTCGTAGCGCTCGACGGCTCCCCGTCGACGATCCTCGATGTCGGAAAATGTCTGTGACCATCGGCCAGGGTTCGCGGCCACCTGAGCGTCAGCCGGTGGTCCCCAATCGCTGTTGAGCCCCCAATCAGCAACCAGCTTCAATCCGATCACGATCACGAGGAGGTAGGCCGACACCTCGAAGCGTGGAAAACGATCGAGCAGCTTGACGAAGATCGCGGCCGCAAACCGCATGAGCACGAGCCCCAGCACGCCTCCGGTAATCACGACCCAGAGCTTCTCCTGACGGCTGCCAGCAAGCGCCATTGCCGCGAGAATCGAGTCGACGGCAAAGGCCACGTCGGTGAGCTCGATCACCGCGACCGTAGCCCAGAATGACGGGTAACGCCGCCGCTTTGTCGTTCGACTCGACTGGGCCTTGGCCCCCGTGCCGCCCTGCTCCCCGGTGACGAACGACGCGCCGATGGGCACACGCTCCCGAATCTCGATGTCTTCCTGTGTTGGAGTCAGCTCGGCACCGGTCGCGAGATCGACCAGCACTGGATGGCCCGACGCATCGAGCTCGATCCGCTCCGGATTCTCCTCCTGGGCCTCGAAGAAGAGATGCTTGACCGCGATGAAGATCAGGTAGCCGCCGCCCAGCAGCTTCACGAACGTCCACTGGAGCAGGAAACTTGCGGTGGCGATCGCCAAGACGCGGAACACGAATGCCCCGATGAGCCCATACGAAAGCGCCCTCGGCCGAAGATGGGGCGGCAGCCGTTTCGCGAGCAGGCCGAGCACGAGCGCATTGTCGATCGAGAGGACACCCTCGAGAAGCACGAGCATCCCGACGATCGCCATGTCGCCCCACTCGAACGTCTGGCCGAGGAACGCAAACACAGGAACCGGGAACATCGACGCCAGACACCAGGCCATGGGAGCCCTTCGATCGAGAGTGGTGGGTGGAGTGCGGCAGCGGACCGTGAGGCCCCAGAACGCCGCAGCGGGGACTCGGAGGCTACCCGATGGCGGCGAGTTTCCCCCAGTGGCGTTCCTAGAATCCACGTTAGACTGGGCTTCCCCACCAGGCCCGCGGATGGCCATCGCCGCCGAGGAGTCGCTCGCCGGCGCTCCGCCCAGCGGCCTCAAACGGCCCATCGTGGCCGGCTGTTGCAGAAATCGGCCGCCTTCGGTTCTGGTAGTAGCTCGATCTCACCGTCTGCCCCTTCCTCCCTCCCGCGAGCGCTGCGCTTCCATGATCCGTGCCGTCCCGCCATCGCTCGATCCGGTCCGAGAAAAAGTCGAGGCCGGCGAACGGCTCACCGCTGCCGAAGCCGAGTCGCTCTGGGATCCCGCCATCGACCTTCACGAGCTCGGAGAGCTCGCCAACCTCGTCCGTGAACGGAAGCATGGCGACGTCGCGTACTACAACATCAATACCCATCTCAACCCCACGAACGTCTGCGTGTACCGCTGCACGTTCTGTGCCTTTCGGGCAGATCTCCGTGAGGCGCGTGGCTATGCGATGAGCGATGAACAGATCCTGGCCCGCGGCCAGGAGGCGGTCGATACCGGCTCGACCGAAATGCACATTGTCGGCGGCCTTCACCACCAGAAAGACTACGACTGGTACCTGAACATCGTCCGGCTGTTACACGACGCCTATCCGTCGCTCCACCTCAAGGCATGGACGCCGGTCGAAATCAACTGGTTCTGCCATCTCACGAAGCGGAGCATCCGCGACATCCTCGTCGAGATGAAGGATGCCGGCCTCGGAAGCCTGCCGGGCGGCGGCGCCGAGATCTTTCACCCGGAGGTTCGCGACAAGATCTGCGAACACAAGGCCGACACGAAGGAGTGGTTCGCGATCCACCGCACGGCCCACGAGCTCGGCCTGCGAAGCAACGCCACAATGCTCTACGGCCACATCGAGAACGCCTTCCACCGCACCCATCACCTCCTGCGGCTCCGCGAGCTCCAGGACGAAACCGGGGGATTTCAGACCTTCATTCCATTGGCCTTCCACCCCGAGAACACGCGGCTTTCGCACATCTCAAAGCCATCGCCCGCGATGAGCCTGCGGACCATGGCGATCAGCCGCCTCGTGCTCGACAACTTCGACCACATGAAGGCCTACTGGATCATGCTCGGCATCGGCACGGCCCAGGCGGCCCTTGCCTATGGTGCCGACGATCTCGATGGCACGGTCCGCCACGAGCTCATCTATCACGACGCGGGGGCAACAACGCCCGAGATCCTCTCCGTGGAAGACATCACGCGTCTCATCCGCGAAGCAGGTCGCGAGCCCATTGAGCGCGATACGCTCTACCACCGTGTCGTGCGAGAGGGAACCACCTGGCGGGCCGAGGAACCGACGGGCGGGTCGGGTCAGCCAGCACGCGCGACACGCATGGGCGCGACAAACCGATAGCCAGGCCAGAGGCTCTCGATGAGTTCGACGCCAAATTTTGCGGCGCAGAACTCGTAGACCGGCTGGTAAAACTCGGCAACAAGCCGCTGAACGTCTTCCGGGAGATTCCCCTTCTTCGGTGACGCGTTGAACCGGACATCGGTGTCTGGCTCGACGAACGGCAGATCCAAAAACTGGGTGAGGAGCCGCACGTGGTCACCCGTGAAGAAGGTCTCGTAGAAGTCGAAGTGCAACTGGTCGGGTGAGAAGGCAGCCTCGAGGTTGCGGATCGTCTCGTCGTACCGCGTGCGAAGCACGTAGTCGTGACTTCGAAACAGGCTCCGGACTCGCTCCGCATCGTTGTGCACATCGCTACGGCCCTTGCGGTGCGCCATGCGCGCTGCTGACCAGATTCGCTCCACGGGGTCGCGCATCAAGAAGACGACCCGCACCGAAAAGCCACGGTCTTCGAGGGCCTTTCGGATCGAGGCAAAGACCTCGGCTGGCAAGCCCGCATACGACGGCGTGATGTCGCCGACCACGCGTACGGTGCTTTCGCGGCCCGCAAGGAACTCGAAGTAGTCGTAATAGGCTTCGACGTCGGCGTAGAAATCGAGCGCCGTGCTCTGCCCAGGATCCGTCTTCACCTTCCAGAACCACTCCAGCATCCGTCGGCCGCATACCGTCTCGGCATCGACGAACCTCCGGCACGATGGCAGATGCATGGCATCGAAGACGTGGTACTCCTTGCGGATTCCCATGTCCGTATTCGGATGGTTCCGAAGGTAGTTGGAGAGCCAGGTCGTGCCCCCCTTCTGGCATCCCACGCCGAGCAGGAACGTTTTGTTCTGCATCGGCTCGGACGCGCTCGGCTGGCGCGTCCGCGACTGCGTGCCGTGGACGGCGCCGTTCATGGCCTCCGTCCAGGGAAGACGAACCGTCGAAAAGCCGAGGTCGTCTATGGTCACGAGTCGTTGCACCCCTGTGGCGGCAGACGCGGCGCACCGCCTTCCAGCGATGCGGAGGCAGCCGGCGAGCCGGCGGAATCCTCCCTACCGCTAAAGATCGGCTAAGCTGTGCCGATTCTTCAGTTGGAGAGGCCGAGCGGGCAGATTCCCGGCACTGACGACGGGTTCACTCCCGCTCGAATGTGACGAGCACGGCCTTGCTGCCCGGTTCCGTCACGAAGTCTCGCGGCCGCCACTCGCCCGCGCCGCGGAAGCAGAGCCGACGGCGGTTCTCACCGAGCTCGTAGATCCCCGAAATCTTCGAGCCTGCGCCGTCCCCCACGGTGATCTCGATATCGATCTCGGCTGGTGTCGCCAGCGGATCGATCGTGCTCGTGCCGCTGCTCGCCTCGCGGCCGTCGATCGTCATTGTCCATGTGCCGTCATCGCGGTTCACCACGATGATGTTCCGATCGCGGGACGGCTGGGAGGTGCCGTCGGCCTCAATGGTGACGGCCCGCCAGGTACCGGCGTAGGCCGCCTGGTCACGGGCGACCGGATCGGGCTCGGCGCCCGAGCCGACCGAGGGCATGCCTCCGTGCCACACGAGCACTCCGGCCACCGCCATCACACGCATCACGTGAGCCATCGCATTCCCTCCCGAGGACCATTTCCTTCCAGCATAAACCAGCGATCGTATCATCCCACCTGGCCGAGGCCGTACCACCGGGCGAGCAATCAGGGGGTCCATGTCGGCAGGCCTTGAAACGCTTTGCTGATCCCTTTGGTCAAATGTCGCCACGGCGTCATCATCCGCTGCCGCTTGGGCCGCCAGAAAGCAGTCCACGATATCCAGCATTGATGTCCTGTAGCGGATAATCGCGTCGATTGTGATCGGCGCGTCATCGCAACGGATTCCGGGCTTGATGACCAGTTTCGCCAATACGTTGGCAATCCGTTCCCGGGTATCGTCATAGACCGAGCGCAAGACCCAGACCGTCTCGACGATCACGATCTTGTCGAGGATCAGTAGGCATTCGCCGTTCGAAGCCTGCTCAAACAACGAGCGGGCGAGCGGCGACTGTGCCGCGTCGTCGAGCTTCAGAAAAACGGCTCTTCCGCAGAATCTGTGGGTGGAGTAACGCGTTTTGTACGGGGCTCTGCCCCGAGCCCCGAGGTTTTGTGAGCCATGACGCAGGCATCGTGGCTTGCCGGCCGTTTGATGATCCGGGATGGTGGAGCGGCGGCATTCGGGTCGGCGCATCCCGAGTGACGGATGCCGTTGTGTTTCAGCGGGGCATTCCAGGAGAGAAGGAGAAGGAGCATGAAGACGATAGTCGATGCAGAAACGTATTTAGGAATCGCTAGCGGAATCTAACATGCCTGGGTCGACGAAGCACGATGGAATCGACCGGATTACATCGGCGCGCCAGCGTTTTCGAGCAGGCGACTTCGCCAATTCACCTTCTTCTTCATCGATCCATGTAACCTGTTCCGCGCACCAAACGGCTGCAACGAAATTGGTGTTCTCGGCGGACAGTTCGTCCAGACAGGCTGTTCCCATTACCGCCTGTTGCAAACTTTCGGCGGCTTGCTCCAGTACGATCATTTGAAAGCCCTTATCGTCCGCCATCGGGTGCTTCCAAAAGCGGAGCATCAGTTCCACCAGCAATTCGGCCTCGTAGAGGCCGGTGAAATCGAGGCAGCCTTTCGCGATCGACATCGGAGCTTCCTCGGCCTAGCGCTTGACATTGAATACAGGGTTGCGAGACCGAATCACTTCGAGTTCAAGCGCTTTGCGAACTCGCGTCTCGGTATCGTCAGGGTATACCTGGATTTCCAGGAAGAGCGGCTCATCCACATTTTCCCAGAGCCACCGCGCGAGACCTTTGTTATCGGAATGATCGAGGTGCTTTCGAATGCGCACTTGCAAGCTCTCCGCTTCGCCTGCGTAGAGCGGCGTGGTCTGCGTGTGAAACAGATAGATCCCCTGACGTGCCGGGATTTCGGCGATCGCCAGCGACGCGACGGCGAAATTGGCGATGAGCTCAGGTCGAAGGAGTCGAGTGAGCAGTTCCGGCTGAAGTTTCTTCTTCTTTCGCAAGTTCAGCGCAGCCCAGCGATACTGCAAGGAAGTAAATCCCGGCATGATCGCCGCCGCCAATTGGTCAAACTCTTCAGCGAGTTGCGGATCGCAGATAATCGCATCCAGCGAAACCCCTTCGCGACGCTCCAAGAAACGGGCTGCCATCTCCGCCGCAAAGCGATACTCTTCGATGTCTGGGAAAGATGTTTCCAACGACTTCCGCCCGCGAAGGTGCCCGGCCTTTCGTAGATTGAGCAAGGCGCGATTGAGAGTCGCCGGCGATCCACTGCATCCCTGCTCCCGGCACGCCGCTAAAAACGCAGCATTCAACTCCGGATCAGCAACCACCCGATCCGGAGAAAATCCTTGTCCCGCTGCATCCAAAGCAGCCCTGATGCGAGGTCTCATGCAATCAGTTCGCGAAGGTTCAGTTCGGGCTTGAGGGCTTTGACTATTCTGGCTTGGTAGGCGATAAGTTCGCGAACCTGCGCGGAGAAAGGACGCACTTGAACACGCAAATCGGCTGGCTTGCACCATTGCGAGAAGGCACGATCTTTTAAAAGGGTGTTCAGCCGTTCGTGGAGATTCTGAGTGTGGCCCGCGTAGAGGGGTTTTTTTCCTTGAATGAGATAGAGGCCTGGTGCTTCAAGCACATTTTTCAAACCCCTCTTATCCATTTTGGACGACCTATCAAAATGCGGCGTGGTTAGGCTCTCCGATCGCATTCGAGCATTTTTTGCCTCCTTACGGAGCTTGAGTGCGCCCCACCGGTAATCCAAAGGCGAATAGCCTGGAGCCATACTTCTTGCCAGGTCATCGAACTCAGCAGCAAGTTCCGGCCGGCAGAGAATTTCATCCAGCTTCGTCGAATACAGGTCTTCCATCTGTCGCCAAGCGATTTCGCTGGCGAACAAGAAGCCATCGCAATTCGACCAATCAATGGCAGTGCGCCTTTTCGTCGGAAACACTTGCAGTGCCCCCTTTTTCTTTCTCAGGTTCAGTAGCCGCCAATTCCATTCATAGGGCGCTCCGGGTAATCCTCGTTCGACGCATTCTCGGCAGAAGGCCGCGTTCAAGTCAGGATCGGCAACCAAGCGATCGGCCGACCAGCCGTCGCTCACCGCTCCAAACGCTTTCTTAATCTCTTCATCGAAATCGAGCGAAGTAGCCTTCACCGGAGGCAACAGCGCTGCAACGTCCGTCGGTGTCGGCGGTGCGCTTAGCAGTGCGTCTGCTGCGCCGACCAATATGTCTCCGACGCGCGTCTCTGCGAGCCGCTTCGTTCCTTGCCGCATGTAATCTTTGGAGAGTTCAAAGCCAACGGCGCGGCGTCGAAGCTTCTTCGCGGCGACGAGCGTCGAGGCGCTCCCCGCGAATGGATCGAGAACCACATCATGCTCGTTCGAGCAGTGGCTGATGATTCGCGCCAGCAATTGCTCCGGCATCTGGCAGCCATGAAAGCCGGCCCGTTCTTTGAAGGTTCCGGCGACGCGTGGAAAGTACCACGTGTCTTCGTCCGGTTCGAAGCCGCCATTGGTATCCTGCGGTCTTAGGATCCAGGTATCGTCGTTCAGTCGTCGCTTCGGATTCGCCCGCTTGTCGTTGTAGACCAATTCTCGCGCCGATGGCACGCGGTTCATCGGGTCTTCGTAGCGGAACGTAAACTGCTCCGGATCCTTCACGAAGTAGAGCAAGTGAGTATGCGACCGCGTGAACTTCCGTTTGCAGTTCACCCCAAACGTGTAATACCAAATCACCCAGCTTCGCGAATGGAAGCCGATCTCCTGGCTGAGAACCTTCAGCTGGGCGGCGTAGTCGTCGCCGATGGCCAGCCAGAAGGTGCCGTCGTCGCGCAGCGCGCGATGCACGGCGGTGATCCACTCGCGCGACCAGGCGAGATACTCGGCCTTCTCTTTGCGGTCGTCGTAGGTGTCGTATTCGTAGCCGATGTTGAAGGGGGGATCGGCGAAGGCCAGGTGAACCGAACCGGCCGGCAGACCATTCATTCCGGCGATGCAGTCGCCTTGGTGGATCGCACCCTCCATCGAGAAAACTTCCTTGACGTTGGCCACGTGGATACCTCTCCGCGGAGAAATGCGAGCATGCTGGCATTGCCAGCTTCGAATCCGAAGCCGCGATTATAGCGCACTTCCGTTCACCTGCAAAGCGACCGGCTCGTCGAAGGATAGGACGGTCAACGGCACTTCCGCAAGTGTTTACCGGCTTTTGAGCGGCGGTCTCGCCCCGGTGCGGGCCCTCCTGCCCAGAAATCGTTGCCCTTCCGAGGCCCCGGCACCCCCTCGTGAGAGCTGGTTTTTCGCATCAGGCTCGAG
>Ga0163147_10009374_pt1 | contig 10611 bp, 8 predicted proteins | sample OliLakLV19MP6G1_FD_148597 | JGI IMG/M metagenome (GOLD analysis project Ga0163147, IMG submission 148597) | Freshwater microbial mat bacterial communities from Lake Vanda, McMurdo Dry Valleys, Antarctica- Oligotrophic Lake LV.19.MP6.G1 | ecosystem: Environmental > Aquatic > Freshwater > Lake >... | reverse complement strand
CAGTAGGCATGCGCCCGGGCGCATGCCTACTGTGTGCTTTTCAAAATCGTCGCAGCGCGGATTGGCCGAGCACGGCATCGCGGGGATGCCGCCGGTTCCGGTGGTGCCTCCGGTGCGGGTTCCGCCCGATCCGCCTGCCTTGCTGCCCCCCGATCCACCGGATGTGCCACCGCCCGCACCACCGGTCGTTGCGCCGCCGTTGTTGCTGTTGCCACCCGACGCTCCGCTCGCAACCGTACCACCACTATTGTTGGCGGGTTCTCCGGCCGCCCCCCCTGCACCGCCATCGCCGGTTCCCCCGCTTGCGACAGCATCTCCGGCCGTTCCGCCCTGCTGGGTCTTGCCGCCGCTGGGGTTGCCGCTGCAACCGCAGGCCAACGCCAGCGCGAACGCAATCGTACCCATCCTGCTGGCTGATCTGCTTTGCCTCATGGCCGTCTACAGAGACTAGACCCTCGCGACCGATTCCGTCGAGGTACAACCGTACCTGTCGCCGTTCATGGTGGACGCCTGTGGCGACGGCCAGAGACGCCACAGTGCCGCCGTCCGGCTATGCTTGCTGACCAATGCGCTTCGCCATTTTCATTTCGGTTGTCGTGGGAATCATCACTGCGATCCCCTACTTCTTCTGGGTGCGGATCGTCCGTGATACAAATATACCCACCCCCTACCGCCAATCGGCCACATGGACTCTGGTCGGTCTGGCGGCATCGCTGCCCCTCGGCGTCATTTTGGGTCGGGTTTTGCCACCGAGCATGCGTGGCACCATCTCCTGGCCGGTATTCATCTGGATGGGCGTCATGTTCATCCTGCTCGTTTTGCTCATCGGTGCCGAGTTCGTGCGACTCCCCCTGTGGAACTGGGGGCGACTTTTCGGAGGCGTCCCATTGCACCCCGAAAGACGGCAGTTTTTCGCGCGACTTTTGGGCGGAAGCGCCGGCGCGCTGTCCGGGGGCATCGGGTCTTACGCCGTGTATCAGGCAATCGCATCACTGCATGTTCGTCGCGTCGAGGTTAAACTCGATCGTCTCCCCGCAGCGGCACGTGGCACCTCGATCGTTCAGATCACCGACCTGCACCTTGGATCCATGATAGGCAGGGCGTACTGCCAGGAAGTGGTTGATCGCATCAACGCCCTGGAGCCGGATATCATTGCCATCACAGGTGATCTCGTGGATGGCTCGGTCGAAGAGTTGCGCGACGCCGCCTCGCCACTTGGTCTACTGAAGGCGCGCCACGGCGTCTTTTTTGTGACAGGAAATCACGAGTATTATTCCGGCGCCGATCCGTGGGTAGCAGAACTGCAACGGATTGGCATTCGTGTGTTGCGAAACGAACACGTCCTCATCGGTGATGGCCCCGAGGATCCCAACGGATTCATTCTCGCCGGCGTCGACGACTACGCCGCCTTTGGCAATGGCCACGGACCCGACATGCAACGGGCGTTGCACGGACGTCCAGCCGACAGCGCGGTCGTCTTGCTCGCGCACCAGCCACGGCATGTTCACGAGGCGGAGAAACTGGGCGTGGACCTCCAGATCTCTGGACACACCCATGGCGGCCAGATCTGGCCCTTTCACCTCATCGTGCGGATGGTGCAACCGTTCGTTGCTGGCCTCGGACGCAAAGGCAAGACGCAGATCTACGTCAGCCACGGTACCGGATACTGGGGACCGCCGCTGCGGCTCGGGACGCAGGCCGAAATCACGCACCTCACGCTCGTGTGACCCCACAGAACGCGGGGAGCGGCGTGCTCAAGTTATTGAGCCACTGCGTCGAAACCAAGGGAAGAGGATATCGACCGCTTCCCCATGGCAAATCTGGATCGCTACCTGGAAGCAATGAAGAAGCACAACGCCTCCGCGTTGATCCTGCGCGCAGGCAACCCCGTCGTGATGGTGATTGCGGGCAACGATCGCCCAGTCTCAAGTCAGGGGGTGGCCGAACGGCAGATTCAAAACATGCTCGCCGAGGTGCTCGGTGCCTCGTACGTCCCCGGGCTGAGCGGCTCAAAAACGTTTCCCTATGATTCGCCCATCGGGCCGGTCACGATTGCGGTCGACGAGCGAACCGGTTTGGAAGTCAAAATCGCAGTGGGAAAGGCCAGTATGCCCGCGCTCGACTCCCTGGCGCTGGAACCGATGGATTTTGGGGCTCTGCCAGAACCGCTTACACCGGCGCCCATCGTCGCGCCGCCGCCCCGTCACGCCGCCCCGATTGGATTGCAAATGGCCTCGGCGGATACGCCGTTTGAGATCGCGGAATTCGGATCGGACGACGATAACTTTCGGACACCACCGCCCGCACCGCAACCCCTCGCCGAGGCGCGCCCAGCCGCGAAAATTCAGCCCGTCTCGAACCGCAACACATCCGGCATGGATGCCCTCTTCCATCTCATGCTCGACGCGCGCGCGTCGGACTTGCACCTCAAATCCAACACCCAGCCCATGTTGCGGGTAGACGGCGGAATGGGCTACCTGCAAGGGCGAAAACCGATGTCCTCGAGCGAACTCACGCCCTTGCTTGAATCGATCATGCCCGAGCGCAACAGGCTTGAGTTTGCCGAAACGAACGATACGGACTTCGCCTACGAACTGGCCGGGCGCGCGCGCATGCGTTGCAATGTTTTTCGCGATCTTGCCGGCATTGGCGCGGTTTTTCGGCAGATTCCGACAAAAATTCTCACCGCCGAAGATCTGGGACTGCCTCCAGCGGTCATTGAAATGTGCGGCCACTCGAAGGGCCTCGTCGTCGTCACCGGCCCAACGGGCAGCGGTAAATCCACCACGCTGGCCGGCATGATCGACTGGATCAACAAGAACCGAAACGATCACATCATCACCATCGAGGACCCGGTCGAGTTCGTTCACAAGGACCAAAAGTGTCTCGTAAACCAACGCGAAGTCGGCGTGCATACGAAGGGCTTCAAGAGCGCCTTGCGCGCAGCCCTGCGTGAAGATCCAGACATCGTACTCGTCGGTGAAATGCGCGATCTCGAAACGGTGGCGATTGCGATTGAAACGGCGGAAACCGGCCACCTGGTATTCGGTACGTTGCACACGAACACCGCCCCCTCGACGGTGGATCGCCTGATCGACCAGTTTGCCTCGGATCGACAACCCCAGATTCGACTGATGCTTTCAGAGTCTTTGCGGGGCGTGGTTGCGCAAATCTTACTCAAGAGAAAAGGCGGCGGTCGGGTTGCGGCGCTTGAGATCCTGATTGTGACGCCCGCCATCGCCAACCTCATTCGCGAAGGCAAAACGTATCAAATCCCTTCCATCATGCAGACCGGCCGTGGCCTCGGCATGCAGACGCTTAGCGACTCCATCATGCAACTCGTGATGAAGGGCACGGTGGAAGCCACTGAAGCGTATGCCAAATCGCCGCAGAAAAAAGAGATGGCAGGCCTCCTCACACGCGCGGGATTCAAGGGCCCCTGGAGCGCTGCCGCGGGCGAGGCGTAGGACGCATCGCGCCTAGATCGAGCCTACAGTCTCCACGCACTTCCGCCGATTCGAAACGTAAGCGAATGCGCAAAAGGATTCTGGTTGTCGACGACGAAGCCACCGTCAGGCAGGCGCTTAAACGCCAGCTTGAGGGCCTTGGATACGAGGCTATCTGTGCCAGCGGCGGCGACGAGGCGATTGCGCATCTGAAGTCCGAGGTTTTCGACCTCTGCATCACGGACCTCATCATGCCCGGCAACGACGGATTCGCCGTGCTTGAAGCCGCGCGAAAACACAGTCCGCCGGTTGCCGTCATCGTCATTACCGGACAGGGCACCGTTCGCGACGCCGTCGAGGCATTGCGAGCCGGTGCAAACGACTTTGTCTCGAAACCCTTTCATCCGAGCGCGGTGGAGAATGCGGTACGCCGCTATCTGGAAACCGGCCGGCGCGCCCTTGGTTGGCAACCGACCCACGGCGCCTCCCTTGTGGGCGAGCACCCGGCGATTCGACTGGTGCTAGAGCGCATTGATCAGGTGGCGGAATCTGACGCCAACGTCCTGATTCATGGCGAAGAAGGCACGGGCAAGGAAGTGGTCGCCCGCCTCATACACGCTTCGAGCGCACGCAACAGTGGCCCGTTTGTACCGGTGAACCTGTCGGCGATTCCGCAGGCTTTGTGCAATGCCGAACTCTTTGGCCAGACTTCCAACGGCCAAAATGGGGATAGGACGCGACCCGGCAAGATCCTCGCCGCTTCGCACGGAACCCTGTTTATTCACGAGGTCGCCGAACTTCCGGTAGCGGCGCAGGATGGACTCATTGATGTGTTGAAAACACGCCAGGTGGTTCCCATCGGTGCCACCCAGGGTGCACCGGCCGATCTGCGCATCATCACTTCTACGAGTCGCGCCATGGACGAATTGGTGCGCGACGGAAGTTTCCGAGAAGATCTGTTCTATCGCCTCAACGTGATCCCCATCGATTTGCCGCCGCTGCGCGATCGAGCCGACGACATCGCGCTGGTGGCGGAGCACCTGCGCGAAGAAATGAACGCACGCCATGGTCGCTCGGTGCCCGCCTTCCGCGCGGATCTGCTCGACCGGCTGCGGTCCTATGACTGGCCAGGCAACGTCCGCCAGATGGCGAACATCATTGAACGCATGGTCATGACCGTATCGAATCGCGAGGTCACGGTGGAAGATCTTCCCGCCAACTTGCGCACGAGCGTGCTCGACCTGGCTCACACGCCTCTCGATCTTCCGGCAACCGGTGTCGACCTGCGCATGCTACTCAGCCAACTGGAAAGCCGACTCATCGGTCAGGCCTTGCAGCGAACCGGCGGCAACAAGAACCGCGCGGCCGAACTGCTCGGTCTCAATCGAACCACCCTGGTCGAGAAACTTCGGCGCCGCAGCGTCGCGTAGTTTCAACACCTACAGCACCCACGAATCCTTCGTTTTATTTGACGGGCACAAAAAAGCCCGGGGGAAGGGGTGTCAGAAAATCCGATTCCGTCAAACGGGTGACGGGGATTGTCAGCTCGAATCGTCATCGGTGTGACGGTTTTGGTCAGAGCTCGGAGGGCAACGTCAGAAAAATCACGGTGTTACGAACGTGTTTTTCTTGGCACGCCACATGCTTGACTCAGAGACCATGCCGCTTGAAACCCGTAAGAAAGCCCAGAAAGCCAAGGCCCCTCCCATCTCCCCTCGCAAAGCCACGGCGCTGGCGAAGAAACGACGGGAGTACGCGGCAAAGTTCTTTCCCTACATAGAAAAGGTGGCCCGTCGTCTCGCGCGCCGCTTGCCCGCCCACGTCGAGATCGACGATTTGGTTTCCTCGGGCGTCATTGGATTGATGGAGGCGGCCGAACGCTTCGACCCAAAGCGGGTCGATCGCTTCGAGGCCTTCGCCGAGTTCCGCATTCGCGGCGCCATGCTCGACGATTTGCGTTCGCGCGACACCCTTTCCCGGGACATGCGCCGTCTGTCGAATGAGTTGCGGGAAGCGACCCGCAAGCTGGAATCGCAGCTTGGCCGCACGCCGGATCACGAGGAATTGGCAAAGATCCTCGGCGTGAACATCAACGAGCTCTACGCGCGTCAGCAGAAGCTTTCTGGCTCTTCGGTGGTCGGTATTGACGACGCAGGTCCAGACTTCCTTGAGCGCACCAGCGACGAGTCCTCGCCAGATCCGTTTGAGGTCACCGCCCACCGCGAATCGATCGGCCACCTGCAAGCCGGCATCGCGCAATTGCCCGAGAAAATGCAGCAGGTGTTGTCGCTCTACTACACCGAGAATCTGAATCTGAAGGAGATCGGTTCTGTCCTCGGCGTGACCGAATCCCGCGTTTGCCAAATCCACGGGGAGGCCACACGCCGCCTACGCGAAACCCTGGGCGCGATCGAGGCCGAAGCCGCCGCCTAGTGACGATTTTTCGCTCGAGGCCCCTTGTCACCCCTGGGAGACGACAATTATTTTTGGGCGTAACCCCTCAGAAGTATTGTGGGTTCAAAAAAATATTCGAGGAGGGCCTCAAGGACTTCCCCGGGAACCCCGATTCAAAGTGACATGAAGGTTACAGGTCGGTCTCTCCCCTCCTCAAACGCTGTCAAAGGCTCGAAGCAAGAATTCCTCGCTACCCAGTCGGGTGACGAAGTCGTGCTCTCGGCCCGCATCTTGGAGCTTCGCACGCTCGTGGCTTCAGGACGCTACTCGGTCGATACAGACCGGCTGGCCCGCGAGATCTTTCGCCGCGCTCAGCCGCGTCGGGCTCGCAAAGCCGGCCACTAAATAGGTCGGATCTGACAGGCTCGCAAAGCCAGCCACATCCGCATCACGGCAACTGGGGGGCGCTCAAGATCAGGGCGCGCTCCCGATCGCCAAGCCCTTTGAGATAAAGCAACGCGGCTCGTTCGAGATCGTTCGAGCCGGAAACGAAACCAACCACAGTTTGGTCCGATTTGCTCACGACCACGCGGCCGCCTTCTTCGGTGGCCGAGACAATGAGCTCTCCGCCCGGTCCGTGCAATCGCGCCGTGTTGCCCTCACGAACGATGCGTCCAAGTGGGATGCCTGCAGAATCGCCAACGCGCAACAGACCGTCAATTCGTGTCAGACGCCAGGCTTCTGTGGTGCCCCTGCGCAAGCGCAAGCCGGCGGCATTGCCCCTCGCATCGGGACCGAATTCCGCGCCGCCCGTGCCCGAACCGATGCGTACCACGGGTCCGTCGACCGCGATGGATTCGCTTGCTTGCTGCGTTTTCCACGCCGCGCGCCCCGAAAAGAAATCGACCCGCAGGCCCTCGGCACCGTCGGCTCCGTGCAACACAAGGGTGCGAATCGGAACGTCTCCGGGGGATGACCCTGGCGTCGGACACGCCGCAATCAGTAGCACCAACAACCCATATATTCCCGCTAGACCACGTTTCAAGCTACTCCTCGGCATCCGCAACACAAACGCGGTTTCGGCCACGCGCCTTGGCCCGGTACATCGCCGTGTCGGCAAGGCCGAGTAGCGCATTCTCACGGTGCCGTTTGCTACCGCCGGGAGCCAGGTGTTCCCGATAGGACGCCGCACCGATCGAACAGCCGAGCGGCGGCATGCCCGACGGGCTTTGCAGGTTATCTTCGTCCTCGAACAATCTCAAATCGGCGATTGCCGTACGCAACGTCTCTGCCGTTGCCAGCGCCTGCTCAATCGTACTGCCTGGCAAGAGGACCACGAACTCATCGCCGCCGTAGCGAGCCAGGACGCTCGCCGGTGGCATACGATCTTGCAACACGCGCGAGACTTCGCGCAACGCCCAGCTACCGGCCAGGTGACCAAGGCGATCGTTGATATGCTTGAAATTGTCGAGATCCAGGAACAAAAGCGAGAGTTCCGCTCCGTCGCTATCCGCACGTTCGATTTCGTCTTGCAGTCGCGTGTGCAAATAGCGGCTGTTGTACAGGCCCGTCAAGTGATCGAGACGCAAGAGAGCTCGGGCGCGAATCGCGTCGAGAGCATTCTGAATCGACGAGGACATGTAGCCCGCAAACGTTCGCAGGAGTTGGCTGTCGCGCTGTCCATAGGGACCACCCGACTGTCGATTGGTCAGGTAGAGCACGCCACAAATGGATTCTCCGACTATGACGGGAACACCAATCACCGATGCGATCGGGCGGGCGGCAGCCAGTCCCCGCGCGGTAAAGGCTATCAGAGGATCCCCCACCTCAAGGTTCGAGGCACGCCGCGATTGCCCGGACGAATAGATGTTGCCGATGAAGCCGCGATCGCTTGGCACCCGTTGCCCCAGTCGGTCCTCGCTGCCGGCACCATACGAGGCGATGATCGTCAGGCGCGGAAACGCATTGCCCCCGCGTTTGGCCCGGGGATCATCCAGCAGGATGCCGCCCGCTTCCGAGGGAACGAATTCGTGGGCGAGTTCGAGAATCTCGCGCAAGGCTGCGTCAAGACGAACGTCCCACCGCACGGATTCGGATTCCTGCCGTTCGCGCACGAAAAACCGGGCGATTTCGTCAGTCGAAACGGTCAGGACAGGACCGGGTGCCGGCCCAACAAGGTTCGGAACTGACAGATCCCCTTCCCGAACCGACTGCGGGACCGACGACACTGCGCGCAACTCGTCGTCGCTGCTATCGGTCGAAGACTTTTCCAAGGGCGACTCTACGGTAACGGATGCGGGCTTGTCGGTCAAAGTCTGTCAGCCAAGTAAAATACCACCCTTGCTGCGCAGGGCACCGGCAACCTTTTCCCCGAGGGCCTTCAAATCGTCGCCTGGGCGCGCCGCAAAGGCATCGGCGCCGACCTCAAACGCTTCCTTGACCGTTTCGTAGGACGGATAGGCGGTGTACAACACCGAGGCGCAATGGGGCAACAGTTGCTTCGCTTGTTCGATCACACGCAATCCCATCATGCCGGGCAGGTTCCGGTCCGCGAGCACCACGTCGAACCGCTGTGCCTGCAGGCGCATCAGCGCGTCATCGCCGTCGGACGCAACTTCCACGTCATAGATGCGCCCCAGAAATTCGCCCAGGAGCTTGCGCTTGTCTGGCTCGATCTCGACCAGCAGCACCTTGGCCCGTTGTCCGGCGCGATTTTCCGGAGGTTGCGACTGCTGCTCGTCGCGTCGATTGAGCGCGCGGCGAACGCGCTGCCGCAACATTTCGACATCCCGAATTGGTTTTTCGATATAGTCAAACGCGCCAATATCAAGCGCCTCGACCGCTGAATCGTACGACGAATACCCGGTAATCAAGATGCCGGCGGGTGGTGGATCGATGGTTCGCGTGTACCGCAACACTTCAAGACCCGAGGCGCCGGTCAGATTCTTGTCGGTCAGGACGAGATCGAAGGGTTGCTTTTTCAACAACTCGATGGCTTCTTCGGCTGAGCGCGCGGTTGTCACGCGGTAGCCTCCCCGGCGAAGCGCTTCGCGCAAAACCGTCAAAACGACGACTTCATCGTCAACCACGAGCACTTCGTGGCCACTCGGTATCACGGCTCCGGTACGAGACCGACTCGGAACCTCCTGGGGCACCGGGAGCGTATCACCGGGGGTGTCAAACACCGAAAACCGGGCCAGCGCCTCGATTAGCTTGCGACCCTGAACCTCGGCCCTTCGTCGAGCACCAACCCGCGCCGCGACATCCACGAGCGTCTCGGGTGTTTCCTCGCCAAGGTATGCGCGTGCACCACCGTACAGCGCATCCGCAACGCGACCGGGCGTTGGCGCAAAATCGGCAATGACAAGTGCTGCGCCAGAGCCGAGAGCACGGGCCTCACGCAATAGATCCGCGACATTCTTGTTTTGAGCGAGTCCAAGGATCCACACCTCTGCGTCGCGCTCGGCCGGGCAAACCGTCATGCGGTTGTAATTCGCTAGGGCCTCTTGCGTCCCCGGCGGTGCCCCCTGAAGCCCTATCCGGATGGGCGCCGCGACGTCGCCGAGCGCCGCCTCAATGGCAACCACGAGCGCCGGCTCGAGGGATTGCAATTCGTGGCGATGACGCTGGTAAACCTCGGCCACGGCCTGGCCACGGGCACGTGCACGGCGGGAAGCCACAAGCCAGCGCACATGGGCGCGCAGCAAAGGATCGTTGTCGGGCAAGGGCCGAGGTAAAACCGCGTGAATGGCCCGTGCGAAGAGCGCACCAATCCGAACCGGATCGCTGTCGATGAGCAGCACGACCTCGGTCGATTCTGACAACGCCGAGGCCGCCGTGATGGGATCGATGTCGAGATCCTCGCGGTCAGGCTCAAGCACGGCGATATCGGCGGGCTGCCGTGACAGTCGCTCGAGCGCGTCCGTGAGCGACGCCCGGGCATCGACCGGACCTTCTGCCGACAGCGCGCGTTCAATACGTCCCCGGTCGTTGGCATCAACGACAGATAGAAGAAACGGGTTGTCGGCCAAACGCGCTGCCGCCCGAAGTGCGGATAAGATCGCGGCGGCGCGAGAATCGGCCATGACGGCATCATACTCAGAAAGTCCCGTGTGCGCTCAATCGTTGGCGTTGGCATCCATCGCAAACCTGAGTCAGGATTGCAGCATGTTGAAGGCCAAGACATCGAGCCGCGCACTCTGGGCGCTTCTGGCGTTTTTTACACTCTCTGCCTGGACGATCCGCTCCTTCGCGCAAACCGATTTGGAGGCGGCTCCAGTCGAGGCACCCCCTGTCGCAAACGCTGCGACACCGCCGACAGGACCGGCGCAAGCGGAGCCGTTGCCGCCGCCCTCACCCGGCGTCGCGGCGCCGCTCCCCGCACTGCCACCGCCACCGCCACGGGTGCAAGGCACGGACCCTTACGCGCCCGATCCCTACGCGGGCGGCCCAGCGTCGGGCTGGCCCAATGGTATCACACGGCCCTTTTCGTTTACGCTCGGCGCGGGGCCGGGATTTCTGTCGGTCAGTGATGGCTCAAACAGGGAGACCGAGCTCGGCTCGATGTATGCCTTCCGCGTGGGGATCGGCTTTGCACCCAGCGCCAGCCTAACCCTTGGATGGGAGGGCGCGAGTGTTCGCCGACGCGATACCCTCGTCAACGAGATCGCCCGCTTTGAGCAGGACGCCTTTCTAGTGGGGCTCCAGTATTTCGTAACACCCCGTTTCAACTTTCGTGCGGCCTTCGGGTCAGCCTCGGCCACCGAAGAAT
>Ga0163147_10009373_pt1 | contig 10611 bp, 9 predicted proteins | sample OliLakLV19MP6G1_FD_148597 | JGI IMG/M metagenome (GOLD analysis project Ga0163147, IMG submission 148597) | Freshwater microbial mat bacterial communities from Lake Vanda, McMurdo Dry Valleys, Antarctica- Oligotrophic Lake LV.19.MP6.G1 | ecosystem: Environmental > Aquatic > Freshwater > Lake >... | reverse complement strand
AAAACGTGCGTTAGAACGAGAAAAGGAGTAGATTAGATGAGTAGGGTACACGAGGGTCTTTAGGGACGCTTACCCCTTCGGGGGATTGAAACCGAGGGCAATCAACCTCATAGCATTCATTCCTTCTGCCGTCTTTAGGGACGCTTACCCCTTCGGGGGATTGAAACCGAAGTTAGGCTTACGGAAATCAATCATAGTCTTTGTCGTCTTTAGGGACGCTTACCCCTTCGGGGGATTGAAACAGACGCTCATTCGCTACACGGTATACCGTGTCTCGTCCGTCTTTAGGGACGCTTACCCCTTCGGGGGATTGAAACGCTAGGCTTGCTCAGCAAACGCCATACCATGCCATTGTCGGTCTTTAGGGACGCTTACCCCTTCGGGGGATTGAAACTGAGAACTGACTGGACGAAAGCCACTCGATCCGCCAAGTCTTTAGGGACGCTTACCCCTTCGGGGGATTGAAACCATTCTGGAAGAATGGGTGTAGGTATTCGACCCATTGTCTTTAGGGACGCTTACCCCTTCGGGGGATTGAAACCTTCTCAACTCAGTGGCTATGATATCACCGTTTTGTTGTCTTTAGGGACGCTTACCCCTTCGGGGGATTGAAACGAACTTGCAGAGTGTGTGCTTTACGTAGGTTTTGGTCTTTAGGGACGCTTACCCCTTCGGGGGATTGAAACCTTGCCAATCTTCGCTTACAAAAATGCCATTGACGATCGTCTTTAGGGACGCTTACCCCTTCGGGGGATTGAAACGAAAACGAGTACGGAAATCACAACAATAAAACGTTTGTCTTTAGGGACGCTTACCCCTTCGGGGGATTGAAACGAAGCGATCCTTCTCACTGTCGGACAGGTTTGCCCCATGTCTTTAGGGACGCTTACCCCTTCGGGGGATTGAAACGAACTATCCTAAACCCAATCTCTTTTCCCATTGCTCCAAGTCTTTAGGGACGCTTACCCCTTCGGGGGATTGAAACTCTTTCGATGCACTTTGTCTCCAATACGGAAATGTTGAGGTAAGATAAAATTGCATTGGGACATTCTGTCGGGAGAGGAAAATATGAGTCACATTTTTATCAGCTATAGTCGTAGAGATACAGTTTGCGTAGACAAGGTTGTTCATCGGTTGGAAGAAAATGATTTTCCGGTCTGGATTGATCGCCAAAAAATTGCCTTAACTTCCGAGTTTCCTCAAGAAATTACAAACAATATCTTGAGCGCAAGGCTTTTTGTGCTGTTTTGGTCGGAAAACGCCAAAGCATCCCCCTATGTGGAAGCTGAAAGGCGCATCGCCAATCAGCAGTACTTGGCGGGTAAACTGAAAATTCTACCGATCATGTTGGAGAAAGATGAGAAATTTGAGTTGCCGATTGAATTCGCTCACATTCAGGCAGCAGATTTTCGCTCAGGGTGTGATGATACGGCGATTGGCAGTTTCATTGATCAAATACCGTCCGACTTACGCAAGTTTTCGTATGATAAGCCGTTAGGTCAACAGCCGTATCAGTCTGTCGAGGGCACTTCTTTCGTATCTGTTCCCTATCTATCATCCACCAGTGGGCGGTGCAGTGCATACATTGTCGGACGCAAAGACGCGAAGATGCCGCGTGCGCCGCGAGAACTCGTCATATGCTTACAGTTTATGCAGCCTACAAATAAGAATATGCTGAAAGAAGTGTATGAAACGCTGGACGATTCGGAGGCTTGGATGCTGCATATTACGGGTCCCGTTGTCAAAGACAGCAGAGGCGACAAGTATTGGATCGACAATCTGGATCGTGCGCTTTGGGAAGAATGCTATCAATTCACGACGCAGATGATTCAGAGTAATGCCCGCTCCGATACCACAAAGCTCAAATTTTTTGGGCTGACAGCCGGGGTTTTGTTAGCGCGGATTGCGATGGGCTTTTATCGGTTTTGGAGTCTTCAATTCTATAATTATGCGTCAGAGTCCGGCAAACCGTATGTTCTTGCCTACGAAGTTGACCGTAACGGGAACAGTGTTTAGGGGATGCGCTTGGTTAGAGCGCCAGAACATCAAGCAGGGCTTGACGCCGCTTACGGGGATCAATCGTTTCGCCACAGTCAAGAAATCCGATCAACTTGCCGTAGATGCTGGCGAACTGGTTCTCGACGGTTCGGGGTGATTTTCCAAGACTCTGAGCCAGCTCGGTATTACGCGCATAGGGATTGCCTTTGAGCGTGAGGGCGAGATTCCGTTCTTCTTGCGACAACTTATCGAGAAATTGTTCGCTCCGACTAGCGGAACGCTCGATCAGCGTTACAGGATTGATGCCGGGTGCTAGACGGGCTGTGATCAGGGGAAGATCGACAATCTGAACCTCCCGCCGCATTCCCGGCGGAATATGGAACACTCCTTCACGGGTGATCATTGCTTCGGGAGATAACACCGTCCACACTTTGTCATGCGGCGGATCGAACAGGGCTGCCGCTGCCAGCATCGCGTAAATACTCATTGCCTTACGCCCACCGGATACCAGCAGATGGACTCGGCTTCCCTGCTGACGGTATTCGTGGAGAATCGTCAAAACTGCACGGTGATAGGCTTGTGCGCTCACTGAATCGCTCAAATCTTGAATTGGAGAACCATTCGCACGGCGCAGTTCGTGAAATTGGGTGTTCAGCGTGGGGTAATCGGCTGCTAGCACCTGTTTGAGTGCCTTCAAAGGCTCAGCAATGCCAGAGGCAACCCCATCGGTATGCAGAACACCGAGCACTCGATAATTATACTGATTACGCAGAAGATCGAAGGCTACCGTGATCGCTTCTGGACGTTGTCCGAGCGTAGCAAGAAAGACGGTGCTGTTCATCAGCTCAACTCCTGTGTGTTGAGAGGGACAGCAGATGTCCCTCTCGCTGCCGCTTATTCCACCAATTTGAACGCGCCATACCCTGCCGCGGTTTTCGCACCAATGCCCATTTCATCGAGCGCCGATGCTAACCAGCGTGCCGCCGTCAACATCTGATCGGGATCACTCAATCCATCTCGCTGACCGACAGCAAAGCCGAAGTGCGTTCCTGTGCTGACGGTGAGAAAACTCACCGGATTTGGGTTATCCCCGTCATGTGGAGGTTTAGTGCCACTACTCGTATAGTAGTCTTTGAAGTGTGGGGTCATGACATCAACGCTGAATAAGGTTTCTTTCGGCAGTCGGGATATGACAGCATCATGAAACACACATTCTCCGCTTGCTTCCTGTGAGCCAAATATCCGTCGGTACGACTCTGCAAGGGGATGCGGCACTTGACCTTTCTCCATCAGTTGTTTATCAAGCGCATCAAGTGACTCGTTAGTCTGCCAATCTTCGGGTTTCGAGTCTTTGAAGACTTCGGCTGCAATGGTCCACAGCGCGTAATTTCGCGCCGCGCCTTTCAATGCACTGCCGGGAATGATCGGCAGCCCCGTTGTGTGATGCAGCGTCATTCCGAACTCTAATGCGCCTTTGCCGCCTAACCCCACCACCAAGCGTGTTCGCGCCCGCATCTCAAAGATTTGTGATCCTTCAACGGTCAGTAACCAGCGTTGCAGGACTGCATCTTGGAGAGCGAGCAGGCGGTCTCGTGTGAAAGAATCGGTAAGTTTTTTCAACCAATCGGCGCGGATTGTCTTTTCGGGTCGACCCCGATCATTGAGGATCATATCCTCTTTGCCATTGCGAACGATTTCAAAGGGCAGATACCGTGCAAGAATCAAGCCCATGTTATCGCACTTGAGCGGATAGTTTTTACCTAGAACGGCGGCGGTTTCGGTGGGTACGAGATATTTGACGTCAGGCATTCTGGTTCGACTCCCAACCCTTTGCCTCGACGAACCGTTTGAGCCAGACCAGATAAGCAAGTGCCTCATTCGTTACTTGACGATAAACGCCTGTCGGTTGCTTCAACAGCCAATCGAGCAAATCACCATTGAAGTTAAATTGTTCAGGCTGGCGCAGCCAGTCTTCTAGATGACCGTAAGCACCTCGATGATGCTCTTTGCCTTTAGCCAGCAAAAATGCCAGCGCCGCACCTATCCCGTCTGTTTGAATCGTGGCGGGAAGCCCGCGTACCAGTGAACCATATTCTTTGACCTGGAATGTTTTCTCATTCAAGGAGGTAACTTGTCCGTGAGCATGAGCAGCCCGTTTTTGTTGCAGCGTTTGTTGATGAGATTGTGTCATTGCGTTGTCTCCTTTACCCGTTCCGCTTACGCCCAGTGTAAGGCGATAATGCCTTGACCCGTGGTTTCATCGCCGCCTAGTTGGATGCGCCCACTGCCGTAAGCGCCATGAAGTGTCTTCTGGATGTCTTGTGCGCTCATTGCTGTGCCATTGCGTGATTTACGTGCCACTACCGGAACGACGAACAACGCATCGGACGGAATTGCTTCCCGCGTCCAGAGCGCCCCTTCTTTAACGGTTTTGGATGCCTCAAGCAGTTTCACATGCGTGGTGATCTCGGTGCTGTGCAGCACAAAATCGCGGAAATCATCATCTGGCAGCACTATCAAACTGCGCTGCACTTTCTCCCGCCAATATTGATAGGCATCCGTTTGCGGAAAGGCATTTTTCGCCAGCCATGCCGCGACGGTATCTAGGTCAGGCGACTTTTGCCCGGTGAAGCTGAACTCTTCCAGCACAATGCGTCCGCGCTGTTCTAAATCGCTGATCGTTGTGATTAGTGCCGCAGGGGATGTCGGCGCGGCAGGAAGTCTGGGCAGTGAGACCAACCTCATCAGCCGCGAAAGTGCAAGGCTGCTGGTCGCATAAGCGAAGACCCCGCTCAGAGAGCGTACCGGAAAAAGGACAATGCGGGCATCGCCCACCGAAACCGCGCCCGCATGAGCATCGGCATTGTCCGTTTCGGGACCAAAAACGGCAATCAGTTTGTCTGAAGCCAGCGTTGCCTGACTGCGAAGCGCCCCTTTGACGCCACTGCCTTGCACGAGCGGATAGCCGGTGACTCGCTCGCGTTGAATCGGGAGGTCAACGGCGCTGACGCTGCTGCCTGCCCCCGCATGGAGCGACGTTTCGGTGTAGAAAAACAGGGCTTGATCGATGGTTTCCACAGACATTTTTGTTTAATCCTTTACAGTGTAGGGTAGTCCCACGCGGCGGCGGCGAACGCGCCATAACCGATGGCGCCAAAATCAGGTTCTTTTTTAGGTGTTTCAGTGAGAGGGGTAGTCGGCAAAACCGCATCCTCGAAATAATAGACACTTCCCGCCGGGATGAAGTGGCGCAGCGTTTTCGGACGCCCCGCGACCATATCCCACCCGCTAAATACTTGCGGTTTATCAATGGCGGCAGAAACGAGCTGCGCCTTTTCTCCTAACCAAGGCGACCAACCACCACTCGGTTGCCAACCGTCGGTGAAGTAAGTCGGCGTCAGCAGAATGAGCTTGATCCTGCCGGACTCGATTCGTGGCGCTGGCGCTGTGTACTTCACGATGGTATAGTTTCCCATACGCGACTCACCCCCTACCGCAATCGCCCCTTGATCCGATGTGAAAACTTTGTCGGGATACTCCACCTTGATCAACAGTCCCATGGTAGGTTGTGGGCGTACAAATGCCGCTCGATAGAATAAACCTTCAGGACTCTCTGGATTGCGACGACGGTAGGCACGCCGGTTGTAATCAATCGCTAATCCGGTGCGTTCCTCGAAACCGTACAGTGCTTTTTCAGACGTGAGTTCTGTAACAGGTTTTCCCTCAAGGTAACGGGTGAAATTGGCTTCATCCAGCCAGTAGCGGGCGTCTTTCTCCGGCTTGGCATCATCGTTGTCATCTGATGACGATGGGGGATCGCTGCTGATCAGCGGACGCCAATCCTTACCTAAATCTGTAATAATCTTCGTTGAACGGGCGGGCATAAGCTGACGTGGTGGTCTGGTTGCGAGAACATCCAACGGCATAGGATAAAAACGGCGGACTGTCTCTCCATCTTTGCAGGCGAGAAATGCCCCTGTGATCCGAAGATCGCCCATGCTCGTACTGCTGCCGATGATGTGCTGTGTGTGTTCATAGAAATGGGTACGGATCATCCCCTGTATGGTTCTTGGCTGCGGGGGAAACATGCTGCGGGCGAAAAACGATTCGCCCGCCGTGAAGGGTTTGGAGTCTCGAAACATCCAAACGTCATGCGGTTCAATGAATACCCACTGCTGAATCATTCGCGCACCTTCCCATTTGAAGCCAGAAAACGGGCGAAGATCACCCAATTCGCCAGTGCATCCCAACCCTCCGGCAAATGTTCTCCCCACGCAATGAGGTGAGGCGCGAGTTCGTCGATCAACGCTTGACGGGCGTCCTTGGTCAGCTTTTCTGAGGATCGGCGTTTCACCAACCGCCGAACTTCATCGACCCGCGCTTGTTCCATATGTCTGCCCGTGAGTGCATAGGCAACGGTTTCGCCAATGTCGAAGCCAAGTTTTGTAGACAGCACTGGATCAGGTTCCTGAAACTTCTCGATCAGCAGATCGATAAATCCTGCAATCGTCATATCCTCATTAAGCTGCCATTTTGCCCCGGCGCTGCGCTGACCGACGCCAAGCACTTCGGTGATGACAACAGCATCCCTTCCGTATTGTTTCTTGGCTGATTTTTCGGCATTGCGCGCAATTTCCAATCCCATATCCAGTGGATAGGTGGAAGAAACGACAGCGATCCCCGCGCTCATCGTCGCAAGTGGCTTAAACTTACTGCGGTTCTTCTCATCTTTGATATGCTCTCCCGCCTTCTCCAAAATTGGTGTGAGCGTGTTTGTATAGGCAAGGCGAATGTCGTTCGCGCACGCCATGACACTTTTTAAAGGCAGCAGCGCCAGCACATCATCCCCACCCGCATAGATGAGGACTGCCCGCGAATCTGGGTTACGCTCAGCACGATCATACTGCCTGACGATTTCTGGGACACTGGTTTGAGCGAAATCGGCTAATGCTTGCGATACCTCTTGATGGTCTTGCAGGCGGTTTAGCAAGCTAAGTTTGTCGCCCATCTTGTCGCCGTCCATGTGCAGAATGGCGTAGTAGGTTTCTACATCCCGCCCGATAGACTCCTCCTCATCAGTTTTCCCACCAATATGACGGGTTGAGGGGAATTTGACCAGATCAACCCCAAGTTCGAGCGCCTGAGCGTGTTGTACAAATCGTTTGATGAGTGCCAGCGTACCGAGCATTTCGTTCGAACGTATGGTCACATTGTCAAATCGCTTGGCGAATGTACCCCAAGCGTCGCGCATTTCGCGGTAGCCACTCTCGTCATTTGCTGGCGGAATGGGGAGCGCCGATGAAGCCCCGGTGAGCGTACATTTCCAACCGGGTTCGCTGATATGCGGAAAGTGTCGCACGTTCTTGCGCTGATTCAGTGCCTCGTTCGCCTGTTTAAGCGATGCTCCGTGCGCGTCTCTGTCGTACTCAACCGCTACCCAGTAGAACTCGATCCAGTTATCTTTCGTGCGCTCAAACGCATCAAGCCAATCGCCCGTGTCCTTGTGAAACTGATTCGCCAACCACAGACGCACTTTAGTGGTCACATCGTCCCAGTTCTCCATAACCTTGTCATAGACATGCTTCGCTACACTGGCTGGTTCATACGGTGTGATAAAAGCGAAGCGATGCGGCACAGTCGCTGCTTCAACATCCCCTAGTTTGCTAAATGGAAAAACAAGTTCTGCTTGCGTTTGCTGCGCTGCATCGACGCCCGCAGCAGCAAGCTGGCTGAGGAGTTTGCTGCCGACATATAAGTCTTGGGTTCTCCGACCTGCCGCGATAAACGACTGGACAGGACCAATCTGACACAAAACGAGGGAACTCACGCGAATCGACCTCCCCATACAGTGACACCATCAAAATGCAGCGCGGCGGCTTCCATGAAATCGCACAGATGCGACCAACGGATATTGGGGTCTGGTGTGGAGCGCATCACTGTCAGCACGGGAATCACCCCATCTCCCATCGTCCGTACTTGAGCGATCAAAGGGGATGAGCGCCTCCCGCCTACCGCCTGACCAAACGTCTGCTCATGCGCCCGAAAACGGGGTGTTCGGAGCAAATCACGGAATAGCTCGACGTTTGCCTCAACGGGATCAGCAATCTGTCGCTTTCCAACAATGATCCAACTGTGTTCAGGATGGAGCGTAGGAAAGGGGGGAATACGGGCAATAGTGCCAACCTTGATGCTGTTCCTCAGTACCTCTTGTACCGTCGCAGCGAATGCATCGGGCGATGAGGAACGCGGATACCAATGCACATTCTCATCGCGTGTTTGCAGTTCAACTGCGCCGAACATGCGCCGAGAACGTTTACCTATGCCGCCCAGAAGCGACCAGACTTGCAGCGCAGTTAATGCATGAGAGGGTAGGGCGACGCCGGGACGGGTGACGATCTCTAATGATGCACTGTAGCCTTCGCTGATAGCGTTTCCTCGTGACTTTTCCCGCTCACGTTGGTCAGCTTTATGCGGCATCATCGGAACGTAATCGACTTCAGGAGTCTTACCGTACAGACGCACGGTAACGGCTGATGCCTGTCCCGTCGAGCCAAAAACGGCGCTTTCAGCCTCCCAAACCTCTTTTAAATTTGTGAACTGCGTGCCTAGCACAGTACGCAACCAGTAGCGTAGTTGACCCCGTACCGACGATGAGCGCAGCTCCGGTTGCCCGCGTGGTTCAGCCCCGCTGAGAAACCAGGGACTAATGGCAGTGAGTCGGAAAGTGTATTTGGACAAAGTAATGACTCTCCAAAACAAATCGTAAATAAAACCTACCTTTCATTATATAGAGTAACATGCAATCTAAGCTATAGGTGTTGACCCCTAATTCTGATAACCGCAAAATCCGCCTTTTATCCCGATCTCTTTCGCCTAAATGCTCGAAGACCTTCGGGTCACAATTCTCCTCATTTCCTGCACACTGAAAGCAGATGTTTTTGAGTACTGATACTCAAGACACCGCTCATAATGCCATCTATGCTGTGACTATTGTTGAGGAAATTGCCATGCGCCAACCTGTACTCTTGCTCCGCGAACACGCGCCAATCCAACCGCAGGCTGTGCGGGCAGCGCTTGATACATTGCTGTATTCATCGTCAGCAGAACGCCATACTCCGCTTGAACATTTGTGGTTGGTGGATGCATATCTGCTCGATCCTGAGAATCCGCTCAACATAGATGAGCGGCAGTTGGCGCTGCACACCATTCTGATCGACCTGATCACAGCAGAACTTGCCTGTCATCGTACTGCGCTTCACCTTGATGCGACATCAGCCGATTTGTTCCCCGCACTTGACCACATCAGTGCCGATGCCCGTACCGAGAACATTGAACTTATCGCATGGAGTTGGCTTTACTACCGCTACGTGCGCGTTGATCTACATGTCACACCGAGTCTGTTTTGCCAGTACGCGCACTGCGACGAACGCACGCGGCGGCGCTATCAGACGCATGGTATTCGCCGTTTGACTGAGCGATTGGTCAAGCAAGAGCGCGAAGCGCGGCGGATACTGTGGAAACATCGACTGTACGCCGAACTGCCGATGCCGTTCCCGATACGCCTGTTTGGACGTGACGAGCTGCTGGCACAAGCGCGAACCCTTTTCGAGAGTTACGCGCCGCCGCTCATTCAGGTGAATGGTGAGGCAGGGATTGGTAAAACGGCATTTGTGGTGGCGTTGATACGGGAACGGATCGAAGCGGGGGGCGTCAGCGAATTGATCTGGTTAGAACGTCCGACGACCTGTATAGCTGTCATGGATGCTGTTAAGCAGCGTTTGCCACCTGATATTTTCACAATGGAGAATCCATTCATCAAAGCGAGATCGATAGTGCTTGTCCTCGATGATCTTTCACTGTTAGCGGATAATCTACCCGCTCTGAATCAGTTGTTGAGCGGACTCGCGCCGATCACCGTCTGCTTAATCCACTATACGCCGCTCCCCGTCTCTGCGATGAGCGTGCAGATTCGCTTGGACGCGCTAATGTTGATCGAAACTCACGCGCTGATCCGCGGATGGGAAGGGCAGTGGGCGCGATCACTTAATGGATTGGCGCTTTCTGATGTGGAAATCATGGCATTGTGGGAATCGGCGCGGGGTAATCCTGCCGTTCTACTGCGTGAGTTTCACGCGCTGATCGGGGACAACTAGCGGTATGGACCAGAGTGCGCGATGTGAACTGTAATGAAATAGGTTTCTCAACACGGATATTTATTTCCGTATCATGCCCATGCCGTTGGTCGTTTTGCGACCTACGCCGCTATAATAAGCAAAGTCCGCCAGTAAATTGACCGTGCGGGCAAACCATATCCCCTCGCGGCGCAGTGCTGCTTCAAGCGTGGGTTCACGCTTCCGTAAGAACTCGCTTCTTGGCAGCACTTCAAACGTGACTTCGCCTGTAAAGCCCAATTCCGTAACGCCTTTCTTACCCTTGTAGAGAGCGGTTTCCGTCCGATAGCTGCTGATCACGACGTGATGCATCAGGAACACCATCAGTTGATCCTGCGGCAGATCACGTAAGCGATGAGATGTGAAGGCGATCCAGCGGTTAAGCAAACTTCCAAATACGAGTTCAGGGCGGGGGAGTGGTAAGATTGCCCCATTAGATCGA
>Ga0163147_10009372_pt1 | contig 10612 bp, 13 predicted proteins | sample OliLakLV19MP6G1_FD_148597 | JGI IMG/M metagenome (GOLD analysis project Ga0163147, IMG submission 148597) | Freshwater microbial mat bacterial communities from Lake Vanda, McMurdo Dry Valleys, Antarctica- Oligotrophic Lake LV.19.MP6.G1 | ecosystem: Environmental > Aquatic > Freshwater > Lake >... | reverse complement strand
GCTTGAACACCAAGAAATAGTGCGTCAGTGTTCCTCGTTACAACCAACTTGGCTTTCCCTGAAGGAACAGAGATCGTTGATGGTGACTGAACCACTCCTGAATGAGTAGTGGCACAACCTGACAAAATTCCCAATAGGAACAGGCTTAATAAAGTACGCATGGAACCTCCTGAAAGAAATGCCCAACGTTAAGTTAACCGGCTCCGCGCTTTTGCGGAGTCCGAGTTGAACGCCGGGTTAGCCCGGTTTTTGATAGGAGAGAGACTATGAACGGACACTGGAGCGACTGCTCTACAAACAACAGAGGATGCCCTGAATTGCTCGGCCCATGCGACTGCGGCTATGAGCTTAAAGTTCAGCATAAATGGTTGTCATACCTTTATCGCCTTTTTTGTAATCAGGTCGTGCGCTGGCGAAATGGTGTCCGGTACCGCGTAGGTTTGAGATTTTCGACACTTCAAACAAATCCCACTCGTGACCAGGAGTGATATGACCGCCTTGAGTTTGAAAGCAGCGGAGAACGTCATTGCCAGCACGGGAAACGCCAACGGCATGAGGTTCAACGACACGATTTATGCCGCTGTAAGTAAGGGACAAAGTTTCACGATTATGGATAGCGTCAATTATTATTTGCAACATAATTACCTCCAGTGGTTGGTGAAATGCCCAACGTGGAGCCAACCGGCGCGCGCGCACGGTGCGGAGACACTGGCACGACGATCGCCGCGCGTCCGGGTTGGGCGCCAGGTTATACGGCATGGTTTCTCAATCGCTCGATGTCCCTGATGTGTTTGTCACTCTGAGCCTCTGCGGATTCCGCCGCCTGTTCCTTCATTTGAATAAGCGATGCGACGGAAGCTAGCCGAACGGGAATGCCGAACAACTTGGCCTCTACAGCGTTGTCAGCGACCTCAGCATATGTGGGGCCACCATTCTTTGGCGTGAGAAGCTCAGCATAATGATAGTTCTTCAGTGGCACCTGAAGACCGTGACGTATAAAGGATTTGTCGGTGAAGCAGTTCGCATTCAGGCTGGATAGGGTGCCGAGAGCCTGCGCGATGCGCGCCGAATTGTCAGGCGTGGCATTGACAAGAAGATCCATGTCGTTTGCTTGACGGTCGGCGCAATACCACGCCACAGCCAAGCCACCAATCACGACGAATTCCACCCCGCCGTTCACAAAGGCTTGAACGAGCTCTTGGTTCGCTCCGTTATGGATGAGTGTGTCGCCAACTTTGTTCATGCCGTATAACGTCTGACATAAGGGGCGCGCTTTAGCGCGTCCCGCTTGATGGATGGGTTGGGCGGCATGCTCATTACCGACCCGGTTGCCACTCTTCATAGAACGGAATGTTCTCGCCGTCCTGCAACCACGGTACATCGTGTGAGCACCATATGTGCATGACCGGCTTAGAACCGGGGTCTTCATCGAGCGTTGCCACGCGCACAATGACGTGGGGCTGTGCGAGACGCTCCGCCACGAGGTGAGAGCCGCAAACAGAACAGAAATGCCTGAGCTTTCCCGGCGATGACTCAAAGACCGCCAGCTTCTCTTTACCTTTAAACCAGCGGAAATGTTCTCGCATAACCCCGGCGTTAGACGCATAGACGGCGGAATGAGCCTTGCGACAAGTACGGCAATGGCAATGACTAATTGGCATGTCCAATTGATCGACTTCGTACTCAATAGCACCACACAGACAACTGCCCTTCATATTTTTCCCGTGCAAAAAACCACGCAACGTGATGACGCCCAACGTTCCCAGTAACCGGCGCGCGCCTGCAAACCCACGCACGGCACGGCGCTTCCGCGCGCGTCCGCGTTGACTGGGTGGTTAGGGCTTCGGCCGTATGCGGATGACACCTTTTTCAACCGCGTGCGCATAGAACTCTGGGCTCTCGATGGCATGGTCGATCATGAATTGCATCGCCGACTTTTTCGTGGAGTGAGAAAGTCCCGGCGTCAAAAACACGAGCATAAGCAGACCGGCCCACCATGTGTAGAAGTACATGACCGCGAGCGCGGCCGGAATTGACAAAATCCAGACCCAACTCCAAAACATGTGCGCCGCCTGATACCGCTTCGGAAGGATTTTGGAGCCAGCGATCTGGAGCGCTTGGGATCGGTCAACATCAATCTCGAGCTTTCCAGCGTTCCAAGACTGAACGAATTCGTTGTGTTCCACCGTGTTTCCTCCGAGCCCTAACGTAATGTCGGCCCCATATCCGGGGCGTTGTAAGACCCCAACATCGGGGCTGAGTCTGGCCAGAGTACGCCCAAGTCCCTGATCGATCAACCGGATCGACCGCGTCAACCCGGATAGGCACCCCTACGTTTGTCCAGTATAGGCACCATAGGGAGTCACGGCATGCCCGCGCCAAAGCTACTCGACCAGGTTCGCGAGCGGATCCGCGTGAGGCACTACAGCCTGCGGACCGAGGATGCATACCTGCACTGGATCCGCAGGTTCATCTTCTTTCACGGCAAGCGCCACCCGCGCGAGATGGGCGGGCCGGAGGTGGAGGCGTTCCTTTCGCACCTGGCCACCGAGGGCCGTGTCGCGGCTTCGACGCAGAATCAGGCGCTGTCCGCGCTGCTGTTCCTGTATCGCGATGTCCTGAAAGTCGAACTTCCCTGGCTCGACGGTGTGGTGCGCGCCAAGCGCTCGCAGCGCGTGCCGGTGGTGCTGACCGAGAACGAGGTGCGCGGGTTGCTGGCCCGGCTGGATGGGACGAAGTGGCTGGTCGCGTCGCTCCTGTACGGCACGGGAATGCGCCTGCTGGAGGGCCTGCGGCTGCGGGTGAAGGACGTGGACTTCGAGCGCAAGGAGATCACGGTGCGTGACGGCAAGGGGGCCAAGGACCGCCGCACAATGCTCTCCGATCAGCTGCTTGAGCCGCTTGGAACGCATCTCGCGAAGGTGCGCGCGCTGCACGAGCAGGACTTGGTCGGGGGTTTCGGCGACGTCCACCTCCCGTTCGCGCTTGCGCGCAAGTACCCAAAGGCCGGGCGAAGTTGGCCGTGGCAATACGTGTTCCCCTCGGGCAGGCGCTCGGCGGACCCGCTGGATGGCGTCATCCGCCGCCATCATCTGGACGAAAAAATCATCCAGCGAGCGGTATCCGCGGCCGGGCGAGCCGCCGGGATCGCGAAGCCGGTGTCGCCGCACGTGCTGCGCCACAGCTTTGCAACCCATGTCCTCGCCGCCGGTTACGACATCCGCACGGTGCAGGAGCTGCTTGGGCACTCGGATGTCTCGACGACGATGATCTACACGCACGTCCTGAACAAGGGCGGGCGCGGCGTCATCAGCCCGCTGGACCGATTGGAGACAGTGTCGCCGCCGCCTCAATGAGCCCGGGCAGTTTGGCTTTTCCGCGCGCGCTCGATGGCCCGATCGCGCAGAATAATCTGATCGAAAATCTTCCACATTTATTGAAGTCAATCCGGCCGCTCATGTAGCGGCTTTCATGCCAGTTTGTGTATCGTTATCGGTACATTCATCGCGACAACCATGGATACGAATGTCAAACGCAGATTCTGCGACTCCGTGAAGCCCCAACGTTCAAAATAACCGGCGCTGCGCGGCCATATCGCGCAGCGTCCAGTTGATTGCAGGGTTGGGCACCCGGAAGGCAACCTTTGCTAGCACGCTGTTCACACGGAGGAACCATGCCCTCCGTCCGCAGATGAGAATCGATTTGGCTCTTTGGCTTCCTGTACAGCCCACACAATTAGGACAATCCATCCAACTATCGGAACGAACCAGAGGAGAAGAAACCACGCGCTTCTGTCGGTGTCATGTAACCGCCGTGCGCCAACTGCCAGAGACGGTAGCAGAACTGCCAACGAGAATAGCGCTGACAACGTCTCGCTTACGATACCTGATGCCGCCGACGCCAAGAAAGTAAAAAGGAACCACCACCAGAATTCTGACCGGGAGGCGCGCCCGTTAAACGCCGCATATTTTGAGAAACAGGTGCTAATGGATTCGCCGAGCGTCATTTGGTATCTCCCTTTTCAAGCTTATTGGAGCAACATAGCAGTAGCAGTTTTCGGATATCAATAGAGCACAGCTCATTCAGGGCGGGTGCCCAACGTTGTGGTCAACGGGAGGCGCGCGCGATGGTCATTGAAAAAATCATGGCCGCTTTCGCCTGTCCGTTGCACCTAAAGTTAGACCTTGTATTTTTTGAATTGAAAAATTTATTTTAGCGGCGCTGCTCTCCATACTCGGGATCACGGTTCTGGTGGCGCAGGACCAAAATGCGAATTTCAGTCTCAGTTTCCCGATATATGACGGAGTACGGAAAGCTTGACAGTGGAAACCAGCGGCGTTGGTCCTCGGTAGGCGTGCCGATTCCCGGATGTTCAACCAGAAAATTGGCAATTCGTTCAAACTCGTCAAGGAAACGCGCTGCAAGTGCACGACTGCCTTCGCGCCGATAAAACCTTGCCGCCTCGGCGAGGTCATTTGCCGCGCCGTTGTGAAGCGTGTATGTCAAGAGAGTTCGACACGTAAGCGGGAAACGACATCTGGCCCGGAGACAGGCGTAGATTCGCCGCGTTCGATTTCCGAGTCTCGTTTGGCGGCGAGATTGTCCCAGGCCTTGTCTCGAGCTTTGTCGGCATCGAGGCTAGCAATCACACGGTCTAGCAGCCGTTCGCGCTCTGCAGCGGGAAGGCGAAGGACCTCAAGTTCCAAAGCTTCAACAGGTAATGACATATTGGGAGCCTTAATATTGGTGGTTCGATCTGCGTAGCTTGCCACAAGGCCGTTCAATTGGCATGTATTCCCGGTACAACTGTCAAGGGCAAGGTCTAACGTTCGCGCTAACCGGCGCGCGCCGCTTTTGCGCGCGTCCGTGTTGAGCGCGTTGTTAGGCGCAATGACCGCTTCGCAAGCCAGTTACTGAAGGACGCTTGACTTTCGCCAGATGGCTTGCCGGCCAATAGCCCTTCGATGCTGATATCTTCGTCGCGGTCCTCCCAGTGAATACCCAATCCTCGGCCGATCAACCGCCAACGCTTGCGTTCTGCCGCGGTTGCGCGCAATAACCGTGGGTACCACCCAAGAGGAACCGAAATACTCCGACCGTCGCTCAGGTCGACGCAAAGCGTACCGACCGAAACGGTTACGGTCTCGGCAAAGGGCACTTCCATCTCAATGGCCGAAGTAGTCATTCCAGGTCTCCATAAGTTCAATGCGATGATCATTCACCAGCTTCTCGATCCGCGCGAGTTCCACGCGCGAAAATCCGCCGCTGCTTTGTAGCCGAATTGGATCGAGCCAGAATTTCCCGATCCTATCGTCCCGCTCAACATGGACGTGCGGCGGCTCGTCACGGTCCCCCGCGTAGAAGATCAAACGTTAAGGGCCAGATTTTAGTACGGTCGGCACAGCATGACTCCCAATCTTGGTTTCTTGCGCCTAACGTCTTAGTAGTTGACTTTTTAGTTGACAAATTTTAGGTGACGAAATAGTTGCCAGATATTCACTTGCTCTGCGTTCATTCTGCGCCGGGATCATGGCGGACTCAAGCGCCAAGGTATAGCCCGGAAGGCCGGGGGTATCGGTTGCATGGAAACCCGCGCCAAGCGGCCATTTGCCGCTTCCGTGGGAATGATGATGGCTGGAAAAGGCCGTCTGGCGCGCCTTTCCAGGCGATTGACCGGATCAGGCGGCGTACCCGTGGGCCTGCGGAATCATTTCCTCGCGCGCGTCCTTCCAGCGTTGCATCGCGGCGGCATGCACGGCCAATGCCGCCGGGTCGTAATCGGCTACCGGTCGCGGGTCGATGTCGAAGTGTCCGTAACGGTCGCTGCCGCGCGCGAGTGACGCCGATAGCCGCACCTTGCTCTGGCACGAACAGCGCGTCGGGATGTAGCTGATGCCAAGGCCGATGCGCCTGTCGTCGGAGCGGTTGGGCATGGAGTTGTGATAAAGATAGGTGTGGTGCAGCGAGAACTCGCCCGGTTCGAGCAACAGCAGATCAAGCGGCGCGTCGGCCGGCACGTCGAGGCTTTGCGCCGTGGGGAACATGTTGGCGCTGTCTTTTTTTTGCTCATGCACCACCTGGCCGCGATGGTGGCTGCCGGGCAGCACCTGCACGCAGCCGCTTTCGGTGCTGCTCGGTGACAGCGCCACCCACGCCGTCACATGCTCCGCAGGCGCCAGGCCGAAGTAGGTCGAGTCCTGGTGCCAACTGATGAAGGCGTCGGTCTGCGGTTCCTTCATCCACAGTGTCAGGTGATAGACGAGGATGTCGGGGCCGATGAGGTCTTCGACCGCGTCGAGTATGTGCGGGTGGTGCACGACTTCGTCCGCCCACTTCAGGTACAAATGCATTTTGCGCCGCTGGTCCGCCAACAGGCCGTGGCTGCGTTCGCCGTCCTCGAGCCGCGCACGATAAGCGCGTGCAGCGCTGGCATCAAAGGCGCGCAGCGGGCTGACGTAGCCCTGGTCGCGGTATTGCGATGTTTGATCCGTGCTCAACAGCTTGGGCATCGTGTTGCCTCCTTTGCGTTTCGCCTTGCCTGGCATCTGTCGTGCGTATTACGCGTATGGCATTTCTGGTGCGTGCTGCGCTGATCACCCGCGTATTGCAATTGTATTAATGCTGATACATTATAGTATGCACGCTGATGTGATTTGGCAATGTGATTTGCCGATGCCGTGATTTGCCGATGCCGTGATTTGCCGACGCTGTGATGCGCCGATGCTGTGATGCGCCGATGCTGTGATGCGCCGATGCACGCCGGAGTCGATTTTTTATTGAGGGTTGATTGCCGGGTGAAGCAAGCCTTGCATGGGGAGATGCGATGAAGGTCGGGTTGGTGCTGAAGGCTGCCGAATGGGTCATGAACTTCACTGCGGCGCGTTACCCGGTTTTCGAGCAGCGCATCCAGGAGCGTACTGCGGTGGTGCAGTTGCGACTGCGCGGCGGTGCGAATGGCGCACGGCATTTCACCTTCGGCGGCCGGCGCGTCACATCGGCACGCGGTCTGCATGCCAAACCCGACGTGGTGCTGACCTTCAAGGACGCCGAGGTCGCCTGGGACGTCTTCAAGCCCAATGCCAGGCGTATCGACGCGGTCAATCACGCCAAGAATTTTTCCATCGAAGTCACCGGCAACGACGAACTCGCCTGCTGGTTCACCGAGACCATCAGCATCATGCGTGCGGTGGGCTGGAAACTCGGCACCGATGCCGGCAACGGCGAGACGCGCATGCTCAACGCCACCAACAGCGGCCCGGTATTCGTCTATGTCAAGGACGGCAGGATCGTGCGCATGACGCCGATCGACTTTGACGAGCACGACCCGCAGCCCTGGACCATACGGGCGCGCGGCCGCGATTTTTCGCCGCCGCGAAAGACCACCACCACCTCGCACACGCTCGCTTCGAAGTCCATGGTCTATTCGCCCGACCGGCTGCTCTACCCGATGAAGCGCGTGGACTTCGACCCGAACGGCGAGCGCAATCCGCAAAACCGCGGCAAGTCGGGCTATGTGCGCATCAGTTGGGACGAGGCGCTCGATCTGGTGGTGTCTGAGATCCAGCGCGTCAAGCGCGTGCACGGCCACGGCGCCATCATGAACAGCCACAGTTCGCACCACACCTGGGGCAACATCGGCTGTTATGTCAGCGCCTTCAACCGCTTCATGAACGCCATCGGCTGCACCAAGATGGTGATCAACCCCGATAGCTGGGAGGGCTGGTACTGGGGCGCGGTGCACCACTACGGTTACAGCATGCGCCTTGGCGCCATCGAGCCCTACGGCCATGTCGAAGACTGCCTGCAGGAAGCCGAGATGATCGTGTACTGGTCGAGCGACCCGGAATCGACCGGCGGCTCTTACGGCGCCTTCGAGGGCACGTTGCGGCGCATGTTCGCGCGCGACATCGGCATCGAGATGGTGCATATCGATCCGCACCTCAATTACACCGCGTCGCTGTTGGGCGGCAAATGGATTCCGATTATTCCCGGCACCGATCCGGCGCTGGCGCACGCCATCGCGCATGTCTGGATCAGCGAAGGCCTTTACGACAAGAAGTACGTCGCCGAGCGCACCACCGGCTTCGACAAGTACAGCGACTATGTCATGGGTGTCGAGGACGGCGTGCCCAAGTCCCCGGAGTGGCAGGCGGCCGAAACCGGTGTGCCGGCGCATACGGTGCGGGCCCTTGCGCGCAAGTGGGGCACGCGCAAGACCTATCTCGCCGCCGGCGGCAAGGGCACGACCTTTGGCGGCGCCTGCCGTTCGGCCACCGGCTCGCAGTGGGCGCGCGCCATGGTCTGCCTGATGGGCATGCAGGGCCTCGGCAAACCGGGCGTCAATTTCGGCAACCTGCAATACGGCGCGCCGATAGACCTGAACTTTTACTTTCCCGGCTACGGCGAGGGCGGTATTTCGGGCGACCTCGAAACCACCGGCGGCGTGGTGCAAATGGTGCAGCGCCAGCCGCAACTGCCGAGCATGAACATCGTCACGCAGCGCATCACGCGTAATCGCATTGCCGAGGCGCTGCTCAAGGGCAAGACCGAGGGGCATCCGATCGACCCCAAGTCCTCGCACGGCCAGTTCATGAAGTTCGGTTATCCCTCGCCCGGGCATTCGCGCGTGCGCATGATGTACAAGTACGGCGGCTCGCATTTTGGCACGGTACAAGAGTCGAACAAGCTGGCCGAGGCCTACCAGTCGGACGCGCTCGAATTTGTCGTCAACCAGTCGATCTGGCACGAGGGTGAATCCAAGTTCGCCGACCTGATCCTGCCCGCCTGTACCAACTTCGAACGCTGGGACATCGGCGAATGGTCGGTGGCGGGGGGCTATTCGCACCACAACAACTGCCAGCTCAATTACCGCGTCATTTCGATCCAGCACCCCTGCGTCGCGCCGCTCGGTGAGTCGAAATCCGATTACCAGATATTTCTTGCCATCATGCACCGCATGGGCATGGGCACCTACTACGGCGAGGGTCTGACCGAACTCGACTGGTGCCGCCTGCAGTTTGACGCATCCGATCTGCCCAAGCGCATGTCCTGGGAAAAATTTCTCGAACGCGGCTATTACGTCGTGCCGCCCGAGGACATGCAGGTGTCGCCGCAGGCGGTGGCGATGCGCTGGTTCGCCGAGGGCCGCAAAAAAGACGTGCCCGAGCCGCATCCGCTGCCCGCCGGCAACAGCGCGCGTTTTCGCGAAGGCCTGCAGACGCAAAGCGGCAAGTTCGAGTTCGAGGCCTCGAGCCTGAAAATGTTCGACGACCCGGGGCGCCCGCCGGTCAACAAGTACATCCCGTCCTGGGAGGGGCGGCAGACGAGCGAACTTTACACGCGCTTTCCGCTGCAACTCCTGAGCCCGCATCCGCGCTACAGCTTTCATACGCACACCGACGGGCAAGGACAGCTTTGTCAACGACATCGAGGAGCACCGCGTGCTGGTGGATGGTTACTACTACCTCGCGGCGCGCATCAATCCGCGCGAAGCCGCGGCGCGCGGCATCGCCCATCACGACCTCGTCAAGCTCTACAACGACCGGGCGAGCGTGATTTGCGCCGCGGTGATTACCGCGCGCATCCTGCCCGGGGTGGTGCAGTGTTATGCCTCCTCGGCGGTCTATGACCCGATAGGTGAGCCGGGCAAGTCGCCCGACCGCGGCGGCTGCGTCAACGCCCTCGCACCGACGCGCTGGCAGACCGAAAAGACCAGCGCCTCGGCACCGAACTCGTGTCTGATCGAAGTCGAAAAATGGACCCAAGCCCCTGCGGCCGCGGCCGCGATGTCGGATGCTGCGGGAGTGGCGGCATGAGCGCGAAATGGGCCTTGTTCATCGACGTGGCCAAATGCCACAACTGCCGCAACTGCTATGTCGCCTGCAAGGACGAGCATGTCGGCAACGACTATCCGGGCTACGCCGCGCCGCAACCAAAACACGGCCACGACTGGATTGCCATTCATACGCATGAGCGCGGTGAGGCGCCGATGGTCGATGTCGCGCACCTGCCGACGCTGTGCATGCAATGCGAAGACGCGCCCTGCATGAAGCGCGATGACGGCGCGGTGTACCGTCGCGATGACGGCGTGGTGATCATCGATCCGGTCAAGGCGAAGGGCAAGCGCGACATCGCCGGCAGTTGTCCCTACGGCGCGATCTGGTGGAACGAAGAGGCGCAACTGGCGCAAAAATGGATTTTCGACGCGCACCTCCTGGATCGCGGCTGGAAAGAGCCGCGTTGCGTCGAGGTCTGCCCGACCGAGGCCATGACCTCGGCCAAGCTCGATGACGCCGCGCTGCAGAGCAAGGTAAAAGGCGAAGGCTGGGAGGTGTTGAAGCCCGAACTGGGGACGCGGCCACGCGTGTTCTACAAGAACCTGCATCGCTACCAGAAGTGCTTTGTCGGCGGTACGCTGGTGGCCGCGGCAAACGGTGTCGATGACTGCGTCGAAGGTGCAACGGTCGAACTGCTCAAGGACGGCCGTGTCGTCGCCACCGCGACGAGTGACGCATTCGGCGAATTCAAGCTCGACGGTTTGCCGCCTGACGGCGGCGGCTATGAACTCGTGGTCAACAGCGCCCAGCTTCAGGCGCGTGTTGCAGTGGAACTG
>Ga0163147_10009371_pt1 | contig 10612 bp, 10 predicted proteins | sample OliLakLV19MP6G1_FD_148597 | JGI IMG/M metagenome (GOLD analysis project Ga0163147, IMG submission 148597) | Freshwater microbial mat bacterial communities from Lake Vanda, McMurdo Dry Valleys, Antarctica- Oligotrophic Lake LV.19.MP6.G1 | ecosystem: Environmental > Aquatic > Freshwater > Lake >... | reverse complement strand
CAGATCAACAGCGCCGGGCAAGTGGTGCTCAAACTCAAGACCGCCTGGCGCGACGGCACCACCCACATCGTGATGTCGTCGCTGGAGTTCATGCAGCGTCTGGCTGCACGGGCGGCCGAAGGGCGCCTTTCAGGCACCCGTGCCACGACCGCGGCTGCACCTGACCCACTTCCACGGGGTGCTGGCGCCCAATGCCAAGCTACGGGCCATGGTGGTGCCGCACGGCCCCGAGCAGGCCACTGGCAAATCGGAGCTCACCGCGACCGAGCCAGGCTGTACGCACAGCCGGCCGGCGCGCATCAGCTAGGCCTGGCTGCTCAAACGCGTGTTCCAGATCGACATCGAACACTGCCCGAACTGCGGTGGTCAGCTCAAGATCATCGCCGCCATCCTCGAATCGGCGGCAATCGAGCGCATCTTGACGCATCTGGGATTGCAAGCCCGGGCACCGCCCCGGGTGCCGGCGCGCGGAGATTTTCAGCAGGCGGCGTGATCGCGGCCCGGCACCCCGGGCTGCGGGCAGGGGCTGCGCTTGTCGCGGGTCGCGCCCGGTGAAGGGCCACGAAGCGCGCGGGTTTACCCGACGCCCAGGCGGCTTTCGGGTCAGCTGGCGGGGCTGCGGCTGTTCAGCGTGCGATCGGCCAGGCCAAAACTCCCTCAAAACTCCTCGGTGTGCCACCCAGTGCGGGCGAGCCCCTGCCGGTTGGCACAAAAACATGCCGTTTGATTTTCCTATTCCCGCACTATCAGGCTGTGAACGACGCACTCAACGATCAGGTGTACGTGCCATGGACTACAGACCCGCAGGCTTGGTGTCGCGGCTACCTTGCCGGCTTCGCTGCAGACATGATCTCTTGGACACCGCTGCTGGTGGCGTTGCCGGATTCATTGAATGTGATCCTGTCCGTCGCCGAAGGCCAGCGACGGGACACTGAGGGGCCTTTGGCGGACGCTCAGCACGCCACATTCATGCGTTTTGGGTAAGCCAACGCCGGTACAGGTCCAATCAGGATGGACTGCTGGGGCAACTGGCCACGCTATCGCACACCCCGCTATTGCACACCCACGCTGCGCTGCCGATCCAACGTCTGCACTGATCATCGAGCAACGCACAATGCCCCAGGCCCGCGTCTTCGGCCTGATCGTCGTCTTCCTGTGGTTCTTCATCGGCGGCGTCGCGCACTTCGTTGCCACTGAAGCTGAGATGCGGATCGTGCCGCCGTACATCCCATGGCCATGGACTGCGGTGATCGTGAGCGGAGTGCTCGAGCTGGTGGGAGCGGCGGGCATCTTGTGGCAACCCACGCGTCGCGCGTCGGGGCTTGGCCTGATGGCCCTGACGGTCGCCGTGACACCGGCACACATTTACATGCTTCAGCAGCCGGAATTGTTCGGCGTGCCGATGTGGGCGCTGTGGGCGCGGCTACCGATTCAGGCCGGGCTGATGTGGTTGATTTGGTGGAGTACCGAAGAAGCGGTTGCGAGGTGAGGTCTTCGGGCAAGACCGGTCGACCGCAAAAGACTGATTGCCGCCGGTGGGTGCCGCCAGGAGTACGCACACTGACTGCCACGAAGCGGCCCTTGGCAACAGCGATCGGCGCTGGCCTGAGTGGCGGCTGTAGGGGGTACTGCGGTCATAAGGCTTCCGCGACCTTACTGGCATTGCGCCACCGACCGCTTCCCCATAACCTGGACTGGCGGTTTCGACCCCGAGCTCGTATCCAACTTCCAAAAGCGTAGCGGTCACTGGATAAAGGACGGTGCGGGGTTTCTTGGTTTACTTATACCTATATAAAAGTGAGGCTACAGCGTCTAACCCTTTGATTTGTTTGTGTGTTTTGAGGGTTAAAATGTCCACAATATTCCGCACCGCCTAGTTTATCCGGCAGGTATCTGTGGATACATTGCGTTAGCCCTTTAACGTGAAAGACACCCGCCAGAGGACGCAGCTATGCCTGACCTGACGTTGGCCGGGACGCGACTGTGGCGCGGCGCTAGGGTTATCGAACGATCAGGCGGCAGCGACAGGCGAAGTACCGGCTTCAAGGAATCCGTGCTTGATCAGCATCTTCATCCAGCGCGGCGCGTTGCGCTGCACACTCAAGGCCTCGTAGTCCACCGCCCGGTCGTGATACGGCTGGCTGGACTTGAGTACTGCAAAGACAATTCTCAGCATCTTGTGCGCCAGCGCCACAATCGATTTCTTGTGTCCCTTGCGAATGCTCAGGGCCGCAAATTTGTCCTTCAGCGCGCAACGACTTCGGGCTGCAGCCTGAGCGAACTCGCACAGCAGTCGGCGCACCCAGGCGTTGCCTTTGCGGGTCTTGCCACTTTTGCGTTTACCCGCACTCTCGTTGTTGCCCGGACAAATGCCCACCCACGAGGCCAGCCGCTCGGCGCTACCAAAGCTGTGCATGTCCGCACTGATCTCCACCAGCAGCATGGCCGCTCCCATGACATCAATGCCGGGGATGGTCTGCAGCAACACCAACTGGGGCCTCCAGGGGGACAAGCCGGCCAGCAAAGCCTGCTCAAAGCGCCCCATACGCGCTTCAAGCTCTTCGATGTGCGCCATGATCTCCGTGAGTACGAACAGGTGCGCGCCGCTGAGCTCTTCGGGCTGCAAGGCTTCAAACAAATCGGCACGGCTGGCGCGCAAACGTCCCGCCAAGTCCAGTATTTGCTCGGTGGTTTGACCCTCGATCAGCGCTTTGACCATGGCACGTGCGGCCTGACCGTGAATATCGGATACCACCACATTGAGCCGGATGCCCGCATCGGCGAGCAGTTTGTGCAGCCGGTTCTTCTCCGAACTCAGCATGCCACCGAGCTTTTGCCGCTGGCGAGCAATCAGGCGCAGGTAGCGGATGTTGCGGCCTGCGGGATGAACGAGGCGCGCAGCAACCCTGCTCGCGCCAAGGTGGCGAGCCACTGCGCATCGGCCACATCGGTCTTGCGCCCGGGCACGGTCTTGACGTGCCGGGCGTTGACGACCCAGGCGGCGATGCCCACGCTCTCCAGCGCCGCATACGGGCTCTTCCAGTAAATGCCGGTGCTCTCCATGACCACCACCTCGGGATCAAACGATTTTGCCCACTCCGCCAACGCCCGTCTGTCGCGCTTGAAGCCACCAAATTCGCGCGACTCTACAGTGATCTTGCCATCCGCCTGCTCGGCCACGGCGCAGGCGCTGATCTTGGCTTGATGAACGTCCAGGCCGATGACGCGTTCATAGATCGGTGTGAGTTCCATGACCCTTCTCCTTTGACGAAAAACACTACACTCCAATGCGTGTTGTCGCCCAGGGGCACCTCCATTTAACGGCCTGTCAGGACTTGCCCGACGGCTCTTTTTAACGTGCGCTGTCCACCACCTCGCAAGAGGCGATGCCAAGCAATCCGGGGTACGAGTGAATGGTGGCGGGTCGAGTTAGATTTCGCGGTCCAAAGCCATCAAAGGTTTTCACGACCTCCGCCTCTGGGCGACCGCACACCCGCACAGTGTCTTTCATGATCAGGGGTGCTGCGCCCTTGATGCATGAAAGTTAGAGTATGACTACAACTATCCGCCCCGAAGCACCAACAGACGAAGACACAATTGAGCAAGTCACTCGTCAAGCCTTTCTTTCTCATCCTTACAGCCATCAGACTGAGCAGTTCATCATCTGTGCCCTGCGAGCAGACCATGCTCTTTCAGTCGCTCTTGTCGCCGAAGATGCGGGCCGCGTCGTAGGGCATATTGCATTCTCCCCTGTAACCATCAGCGATGGCGCCTCTGGCTGGTATGGGCTTGGTCCAATTTCGGTCGAACCCAAGTTGCAACATCGTGGCATCGGGCGAACTCTTATGGAGCGTGGCCTTGCCGAGCTCCGCAAAATCGGAGCAAATGGGTGTCTACTCGTCGGTGACCCAGCGTTCTATACCCGTTTTGGGTTTGCGAACAATCCTGCTCTCGTGCTTGAAGGTGTCCCCCAAGAGTTCTTTCTCGCACTATCCCTTGGCGCTTCTTCCGCTTGTGGCAATGTCCAATTCCACCCGGCATTTCAAGCCAATGGCTAACCAATTATTCAACACGGACTGGCGCAATAAAGCCGGGTTAGCCGGTTAATTGAGACATTGTGTGCCGTAGCAGGCCGCAGATATCGATGATCTTAGAAAAATGAAAAATCAGCACGATGAATTGAATGTACTAGGCTGGAACGACTGGCTCGCCCTGCGGGCTGGCTGCAAACCAACGGAAACTATCGCCCGCGTGGCGGCGGTCGATCGCGATCAATTGCTTCTAGTTGATCAAAGCGGCCATTTTCGGGCAAAGTTGGCTGGCCGCTATTTGCACCACCATCACCTGAACCACGAGATGCCGTGTGTAGGCGACTGGGTTTGTGTGGAGAAGCAGTCCGGCGACGACCTCGGGGTGATCCACTCGCTGCTAGAGCGCAGAACTTGGCTGAGGAGGAAATCGGCTGGGAACGTCATGGAATACCAGATGATTGCAGCGAACGTGGACTACGTGCTCATCGTTCAGTCTTGCCACTTCGATTTCAATCCGAACCGCTTGGAACGCTATCTAGTCATGGTGATGGAGGGTGGCGCCGAGCCGTATATCCTGCTGACCAAGACAGACTTGGTAACCCCTGCGGTATTGGCTGCGCAACTGGCAGAAATACAGTCTGCCGGTATCACGGCACCGATAGTGCCGCTGAGCAACATGACGCGGGAAGGCCTGGATGAGGTCAAACAGTTGTTGTTGCCTGGAAAGACCTATTGCTTCGTCGGATCGTCAGGGGTTGGCAAGAGTACGCTAATTAATCAGTTGATTGGCCGTGAAAGGATGGAAACGAGTACTGTCAGCGGGACAGGCGAAGGGCGGCACACGACCGTTCGTCGTGAACTGATTCGTCTTGACAGAGGTGCGCTGGTCATCGACAACCCCGGAATGCGTGAATTCGGCATACTTAACGCAGAAAACGGCATAGCGAGTAGCTATTCTGAAATCACCGCCCTCGCGTCCCGCTGTCGCTATCTAGACTGTAGCCATACCGGCGAGCCGGGCTGTGCTGTACTCGCGGCGATGCAGGCCAACGAAATCAGCAAGGAATCTCTTGATGGCTTTATAAAGCTCAAGGAAGAATCAGCGTTCAACGACATGTCCTATGCTGAGAAGAGAAAGAACGATCGGGACTTTGGTCGATACATTAAGTCGGCAAAGAACGACTTAAGGAACAAGTAGCGTGTTTGCGGCGGCCCATAGCCCGGCAGTCGAGCGGATCTACGCGAAAAGCCGCGCAGGCCGCTCACTTCTATTCGTTACTAAGCCGTTAGGTAAGCTGCTTGACTCGGTGGACTTCATAAGTCGTTGATTTTTAGGGAAAAAACTTATGCTGCAAGATAATCTATGTGAACGAACTTACCTAATTTCTTAGTAGGCATCACGAAGCCCCTATGACTCCACGTCCCTCCGCTGTCCATCTTGTGCACAACACAGCACCAAGCCCTGGCCTCGGCGAATTACATCTACCTCCAGATTGAAGGCTGTCTGCGAGACTAACCAGGGGATGGGTTCGCGTTTTCTCAATCTGGTGGTGCATGCGTCCGCCGCGCCTGAACCCAGGGGAATAAAGCGAAGGCCAGTTGCCCTGCCAGTCCCAATTGGTGCGGCAACTCTGCGTACAGGGCGAAGTGTTCCGTCAAGCTGCGGCCGGCCAGTAGATTCGACAGACTGGCCTCGACCACCATCAAAAGTGAGAAGGCGACTGCCCCCATCCTCGCTGCCGAAGATGGCGAAAGCGGCCAGCGATGCAGGATGCGCGCGCAGACGAGCCAAGCGATGGTCAAGATCACGGGCAGTTCGAGCAGCACTGCCCAAAGCGCGCCGAGCAGCGGCACCATCACCAGCGTACGTAGCACACCCAATACGAATCCTGCAGCGAATACTGCGACGACATAAAAGGTACCGGTGAGCAGGACTCGCATCTTTTTGATCAACGCACCCGGTTTGCGGGCGCCATGACCTCTGTGATCGCGCCCTCACGCGTGAGCATCGTGCGACGGTTGATCCAGACGATAAGCACCGCCACGACAACAAGGAGGTAAGTGTCGTAAGGCTGCGCATCAGGCCAGAGCGGATTGTTCACCTGAAAGTGAAACAAGGCGGGTAACAGGATGCTGCCGCGCGATGCGTTGAACAGCGGCGTCACGATGACGCTGAGGCAGACGTTACCGAGGAAGAAAGGGGCGAAGCCCCAGCCGCTTTGGACGGTCCCGCTCAGGTAGAACGCAGGCAGATGCCACAGGCCCCACGTTGCTCCAATGATCAGGCCTGCCCAGAGCGGCGCCATGTGGCGCTGCAGGATGGGCAACGCCACGCCGCGCCAGCCAAACTCCTCGACCGGTCCCAGAAACAGCATGAACACCATCGCACTCAACGCTGCGCCCAAAGTGTCGAAAGGCAACGGGTCGGTCAATAGTGTGCCCTTGAGCGCCGCACCGGCGACGAAAACGAGCGGAATGCCGAGCAGCAGGAAGCCTGCCCATCCGGCGGGACAGCGCCACAAACCAAGCCGCGACAGGTAGGCCCTCGCGCCCCGAACGCCACCGCAGTACAGCACCACCGCAAAGGCTGCGAAAGCCGGAGCCCACACCGCGAGTACGAAGGCCGGGTCTTTTCCGGTGATCTCGCCAAACCAGCCAGCGGCTTCGCCGGGGAAATAGATGTACACACCCAGAATGCCCCAGGAGATCGCAAAGGTGATCAAGGTAAACGGGAGCAGAGCCGCGGTGGACACCTGTTGATGGGGGGTATTCGTGGATTGCATCATGTTGGCGATCTGCTCGTAGAGGCAATATTGATGGGTTCATTGTTCATGGGTTCACCCTTCAATCGGGTCAAGAGGAATGTTTGCCTGACTGCACTGCGCGCCGGGGATGCGGCTGGCGGCGCGCTCGGCCGACGTCGGTGTTGGCAATGAAATGGCCGCGCACCCGGCCTGCGCAGCGATTACCAAGCGCACTACATCGTCCATCAATGCAACCAGTGCTTGACGGTGGCTCGTGTGGGTCACAAAGCCAGCGATGGTGAGGTCGATCGCCGGGCAGTGCCAAGCCATCACCCCCCAGAAACCGCCGTGGCCATAGCAGGTAAAGCCATCGACGGCTCTTGTGCTGAGGCCCATGCCATATCCGGCACCCGCCGAGGCCATGCTCTGGCCGGACGGTGTCTTCATTGCGATCAACGTTTTGCGGTGCAGGACATCACCGTTGAAAAGGGCGCGGAAAAACCGGGTGAGGTCGGCCGGAGTTGAAACCAGCCCACCACCGCCGAACAGGTCAGCGGAGGGGTGAATCGATTGCACATTCAACGCGCCGAAGCGCTGGCGGGCCCGGTTGGGGGTCGCACTCGGCGGGGGTTCAAGCGTCTCAAACCATGTCTGTGACAGGCCAAGATGGTCAAGGCTCAGCAATCCGCGCACAGCCATCGCCATAGGTAGTGCTGTCACGTTCTCGATCACGGCCCCGAGCAGCACATAACCAGTGTCGCTGTAGGCGAATTTCTCGCCCGGGGCACCCAGGGGATCGCCGTAATCCATCGCAAAGGCGACCTGCTCGTCGCGTGTCCACACATGGCCAGGCTCATTCATCACCCGGGCTTGGAAGCCCGGGTGCTCTGCGTAGTCGAACAAGCCTGCCGTGTGGCTCAAGAGCATGCGAACGGTGATCCGGGTGAGGTCGTAGCCGTCGGCGCGCACTACATCGGCAAGAGGTCTCGGCAGAAGCGGTCCTATCGGAGCATCAAGACTCAGGCGGTCTTGGTCCACGAGGCGCAGCGTGGCGGCGGCGATAAATGTCTTGGTAATGCTAGCAATGCGCACCGCTTGCGCGGGATTGACGTTGGCACCCCGCGCTTGCGCCCAAACGAGATCGGGGTTCCCCGCTTCCGCGCGCAGCGAGATGCCTTCACCGGGTGGCAGCTCAGCAACGTAACGACTGAGGGTCGCTTCGAGCGCGCGCGGCAATTGAGGCGAGGGTGGCGACGATGAGACTTGCGCACATCCGGCGCAAAGCAGGATCAGCACGGTTACAAGCAGGGGGGTGATCATGGTCACGGCTCCGGGAAGGAACGTCCTCTTTCGGTTCATCCTCCTCCTTCTCGCCATCTTTCAGCCGCTGGGGTTGCGAAGACTGCGCGACCAGAACGCGGCTACGTGCTGCATCCACATACCCATGCGGTCCGCGACGCTGCCTGGCTTGGGCACGGCGCCGATCTGGCGCGCCAGATCGAGCATGTCCAGGATCACGGTATGGCGCGCCAGCAAGCCACCTTCGAAGCGCGAGAACTCCGCCGTCTCGAAGCTCAAGTGGCCGCCAGTGGGCGCAAAGCCAGGGGGTGTGAGCGGGCCAGTCATCGTTCCGCTGATGCGCAAGCGAGCTGCCACGCCTGTTCCGTCGAGCGCCATGTAAGGGCCGTCGATCAGCTCAATATGCGTGTCCGGCAGTGCGGGAAACATGACGTCACGATGGAAGCGCAGCACCTCGTCGCGGCCCTGCAAAGCTTGCGGAGCAGCTGGGTCCTGCCAGACGACGTCGGAGCAGCACAGCGCTGCGACCGCATCTGCGTCGTGCGCGTTGACGGCTCCGTGAAGCCGCTGTAGAAATTGCTGCGCGAACAGCGCATCGACGACCTGTGACATACGGTGCTCCTGTCCCTCACAACTCAAGCAAGGCCGGGCTATGGCGGTGGCTGCTTTGGCCCGCAGTACAGCATTTTCCCCATCAGCGGCCGCAGCCATTTGACTTAGGTCAAAGAGCAACAGCAACCATCCGGGTAGCCTCGATCTAGGAGGAAAGTAATGGCTGTGATCGTCCTCAACGGTGCCCCGTCGCCCGCCCACTTGACCCAATCGCTGTGCACCGAATTCGAGCCTCAACTCGTTGCGCAGTTCGAAGCGGTGCGCACCTTCCACTTGGCCGGCTACGACATCGGACACTGCATGGGCGAGTTCGACTGCTTCGTGAAGACGCCTGGGCGTTGCCGCATCCATGACGAAGGCCAGGAGATCGAGCGCGCTGTACACGACGCCGAACTGGTCGTGCTGGTGACGCCGCTGCACTACGGCGGCTACGCGCCGCACCTGAAGAAGGTCGTGGATCGTCTGCTGCCGTTGATCTCGCCTTTCCTGCGTAAGGTGGCAGGCATGACCCACCATGTGCTGCGCTACGAGCGCGCCGCGCGTTGGGCCGCGCTGGCGGTGGACGATGCGCCGTCGCCGGAGCGTGCACGACTGTTCCGCGCATTCGCCGAGAGCAATGCGTTGAACTTCGGCAGTCCGGCCTGGGGCGCAGCGGTCGTCGGTCTGGACCGGGCAGCATGGCCTGCGGCGATCACGGCGGCGCTCTCGACACCGGTCGCGCCCGGTAACGCTTCTGGCACGCCCGACGCCGAGAGGACGGCGCTGCTGGGGGCGGCGCATGCAGATCCACGCGCCCCAGCCTTAGAGGCCAGACCGCGTGTCGCCGTGCTTCAGGTCAGCCCGCGTCTGCCCGGCGTGAGCACCTCGCAGGCCATCTGGCGCTACCTGCAGCCGTTGCTGGCGCAATCCGCTTCTTCGGTTGAACTGGTCGCGGCCACGGACTTTGTTCGCGGTGGTGACGTTGCCGCGGCCGCTGCGCAGCGCTGCGCTGAAGCCGACTTGCTGTGCATCGTCTCCCCACTGTACTGGGACAGTCTGCCCTATACCGGTCTGCTGGCGCTTGAGCACATCCACGCGCAGCGGCGTGGGGCCGGGAGGCGCGCGGCGCGTCTGATCGCGGTGATGAACAGTGGTTTTCCGGAACCCGAGCAGTCCCGCTTTGCGTTCGGCCTGCTCGGCGAGTTCGCGTTCGAAGCTGGCTACACCTGGGCCGGCGGACTCGCCGTCGGCGGTGGCGAAGCCATTGCAGGTCGCGCGCTGGACCGGGCGGGTGCCATGACACGCCCCCTTCGTCAGGCTATCGATAGGGGCCTTCCAGCCCTGCTGGCCGGTGGCGTGTTCCCCGATGCGGCCTGTGACATGGCTGCAACGCAGATAACCCCCGGCCCACTGTACCGCTTCTTTGGCTGGTGGGGCTGGCAGGTGAAGCGCCGCGCCCAGGGTCTGACAGCGCGCGAAGTGGATGCCCGACCTTTCGACGACTTGAGCGACGCCGAGTGGGAACGCATGGCGGCCTGCGGCCCGGCACGCGCCAGGCCGCTGCGGGTGGTTGCCCGCCTGCCCGAGGGCGCGGATGCCGTGACGGTGGTCTTCGAGGATCCGGCCCGCCACGCGGCCCATTTCGAGGCTGGCCAGGTGCTGACGCTTGAGGCGTCAATTGACGGCGAACGCGTGAGGCGCGCGTATTCACTCGCCACCGCACCCTGCGATGGCGGCCTGGCCATCACCGTCAAGCGCGTGCCGGGCGGGAAGATGTCGAACTGGATCCACGACCGCTTGGCCGAGGGCGATCTGGTGCGCTGCTTCGGCCCTTCAGGGCAATTCACAACCGGTCCTGCGCCGAAGTCGGGGCCGCGCCGCCTGCTGCTCATCGCCGGCGGCTCGGGCATCGTGCCGCTGCAGGCGGTGGCGCGCCAGGTGCTGCAC
>Ga0163147_10009368_pt1 | contig 10616 bp, 11 predicted proteins | sample OliLakLV19MP6G1_FD_148597 | JGI IMG/M metagenome (GOLD analysis project Ga0163147, IMG submission 148597) | Freshwater microbial mat bacterial communities from Lake Vanda, McMurdo Dry Valleys, Antarctica- Oligotrophic Lake LV.19.MP6.G1 | ecosystem: Environmental > Aquatic > Freshwater > Lake >... | reverse complement strand
TTCGGATCAGTTTTGGTGGTGGCGGAACCGATCTTGCCGCATATTATGAGCGTTTCGGCGGCATGGTCGTCAGTGCGACGCTCAATAAATATATCTATGGGATCGTGACGAAAAACTTCGACACGACCTTTCAAGTTATTTCTGCCGATTATCGCACCATCCTGAATCTTCCAACCGATGGCAGCCCGGCCACCAATGCAGATCTCGATCTACGGCTCAGTCAGGCCGTCTACGAGCATTTCGATCTGCGGCTGCCACTCAATATCTTTATTGCATCGGAAGTGCCACCCGGTACTGGCCTTGGTTCCTCCAGCACAACAACCGTCACACTCTGCCATATCTGTAGCACACTAACTGGCCAACTCCTCGGGAAGCGCAATCTGGCCGAGCTCGCCTATCGGATCGAAACCGAACGTATGGCAGCACCGATTGGCAAACAGGATCAATACGCCGCTGCGTATGGCGGCATGAATTGCATCGAATTCAGCAGCGATGGTGTACAAGTGACCCCCCTCGCCATTGAAGCTGCGACGATCCGTACACTCGAGCGCCGGATCATGTTGTTCTACACTGGTGCAACGCGCCAGGCCCGCGAGATTCTTTCCGAACAGCGCCACCAGAGTGAGCAACATTCAGGCCGGACGATCAATGCGCTGCATCAGATCAAAGCGCTTGGCTGGCAGATCAAGGCTGCACTTGAACACGGCCAGTTCGACGCATTTGGCGAACTGTTGCACGAGGCATGGCAACACAAGAAACAGCTTGCCGATGGTGTCACAAATAGCTTCATTGATCAAGCCTATGCGGCTGCACAACGGGGCGGAGCGCTCGGCGGGAAGATAACTGGTGCAGGTGGTGGCGGTTTCCTGATGCTCTACTGCCATGAGGATCGGCAGGATGCTGTGCGCGCCGCACTTGAACAGCTTGGCCTGCGCCAACTACGCTACGCATTTGAATTTGAGGGCACACGCGTGTTACTGCATACCGGCCAACTCAATACACTGCAGGATTGGCGTGGGTAAGTCGGAATGCGCAGACGACTAAAGTCGCGCCTCACCGGGGTACCCTTTGGGTCTGGTACCCGCCTACGGCCAATGGGTGCTCTACCCGATTAAAATGTAAAGATCCATAAGCCTGCGGCAAGGGGAAAACGAACCCATAGCCGCGTGGCTTCAGCCCGCGGTGGGTAGAGGTGAGTTAGCGCCGTTCAACAATTGTAGAAAAACACAGCGCCCAGGCGATGAACTTGGGCGTTCGTGTGTCTGCTGAGAGATGGCAATTACAGCACTTGATAGTCCGACCAGGGATACGGATCGACAACCAGCGACAAAACATTCGCATACGCTAGGGCCGTCTCTGGATGGCTTGCGTCAAACTGCTTGGACTCCTCGGTCTCGCCGTCGTCGGTCACAATTCGAGCCCGCGCCTCCACACTCTCTATCTCGAACAGCAGCCCATATTTTCCGCTGCGCGTTCCCCGGTCGCTTTTAATGAGCGATACCCTCCAACCAGGGTAAATCGGCAGGTCAAGAAGTATCTTCATGGCCTGTTCAAACTCTGATTCGGTCACACCTGGCTTCAACTCGTACTCGTGAATGCCGATGATTCGTGTCATGCCATTCTCCTATTCACTTCTGGTGTCTTTGGATGTGCTGAGTATACAGGACATTGGCATGCTTGTATAGCACCAGTTGACATTCGAGGCAATGCGTCAAGAATTACCGTTGCTTGGGTTCGGGCTATGAAACGAAGAATACACCGAAGCTGATCATCGCATGGATACCTGTTGCTTGCGCCATGGCGTGGATGGGTGTATTGTGAACATGATCGTCACCATCTGTTCTAGGAGCATGCAATGAAAGACGCCGAACCGCATCCTTCGGTGGCCGTCACAACCTCCCCTAGACATGTGGTGCCTATCACAACTGCTGCAACCGAAACCCAGCGCGACCCCGCCAGCGCACTGCACCAGGTGGCAGCGCTCCCGACCACGCACAGCCCCAACCCAGCGCATGTACAGGCGCTGCAACGCACGGTGGGCAACCATGCTGTCACCCAACTCCTCGCCCGTCGCACGAATCAGAAGCAGCACAGTACAGATGCATCCCACGACGCACCTGAACAAGGGGCATCCGGCTTGCGCGACACCCGCTTGCTCCAAAAGATGCCTAACTGCGATCAGGCTGTAGGCGCTCTATCTGCGGGCAATCGCTCTGCAATTCAGCGACTTGTCCCCCACGAACTCTTTGTCAATGATCGGCCAGCCTTTGATCGACTCATTCAGAATCTACGCGACAATGCCGATCAGATGGATTGGGATTGGCCGCACGTCGAAGAGCGGCATGTGCTGGATGATGGTATGGAGGAAGGAGAAGTCAGGGATGATTTGGATGCCGATGACTGCTTCTTCGAGGCCACTACCCGAGCCGCCATCTTCGATCTGATGACCGAAGCCATTACAAACGGCGCACGCAGTTGGGAGGAGGAACGATCAGTCGTCTGGTTCACCTACGACTTCGGTGAACACATTGGGGGCTATCCCGATGGGACATCTGCCACACGGGTAAGGGTGTTCATCGACACTGATGCTATGGATAACGAGGGCGATATTGAGAATGCCCATATCACGACAGTATTTCCCCTCGCATAGTCACGCTGAAACCCCAATTTCATCATGTCTGGCGTTGGCATCGGAGGGGCGCAGCAGCCCTCAGGCGAATACACCTTGCTATTGCAGGCTGCTGCGCCCCTACTGTCATTGTGGGCATATAGGATACGCCCTTACCCTTCCTCCTCATCCGCTTCAGCTACTTTCCCCACCACACCACCCATCGCCGCCCGCTCCAGGTTCAGCGCGAGCAGCCGTTCCAGAATCTGTTCATCGCTCAGGTCGTGTGGCCAGCCGTAGGCATCGCACACGGCCCGATCAAGCTGGGCATGCGCTTCCGCCAGCCATTCAGGCCGAGCATTGTACAGGTTGGTGAGGGTGCGCTTCTTCAGTTCAGCATCACTCAGGCCAGGCGGGTTCAGCCAGGCGTCGCGTAGTTCCACCAGGCGTTTTGCTGCAGCAGCAATGGCAATGACACGCAGATCGGCCTGGTCTTCGGTGCCTGGTGCCCATGGGAAGGGGAAGGTTTCGAAGCAGGTGGTTGGGGTATAGCGTGGGCGATCTTCCAAGGATGTCCCCATACGAAGAGACCATACTTCATGGATTTTGGAGTGCAGGACGCCCAAAAAGTAATCATCAGATCGACCAAATACGACAATCTGACAATCAGGTAACGTTGGGTTTTTCAACCAAACAAATAATCGATGTTTGGATAGACGGGGCGTGCCAATAAAACGAGGAAGAGGATCAAGGACTGTATACAGACTAGGGGATGTCTCTCCATGTTGCCACCAGAATTGCTTACGTCGGGGTCGTCTATTTTCGTCTCGCTCTGGTTTGACAATACGATAGATATAATCAAATGGCATTTTATAGAGCGCGGATTCTGCCTCGGGCAGGTCACGGAAATTAATTATCCACATATCCCGAGGTCGTCTGGTTATGTCTAAACCATTTACCCAAGGAAGTACAACATCACTATTTGGACGACCATTTGGATTTAGTGGCTGACCGATCATTGTATCTGCAAGACTTCGCAAAATATCGAAGGAACCTATTTTGAATGTCCCAAGTAGTGACAATCCTTGATTTTCGATTAACCGTTTAGCTGATCCAGCATCAAGAGAGCCGGTAAGGTTAGAATAAATCTCACTTACGGGCAATTTATTCAATTCACGCTCATGTTCAGTACCGCCATCGAAACCAATTATTGAAACACGCACGGCTGCTCCATCAAGAATCCAAGAGCGATCATCCCAAGCCATAAAGATGTCACCAGAATGCTTGATTCGTTCTAAGATTTTTCGATTAGCACCGCCACGTATTGAATTGGTTGCTAGCAACCCGGCTCGCTTCACTTGATTATGTTCAATCAATGCTCGCGCACCCTCAAACCAGTATGTCACCAGATCTGCGCCGCCTGGTACCCGTCCTTCGTACAGCTTACGCAACGCCTCAACATAGGAGTCACCAAGTTCACCACGCATCTTCTTATCACCCAAAAACGGCGGATTGCCAATCACCACATCCGCTGCGGGCCATTCTGGTTCATAGGGCTGGCCCTGTTCATCGAAGGCCAGGATCGCATCCATCCGTTTGATCGTATCCAGCGATTGGAGAATCGGCTCGGACTGTTTCCCAAAGCCATTATCGCGCAACCATTGCAGGTAGCCGATCCACACGGTGATCTGTGCCAGCTCGTGGGCATACTCATTGACCTCGATCCCATACAGTTGCTCAGGGCTCACCACAGGTATCATCCGCGTTAGGCCCAGATCGGCTCCCAGCGTGATCACTTCTTTTTCCAGGTCAAGCAATTGCTTGAGGGCTACATACAAGAAATTGCCCGAACCGCAGGCCGGATCGAGCACGCGGGTGCCAACTATCTCATCGACAAAGGCCATCAATAGGCGAATCAGATCGTTCTCCAGTCGCGTCCGGCGCGATCCCGTGGCGGCATCACGCTGAACCGCTACAGCACGGGCCTGTGCCTGCACTTCCGCCCAACGCCGCCGCAGTGGGGCCATCAGCACCGGCTCGATAATCAGCATAATGTCATCGCGGCTGGTATAGTGTGCGCCCAACTGTGAGCGCTTAGATGGGTCGAGCGAACGTTCAAACAGCGTGCCAAAGATCGATGGTTCAATCGCGCTCCAATCGAGGGCGCTCACCCGCTCCAGGATCGCCATACCATCGCTATCCAGCGCTAGCACGGTATCATTCTCAAACAGGCTACCATTGAAATATTTGATCTCATCGGTGCCGAAGAAACCGCCGGTTGTTTACGGGCAGGAACTTGCTCACGCGTTTGAGCAAGTTGACGTTGTTTCAACAATTTCGGTTGCGAGTTTGACACTCACCGAGGCTCTTGCAGCTCATCTTAAAGAAGCAGGGACGTCTCTTGGCGATGCAAGTGATGAGACTATCGACATTTCAGTCACAACCGAAAATGGAGGAAGCATTGCGTTCCACATTAGCGGTTGGTGGATTCTTGTATTCATCACAAGCATCTGCCTCATTCTCGCAACTCTTATGATCGGGCGTGAAACGGTAGCTGAGTATCTTCAACTACTGATTCAACTTCTCGGTAAGGAGGCTCATCTGTAAAATATCCATCATTCAGTGGCAGTTACAAGATTTGACCTGATAGGCGATCCTGCGAACTCTCCGGTCAAACCCCTCCCTGTCTGTGCTTGAGCATACTTTGCACAAGTACAATAATATTAGAAGTTTTTACGGTTTACCAGGTCTAGTCCTTTAAGGGCTAGGCCTGGTTTTTTTGTTACGTGATATACCAAGAAGTAACATATGCAAGGAAACGAGCTTACATTCGACGTGATCACGATCCCTGCGTATGCACAAAGCGGAGCATCCCTTGCTGGGGCGTTGGGTGGATCTTTGTGCAGCGCCTGTTGCTAGAGCACCTGACCAACAAGTATGAAACAAGCAGGGCTAATCTATCCACCTTATCCGTAATCTCGTTATAGCTCGTTGTGGTTCGACGTTCTCTATACTAACAGCCTTTGATACGGTAAGCCGACGCCAACCTGTTTTGTGGGGAAGAGCCGCTTGGCGGCGCGGATGGCAGGCGCAATATCGGTATCACCCGTGATCACGACCGCCGTATCACATTGATCAGTCACAAATAATTCAAGCAACCGCACCGATATAGCTACATCGGTTTCTTTTTCTTCATGGCGTTCAATCAGTGCGTGACAGTGTGGGCAATGTGCTGGTTTGTTTTTGAAGCGCCCCAGTTCAATCGTTACACCCGTATCCTCAAGACAATTGATGTACTTCTTATGGCGGTTGATGACATCGGCATCCATGGGGATGCGGTGCTTTGCATAGGCTGAGAAGTAGGTCACGCCAGCAATCGTGGCATTCGGCCCAATCGAGGGCAGCGCCGACCGGCACAAGGCATCTAAGTTCAGCTAGCGCGTCCCTTTCCCGGCCAGACGCAGATCGATGCTCGCCTGTTTGAGGGAATGGTAGACGTTGAACCCATCAATCAAAAAGATGGTGCGTGACATACAACTCCCGCATACAAAGAAACCTCCAGGCCGTAACCTGGAGGGAGCCGATTGGCCGTAGCCTCTCGGTGATGATGCTCTCTAGTATACGCACGGGGGCGAATCTGTCAATTAAATTTGCGTTAACATGCGCTGCGTTCCATCGCTTGGCATGCATGTCACAAAGAAATCCTAAACCCGTGCAGCAGTAGTCGGCGGGTATGCTAGTCGATATCAAACAACCCGTTGTGAAAGAGACGAATGGCGAGTTGCTGCCCGAGTCGTCCCGCCCCGGCGCACACGCAGGCACAATGGTTTCTGCTTCAAATGTAACTAGGGCCTCAAGCACAGCACTCGTTTCTGTCTCCAATTTTGAAACGCAACAGTAGCCGTAACAATAGCAGCCAACAACGGGCTATCGTGCGCTAATGCGTCACCTGATTGGGTTGCCGGATACTGCCGTGTAGCAACAGGGGCGAACAGGGAAGAAACGTAATATGCTATACTTGCTCTAGATACGCAAGGAGGTTTGCCATGACTGCTGCCCAAACAAAATCTGCACAGACACCCGGCGCAATCAGCCGTACGATAACCTTGGCCACTGGGGATGCGATTGTATTCCTGATTTTTTCTGCAATCGGCCGTGGCAGCCATGCCGAAGCTGCGGGGTTTTCGGCGCTACCACAGATTCTTGAAACTGCTGCACCATTCATGATCGGATGGTTTGTTGTTGCACCGCTTGTTGGTGCCTACCGCGCCGATCTCACCAGCACGCCCCGCCAGATGCTCGGGCGAACCGCGCTGGCCTGGCTGGTTGCATGGCCAATTGGCCTGGGGCTGCGTGCCCTCATTCGCCAGAGTGGTATCCCACTTACCTTTGCAGCGATCACCTTCGTCACCGTGCTGCTGATGATCGGGCTATGGCGGCTCGCCTTCGCCCTGGTTGCGAAGCGAACAGCACAGGCATAATGCGAGCTATGTATTGGTAAGAACAAACGCGCATCAGGCTCTTGTTCTCTTGGTTCTTCTATTGTCCGCAGATGACGCAGATTTTCGCAGATGATGAGTTCCGTGGTTCTGCCGTTCCGTCGCTCTGTGATTCTTGGTTCTTGACTATCAACTCTGTATATCTTCGAGTGGAGCACTTTTTTCATGACGAACCTGTATCTCATCCGGCATGGTGAGGCTCATTCTAATGTCGAACCGTGGGTGATTGGCGGAATGAAGGGTTGCCTGGGGCTTACCGAACGCGGTTTCGCTCAGGCGCGCGCATTGGCCAGCCGCCTGGCATCTGGCGAAATCCCGATTGATGTGATCTATTCAAGTACATTACCGCGCACACGGCAGACCGCTGAACTGGTTGCGGAAGCCCTGGATCGGCCAATCATCTGGGATGATGATCTGCATGAATTGCGACCCGGCGAGGCCGATGGATTGACCTTCGAGCAGGCTCGGGAAGCCTACCCAAATCTCCAGAATTTCCTGAATGACCTGTATCTGCCATTTTCGCCAGGTGGGGAAAGCTGGGCTTCGTTTCAACTGCGGGTTTCGGCAACGCTTGCACGGATCATTGCCGATCACCCTGGCCAACGGATCGCAGTGATCGCCCATGGTGGGGTGATTGAGGTGTCGTTCCTGTATATGCTTGGGCTTGGGCCACAAACACGCTCACGCAATGCCTTCCATATTCGGAACACAGCCATCACCCACTGGAGGTATAGTGAGAACCATCATCGCCACGAATGGGAGCTGGCGTGCCATAATGATCACGTCCATCTTCGCGCCGAGAAATTGTGAGATTGCTGTGTCCGAACCAGAACCACTGCCACCACCGGTCTATACTGTTGCCGATGAGGATCTGTTTCGGGATCTGACTGTGGAGCAGCGTGCGGAGATCGAACGTTCGATCTCCTATGCGGAATATCCAACTGGGCATCTGTTCTATGCTCCAGAAGATGATGGAGAGCGAATCTATCTGCTCCAACGTGGGCGGATACGCATCTACAAACTCTCACTCGAAGGCCGCGCACTAACGCTCCTCATTCTTGAACCAGTCTCGATCTTTGGCGAGATGGCGCTGGCCGATGATTGGCTGCACGATAGCTTTGCAGAAACCCTCACCGATTGCTCGGTTGGCACGTTGCGACGTTCGGCGCTGCGCCAGATTATGAGCCGCTATCCATCGGTTGCGCTACGCTTCATGCGGGTGATGACGACCCGCCTACGGGCGATGGAACACAAGTTGGCCGATATCGCCTTCAAGAGTGTTCCGCAGCGCCTTGCAACGGTACTGTTGGGGTTAGCCGATACCCACGCCAGTGGGCGTGGTGGCCCGCCAACGGTGGTTCGTTATACCCATCAGCAACTGGCCGAGATGATCGGTTCCTACCGCGAGACCGTCACAAAAGCAATTGGGGATTTTCGTGAAGCTGGCCTGATCCAGGTTCAGGATGAATCGATCTATCTGACCGATATTACCCGGCTGCGGGCATTGGTGGGTATCGTTACGTGAGGCCCAAGCGCCCAAACAGATCGTGAAGAAAGATCTCGAAATCGCCCTGGCCGAACCGGCGAATATAATCGCTTGCCGCAATCTCCGGGCCTGGATCAGATCCACTGTTTTCGTGCATATACCAGCGATGCTCAATAATCCAGCGGTACAGATCCGCCTCTGTTCGGCCCGAAAAATGTTCGAGCGCATCCTGTGCGCGAATAGCCTGCACCACCGGCATATATACCGTATCGTACCAATCCGCAACCGCCTCATCGCGCTCGACGGGGCGTCCGAGTTCGTTGGCCATATAATAGCGGTGGGCATTGATATGGCGCACAAGATCTAAATACCCACCCGGCTCCGTGAACTCAATCCGCTCGGTAGGGCGAAGTTCGTGCAGGCCAGTCCATTCCAGAAAATCGCTATATTCCTCTTTGATTATGAGATCCTGTACCGAAATAGCTGGCCCGAGTGGCACATCAACAAGCAACTCGGTAACGAATGCATCGATATATTCCTGGCCCTGATCACGAGCCGCCGAAACCCGATGATTGCCATCGCGGACGAAATAGATATCACTGATCTTGTAGAGCTCGATTGGCGGAAGCTCTGTTGATGCTAGCATGGCCCGTGAGATCCCCGACCAACGCGCCTTGAGTGCCCGCGAGCGCGGCAGAAAGCGCCGGTCAAAATCATCATAGCGGCCCTCGCTGCCAACAATATGATCAAGCAGCACCGTCTGATGGCCGATATAGCGCTGGCCACGGACATTCAGTCGCGCACGAACTTCGGCAAACGATAGCATCTCATTCGATTGACGCCGAACAGTATCGAGGATAGACGCGATCAGGGCTCGGCGGTGGGCTTCTTCAAACCGGCGATCTGCCTGCCGACGTATATAATCCGTCATAGACTCACCACCAATGATGAACCGCAGCTACTGTGTTGTTTATTGTTCGTCATGCGAAATATTTAATATTCGATAGCCAGCCGTATTAATAACCTGTGTCTGACGATAGCGTGTCTCGGTTGTGCGGCTGAACCCATATGATTGGTGAATATGGCCATGTATCAGATAGCGTGGTTGGAACAGATCCATTGCCTGAATGAACGTGCGAAACCCATGGTGTGGGCGATCCGGGCCATTATGAATGCCCAACGGCGGTGCATGAGTCAGCATAATATCAACAAAGCGGCCATAGCGTAACCGATTAACGACCAACTGCGGTGCCAGCCGCCAGAGCCGAATCAGCATTTCCATTTCGCTATATTGGGCTCCCTGGCTCTTATTATAGCGCAGGCAACCGCCAAGGCCAGCCATCAGCAGCCCACCATAGCGCGTGCTGCGGCCTTCGAGCGAGAAACAGCCGCGTGGCTCATCGATCTGCTCACCCTGATCCGTCTGCTCTGGGGTATCGTGATTGCCATGAATATAATAGCATGGTACCGCGAGCGTCGTCACCAGAAATTCCAGATAGTAATACGGCAGATCACCACAACTAAGCACGCAGGCAACATCGCTCAAGCGATCCCGCGCCCCCAGGCTATAGATGACTGGAACAACCTCATCGCTGATCGTCAGGAATCGCATGAAACATGCCTCGGCACGGGTTACGGCCCGATTATAACACCGGCCCGCAATTCTGATTCTGGCTGAGGCAATGGTAGTGCTGGCGGCTCATAGATTGGCAGAGATAAGATAAAGGTACTGCCAACGCCAACCTGGCTGGTGGCAGCGATCTGGCCACCATGCGCTTCCGCAATCCAGCGGACAATCGAAAGACCGAGGCCAGCGCCGCCCTGATTGCGTGTACGAGCAGCATCTGCACGGAAGAAGCGATTAAAAATCTGCGGGAGCGCCTCGGCGGGAATGCCTGCACCAGTATCGGCAACCGAGATCTCAACGTGCTCTGCCTGCCGGGCAAGGCCCAATGTGACACTCCCACCAGCCGGGGTGTGTTGAAGCGCATTCACCCCAAGATTCAACAATGCCTGCTTGATT
>Ga0163147_10009363_pt1 | contig 10619 bp, 4 predicted proteins | sample OliLakLV19MP6G1_FD_148597 | JGI IMG/M metagenome (GOLD analysis project Ga0163147, IMG submission 148597) | Freshwater microbial mat bacterial communities from Lake Vanda, McMurdo Dry Valleys, Antarctica- Oligotrophic Lake LV.19.MP6.G1 | ecosystem: Environmental > Aquatic > Freshwater > Lake >... | reverse complement strand
TTTGCATCATGCGGAGTAACTAAAACGAACATCATTTTTACCTCGGCCTTAAAAAAGGCTTCAACTGCGTATTTGTCCTGACCAGTTGCAGATTTGTTAAGTATAGATTTTTGCCTTTCGCCAGACATATCGATAAATGTCGCACGCATTTCTGGCAGGCTAGGGGAAGGTTTGTATGTAACATCAATGTTATTTAAATCGCCCACATTAGTTCTATCAGGGAAACGTCGGTCTCTTATAATATCCCTTATTTTCTCTTGAATGTCAATGCTTTGGCTGTTTTCGCCTCCGAAATTCATTGATCTGTAATTACCGTCTGTTCTATCAGCCATATGATATATAAGCGACGAAATAATTGCAGTTTTTCCCGAATCTGGGGTGCCGATGAAGAACACGAATGTTGTTTCCTGCCCTCTTTTTTTGATATATTCAATAAGTTCTTTTTCCGTTTGAATCCCATTAGCAAATGGGTTTTCAGGGGTAACAATCGGTGGTTTGCTGTGTTTATTGCCGAAACCGGTAATTTCAGTACTCTCCATAATAAAATTTTAGATTTTAACTTTGGTTAATGAACTGTTCTCAATTCTTTGGTAGTGGTTTAAATCTTCCAATATTTTGAGGTTTATCAATTTGAGTTTTTGTTAAAATTGTAATCATTATTGGCAAAATAAGGTCAATAAAAATGCTTAAAAAAATTGCTACCATTGTTCCCGTATTCCACAAATTTTGTTTTGCTGAACTTAATGCGTGGTCAATTTTCCCAACCTCTGCATTTTCAACCTTCATTTTATCATCATAGGCAAATCCTGTTCCTTCTGAAAGGTTTTTACACTTGACGCCTTCCCTTTTATAAACTTCAACAATATCTCTCAATATATTCAACATTTTTAGTGTTGTTGGTTTATCTTCGGTTAATTCTTCTCGAATGATCGGTGTAAGTCGTTCAATTTCAGTGTTTATTTCTATTAAAAGAGATTGCTTTTCGGGCGTTTTCCTAAATGCTCTGATTTTAGTCTCCATAGCGTTATTAATCATTTCCTCGTACCTTTTTGCTAAGGTATCAGGATCTAAACGCCCTTTTAATCTTGTTATAGAGCCAAGTTCTTTCTCTATATCTTTCAGAATTAGTTCGGCTTTTGCGCCATGCCCTGAATCAGCCTTATTAGAAATTTGCTTGGTGTGTTGATTCTTTAAATTATCAATTTTAGATCTCAATTCAATTACAATAGTGTCCGTTAGGACACGTTTTGCATCTTCTTGAAGCTCAAAAAGTTTGTCACGCTTTTGTTCAAGTTCCTTTTTAAGAAGGTCATCTTTCCTGAAATAGTAATAGAATGAATTAAAATTCCCCAAGAATGACATAAAAGTAAACAATAGGAGCATAAACCAAATACCAGCTCTTTTACCTATTCCGCCACTTTCTTTTATGTTTCTTCTGAGACGAATGTTGAAAAGTAACATTCCAAGAACAATGACGATAGCAACAGATATAGAAAGGTATCCACCAAAAAGGTCTTTGTAACCTTTTGATGTTTGAACTAAACTAATTCCAAGTGCTATTGCACCGATAACAACAACAATGATTGTTTCCAAATTATTGTTGTCGTTTTTTGAAGCATTGAGTGGTTGCATGATAAAGATTTTATATTTACTTTTTTATTGGTTTCCGCTAACGTGGGCGTGGTCGAAGGCTGCGCGTTTAGCGCAACTTTTCGTCCACGCATAGTTAGTGCCATATTAATTCGAGGGCATCAGGGCATTTTACCTGTCCATTTTTATGATTTTGCCCGCTTTAATAAGCTCCTTGTTACTAATTACTTCCCAAAAATAAATCCCGCTATTCAAATCATTAGCCACTATTTCATTGATTCCATAGGTTATCTGTCCTGCGCGAACCAAAAGCCCTGTCATATCGTACAACCGAAACATGGGGTTGGGCAGATATGTACTTAACGATACGGAAAACCATTCATAGAATGGATTGGGCGATACCGTGATCTGGTTTTGCAACACAGGATTGTCGGTTGCCGAGACGCCTAAATAAAGCGTTTTGCAGTGTGTGTTCGAACCGTTCACATTGCTTACCGTGAGGCACACCTGGTAAATTCCGGCACTGTCGAAGTTGTGATATGGGTGCCTTTCTGCACTAATGTCTCCATCTCCAAAATCCCAGACCCAAGTATCTGGCTCATAGTAGGAAAGGTCTCGAAACTCTACGGCAAGTGGGTCGAGAGTATCCTGTTCATACCGCCACCAAGAAACAGGGTCGTTGTCGATGCCCAGCGTGTCGCAGGCAGAACCGTCAACAGGGCCGAGGCGGTAGTTGGCGAAAGTGGGGAGGCTGCTCGAATTGTAACAATGAAGCCTGATGCCATGCTGCTCGAAGGCACGGTCTGCGCCTGCTTCATCGGGCTTGTGAATGACGTGGAGAGTGCGAGATCCGCTTGTGGTGTAGATATATATTTTATCATCAGGCGCAAGATAGCCCATCATAAAAGCAGTAGGAAACGGATCATTAAATGGCTCATATTCATCTATTAATTCCTTACTGGATCCGATATTAGTGGCCCAAAGATCAAATTTGTACAAGAGCCGAATGGAAGGCGCATACAACCAGCGTGAATTCGGTGAAATAATACTACCCATGAGGGTATTTGTATGGTCGTTAAAAATTATTTGGTGATGATTGCTAAATTCCCCACGGCATCGGTCAAAGTCATAAATTTCTATAGACTGTCCAGCATTAATAGAAGCTCCATAACCACCTGAAATAATGTATTTAGTGCCATCTGGAGAAAATGAGGCTTGACCAAAACTGTCTTCTCTAATTAAGCCAACTGCCTGAGCCCTTACCAAATGTACCCCTTTCGGATTTATCAGAATGGAGTAAAACACATTGGTGTGGCTTTTACCTACAGCTAACCACCAATCACGGCCATTGGCGTGTCTGCATAAGGCTAACTTGCCATACTCAAGAGTATCAATCAGGAGCGGCACTTTCCGTTCTATAACTTTTCCTAATCCATTATTATAAGTCATATCAATAACGGAATAATAAAGTCCCAAACAAGAGCTTGTCCAACCAGGGATATCTACATATCCCTCTTCTTCATGAAAAAGAATATATTGATTTGAATGGCCTGGATAGGGAATAATTATGGCCCCTTGCGGAAGGTCATAGCCAGTTTCTATGTAAGCATTAAGGGTATCTCCATTCTCCATGATTTGGCGGGAGATATCTTCAAGATAAACGCCGTTGAAATAAAAGAGCAGGTTTCCCGCGCTGTCGCTGATCGCTGCATCGGTGTCGTTGAACCACATATCTATCAATTGATTGTCGCTGATTTGGAGGTTTCCTTCCTCAAATCTCAAGATATTGATTCCCCCTTCCGGATTGTTGGGAGAATAGTGGCCACCCTGATATCCAAAAAGTATGGTGTTTTCATAGCCTTGCGCAACTATCGGACTTGGGACAGCAATGGCTGCCAAGAAAATAATCAAGTTCTTCATAAACCCCAAAATAAAGATCGGGCTGGCGGTATGCACCGCCAGCCCGAAATGAAATTAAACTTATGGTATGATGACCAATTTTACCACGTTTGCCAATTCCTCGCCGACGTAAATACGGCAGATGTACAAGCCCGGGGCAAAAGCATGGCTCAGCACCTGGCCATTCTGAATTGAGGCATCGCGCACGATATTTCCATTGGGGGCTACCACCTGTACCCGAAGCATCGCATTGGCGGCTGCGCCCTCAACTTGCACCGAGAACTGGTCTTGCGCAGGGTTGGGGACTATGCTGGCCTTGTACCTTGTCGCTGTTTGTTCCGCATTGCGGCTGTCCGCTTCTGGTCTTTGTTGACCGGCGCAGAGCAGATCGTCGCTAATAAGAAGAGGAGCCACCAGCACAGCGTACAATGCCCGCGCCTGCAGCACAGCATCCCCACCCATGAGAAAACACTGGTTTGCAACAGCTATAAGGTCATTACGTTGTGCCTGCGTTGTAACGAAATTATCGACAGCCACAGTCTCTAAATAAATTCTGCTCAGGGTTTTTCGGTTGTTCACCCGTATATCCCCAGAGGGTACACTATTGTTCAAGGTGGTGATCGCCGGCACTAAGCCCTGTTGGGTCATGCGCACATTGTCCATCAGCAATTGCCATTGTTGCGTGGGCTGCTCCAAAGCAGCAAAATAACCGATTTTTTGATTTTGCAACAGCATGGTGTCAGTAAAAGTAACAGCATAAGCATAAAGGCTGTCAATGCGGTTGATGTTGTCGGACAAGTTGCTGATGGTGCTTTGGTAAGCATCTAACAGTGCCTGTATTGTAGGCGATGGCTTCCACATATCTTCTATACGCCACTCTACTTGGTCAAACTTGCCAATCGTTCCACTGGTAGAGTTGGTATAAAACTGTGCAAGATTAGGAGCATTGTTCGTTAATACTATTCCGCGTCGAATATTGCGGTAAAGATTGCGCTCGGCTTCAAACTGTGACATAGCGGAGTATGTGCCGCTTCCACCATAGGTGCCACTCGCTACCAAATACTCATCAGAATTGGGGTAACGAGGAGGCTCTGGGGTGCCAGGTGGTGGTGGGAGCGAGGGGCATCCAGTAAGTTCGCAAGCGTCTGTAGAGGTCATGCCACTCAGATCTGGCCTAAACCATAGTCCCGGTAGGGCGGGGGAGTTTACATCCAACGGCCAATAATCGCTTCCAAAACGAGGAAGTTCAATATAAAATTCTGATTTCTGGATGTCATCTTGTACTCCTCCATGCACTGCACTTGCAAATCCATAGCTTCCTGTCCAAGTATTTCCACCAAGTATTTGGTCTCCAATTCTCGCGCCGTTGAAACAAATCAAGCCCATATTGTGGTCTCGGATTTCATTGTGTCGGAGAAAACTTGGGTTACACTCTCCATGGAATTGCATTCCAGAAAACATATCGTCGCTAATGTTGCAACACAAAGTACAATTATCGGAATTTTGTAGCCTAAAGCCTGCTTTATCTGCCGTTCCAGACCCATATACTTGGTTTCCCCTAAGGTAGTTAAAGTCTGAGCCACTCAACGAGAGGCCTTGCCCGGTGCCTGCATTTCCAGCTGGTGTCAGGTAATCTACTCGGTTATCCTGTACCCTCCAGTTTCCAGAAAAATTGAGCCATATCCCAATGTCATTGATGGTTTTTAGGTTGAACTGGTTATTGGCAATGCGCTTGATCACGGTTGAAGCGGCAGGGCCTGCGTTTATCGTTACGCCTACCGGGTCGGTAATAGCACTTGGGATAGATTCAATCGGGTCGTTCCTGTCAATGAACACTGTTGTGGTCGTAGTCGGGCTTCCAACATAAATTCCTCTTCCACGGAAAAAGATGTCGTTGTCATATATATTGATAACCTGGCCCTGCCCGGGCTTGTTCCACAAGCCCACATCTACGTTTTGAATGAGGTTGTTTTTGAACTCCAGTGCCGTCCCTTCGGTATGCACCGCTCGAGGCGCATTGTCAAAAGTGCTGTTTTTTACAACCAAACTTTCACCGCCCTTTGCGAAAATCCCGACACCCTGAGAATTGTTAAAATTGGGGTTGCCCTCTTGATAAGCCAAGACACCTTGAGTGTTGAGAAATTTGGCATGGTAAACCCTCAAACTGGAGCGGTTTGACAATATCCCGTTGCGCAAGCCATCAAACTCATTGACCGACCCTGGATTGCTCTCTGTCCCCACGAAAAAACTGGTGGAATTCAAATACAGGCCGGCATAAGGGTCGTTTGCATCCCAATTGGCAATATCGTTGGAAAATTGTGGCAAAAGGCCGGAAGTTGCCCAAAACTTGTTCTGCGCGAACGGGAAGGGCAAAGATATTTTGCCACCGTTTGCCCGGACACTCACATGGTTTCGGTCGAAGGTGTTCCCATTTGCAGAAAGCTTGGAAATAAAGCCCAAATCCCCCTTGACATCAAATGCAAACTCCCCATCTTGCACAACATTAAAGTTGGCTACCAGTGTGCCACCTGGCTGCACCTCAATGCTTCGCCACATCTGTTCACAACCGTGGATGCCACGCTCCGTCCCTGAGCCGCTGTTGATAAAACTGAGCCTTAGTTTCGACCCTGCCGCCACGATGATTCGAGCCCCGGGCTGCATTCTAACCTGACCACCGAGGATGGCGAGGTCGTAATTGTTGTCAATGATCAGGTTGCCCTTTATTGCAAGGCAACCGTTGTACAAGGTATTGGGCGAGAAAATGCTGCTAACGGTGTGGTTGGGAATCTCTGTATCCGAAATGGACATCAAAGTCACGGGGTCGTTGGGATTATGTGATGGGGTGCCCGCATTAATATTGAGTGCGTTTGTTCCTGTGCATGGGCAGGCGAAAACACAGCTTATAAAAACTGCTATGGTCTCTACATCTATATTGCCGCATACGTCGGTGACCGTATGGGTCACTGTATAGACCCCATTCTCCAAATAGGTGTGTGTAGGGTTTGTTTCTGTGCTTGTACTCAAGTCTCCGAAATCCCACAAATGACCTTGAACAAGCCCTAGATCGCAAGGCGTAAAAGTGACTGAAGGGCAATTGTTACTGGTGCTGAAACAGGCATCCACATGGGATTTTGTTACTGTAACATCATCCAAATTCACCCATTTAACCCCTTGTACTTGGACAGTGATTATTAAATAATTGATGGGAACATTTGTCTGGTTCTTCCAGTCAAAAGAATAGTCAATTAAACCAGCGTTGTCTGGGCAACTGTTGCCAGTATGGATGATAAGGTTGTTTATTGGAATATTACCAATGCAAATCGGGTCAAAGATTTGAATGCCACAATCTGTTGGAACACAACCAAGGTTAATTCTGGAATCGTCAGGATGGCAGGGGCCAAATTGGCTTCCTTTGAATTCCAGTATGTTTGGGGTGTTGTTCGCAGATGCCCTAAATGAAATTGTAGCAACTGCGTTCGGCTCAATGGGTTCTTGCAGTTTCAAGGCCAATCCCTCACGGTTCGCCATTTGCACAAATTTATTTCCGCTGCTTTCCTCGCAAACATCAGGGCTGTTTTGGCTTGTACCTACATGAACCCAATAACCGCCCAATTCATACAAAATGGAAAACGAGGTTGAATAGAAGCTAGTAATTGCAGGGTCAAAATCTTCAAACCCATTTGCACAAGTTAAATTTTCACAAGGGTCTACTTGGTCACAAGTGATGCAAGGTCCTGCCAAAACTGTAAATACCGCATTGCTCATTTTGCAGTCACAGCCACTGACTGTATAGAAAATGCGGAAAAGCCCTTGTGCGTTGGGCGTGATTTCAAAGGAAGTGCCCGTATTAACTACTGAGTATTGACCGCCATTAAGTGAGAATTTGTAGAAGTCCGTTATTTCGAGGCCAGGACCATTGGTAAAATCATTACAAAGCAGTTCAGAGTGTGGTATCGTAATGGTAGTGCCAACACAGGTATAGTAGTCTTTCGTGCAGCATTCGTCAAACATGTCCACATTCTCTGACGGATGCGGGAACTCTATATTGGCAGAGACATAGCATCCGTTACATGAACTAGTTTGATAGCCCAATTCACAAAGGATTTCTATTTCGGGCTGGGTTAAATTTCGCCTTGGCACACCTGGCCCCAGCATGGTCTGCATGACATAGGGAATATTTTGCCCGTTGCAGGTAGTGTTCAAATGGCTGAGCATGTTTGCTAGATCGTTGTCAGTACCGGGAATGACCCCATTTCCCCCCGCCAATGGCGCAATTGCCCCATTACCAAAAATAAAGTCTAAGTTGCCTGCCGCCGAACAGTTATTGACAACAGCAGAAACTAAGGCGATTGGGTTAGCAAAAAGAGTGGTATTCAATTCCCAGCAATTTGATTGGCAATTGCTTGTAATGACTTGGTTTATGTCTAGGCTATTGCCGTTAGGGATATAGTTGCTGGTAGTGAAGATGTACTGGTCCCATGCGCTAAAGAAATTGCCTGGGCTGTTTGACATTCCGTCCAAGCCAATCAAAGAAGCAAACCCAAGAATATGCACTGCTTCGTGTAAAACAACGGAATACAAATCAATCTTGTTTCCAGGTGGGTTGACAGTCCAGTCGGTATGCCAAGGGAAGGGAGGGGCGGAATTTATGTCCAGTTTGCCATCAAAACCGCTAGTAACATCTGAGCCCCCGTTGATTTTCTCAAATACCCTGTTCGACGCTACTTGAGTACATGGGGCTTCTAATATTTCGTAAAAGGGAGAACCAGTGCCGAGTGTATTGCCAGATGAACTGGAGGTTACTTCTATCCTTATAAGGGATGGAATTGCTGCATCTCCACAAGCGGTAATATTGTTCCGAAGAAATATTAGGTTTGACAAATCTTCGAAAACCTTGCATACGGTTGGCTCCAAATCTGGAGGTAAGCCGGAATTTACCAATTCAAAATAGCCAGCGACACAGGAGTTGTTTTGGAATCCCGAACTATTATTATATTTTGAGTAAGAGTTCCCAAACCTGTCAAACAAAATAGAATCAAGGTTTGAGCTTGGAGCAGAATTAGGTGGCAAAGGGCCGCAAATCGGGAAAGTCTGTCCATAAATATTGGAAGCAGAACCTAAAAACGTGATTACAAATAAGAAAGAAAGATGCAGGTTTTTGCCCGCAAAGCCTGTGGCTTTTGTCAACATTGGAAATCGGTTCATGATGTAAATTTTTAAAAGGTGAAAAAATAGTTATCATAACAGGTGATAATTTTTATTTCTGACCGTGATACAAAATTATATTTTGTGTTATTTTTATATTTTATATTGGCACTAACGTTTGGATGTACGAATGTGCCGCCTTGCGTGGGTTTTGAGCGTTGGCAGTTCGGCGGCATAGACGTACATCCTTTGTTCTGCGTTATTTTTTTACTTTACCAAACAGGATTTCATAACTTTCAAAATCCAAATATTCTCCCGTTAGGTAACGGCGTAAATCATCTTCTGTTAAATTATGTTTGCCCGCTTTTATGAGTAAATAGTCGTGCAGTCGCAAAAATAATTCCTTTCTGAATTTTGCTACTAAATCATCATTTCTCTCCATAAACATTTCATATTGGTCTTCACCAATTGCCTTTTCTGAAAATTTACTTGTGGCAACTCTTCGCAAAGCAAAGAGGTCGCTTATTGATGGTACAATCCTTTCGTCAATTAATTTTTTTGGGTCGTCAGAAATTATTGGCATCGTGAACTTCTGCTCATCAGATGGTATTGTTTCTTCTATTTTAGGAATTCTTGCTGCAATACTATTTAAAACAGCATCAAAATTAGCCTCAACTTGCCATTTTGAAAGCAATTTATATGCAAAGTAAAACATTGATGCCCATGCTGTGAGGACAGCAAGAAAAAATAAAAGGAAATTACTCCATGTCTTTTTTTGAACTTCTGTTTGTGTTGTTTCGTAAGAATTGGCGGGGCTAAATTCAGAAAGTATTTTTCTTATCCTCTCATCAATTACGGTATCTTGAGTTACATTTTCCAAATTTTTTAGAAATAATTCTACATCGGAAGGCGGCGTTGATTTGTTGGTAATCAAAAAACAATAAGTTCCAAATGTGAGAACATTTTTCGCAGACGAATATTTATTCTCAAAATTAGCATTCTTTAATTCAAGATTATATTTTCTGTTTAATTGAGAAGTAAAAGATGATTCAATATTTACAAGCCCAATGTTTTTTGAAAAAAGCAATGTGTCTATCCTTGGATTCGGTGCACCACCAATAAAAAACATTGCAGATATTTTACCGCTGTCAAGCATATTACATGCTTTATCAGTCGGATATCTAAAAACATTTTTGCCAATGAGGCTAATTTTTTCGTCTTTACTATCAGAATTTAAGGATTTTATCTGCTCATTTAATTCATTTATTATGTAATCTGAAAGCACATTCGTGCCTCCTCCAATCACCCCAACTGACATCGAATTATTTGAAATCAATTTAAGTAACGCCTTTTCTGTATTAATGGTAAGGGTGGGGTTTTCAATATTTATTTTCTCCTTATTGTATAAAAAATGCATCCTCTCGACATATATCGGGGTAACATAATTAATTAAATTCCGGATTACATCGCTTTTTGGAAATACATCTTCCTCGACAAATCCAAAAGAATTTTTATTGGTAAGAACCTTGATTGGGTTTGAGTACCCCCCGTCTGTGCTGACATTCGCAATAAGTTTAATCTTACTTTTGCCGTTTCTTTGTTTCAAAGCCTCGGCGATGTTGTAGTAAGACCCAACTGTATTGCCAGAAAAAAAAATGTAGTCTTTTGACGAAAACCGGTAAAATTGAAAAACATTCAACTCTTTTCCCAAAAACTGGAAAATATAAATTGACGCTGGAATTAAGAGAAGAAACAAACCAAGTCGCAATAATCCCCATGAACCTTTGAAGACTGTTCTTACTTTTTTTCGGTCAATAATTTTAATTAAATCATCGGTATTGTTCATATTTTATTCTTTTTATTGTTACGCAGAACGCTACCACTGCCGACGTGCCGACGTTTAGGAGGCATGATAGGCAGTGGATAGTTCTGCGCTCCTTATTGTTTTATTATTTTGAAAATCCCCAGTTCATATACTTCCCTAT
>Ga0163147_10009362_pt1 | contig 10620 bp, 10 predicted proteins | sample OliLakLV19MP6G1_FD_148597 | JGI IMG/M metagenome (GOLD analysis project Ga0163147, IMG submission 148597) | Freshwater microbial mat bacterial communities from Lake Vanda, McMurdo Dry Valleys, Antarctica- Oligotrophic Lake LV.19.MP6.G1 | ecosystem: Environmental > Aquatic > Freshwater > Lake >... | reverse complement strand
ACAAAATTTACTTTGAACCCCGACGGGGTGACACTATTTACATATAATGTGTCACCCCGTCGGGGTTCAAAACCCGTTGATTGTCAATTGTCTATAAATATATCACCCCTTCGGGGTTAACCCGATATTCGCATACATTCATTCCATGTATTCTTTAAAGTCTTCTAAAGGCTCGTTAAAATCTTCGCCCATTACAAAAGTACCTTTTAAGAAACCTGCCTTGCGTTTTTTGGGAGCAGGTTGTTGTGTCTGCACATATCTTTCAAGCAAAAAATCAATGTAATGCTCAATTTCCATTTGCATTTCCGGCGGAAGGCTGTGAATTTTATAGATTAAAGAAGTAGCGGTCATTGTTCAGCGGTTTTATTACAAATCAAAGCATTTTAGCGGAGCAATGCAAGTTTTTTTGAATCTTAATGCTATGCGCTCAATTATCTACTTTATCATGCACCGCTCGCGCTGGACTCCCGTCCGGTGTCACTTCTCTCCTCTTTTCATCTCCCCTTCCAAAATCCCCTTCAAATCCCCAATCGTATTCGCCTCCCCCGCCGGTTTATCCTTGCGCCACCGACTAATCCTCGGAAACCGCAGCGCCACGCCCGATTTATGCCGGCTCGATGCCTGAATCCCTTCAAACGCGATCTCAAACACTTGTACCGGCTCCACACTTCGCACCGGACCAAAACGTTCCAGTGTATTTTTGCGCACCCAGTTGGTAATCTCCCGAAACTCTGCATCCGTCAAGCCTGAATACGCTTTTGTAAAAGGCACCAGCGCATCGCCATCCCACACTGCAAACGTAAAATCGGTGTACAAATTCGCCCGTCGCCCATGCCCGCGCTGCGCATAAATCATCACTGCATCTATCATCAGCGCATCCACTTTCCACTTCCACCAATCACCGCGCCGCCGCCCCGTCCGATACGCCGAACTTTTCCGTTTCAACATCAAACCCTCACTAAACATATCCCGCGAGGTCAACCGAATGGCCGTCAAGTCATCCCACGAATCAAATTTTATTTCTTCCGACAACAACAAAATCCCCGCCGTTGGATACGTCTTCACTAAATTTTCTAACAACGCCCGCCGTTCCACCATTGGTCGCTCGCGTAAGTCTTCGCCCTGCCATTCCAACAAATCATAACAAATCAGCACCACCGGCACTTCGTCCAAGTATTTTTTGGTCACGTTTTTTCGCCCGATGCGCGTTTGCAGCAACTGAAACGGCAACGGTCGCCCATCTTTGAACGGCATAATCTCTCCATCCAGCACCGTCCCATCTGGCAGAAAATTCGCCAACGCAGCATACTCCGGGTACTTATCCGTCACCAATTCCTCGCCCCGCGACCATACAAATACCTGCCCGTCCCGCACAATAATCTGCCCCCGAATCCCATCCCATTTATACTCGGCTTGCCACTCCTCCGTCGCACCCAGCTTTTCCAATTCTTCCTCCAATTGATACGCCAAATAAAACGGATACGGCTTGGAAATGTCATCCCTCGGATTCTCGCCATGCACCAACTGCTCAAACGAAATATCATCCGGCGACCAATTGCCCATCAGCCGATGCGCCAATTTATTTTCCTCCACATTTGAATATTTGGACAACGCCCGCACCATCAGCTTCTGCGACACCCCCACTCGAAAATTCCCCGTAATCAACTTATTAAAAATAAACCGCTCCCCATAATCCATACTCGCCCACGCCGCCCGCACACGCTCCCGCTTCCCCGCTTCATCCAGACTCGGAAACGCCCGAATATAATTTATCCAGTAAGTCAACGACTGTTCATCCTCCGAGTCAGGCATTGGCAACACCAGTGCAATCGTCTCTGCCAAATCCCCCACCACATGATACGACTCCTCAAACAACCACAGCGGCACGCCCGCCATTTCCGCCGCCCACAGCCGCAGCAAAGTCGTATTAATCGTCCGTTTCGGTCGCCGCTCCGCCAGCAGCGCCATTGCCCATAAGCGATCCACCTCTGTCGCTTGCGCAAAGTAGCCTACCAGTGCATCTACCTTCACATTCGTCTTCGTCGTTTGGTCGAGTTGGCTAAACATGTCTGCGAAGTCCTTCATGGTATTGTGTTCAAGTGTTTGTGTGTTCATGTGTTCTTATCGCTCGCAACTTTTACATTTTACATTTCATATTGTGTTCATGTGTTTGTGTGTTCATGTGTTCTTATCGCTCGCAACTTTTACATTTAGCATTTTACATTTTACATTTCATATTGTGTTCATGTGTTTGTGTGTTCATGTGTTCTTATCGCTCGCAACTTTTACATTTAGCATTTCACATTTTACATTTTAACTTTCATATTGTGTTCATGTGTTCTTATCGCTCGCAACTTTTACATTTTACATTTCATATTGTGTTCATGTGTTTGTGTGTTCATGTGTTCTTGTCGCTCGCAACTTTTACATTTAGCATTTTACATTTTACATTTCATATTGTGTTCATGTGTTTGTGTGTTCATGTGTTCTTGTCGCTCGCAACTTTTACATTTAGCATTTTGCATTTTACATTTCATATTGTGTTCATGTGTTTGTGTGTTCATGTGTTCTTGTCGCTCGCAACTTTTACATTTAGCATTTCATATTGTGTTCATGTGTTTGTGTGTTCATGTGTTCTTATCGCTCGCAACTTTTACATTTAGCATTTTACATTTTACATTTCATATTGTGTTCATGTGTTTGTGTGTTCATGTGTTCTTATCGCTCGCAACTTTTACATTTAGCATTTTGCATTTTACATTTCATATTGTGTTCATGTGTTTGTGTGTTCATGTGTTCTTGTCGCTCGCAACTTTTACATTTAGCATTTTACATTTAGCATTTTACATTTCATATTGTGTTCATGTGTTCTTGTCGCTCGCAACTTTTACATTTAGCATTTTGCATTTTACATTTTACATTTCATATTGTGTTCATGTGTTTGTGTGTTCATGTGTTCTTGTCGCTCGCAACTTTTACATTTAGCATTTTACATTTCATATTGTGTTCATGTGTTTGTGTGTTCATGTGTTCTTATCGCTCGCAACTTTTACATTTAGCATTTTACATTTTACATTTCATATTGTGTTCATGTGTTTGTGTGTTCATGTGTTCTTATCGCTCGCAACTTTTACATTTAGCATTTTGCATTTTACATTTTACATTTCATATTGTGTTCATGTGTTTGTGTGTTCATGTGTTCTTATCGCTCGCAACTTTTACATTTTGCGGTTTTACATTTTACATTTTGCGGTTTTACACGTCTAACGTGCAAAATCACATTCATCACAACGATCATAAAAATCACAGTTCAGACAATTTGGGCGTGCCCCCGCCGCCTGCCGAGATGTGGCGAACTTTGAAAGTATGCTATATCTATGGCAGAGCGAAGGCGGGGTCAGGCTATCCGCTCTCATACCGCCCCAACGCCAAAGCTAACCCGCAGCGGCATACCGCTCCTATCCTTCACGCACCCTACGTTTCCAAATCAAGTAAACGTTTTCTATGTTCCAATTTTAGGGGTGACTTTACTCCAAGTTATTTTCATTTCTTTTACTCCAGCTTTTTTACAATAATACCTGAAAGAACTGATATTGTACCTAACACTGATTAGCTAAAATAATCCAAATACTAGGTGCATTGGCAGGAGTAATTATTAATTTACTAATTTTAGCTATAGATTTTGCTTTGATCAATGATAAGTACAAAGAAAATTTAGAAAGAATTATTAAGTTTATTAATGAGTATTCGAAAGAAATCAAAAAGTATTTTATTGAAAAATATGGACATGACCTAACAGAGGGTATAGAAAATGGAAAACTTTTGGAAGCACAATAGAAATCACATTTAAAAGTATAAGGAGTTTACCTCTACTTTGGCAGTTTAGAAAACCGATCCAGATCACTTTTTCTTTTTAGGTGTCTGGTGTTAAGAGAAGTACTTAATAGCTTTAAATTCTGTTCATTCTCTAATTGTGTAAATGCTGATTCAGACGCTTGCCTCCACCGCCGCATCCACAATTTCATCCGTTGGTTCTACTGCCTCTGTCTTATCCAAATTTGTTGCTTCCAGTGCTTTCCAGCCGCCTTGTACATCCACCACATTATCAAAACCTCTTGCTTTTAGAATCGAAGCTGTAATCATGGAGCGGTAGCCACCCGCGCAATGCACATGGTACGTTTCTTTGTGGTCGAGTTTGTCCATATTGCTATTAATAAAATCAAGCGGGAAATTTTCAGCTTCGGTTAGGTGTTGAGCTAAAAATTCGGTCGGCTTGCGCACGTCTAAAATGTGTTTCGCTTCGCCTTGCGCGTGACGTTTAGCGAGTTCTTCGGCTGAAATGGATTCGATGATTTCAATTGGTTTTCCGGCAGCTTTCCACGCTTCGATGCCACCCTTCAAATAACCCAACGTATGATCGTAACCCACACGAGCGAGGCGCGTCACGACTTCTTCCGCCCGATTTTCATCACAAACGAGTACAATGGGCTGTTTTAAATCTACAATCAACGCTCCAACCCAAGGCGCAAAACTCCCGTCAATACCAATGAAAACGGAACCTGGAATAAAGCCCTCTTTAAAAACTTGCTCCTTGCGTGTGTCCAAAATTAAAGCGTCTTCACTTTCTACTAAATCTTCTAATTCCTGTGGACTCAAAGCTTCGGCTCCACGTTTCAATACTTTATCAATACTCTCGTAGCCATTTTTATTCAATGCCGCATTTTTTGCAAAATATTGCGGCGGCGGTAGCAATCCAGTCGCCACTTCTTGTATAAATTCTTCCCGAGTCATGTCCGCCCGAAGCGCGTAATTCACTTGTTTTTGATTGCCCAAAGTATCCCAAGTTTCCTTACTCATATTTTTACCACAGGCAGAACCTGCGCCATGCGCTGGGTAGACGATCACTTCATCCGGCAAAGTCATAATTTTATTACGTAAACTATCATACAGCCAGCCCGCCAAATCTTCGACCGTGATGTCTCCAGCTTTCTGCGCCAAATCCGGTCTTCCCACATCTCCAATAAATAAAGTATCACCTGTAAAAATGGCGTATTCCTTGCCATCTTCATTCAAAAGCAAATAAGTGGTGCTTTCGGGGGTATGACCGGGCGTATGCAAGACGCGAAAAGTAATTTTTCCAACTGTCAACTCCTCGCCGTCTTTGGTTTCGTATTTGTCAAATTCGGTTTGCGCATTTGGACCATAGACAATAGTGGCACCAGTTTTTTTTGCCAAATCCAAATGTCCTGACACAAAATCCGCATGGAAATGGGTTTCAAAAATATATTTGAGTTTGGCACCTGCTTTTTGCAATTTATCGAGGTAAGGCTTGGTTTCCCGCAACGGGTCAATAATCACCGCTTCGCCTTCACTTTCAATGTAATACGCTCCTTGTGCGAGGCAGCCGGTATAGATTTGCTCTACTTTCATCGTCTTTCGTTTTAGCGAACTTTGCTAAGGAACAAATAAAGGGTGGGATTCGTTGAGACTTTCCCTTGGCGCTTTTTTATCACAAAGGCCACAAAGGATTTTCACAAGGGTCACAAAGTTGTGATTTAGCTATATCGTACCTTTGTGAACTTAGTGTGCTTTGTGGTAAAAATCACAATATTCCATTGATCACTCTTTTTACACCATTTTTAAATAAACCGGTATTAAAGTTTATAAGCAAACCGAGTTTACAATTGGATAATTTAAGATAAGTCAATATTTGAGCCATGTGCAGGTCATTCAATGCCTCTACTGTTTTTACTTCAATAATCAATTTATTTTCAACTATTAAACCAATTCGATAACCGATATCCAATTTTACTGCTTCATAAATCAATGGAAGCGCTTTTTGCTTTTCTATATGTAGTCCTTGTTTCTTTATTTCGTAAAATAGACATTCTTCGTAGGCACTTTCTAAAAGCCCCGGACCCAAAGCGCGATGAATCTTTAAACCAAGGTCGAATATTATTTTTGCAATTTCGTTTTCCGTCATTGTATAGTATACTTTGTGTAAATCTTTGTGTTCTTTGTGGTAAAAAATCACGCAAAAATCTCACTCACCTCCAATTCCCAGCCGCCGAGCGCCTCGGAGCGAATGACACCTGTTTGTGCAGCGAAAGAAGCGAGTTCATACCGATTATTTTGCAAGCGATAGATTTCTATGGTTGTGTTCTGCGGGTCCACTATCCAATATTCTGGCACGGCGAATTGTTCGTATAAATTCTTTTTATCAAAACGGTCGCGTCGGACGGAGTTGGGAGATAATATTTCGAGGACCAAATCCGGCGCACCCATCACACCTTCGCTCCAATCAATAATATCCACACGTTCTTGCTTGATAAATACAATATCCGGCTGTGGAGCATTGTATTTATCAAGGAATACATCAACAGGTGCAGATAAGACTTGACCTAAATTTTTTTCAGTAACAAAATTGAACATTCTATTAAACAGAAGACCAACAATCTTCTGATGTCGAGGATTTGGAGCGGATTTTTTCACTAATTCACCATTTATAAGTTCGTATAAAAACGGATCGTTATCGTCAAATTCGAGTTGACGAAATTCTTGGTATGTCATCCTTTTTGCTGCAACTTCCATTGTTGAGTGATTTTAAAACTAAAATACAACTTTCATTTTACATTTTCGAATTTATTCTCACTGAGTGATTTTTTCCTTGCACGTGATAGAACGCGGATTTTCACGGGTGCGACGGATTGTGGACGGATTTTTTTCTCGGATGACTGCTTACCGCCAACTGCCTACTTCTTTACATTCGTCTGTAACGTATATCGCTCAAAATCACTTTCTCCACCTTTTGCATCCAAATAATCCACCGCTTCCTGCACGTGTAAGAAGAAATGATTTTTTCCAATTTCATTCACAAAATTCGCTCGCGACAACATATCACGCACAGGTCCCTGTACATTTGTGAATAAAAATTCGATATTGCTTTTTAAAAAAGTTTCATATAAATCTTCCAATAAATGAAAACCACTGCTATCAATTCGATTAATGCTCTCAGCATTCAAAATAACGGCGCGCAATGCTTTACCTTTTTCATTTACTAAATGTTCTACTTTATTTTCAAAAATGCTGACATTTGCAAAATACAACTGCGCATCAAAACGAATAATCAATAAATCCGGACGTACTTCCAAATTGTCAAACCGACTCACATTTTTATAAAAACCCGTACCCGGAATGCGCCCCAACACCGCCAAATGTGGGCGCGTGGTGCGATAAATCATCACCGCCAGCGAGAGTGCAACGCCGAGCCCAATCCCTTCTTCCACCCCGATAAATAAGGTTCCTAAAAAAGTCACCAGCATCATTGCAAAATCTGCTAAATCACTTTTTAGTAAATACCGCATTTCTTTAAAATCAATCAATTGCCACACGGCGGTGATGATGACGGCTGCTAAAGCGGCATACGGCAAGTAATAAAACAAGGGAGTGAAAAATAATAAAGTAATAACGACCAACAGCGAACTAATAATCGCCGCCATACCCGTTTGTGCGCCTGCCTGCTCATTTACAGCCGTGCGCGAAAAGCCGCCTGTGGTAGGAAATGCTTGAAAAAATGCACCACCAATTTTAGCAATGCCGAGCGCGAGCAACTCTTGATTCGGGCGCACTTTATAATCTTTGTGCCGATTTTGCATATTTCTGGCAATGGCGATGCTTTCTACAAAACTCACCATTGCAATAATAAAAGCAGTGGGTAATAACTTGCGAATGTCTAACCAATCAGTCGGCGGCACGACGGGCATGGGCAAACCCAATGGAATGTAGCCCACAATTTGTACGCCTTGCGCTGTCAGATTGAACCACCAAGTAATAAAAATACTCAACGCGACTACTATGAGTGCCGCCGGAATCCTTTTGTGAATCTTTCGTACCATTAAAATCAAAAGAATACTGCCGATTCCAATCGCAAAAGCAGTTCCATTTATTTTTTCAACATTTTCTATAATTCCATTTAGAACTTGGTAAAAATAAGTCTCGTTTTGTAATGAAATACCAAAAATATGTTTGAATTGCCCAACTGCAATAATCACTGCCGATGCCGATGTAAAGCCGCTCACCACCGGATGCGATAAAAAATTGACTAAAAATCCCAAATGTAAAAGTCCAACTACAACCTGAATCACGCCTACCACGAGCGACAACACAATCGTCAATTGAATATATTCCCAACTCATCGGCTCCGCCAAGGTCGAAATACTCGCAAACGTCAACAGCGACACAATCGAAACCGGACCGACCGACAACTGCCGGCACGTCCCAAAAATGGCATACAAAATCATTGGCACCACCGAAGCATACAAGCCATAAATGGGCGGCACGCCCGCTATCATCGCAAACGCGATGCTCTGCGGAATGAGCAACACGCCCGCCGTCAGCCCCGCCGGTACATCCCCGCGAAATTGCGCCCGGGAGTATTTCGGCAGCCATTCTAAGATCGGAATGTAGGTTTGAATTTTCATATTTGAGATGCCAGATGCCAGATTGGAAGATGCCAGACTTACTAATCGCTATGCCTCCTATCCTCCTATCTTCCCATCCTCCTCAAACGTCTCTGCCCACAAATTCCAGCCGCCATCCAAATGAAAGATGTGTTGAAAACCGCCGTTGCGCATAAGCGTACAGGTGCGCACACTGCGCCGTGCCGTGCGACAGTAGATGAAGTAGGTGCGCTGCGGGTCGAGCTGCTCCATTTTATCCCAAAAATCGTATCCCAAATAATTGATATTCACTGCATTGGGAATGTGTCCGGCTTCAAATTCAGTAGGCGTACGCACGTCAATCAGCACCACATCCGGCGTTTCCGCCAATGCTGCTTTGAATTCAACGGCGTTGAGGTTGTTCAGTTGGCGCTTGAGCTGCTGCCAGCGCGGTATTTCGCAAACGGTGATGTCGGTCATAATTTTTTGAGATGCCAGATTAGGAGATGCCAGATGCCAGATTGTTAGATGCCAGATATTCTATTACAAAATTGACTATGCCGGAAAAATTTCCGTCAACGGAAGCGTGATATTCAACGCATCATCTTGCAGCGTGTCTTCATCTGCAAAAGTCGTGTAATGATTCGCATCCCGAAAAACGTAAATGGTTTTGAATGTGGGAATCACCACCCAGAAGGATTTGACACCTGCATCAAAATATTGGGATGCGCGCTCCACAATGTCATTGAGGATTTGTCGAGGCGACAGGATTTCAATCACGCCCAATGGCGATTCTTTCACCCGCACTTCATCGTGCAGCATATCAATTTCCATTTTGGAATAGATGCAAACATCGGGCACACTTTTTCCAGTGGAAAGTTCCAAGGACAGTTCTGTAAAAAAGTCATACGAATCTTCGTAGCGATTGGATAATTTCGTCGCTAACCGAGTTTGAATAAACGAGTGTACTTTACTGGGCATCGGTTTTCCGCGTTCGAGTTCATATTCCGACAAAGGCTGTACTGCTTCCATGCGTTTTTCTTTAGTACAAAGATAGGTTTTTTGGTTGGTGGAAACAAACGGGAGCGAAATGTCCTACGGCTTCGAGCTATAGGAAGCATTGCAAATTGCTCTTCTAAACGAGAAAGTTGCTGCCCTGTACCAGCAAATTGCTGGTTGTGATAGGAAAATTGCTCTTTTACAGGGCAAATTTGCTGGTCTATAGCAGCAAATTCCTCCTCCGAACCAGCAAATTGCTACCCGATACCGGCAAATTGGGGGTCAAAGGGAGCAATTTGCTCTTCTAAAGTAGCAATTTGCTGTTCAGCAGGGCAATTTAGTACTTCCGAAGGGCAATTCGATGGAAAGTAGCGGTGCACCGCGCTTTTTGTCTGAACCTTGATTCTTTTGATTTTTTTGATGTGCATGATGCCCGCATCACACCAAGCCTATCCATCAAATAAATCACTGTGCAGACTGCTCGCCAAGCTGCTCCTCCACATATGCCAAGTTTTCAGCAGTAGCCTTTGTATCTGGATGGTCGGCACCTAACCAATCGTAACAAATTTGATAGGCTTGGGTCAATAATACTTTTGCTTCCTGCCAATTTTTGAACGCCGTTTCTACAAAAGCCAGATTATTTAAACAATGAGCCACGTTCGGATGCTGTTCCCCAAAATTTTGAATATCCGATGCCAGGGCTTTTTCCAGCAAGTCCCGCGCTCGCTCGGGTTGCCCTAAATTGCCATACACATTCGCCAGATTATTTAAACAATGAGCCACGTTCGGATGCTGTTCCCCAAAATTTTGAATATCCGATGCCAGGGCTTTTTCCAGCAAGTCCCGCGCTCGCTCGGGTTGCCCTAAATTGCCATACACATTCCCCAGATTGGATCGGCGCGCCGCCACGTTCGGGTGCTGTTCCCCAAAATTTTGAATATCCGATGCCAGGGCTTTTTCCAGCAAGTCCCGCGCTCGCTCGTATTGCCCTAAATTCCGATACACATTCCCCAGATTCGATCGGCAACGAGCCACGTTCGGATGCTGTTCCCCAAAATTTTGAATAGCCGATGCCAGGGCTTTTTCCAGCAAGTCCCGCGCTCGCTCGGGTTGCCCTAAATTGCCATACACATTCCCCAGATTGGATCGGCGCGCCGCCACGTTCGGGTGCTGTTCCCCACAA
>Ga0163147_10009360_pt1 | contig 10623 bp, 12 predicted proteins | sample OliLakLV19MP6G1_FD_148597 | JGI IMG/M metagenome (GOLD analysis project Ga0163147, IMG submission 148597) | Freshwater microbial mat bacterial communities from Lake Vanda, McMurdo Dry Valleys, Antarctica- Oligotrophic Lake LV.19.MP6.G1 | ecosystem: Environmental > Aquatic > Freshwater > Lake >... | reverse complement strand
AATACCTTGGCAAACTCTTCAAGCTTGGTGATTCGTTTATTATCTTTGTCCGCCCAATAACTCGTTTGTTTGAATGATTGTTTGCGGTTGTTGGCATAGTACTTGGTGTTTACGCCGTTACTGATTACAAAGATCTGAATGTATTGGAATAGTCCATATGACGAGTCATAGCTATGGCGTTGGTAGCGGTTAGTTTGATTAAAAGCTTCTTTTAGCTCAAGACCGCGGCGCTTTAGTTCAATTTGGACGAGGGGAAGGCCGTTGATAAGTATCGTTACGTCATAACGGTTTTTATAACTGCCTTCCATTGTTACCTGATTTGTCACCTGGAACTGGTTTTGGCACCATTCACGGGTGTTTAGGAACTCTATATAGGCGCTTGAGTTATCGTCACGGACAAGGTGCATTTGATCTCTTAGGATGTGGGCTCGATCATAGACATTACCTTTGTTAAGATGATTCAGTACTTTCGCGAACTCTTTCTCACTCAGTGTGACTTTGTTATGCTTTTCCAGCTGGTTTTTAAGATTAGCCAGCAAAGCCGTTTCGTCAGCAATAGTCACTCGCTCATACTTCATCTCCTGAAGCTGCTTGATGAGATTATTCTCTAATGTTTGTTCGGATTGTGTGGTCATATAAAGAATCCTATCACTGAAAGCAGGGAACCTAATGCCAGACCAACCCAAAATTGGATATTAGATGACTTCTTACCCTTCTGAAGTTCACTAAGTATTTCCTCTAGGGTTGCGATATCCTTGAATACCTTTTCTGCATTTTCTGGCACAAAGTTTTCTCCAGCCCATCCTGAAGCGGATACTTTTAACTCTTCGATGTTCTTCTTTAACTCGTCAATGCTTTTTGAGCTTGCAAATTTTTCAAGAGCTTCAATGTATAGCTCATGTTGCGTGGCCAGGTAGTCGTCATACATTACATCTTCAATTGTCGTGGTCATTTCATAAATCCTTTGGTGCCAATCTGCTCTCCATCAATCATCGTTTTCCGAACAGTAGCTATAAGACCGGCGTAAACTGCGTTTATTATACTTTTGGCATCTTCTTCAGTGATTGCTTCAGAAGGTCTTAATATTTTATGTGAGCCACTTTCTACATCAGTGTATGTACTGAGAAGTTTTTTTCTAAAATCAAAGTCATTTGTTTTTGTCCCCCGCACATCATATATGGGAAACTTCTGATCCTCGTATTTTATCCAAGTGACCCTTTTAATTTTTCTCTTGTGGTCTGATTTAAATTTGTTGTAGTCATCTTCTGTTGCATAACAGGTATACACGTCTGCCGCCATTAAAGCTTTTGAGAGTTCCTCTAATGATTGCATTGCAATAAAATACGCTCTTTCATGGAACCCTCCCTCAATGAGATATATTGCTTCCCGGTGCATTTTAGATGCTTCAGCTAACGTTACTTTATACAACTTCAGCCAATGTTCGGGTTGCTCACCTCTACCACTTACTATATTCATGATCATTGATTTTAATATTCCCGCATTTGGGTCAATTTGATCGTCTTCATTTTGTACTTTGGGCGTGCTCATACGAAAATCCTTTGGGGGAAGGAATTTTTTAAACGTTCAGATTGTGTTGTCATTTTGCTATCCATTCGGCTCTTTTAGTTATGTATTTCTCCCTTTTTTCTTCCACGTCTTCCTCATCTATAAGAAGAGCGTCGATCATCAAGCCAATCTCTTCTGCCCATTCATTGCTGTAACTGAAATGATGGGGTGTATTCCAGCGACGAAATCCAAGTAAATACAATACGTCTCCGATACTGTTAAGAATTTCGATGGTTTTTGCCTCTCCAAAGATAATTAGATTGTTAGTTTTTGCTTTTTTGTTATTGTGAGAGATGCCGTCTCTTAGATTCTTAAGCATCTTAAGCTCATGGGAATTATGAATTAAAAGAGTTTCAAACGCTTCAATAGCAGACTTTTTACGATGTTTTCGACTACCATCATATAGATACTGCGCTAGACTATATGTATCGTTTTTTGTGCGTTTTATACTTTGCGATGTAGTGTCGTGATATGCACCAATAACAGCTTTGAGAGAGACGTAAAAGCTTCTGCGCATTGACTCTAGTGCGGGAACAAAAAACCCTGGATACTGATTTATCGCACAATTTAAATAATACTTTGCTAAATCTGGGTCTACAGATTTATTAGTGCGTAACCGGAGTTCGGACATTGAAGAATAGAGTCGAATCAGCTCCAGATGTCGGAGTACAAGCTCATAATACTTGTTTGTTCTAGCTATCGTTGCCATCTTTACCTTTACCTACCAAGCCTATGTATTCTAATAGCATATTGCCGAGAGTTGTCGTTTCAGAGTAAGAGACCTTAAGCTTGCCGAAATTATCATAATTTGGCACATTCACATCTCTTGACGCTAAACTCCTGCTACCCGCACTCTCAGGAACTACTTTTTGCATTTCAAGATGATGCTTTATCAAGCCTAAACGTTCAAGATGCTCTGTATAACTATCTTGAATGGCCACTTTCCTCCGTACTTCGGTATCTGATCCTAGTGTTACAACTTCTTTTTGTAAAATATTACTGTATTTTTGCGTAAATTTTTGTTTTTTTTCTATAGTTCTTTCTCTAGAATAAAGTAACCAGACTATCTCATTATCGTTTAGCTCGCTGAGCAAATTGAGCAGGTATTTCGAATCGTTGATCTTAGGCTCGTCACCCGTCATACCATGTTCTACAATTGCAACGATGTATTTCCTACGATCATCAGTTAATGCCCTAGAGGCCTGATAGATGCTATCCTCAACGAGGCTGATAAAAAGTTCGTTTTTGAGTAATTCCTTTACTACATCTTCGGGCAATCTCTTGATAGACTGATCGAGAATTTCTATATACTTTTGTATTCTGTCGATTCTTTGACCGGGTATGAGCTGGCCAATTATCTCTGCAAGCGATCCACCCACAAAAGGCACTAGGTTTGCCCCGGTCTTTAGGGTAAATACCTTCCAGTCGGTTTCGTTGTTATTAAGATCTAAATGTCCAAGAGCTTTATCTATCATACAAACATTTGCTGGAGGAGGGCTTTTTTGAATTGCTTGGCTTGCTCCAGCTCTTTCTGTATTAAGTTTAACTTATTATCCAAAGAGGTTAGGAAATCCGCGATTTTTTGCTGTTCTTCTAGCGTGGGCAAAGGAAAGATACTTTTCGATAACTGGGTTTTAGAAATGCCCAAAACAGAAGCTCCGGTAGCTATTCGCATTATTTGTTTGCGAATCAACCGAGATTGCATGAGATAACCCGAAAACCCAACAGCAACCGAATTTGCCAATGGTCTGGCTAGAAACGTATGTAGTCCAGCGACTATATTATCGCCATTTGTTTTGATAATTTCTATGGCTTTGCCGACATCTTGTCGATCTTCTGAGGCATCCGCAATAACTAAATCGCCCTCTTTGCATAAATCTGAGGCATTTTGTTCTGACGCATACCCAATCGATTCTTTGTTTGAGTCAAAGTTTGTTGCTAGGCGCATATGAATATCGCCGTAATGAATATTTTTAATACTTCCATTATTGCTTAACTCGGCACGCGACAGCGAGTTAGTTCTTAGAAATGAATAAATTGAACCGAAAATTTTGTCCTCCCACTCAGGATAATCTTTTCCATTTTCGTCCCCAACTGCGCCAAGGCTACGATGGGCAGGTTTGAAGCGGATTTTTTGAGAAAAAAGTTGCTGCATGGCGCCTTTTTTGTATTTTTCTAGGGCTGATTTTTTGCTCTGAAGGGTAGAAATTTTATCGTCCACCACCCCCAAAAACCCCGCAATTTTCTTTTGTTCCACTTGAAGAGGGTAGTAAACAATTGCGAACCCAAGCAGTTTAGTATTCAGCGAGGGCATAGTACCACCAACAGCAAGATTGCGGATGCTGTTTTTTGACTTCTCTCTTTGGAGGTATGCATTAAGGTATTGCGCATTTATCTCGGAACGAACGCGTAAAAGGCGGCCAGAAAAAAGCCATCCATCGCTCTTGTGCGTGACATATGCCGACCTATCAACCGAACCAACGCGACTGAAAACTATATCCCCTCCTCGTAACACGTAGCTTTTTAACTTCTTTTTATCGTCATCACTGACCCTTGGCGTAGTTTTTAAGAGTATAACAACTCCATTTGCTAAGTTCTCGACCGTAATTATTGGCGTACCTTTTTTTACATAGTCTGATTCATGTAGCAAGCTTCCGAATGGGCCTGTTCTAATTTCAGCAATATTGCCCAAGGCACTGATTTCCCACTCATCGCTAAACCCCCGAAACCGTAACCTTGGTACTTTTTTGGATTTTGCATCTGCTGGAATCATTCAAAGCTCCTCATACTTAACTAAAAATTTTGCAAACTTCTCACCAAGCTCAGATATGGTTACGTATGGCGCCCAAGCGCCATCCCATCTTCCCATGCGTTCTTCAATGAGTAGACTGTTATATATTAAGTTACTAATCTCTGTGAGTCTTTTGGTTGAATTGCCGCGCACTTGAAAACTTTTGTCATTGTTAGTTTCTGCTTTTTTCAGTGCTTGTTTGAAAATCTCAACATCAAGAAAAGTAAGATTTTCTAGTAGACTATACATGCGTTCAAGTGGAAAATTTCGATCGTTTGCCTTTATATACCCAAGAAATATGTTCCGCATCATTATTCTTTTATATCTTTGGCGTTGCACAATATATTTTTCAAAAGACCACGCAAAACTATCTTGAAACTCCTCAGAACTTAGCACTTTTTTTGTGAAGAAACTCGGATTGTTTTTAATCATTTCAATCCACTCAATTGCTCGCTGTTGGCGTATTTCTATGGCATTACCTGAAAGAGCTACAGTAAGTGCCCAGGCTTGAGCTAGACCAGGGGTACTTGAAACAGTTGATGAAATTAGAGCTTTCCTAGACCTTTTTAGAAGATTTTTGTCACTTTTTGGATTGATCAGCTTACTCATCACTAAACCCCCGAAATCGCAACCACGGCACTTTTCTGATTAAAGTTAGTGAACTCACTTCTTATCCATCTTTTTACTGGTCTTTGGTTTAAGCATGTGCCAGTAAATACGCGTTAACAACGAGGTCGACTCTGGATTGTACTTTCTATATTCCTTACCACGTGCATCATATACAACTACGTACCAAAGAGATTTTGGAGAAATATCACCCTGCACCACTGGATAATTAGTTGATGGATTTTCTTCGGTAAGGATACGACTCTTTTCGTTTGTCAAACTATGACCTAGTAAACCAACCCTAGTTTGCCCATATTCCTTAGTGGCTACATGTGTAATTTTTACAGGTCTGCGACCTTTATTAATGACATTAACCAGGAAGTATTTTTTTGTTTCTCCTGTAATTGACATATTGAACAGCCACTCGATTTTTACTCTGCTCCTGTCGTGCCACAGGTCTTTCAGGACCTTGAGCGTAGTTAAGGATGCAAGAATCGCCCCATACCAAGCAACCGAAGAAGCTGAGATACTAATGTTTACGTCGGCAAACAGATTCATTTTTGCTTCTCCGTAATACGTGGAGCAGAATTTTCAAAGTCTTTGTCCACATCAGTCTTAGCTTTTTCGAGGCCATCTTCAAGTAGTTTTTTTAATTCACCGTCTGTAGTGATTTCGATCCAGTTTCGCCATAGTTTTTCGATGTCACTCGCAAAATCTAATGCAACTGCATTGATGTGAATGCCATCAATAACATTATTTGGATTCACTCGTGAATCTTTAATGTGTAGTACGTGATTATGCAAAGGGGTTTTCCATTTTATGTATAGACTGACGTTAAAAACATGATTGGTGAATTCATATACACTAGCGTCGTTTCTAGCAATTCCATGAAAGAAGTTATAAAGGTTTCTAGCGTGTAGATAGATGGAATCTCTCATTAGGCTGCAAAGATTTCCCATATCTTTTTTATCAAATAGCTTAACTATCTCAGCAGAACCTAGTAGTTGTCTTAGCTCGTAATCAGCTAGATCATCTTTTATGAATTTCTTTTGTTTATCGGATAGAGGCATAATTTAAAACGGCTGACTTGTGCCGAGCTCCTTATTTATGACCATCGACGACTGTATCTTGTAGATGTTGTAATATTCTGCTATAATTGTCATATCCAATGGTTGACAATCAACTGATGGGGAATTACGTCCAAGAGCGACCTTCCTTCGGGAGGGTCGTATTATTTTTAACCCATTCGAAACTATTGTCATAAGCGGAATGGTTATGCTACAATACAAGTACAAATGTAACCAGTCCCGAACTGTCACCGTATGGTGCGCGTGCCTAGGACACCTGGGATAGGGGCTGGTTTCGCTTTTACTGAAAATACCAAACATCTTCTATTCTTCTTTTAAATATTTTTAGGTAATCACCCGAATCAGTCTTTTTCTTCTGTGTTGATCGCAAAATTGAGCCTGCCACAAGATCTGCTAACTGTATAAGGGTATTGGTGTGGGAATTAACAAATCTAACCTTTGTGATTTTTTGTGATCTTGAATTAACTTCTCGACGTAAGTATGTAATGGCAGATTTTTTATAGGTACGGCCGGAATGACCATCGAGTCGTATATCGGCTTGACTGAGCGAGTCGGTTTTGGAAAGCACTTCCTTTATAGCATAGTTGTAAAAGGAGTTTTGTTTGTTGCGTAGTTCTGGGCTGCGTATATTTGACTTGTCTATGCAGATTGCTCTTATGCGAAAACTACTTTTCGAGACACGCTGTAGCACTTCTCTAATATATTTTTTATGGGTTTTGTTAAATTTGAATTCTCTGTTTTCATTCCAACCTAGCTCACGACGATACTTTTTTATAATAAGAGCTGTTTCTTCTGCGTCAAGCAGGTCATCAAAGATAACGCATGCTATAACAAAGTGACTGCTAGAGCCTTTGTCTAGCTTGAAACCTGGGTCGCCAGAATCGTCTATAAAAACTAATTGTTTAGCAACGTTTCTCATAAGTTTCCAAACGGCGAATCTATGCCGAACTCCTTGCAGAAGCCCGCTATCTTTTTATCTGTTTCAGCCATGTCAGCATCAATCTTTGTAATTTCGGCAGTAACTTCATTTAGGTCAATTGGCTCTTCTTCTTCAAACGTGTCTACGTAACGGGGGATGTTGAGGTTGTAGTCGTTTTCTTTTATTTCGCTGAGTTTGGCGACGTGGCTGTATTTATCTTCGGTTTTACGGTTATTATAGGTATCAATAATCTTTTCAATGTCTTGCTCGCGTAATTTGTTTTGGTTCTTAACCTTTTCAAAATGCTGGCTAGCATCTATAAATAGCACGTCTTCCGGGTTTTCTCGGCATTTTTTGAATACCAAGACACACGCAGGGATTGAAGTGCCAAAGAATAAGTTGGCCGGCAACCCAATAACGGCGTCTAGATAGTTCTTTTCTTTGATGAGGAATTCTCGAATGTGTCCCTCGGCACCGCCTCGGAACAGAACGCCGTGGGGCATAACAACGGCCATTGTGCCATTTTCGTCTAGCTGATAAATCATATGCTGGATAAATGCATAATCAGCCTTGCTACTAGGAGCAAGCCTGCCGTACTGGCTAAAACGGTCATCTTGCATATGCAGGGGACTAGCTGACCACTGGGCACTAAACGGAGGATTAGCTACAATTGCTTCAAATCGAAATTCAGCGTGCTGTGGGTGCTCAAGCGTGTCTTCTTGGCGGATATCAAACTTTGAGAAGTTAACATCGTGCAGAATCATGTTCATACGAGCCAAGTTATAGGTAGTGTTGTTCATCTCCTGGCCAAAGAACATACCTACTTCTTCTACTTGTCTGGCAACTCTAAGTAATAAAGAGCCGGAGCCACACGTCGGGTCGTAAACGTTTTTAATCTTCTTTTTACCCGCGGTAACTATCTTTGCAAGGACGGTACTAACTTCTTGTGGGGTATAGAACTCACCAGCTTTTTTACCGGCACCGCTGGCAAACTGGCTTATGAGGTATTCATAGGCATCGCCAAGTACATCAATCTTCGAGTTTTCTAGCTGAAAATCTATCTTGTCTAGGTGTACAAGAACCTTGGCAATGAGCTCACTACGTTGCTGGATGGTCTTTCCCAGTTTATTGGCGTTAAGATCAAGCTCAGAAAAGAGCTTGTCAAAGTCGTCTTCGCTGTCATGCCCCATGGTGCTTTGTTCTATACTGTTGAGTGTTCTTTCAAGCTGTTCGATTAAGTTACCACTGGTTGTGCCGTGTTCAGCCACGTAGGCAAATAGTTCGGTAGGTTTGAGGAAGAAGCCGAGTGAGTCTATGGCGTCTTTCTTTACTGCCTCTATGATACTAGTGTCATCAGCAAGTCTTTCGTCTAGATCTTTATAGAGTCTATTGTCAGCTTCAAGGATTTCATTGGCAAATAACGTCAATTTCTCTGACAGGTATTTATAGAAGATAAAGCCCAGGATGTAGTCACGGAATTCATCAGCGCCCATCTTTCCGCGAAGTTCGTTAGCTATATTCCAAAGCTGGGTTTGTAGTTGCTTCTTTTGATCCTCTGACATTGATCCTCCGATTTCTGAATATAATATAACACTTTTACAGAGGTAAGAGAAACTTATTTTACAATGTTTTTTCTTTCTTATGCCTCTTTAGTGTACGCATAGAACCTGCCCAGGCAAGGTAGTATTCACCTTTGAAAATAATTGTTTATTGTTTTGATGAATTCCAAGAGAATCTCCACCTTGCCAAGCCAGAACCTATATCCGTTAGATTGAGGCGTTAATAAAGTAAAAAGGAGGCAGAAATGCTAGACACACTATCAACATACAACGGTTGGAGTAACCGTGAAACATGGTTAGCCAGTCTATGGTTAACGAACGATGAAATGAGCTATGAGGTGCTTTGCTCACACTGAGCTCTAACAGGGTGTTATAATATTTAGTGAAAAGCATGAATAATACAGTATCGATCGTTTTGCTTATAGTTATTGCTATCTTTGCTGTAATTGAGACTATGATCATTGTCGCTGTTCAACACGTAGCACGCAAAAGCAAGTCGCTCAATGTGGTTTCGTTACCTCTATTGATGAACTGATCTTTGAAACTTTTTTGGTCTCCGAAAGCATGCTCATCAATAAAACTAACAAGTCCATAAAGTTCTAGAAGACTATTCTGAAGAGGAGTTGCGGTTAAGAGAAGTTTTGGTGACTTTTGTAGTGCCTTTTTAAGAATATTGGCTGTTTTATTACTAGGCTTGTAGACGTTTCTAAGCCTGTGGGCCTCATCGATAACCACTAAGTCCCAGTTGGCAAGTGACACATCTGTTTCTTTGTTGCTAGCAAATTGATACGAACAGATCACTACTTCTGATTGAATAAACGGGGATGATGAAGGGTTTTCTTTCGTGTGTAGATTATAGTTTTTACCTTCAAGAATAACGCTACTAAGAAAAAACTTATCTTGAAGTTCCTGTCGCCACTGCTGACGAAGACTCGAAGGACAAATGACAAGAACACGTTTTTTTCCTTCAGCCCATTTTTGTGCAATGACGAGTCCTGCTTCAATTGTTTTTCCAAGTCCAACTTCGTCAGCTAGTATTGCACCGCTGGCAAAGGGACTTCTAAAAGCAAAGAGTGCGGCGTCAATTTGATGGGGCTTTGGTTCGACCTGAGCATCAAGAATTGTTGTGATGAGTTTTTCTTTATCGTTTGAGGGGATTTTGCGCGTTAAAAGATGGGCAAAGTATTTGGCTTGATAATCGTTAATTTGATAATTTGACATCGAATATATTATAGCTCTTTTTACCCCTGTATTTCTAGCTTTGACTGTATAATTTGAGTATGACTGATAAAAACATTAAACCCGAGTCGCAAACCGTGAAAATAATTAAGCGCCTTCGAAATGATCCGGAATATCAGGAAATTGAGAAGAATGCACAACAAAATCCACAAGATGTTGGGAAATATGCTGAAAAAGTTATAGAAAAGTTCAAGCTAGATGTTGGCTGGAAGCTTTTGTTGCAATATGTGTTACTTAATAAAAACTTTGAAGCTGGCGGTATGACCGGGGCGTCTATACAGCCATACATTGATCCTATAACTAGTGAGACAAGGTACTTTATTCCTGTTAATCCCGAAACAACTCAAGATAACGTACTTTCAATTTATAACTTAATTCAATCCAGATATAAAGAGGCTGGCTCAAACAAACGAATGCGCAAGGACAATCCCATGAAAACCGATATACAACTTTATGCTTATCGTAGGTCCGTAGACGGTCTGGCTAACAAAGAGATTCAAGCTGAAATCAAAGAACAATTCGGTGAAGAATTTAAATCATTTGAAATCACAGAGCTTATAAAAGAAGGTAAGGCAAAAAAACTAGGTTAAGATCTGATTCTTAGCCCCACGATAGATACTTGTATTTCGCATATTCTGCCTAGGTAATTAAAAGGAGCAGATATGAAAAATATCAAAATCGTGCAGGTAGATGTAAGGAAACTTAAGCCCTCAGAATATAATCCAAGGAAAATATCCGAAGCGGATTTTGCGCAACTGGTCGAGAGCGTACGGCAGTACGATATGGTAGAGCCGATCGTAGTAAATTCTAACCCTGACAGGTTTGACACGGTAATTGGTGGGCATCAGAGAATTG
>Ga0163147_10009355_pt1 | contig 10625 bp, 10 predicted proteins | sample OliLakLV19MP6G1_FD_148597 | JGI IMG/M metagenome (GOLD analysis project Ga0163147, IMG submission 148597) | Freshwater microbial mat bacterial communities from Lake Vanda, McMurdo Dry Valleys, Antarctica- Oligotrophic Lake LV.19.MP6.G1 | ecosystem: Environmental > Aquatic > Freshwater > Lake >... | reverse complement strand
TGCGGGTCTGCTCGGTTTTACACCAGCCCACCGCGCACAACTTTCCAGCGCTGCTGCAACGCTGGCGGAACTCGTCCTCAAAACGGGCGAAGCGCATACCATCCACCTGAATGGTGTGGTCAATGGAGCCAAAATCGGCCTGCAAATTTCATCCGAAACCCCGTGGCTTGCCGGTGTTTCTGCTAATAATGTACTCGTTGCGCTCCGTTCTAAATTGGGCGAACTCGTAGACGAGATTATGCTAAAAGGGAGCGAACCACCGACCATTGTGGTCGTCATGTGGTTAAATGATGCCCGCACGCGTGAGCTACTGACGGATGACGACGAATAACAGCCTCCCGATTTTGACCTTCAGCATTGGTGGGCAATTTTACGCGCTGTCGATTGATGAGGTAGTCGAAGTTGCCGCTATGGTTGACCTTGCCGCCATGCCTGGTGCGCCGCCGGAATTGCTCGGCATAGCAGACCGTCATGGGTCGCCGCTTTCGGTTGTGGATTTACGAAAAGTCTTTGGCGCACCAGTAGGCATTATCGAGGCTTCTACCCTGTTTGTGGTGGCCTCATTAGGCAGCCGGAAGATTGGGCTGGTGGTGGATGAAGTCCAGCAGGTGGAATATATTCCCTTTGACCATGTGGGATACACATTGGCAGCAGGAAAATATATTCGTGGTATTATTAGTTACAAGGAGCGTTTAATTCAAATGATTGCGCTTCCGCCACTTCTTGGTGTTTATGTCTCTGGTGCCATTGGCGAATAAACTTATGTAAGGCAATCTGGAAAATGGCGAACTCATCGCACAAAGAACGTATTCTGATTGTTGCCAAAGATGAAGATTTACGCACTTCGTTGATTGAAACGCTGGAAAACGCGGGCGGCTATACGACGAACCAAGCCAGCAGCTTTGAAGAAGCCCTGAGTGAGATTTTACTCGTTAATTTTGATTTGATCGTCACCGAGGCCGAACTGCCTGATCTCAGCGGAATGGACTTGCTGGCGGTGGTCGGCGGCTTGCGCCCAAATGCCAGCGTCATAGTGATTGATGATGATCTTTCTGCGAAAAGTGCCGTCGCTGTTTTTCGTTTAGGGGCAGTGGATTATCTTTATAAGCCGCTGAATATGACTTTTTTCCTGATGCAGATCGAGCGCCAACTCGAAGTCAAACGCATAGAACGAAATCGCCCTGAACAAGAGGATGCCCCTCGCCAAGATGCGCCGCGTGACCGCGCCAAACGGCTCGACCCACGCACCCGTCCCGCCGCTTTAGTGTTGGGTCGGCAGCATTTTAAGCATATCAACAGTGAACTCAACCGCTTATTAAGCCATGTCCGTGCCAGCTTTGTCGGTTTGGTAGATGCCGAGGGCAACATGGTCGGCGCAGCAGGCACACTCGATGATTATGATTTGCAACTGCTCACCCAAGCCTTGAGCATCGACCACAAGGCGCAGCACTCCCTTGCCTCGATTCTGGACGAGACGAAATTCCACTCGACCTATTTTGAAGGTGACCAGATGGGTGTTTATATCATCGAATTTGGCGCACCCTATATCGTCTCGTTAGCCGTCATCTGCGGGACGGATGTTAAGCCAGGCATGGTCTGGTTATACAGTAAACGAACCGCCGCTTTAGTGGACGAAATCTTAAAATCGATCCCTCAGCCTAAAAATTTGCCCAAATTACAGAGCTAAGCGCAGGCTAATTTTAGATACCGGGTTGTTCTAAACAGGCTTCTTCATAAAGCTCAATCAGTTCGCTTTCGGTATGATGCTTTTCTCCGTCGGGGAAAATCCGATTCACCAAACACATCAAGCGATCAATCACTTCTCTAGGGATAATGCCATAACGGATGTGCTGGTCAAGATAAAGCGCACCATAGCCCTTCAGCGGCAGCGCGACGATCACACGCAGGTCAGAGAAATTGGTATTGGTCGTAGGCGGTTCTTGAATATCGCCGATGATGTTGTTCGTAATCAAAGGCGCATCCCCTTCCAGCGCTTTACGCAGCGTTTCGGTGGCAAGATGCACGAATTGTGGCGACCCCAACGTCGCCTGATCGAGATTAATCGTCGCTAAAACTTGCAAATCAAGATCAACGACCATCCCACGCTCCACCCGTGTGATGCTGCGGGCAGCGTTCATAAAGTGTTCCATAAAATGCTCATCCACGTATTTGTCTTACCCCTAAAATGATGACCGGGTATCGGCGGCGAACAACAAACAACCCATTCTAACGCACTCCAAGAATCTGTGCGATTTCTAGTAAGGCCTTTTCCCCTCCCAAAACGCGCAATACACGAATCAGTGCGCCCAAACATAAAAGCACATCGGCTAAAGGCAGGGTCGCCATCCGCTGGGCGACTTCACCCCACAGATGATAACGCGCTTCTTCAGTCATTTCCTCCCATAAAGGCACACTTTCTGTAAGCAATATAATGCGTGTTTGCTGCTGCGGCACTTCCATCACATAAGACAAGGCCTCTTTAACCACCGTATCATAATCAGGCAGCGCGGCGGCAGAACCGCGTTCACCACCGGAAAGCAGGGGTGCGAGGATGCTGATTGTGCTGGCTTGATCGTATTCATCCATAATCGAGCCGATTACGCTGCTGGCAGCTTGGGCTAAATCACGGGTTGCGCTGGGAGGCAAATAGGGCGCGATGGCGGCTAAAACACTGGCGCGGTCATACCCATCGTCAATCCTTTTGATGCGCGACCATGCCTTCGAGATTACTTGGGGGCGCTCCTTGGGAGCAAGATTTTGTGCCAGCGCAACATAAGCGTTGGCTTGGTCAAATGGATCATCTAAACGATCTGCAAGTTCCAGCGCCGTAGACATCAGTTCGGGGGTTAAATGCGGTGCGACGCTCACCAGCGCACGGGCTTGCTTATAAGCAAACGGCATGGCGCGAACACAGTCCAGCAAATGGAGCAGCGCGTCAATACGCTCTACACCCGTCAGCTTGGGAACGATGCCGAGCAGCGCATTTAAACGCTGTTGCGGGTCTTCGATCTGATAAACAGCTTCAAGAGCGCGGGTGAGCAAGTGCGGCGGCAGATAATGGCCTAATAAATTCAAGGCGCGGGCGCGAGCATTTTCGTTGTCGATCAAGCGCGTGGTTTCTAGTGCATTCGTTAAAGCTTGTTCCAGCAGCAGCGGCGGCAGAATATCGACCAGCGCGATTAAGGCCGTCACGCGCTCATAATGATGCGGCAAATTGGCGGCGGCGGCGAGTGCATCCAACGTCGTCTGATTTTGGGCATTTTGCGGCGTATAATGCGCCAAAATTGTCAAGGCGTGAACCCGCGCATCATGTTCGCGCATGGTATGGGCAACAGCAAGGCTGGCGACCAGCATTTCCGGCGGGAGCGTTGGCGCGAGTTCCGCCAGCAGCGCGGCACGTTCACGCTCACTGCTTAAGCTGTGAACGGCTGCGAGCGCTTCCCCCTGTAAATCGAGCGTCAGATGCGGCGCAAGCGACACCAGCGCACGCGCACGAAGATGCCGCCGCGTTAATGAAATCGCCACCGCGAGCGCTTTTTCCAGAATCGTCGGGAATTGTTTTTCTTCAGTAGCGTAGCCCAAATGCGGCGCAAATTGAACAAAGGCGGTTGTGCGTTCCTCCTCATTCGTGATGCTCGCAATCGTATCCAGCGCGAACTCGTGCAAACGCGGTTGCAACGAATCGGAAATCGCACGAGCTAAAGCGGTTAACGCACGGGCGCGTTCCGCTGGCGCTTGAATATGGCGACTGCTCTCTAAAGCGCGTTCTTCGATTTCATTGGGCAAATGCCCCGCCATCGCGCAAATCGTATTGCTGCGGAGCGTATCATTATTGGTGTCGTCTACATCGTCTAAAACACGATTGAGGATGCGAATGCTCATCGTTTGCGGCAGATTCGGCGCAAGCGCGACTAAACTACGGACACGCGCTTCGGTATTGCTGATGGACTGCGCCAACGAAATCACCGCCAACATATCGACAGGCGTAACTGGCTCATCCGTCATCAGCGAGAGCAAGGGAGCGAGCTTAAGCAAAACCCGACTGCGGGCGGCTAAATCTGGCACAGTCCGTGCCTGAGAAAGCATATCGCGCAGCATATTTTGATAATGATCGGGTGGGACGTGCAATGCCAGATTCACCAGCAGCAGCAGCCGTGACGCTTCATCTTCAAGCTGTGTGACTTCTTTTATCAGCGCATTGACCTGTTTTTTATCCAGCACATCGGCGAGATCAGTGAGGGCAAAGATCCGCGCCTGCCCGACTGTCGCCGATTTTTCCTCATGCGGCGCGGTATTCGGTTGCGCGGCGATAAGCTGGCTCAAGGCAAGCATATAGCGCACCTGTTTGGCGATTTCCGTTGCACCTACCGCCAGCGACTTTTTTAGCGCGGCTTCAAGCTGGCTTCTGCCGGGGGTGCCCACACTGCGTTTAAGTTCATCCGTGATGCCGGATTTTGTACTGGACGAGTTGTTCATGGACAGTGCATCTACAATCGCCTGAATAGGCTTTTAATGGGGTTATTTTAGGCCGTAAACCTCAACCAACGCAAGCGCATCTGGTAGAATTGATTCTAATCAACCCATCTTATATCGTCAGGAGGTTGTTGGCTATGCCCTCCTGAATAACTTGAAATAAAGGAGTGCTTGTATGGCACCATTTCCTGTCCTCGTCATTTTAGCGGGCGGCGCATCCTCACGGATGTGGCCTCTGCGAGAAAAATCACTTTTGCGCTTTGGTACAGAACCGCTACTCCTCAGCCAATTGCAGCGGTATCGTGCGCTCGGCTTTAGCCAAGTCGTCATCGTCGCTAACCCGGAAAACCACGCCGACATCAGCGCTTTAGTCGCGCCGTTAGCTTCCGTCATGAAGATTGATGTCGTCGTCCAAGACGAACCCAAAGGGATGGGTGATGCACTGCTGCAAATCGCCCCCGCCCTACTCGACAATCCCCATACGCCCATTTACGTTAACCAAGTCCATGATGTCGTGGATGATAATCTGCATATTCAAATACTCAAAGCCTTTCAACATAACCCCACCGAAACTTATTTGGCAGGCTATGAAATCGAAGCGTATTTCCCCGGCGGCTATCTACAAGTTGATCTTGATCGGCGCATCGTCAGCATCATTGAAAAACCCGGCGCACTAAATAAGCCAAGCAACTTGGTCAATATCGTCGCGCATGTTCATGCCGATGCCGCCCGCTTGCTGGAGACGATTCGTTTTGAGTATGAACGCGGCGCATCCAGCGATGACCATTATGAACGAGCGATGGATTCATTAATGAAGCAGACCGTTTACCGCGTTGTCCCCTATGAAGGGCAGTGGAGCGCCTTAAAATTCCCTTGGCATGTGCTGGACATTATGGATTACTATCTCGCCAAGATCGAAGGCCAAATCGTTTCCGATAATGCGTATATCGCCCCTAACGCGGCTTTGGTCGGCAACGTTTATATCGGCGCAGGCGCGAAGGTGTTCCCCGGCGCTGCGGTGGTGGGGCCAGCATATATCGGCGCGGGGACGATTGTGGGCAATAATTCGCTGGTACGGCAGTCGATGGTGTTGAATCACTGCGAAGTTGGCTTTACGACAGAAGTCGCTCGCAGCTATGTCGCCGATCACTGTTCGATGCACGCTTGCCGTGTGTTGGATTCGGTTTTCGCGGAAAATGTGAATTTCTCGGCGGGCTGCACTACTGCTAATTTACGGATTGATCGCGGCGACGTGCCGACGACAATCAAGGGCCAGCGCGTTTATACCGGACGTACCAAGTTCGGCGCGGTTATCGGGCGCGGCGCATTTCTTGGTGTCGATGTGATGACAATGCCGGGAATAAAAATTGGCGAAAACGCACAGGTGGGGCCGGGTACGCATGTCCATCAGGATATTCGCAATGGTCAGCGTATGTATGTCAAGCAACAAATCATTATTGAAGAAGGCGATAAGGGTTAAGTAACGTGGCACTCAACATCAACCCCAAAATCTTTAAAAAGTACGATATTCGCGGCACTGCGGCGGGTGAGGATGCGCTTCTGACCAAAGAGGCCGCGTATCAAATCGGACGCGCCTTCAGCACTTATCTACAGCGTTTTGAAAGGCAAAATTTGATCGTCGTCGGGCGCGATAACCGCCATACTTCGTTTGATCTACAGAAAGCCTTGATGGAAGGCATCATTGCGGCGGGATGTCATGTCGTGGATTTGGGATTGGTCGCCACGCCCTTAGTCTATTGGCACGCCTTTCAACGCGGCGAAATTGGCGGGGTCATGGTCACAGGCAGCCACCTCCCGTTCGATCAAAATGGTTTTAAATTGTGTGTCGGCGGCAAGACTCTTTACGGCGACGAAATCCAAGCTATACGCGCCATCATAGAAGCTAAAGAGTTTTTTTACGGCAGCAGCGACATCACCGTCGATTCGGGGGCTTACAGCGCCTATGTGCATGATTTAGGTCAGCGCGTCCCCAAAACACGCTCGCTCAAAGTTGTGGTCGATGCCGGGAACGGCGTAGCCGGATTATTCGCTCCCCGCCTGCTCGAACTCTGGGGACATGAACTTTTGGCATGTCTCTATTGTGAGCCGGACGGCAGTTATCCGCATCATCAGCCTGACCCGCAAAACGCCGAAAACATGCGTGATCTCGGCGAAAAAGTGCGCGAGGTGAAGGCCGATATCGGGTTAGCCTTTGATGGCGATTCGGATCGTGTCGGTGTGGTCGATGAACAAGGCCAGATGATCGCGGCAGATCGAGTCTTGGCGCTGTTAGCAATTGATCTACTTCAGCGAAATCCCGGCGCGGCAGTCGTGGCGGATGTTTTGAGCAGTCAAGTACTGTTTGATGCTGTCGAGGCTGCCGGGGGCAAGGCATATATGGCGGCAAGTGGGCATTCGCTGGTGAAAGAGGTTATGCGCGAAAAAGAAGCACTGCTTGGCGGCGAAATGAGCGGACATATCTTTTTGGGCGAAGATTATTTTGGCTTTGATGATGGCTTTCTGGCGGCAGGGCGGATATTGCAACTCTTGGCAGCCAGCGATCACCCACTTTCGGCCTTAAATGCCGCCCTGCCCACCCTTTACAGCACTCCAGAATATCGCCCCCACTGCCCTGATGAGGATAAGCAGCAGGTGATCGATTCTGTCGCGGCGGCGCTGGCAGACAAAGGGCAAGTCGAAACTGTTGATGGATTCCGCATCAAATTCGAGCGTGGATGGGGATTATTACGCGCCAGCAACACTGAACCAGTCTTAAGTTTGCGTTTTGAGGGCGAAACTGAAGCCGACGCGCTGGCGTATCGTGATCTTTTTGTAGATGCCCTTAAGTCATTTCCGCAGGTCGCACCGTTAGTAGGATAGGAGGCTGTTATGTCGATAAAATCCGATAAAAATTTGTTTCCGGGTATCAATCCCCATTTGAACAGCTTATTACAAAACAGCACCAAATGGGTTGGATTCCATAGTGTAACTATCGTCGATTTATTGAAGGCGATGCGTATTGCACTTAGACCATTGGGTTATACGGCTGATGTGGAACAATCGCTGCAAATCACGGAATTGGGCGATCCGGCCATTATTAGCTATCCGAAATCGGATGTCACAATTTATGATCCTGACCCTTTTCGAGCGCGTATCCCAACCATATCCTCAGCCCATGCGCTGGACATTGCCATGCCCATCCAAGAAATTATTATCTTGGAGGAGATTGATTACTATAAGGCGCTGGTGATCTATAAAAAACCGCTGCAAGGCGATCCTGTCGTGTGGGTTGAACTCCTGTCGCCTTCCAACAAGCCGCCGCATCCCGATTTTAAGACCTATCGTGAAAAACGGCAGCGAGTTTTAGAAAGTGGCATTGTGTTCGTTGAGATGGATTATTTGCATGAATCGCCTCCGACAATACGCGGCGTGGCAAACTACGCGGCCCACGAATCCGACGCTTATCCCTATCGCATTACAGTGATTGACCCGCGTCCAGATGTGTATCAAGGCGAGGGAAGAATTCGCCAATTTGACGCGAGTATGCCTATTCCGACAGTCACTATCCCGCTGAATGACGCGGATGTGCTAAAGTTTGACTTTAACATACCCTATCAGAAGACATTTGAAGAAACCCTATATGGGGATGAAGTCGATTATGAACAACTTCCGGTGAATTTCGAGGCATATAACGCTGTCGATCAAGCCACTATTCGTCAGCACATGGCGGAAATTGTGGAGTCTTCAAGTTTAAACACCTAATTTTGCTAAGGCTTCACGGGCGGCATTGGCAACATTAAAATCCGAATCCGTCAGTAAAGCGCGTAACGGCGCAATCACTTGATTATCGGCTTCCGTCGCTATATCGCCGAGCGCATACGCAGCACTGTAACGAACTTTGCCTTCTTCGTCATTGAGCAGACCAATCAATGGTTCGATGGCGCGACCATCGCCTATTCTACCTAACGCAACAACACTCCCATGCCGCACCCGCGCATCATCGCTGTCGAGAATTTCCAGCAGCGCATCGACTGTTTGCCCATGTTTAAGCTGCCCTAATGCCAACGTCGCGTTGAAATGGATATAAATATCGTCGCTGCTTAAAAAGGGGATTAGTGGGTGAACGGCACGGGGATCACCAATTCGGCGGAGCGCGTTCATCGCGGCGATAACGACATTGGCATCTGTATCTTGCAGAGCGATAATCATCGGGCCAACGGCGCGTTCATCGCCAATTTGCCCTAGTGCTTCAACAGCATTGGCACAGACCGTCGCGTCACCATCGTTAACAGCATCAATCAGCATATCCACTGCCGCTGCGCCAATTTTGATCAGCGATTCGACGGCGCGTTCTTGCGCTTGGCTATCTGCTGCCCCAAGTTCAGCAATATGTACCGCGATTTCTTGTTGTTCGCTCATCACTCAGTGACCCATTTGTTTAAGCGCCGTATAAAGGGCAGATTTTACGCCATCATCGGCATCGCTCGTCAAGTGTTTTTTCAGCGGTTCAATCGCACGCGGATCGCCAAATTTGCCTAGTGCTTCCGCCGAACCGCGCCTGACATTGGCACTTTCGTCGTTGAGTGACTCCACTAAGGCCTGAAAAGCGCTTCCGTCGCGGATTTGCCCCAATGCCCAAGCCGCGTTATACCGCACCCATTCACGCTCATCTTTTAAGGTTTCGATCAATGGCGATGTAGCACGATAATCTGCGATTTTGCCGATTGCCTTCGCGCTGCGAATCCGCACCCATTCATCTTTATCTTTCAACATAGGGATCAGAGCAAGCGTCGCCTGCGCGTCACCTAAATTCCCCAAAGCGGCGGCGGCACTGCTGCGAACCGCGTCATCTGTATCAGTGAGCATCCCTATCAAGGCCTGTAACGCGCTTTCGTCACCAATCCAGCCTAATGCAGCGGCAGCATTACGGCGCGTTCCTGCATCACGATCTTTGAGCAGCACAATCAGCGGACGCACAGCACGGACATCGCCAATTTCGCCTAATGCTTTTGCCGCCCAATCTTGGACATCGCTGTTGCGATCTTGCAGCGTTTTAATCAACGGTTCGACGGCTGTTTCATCACCAATTTCGCCCAACGCCCACGCCGCCAAATAACGGACGCGCCAACTGGTATTTTTGAGCGCATTGATGAGTGGCTGCACGGCTGATCGCCCAATTTCGATTAATTGAATCGCGGCTGTTTGCTGTATATCGTGCTTATCGCTGTCCAGCTTGCTAATAAGCTGTTGAATAGTCTCCGACGTTATTGTTGACATATTACTGAAAACCCCACCATAACAAATTTATCCATCCCCATAGTATCATCAATTTCTAAGTCATCGAAATCGGTGCGAGATACCCCTGCCTTTAGGCATGGGGAGGTAAGCATCTTAATCCTTTCGTATAGGTGTAGCCGTCCGAATGGTGTAGGACTACGCAATTGCTATGTTTGGTTGTGATTTTCCCAACCTCGGTTTTAATGTCGAAGCTGCCAGTTGCGCGACAAGCTACTCGTCCAGTGTAGTCACCTGCATACTTTCCAGTAGGCACACTTGCCTGTACTATGTCGCCCGTTTGAAAGCCGAAGTGCCGTTTCTGGCGCAAACGGTAGCGCGACGGAAATCCGTATTTTTCGGTACGGCATATCTGGCGTGACCCGTGTCCAGTCGCCTTAATCAGTAATGGCGCGTGATTAGCCGAAACAAAGACACATGCCCCACTTTCACCCACGCAAGTCGCATCGAGCCAATGCGCTTTAGGATAGGATTGCTTAACGCGATTGAACTTCGTGCGCCCACCCGTGCCGATTTCCAACGGGATACCTGACTGAGCGAACACGCCGTACAGCTTCCGGCGTGAGGCATTAACCGCCGCCGCGTCCTTCATAGGCGCTTTGGCTTTGCGCTGAATGTCGGGAAACCCAAATTCAGCCGCCGTTTGATTGCCTTTGGCCTCGTTGCATTTGCGGCAAGTGATAGTGAGGTTACTCACACGGTTTGACCCGCCCCGCGCTTTCGGGTTGATATGCTCGACTTCAAACGGTACGTTTTCTACCCCACAGTAAGCGCATTTACGCCCCCACTTTTCTAGCAAGTATTCGCGGACTTCATAGCCCATTAACTCGCCCTGTTGGTATTCCACGCCGCTGATT
>Ga0163147_10009350_pt1 | contig 10627 bp, 10 predicted proteins | sample OliLakLV19MP6G1_FD_148597 | JGI IMG/M metagenome (GOLD analysis project Ga0163147, IMG submission 148597) | Freshwater microbial mat bacterial communities from Lake Vanda, McMurdo Dry Valleys, Antarctica- Oligotrophic Lake LV.19.MP6.G1 | ecosystem: Environmental > Aquatic > Freshwater > Lake >... | reverse complement strand
GATTGCGCACCAGGCAACAAGCGCGCGAGGCGGTGTTCGAATACATCGAGATTTACTACAATCGACGACGGCTGCATCAAGCGCTCGGCTATCAAACGCCCTGCGAGTTTGAGGCGGTTTGACTCTCCTAGCCGAGTGTCCGAATTATTGGGGCAACATCAGCATGTGTTTGTCGCGCCAGCCAGCGCACCTGCCTCCTTAACGCAGTGCGGTTGGGGATCAAAGACCGATCGCTGCAAGCATTTGCGCGCGCGTGAATACGTCGACGTTCGGTTTAACCAGCGCGAAGTTAGCCTCTTGTACGGATGCTTCGACCGGCGCGATGACCAGTGGTGCAGACTCTGCGCCGCTTTCGGGTGGTGATGCAACGGGCGCAGGTACGCTCCGAGGTGCGACGTGTCGCTCACCACGCAGTGCTGCGCTGGCCGCAGCCGCAGCCTGTCGCGCCCGTTCGATACCTTCGCCCACCGAGGAAGTCGCCGCGATGGCATCTTGCGCTGCACGTCGCGCTGTTTCGGCAACGCCTGCGCTGGCACCAGTGGCTCCTTCGAGCAAAGCCACGGTAACTCCGCCTTTGACCAGTGCTGCAATACCTGCACTGCGAATCCAACGGTATTCGCTGAGCGACATATTCTGCGCATTCAATGCATCAACCTGCGCGGTCTTGGCGGTTATTCCCAATGTTGGTAGTCGCGCCAGCGCCGCAAGGCGATCGGAAATCTGCATTGCCCCGCTTGGGCGATCGCTGGATGCTTCTACATCGGTAAATCCCGGTCCGAGTGTAGCAATCACTGCAGACTGAACCGCAACAAATCGCGCTGCTTGACTTGCATCGATACGCCCATCGAGCGGAGCTGCAAACGCAGCCTTGTTGTCGATGCGCGCGTCCATCTGGCGCATCGTTTCCGTCGTCTGAGCCACCGCAGCGACCTGTCCCAGCCCCTGGCGCGCAGCATCTACCGCACTGCCTGCCATCTGTGCAGCAGGCTTGATCACGAAAAACCAAACGGCAACGCCGCTTATCAGCAACAGCATGGTCGCGATGACGAGGAATCCAAACAGATATTTCTTCATTTGCTCGATCTCCATAAGTTTAAAGTTGCACAACTATTTTCAGCGGAAGTGGGGCGAAGGAAAACCGAACTTGTTCCCGACCCGCTGGCGCATACCGCTGGCGAAGCGTTTTGTGCACACCAGCGGCAGCGCGGCCGGCGCGCCAACACCATCTACTGCATTCGATGGCTTGATTCATATCACTGCAGGTTGCGCAGCTTGCGCTGCGCAATGTAGGGGTCGAGACGCGATAACACGAGGTAGGCGAGCCGATCTCGCCAGCGCGTTGCCAACGAGTCAGTTGTCAACGCCGGCTTCGCTGCGACGCTATCGGCCAGTACCGACTCAAAAGTGGCGCGTGCGTGGTCAGCTAAGTCGCTATTGCGGATGCGCAGCAACAGTTCGTAATTGATGCGGTGGCTACGCACATCAAGGTTTGCCGACCCGACATAAACGATATCGTCAACCACCACCAGCTTGGCGTGCAACATTGCCGGCTGATACGTGTAAAAGCGAACCCCACTTTGCTGCATTTTGCCGATGATGTATTGATTCGCCCATTGCGCCAACGCGACATCTGCAATCGCCGGAACGACCACCGTCACTGACGCCGTTGCTGCTCGCTGCGAAAGTAAGGCGCGCAGACGCCGAGACGGCAAAAAGTAGGCCGCGAGGATTTGAATATCACTTCCCCTGGCGATATCGTTATAGAGGCGCGCGCGTAGACGCGGCGTATTCATGCCCGCCCCAGCAAGCAGCAACTCGCAATCCTGGTTGACGATCGGCAGTTGCTGGCGCCATTGGCGGAAGTGCGTGATCGCTGCAATGCCGAAAGCCGCGTGTTTCCACATCAACATAAATGACCGCTGCAGGGCATGCACGATGTCGCCACCACTGACTGAGACGCCCATATCGCGCCAGCCGACCCTGACCCCATCGCCCGCATACTCGTCGCTGACATTGCAGCCACCTACTATCGCGTGCGAAGCGTCAACGACGACCAGTTTGCGATGGTCGCGAAAGCTTAATCGCAGCAGTCGCTTGGGATTGAACCAGCGCACCTCAGCGCCTGCGTTGCTGAGGGCGCGCCAATAGTGCGCCGGTAACTCATCGGAGCCATAGGCGTCGATAAGGACGCGCACCCGGCAGCCGCGCTCAGCAGCGGCGATCAACAAGTCGCGCAAGGCATCACCCAGGGCGCCGGATTTATACATGTAGAACTCCACATCGATCGAGCGATCAGCGAGCGCGATGGCGTCCTGGACGCAGCGGAACAACGCCCTGCCGTTCGCCAGCCAGGTGAACAACGTCTGCCCTGTCGCACGCGCAACCAAGTCCTGCCGAACGTCGTCAACCGCCGGCGAGATAGTCATGTCCTGCTCTTGCCGGGTTCGATGGCGGCAGCAAGCGACGTGCGCGTTTTGTAAAGCGAGAAGATCACGCCACCGGCGATCAGGCCGATGGTGACGCTTAGCGAAATCCATGCTGGCGTCTTGCCAATGATATTGACCAGGAAGATCTTGCCGCCGATAAACACCAGCACCAGCGCCAGCGCATATTTCAGATAGTGGAAACGATGGATCATCGCGGCCAGTGCGAAGTAAAGCGCGCGTAGCCCGAGGATGGCAAAAATGTTCGAGGTGTAGACAATAAACGGGTCTTGGGTAATGGCGAAGATCGCCGGAACAGAGTCGATGGCAAACACCAGATCGACGAACTCAATGAGCAGCAGAGACAACATCAGCGGCGTCGCCCACCAGACCATCCGCCCTGTCTCCGGATGCGGCTGCTTGACGAGAAAGTCCTGGCCATGCAGCTCGTGGGTGATGCGCATGCGCTTGCGCATGAAGCGTAGTACGGGATTGTTGCCGATGTCCGGCATGTTGTTGGCGAGCAAGATCATCTTTACGCCGGTAAAGAGCAGGAACGCACCAAAGATGTACAGAATCCAATCGAACTGGGTAACCAGCGCCGCACCCAGGCCGATCATGATGGCGCGCATCACGATGACGCCGAGAATGCCCCAGAACAGGACGCGGTGCTGGTACTTCCGCGGAATCGAAAAATAGGAAAAGATCAGTGCAATGACGAAGACGTTATCCATCGACAACGACTTCTCGATCAGAAAACCAGTGAAATAGTCGATGCCGGATTTAGCGCCCATGTACCACCACAGCCAGGCGCCGAAGCCCAGCCCCATGCTGAGATACCCAGCCGAAAGCAGCAAACTTTCAGAAACCGGGATTTCGCGCTGCTTGCGATGCAGCACGCCCAGATCGAGTGCGAGCAGCGTCACTACAATCAACACGAAACTCAGCCACAGCCAGACATCCTTACCAAGGAAATCGCTGGTCAACATCTGCGTCACACTGTCCATACGCTCTCCGAAACGTCAGGCGGAACGGCATCTCGGAAAGTTTCCGCCAAACGGATCCGTTCCATTACGTGTCTGCTGATTTATCCTGCAATCTCAGGCAGCTCTCGCCTGAACGGCGGGCGCCGCCGCCTTATCAGCCTTGCCACCGCACGATCGACGCGGTCCGCAGCACGGTCGACAACAACGTAGGCGTCGGCATCGCGTTCGCGAATCACTACTGAAGGGGCGCCAACCACGTCGACCACAAAGACGCATTGCTTGTCTTCGCCGCCGCGCGGACCATTGATGTCCAACAACCGGACCTGGACCTGCTTGATGGTGTGCGCATAACGCGACAACGCAAACCCCACGCGCCGGGAAACGTAGTCATGCAAGGCGCCGGTGAGCACGAAGCCTCGCGCGAGAATAGAGAGACGCATGATGAACCTCCTACTGTTGGTGTGGATGGGAACAGTCTAGACTTCAGCGTGAAAATGAAAAGTCGAATGTTTGTTACTCAATCATCGAAAAATACGAACGAATCATGAACCTCAAGCATCTACGATATTTTTGGGCGGTGGCGCGCTGGGGCGGTGTTCAGAAGGCCTCTCGGCAACTGCACCTGACACCACAGACTCTGAGCGGTCAGATCAAAGCTCTCGAACGCCAGCTTGGCGTCGAACTGTTTTCTACGGTTGGCAGGCGCTTGGAGCTGACCGAATCCGGTCGCGTCGCTTACTCGTATGCCGATGAGATTTTTTCCGTGGCCGACGAACTTGCGGTGGCCGTACGCACTTTGCCGCGTGGCCGCTCGATACGATTTCGTGTCGGTATCAGCGATGGCGTACCGCGCTCGCTCGCGCATCAGCTGTTGGTGCCTGCATTTGAGGCCGATGCGCGTATCTGCCTAGCGTGCAGTCACGAAAGAATGGATACCTTGCTTTCAGAACTTGCATTGCAAAAACTTGATTTGGTCATCGCCGACTGTCCGGTGCCCGCAGGATCCAGGCTACGTGTCTTCAATCATCCGCTGGGAAGCAGTGAGGTGGGGTTTTTTGCGCGTAAAGACCTGGCGCTCAAACTGAGGCGCAGATTTCCGCAATCCCTGCACGAACAACCAATGCTGCTGCCGGGCCAGGACAATGCCGTGCACCGCTCTGTGCGCCAGTGGCTCTATGACCGGCGCGTGGCCCCGATTATTGTCGGTGAATTCGACGACAGCGCGTTGATGAAAGCATTCGGCGCCGCCGGCATGGGCACGTTTCCGGCGCCCATAGCAGTGCGCAACGAGATTGAACGCAACTACGGGCTCGGCCTGGTGGCGGTTGTTGATGGCATAAGCGAACATTACTACGCCATCTCCACAGAGCGTCGCACTGCTAACCCTGCCACACGCAGTGTGCTCGCCAAGGCTAGTTCGGTACTGCATTCACCCAGCCGCTAGCGCGCGCTTTTATTTTCGGAATGGGGTGTCTGAGCCGGGCCCATAGAAGTTCAGGCGACAACTAGTCTGACGTAGGGGGATAACTTCGAATGACCACTGCGCTGAAAATCAATTCAAATTCTGCTCCAAAGACTCGCCATGGCGGCTTCCTTGGCCTGTGCGCGCAAGCCTTGTTGGCCTGCGCTGTCGCCAGTAACAGCCGCAGCAATTGAGACTATCGGTATTGTCGTCGATCCGGTGCGTGGCCTCGGGTCGCTTGAGTACCACCGTATTTATTTTAAGGTACCAGCGGAATTCATGGGCGGCGCCAGCCAGAACGAGATTCGCGCGCTTGGTGAAAATGGTCGATGACTTGAACGTGCTGTTTGCGCATCAGACGATCCATCGCTTCAACTTCAATCCGAGCCTGTTTGTGTCTTTCACCAGTTACGACGGTCCACCAGAAGGCTATCCCAATGAGCTCGCGATGCTGAATCGCGGCTACGACATTGAGGTGAAATACAATCCGACGCCGGGCCACCCGTCGATGAGTTTCAGGCCTGATGGTGCGACCTACGTCGACTCGACCTATGGCCCTACGATTCTTGATCGCGACGTGCCGATGCCCACAGCCAACGATGCGGATGGCTGGAACGCCTATTGGCTGAGCCTGGGCACCCTCGCGCATGAGATCCTGCATGGCGTTGGCGGCGGCGCCCCCGAGTACTACAAGGCGTTTGCTTTTGACAACGAGAGCACCGGCGTCGCACCCAACCTGGCGCGGGGCACTGTGCTCGGCGATGCCTGGGAACTTGAACGCGAAGACTATGCGACCGATCCCTTGGGCAAGACCGAGCGCAGTGCGGCGACGATCGCTGATCGGTTGCTGCGAACGCGGTTTTCCCAACTGACCGTGGCGCACGCGAATGGTCGCCTACGTGCCAATATTGGCGCCGATCCGCGCTTTCAACCGGATCTTGCGCAGACGCGAGTCCACGTCACCGGGCCCGATGGCGAGACGCCCGCGGTCGGCGCGATGGTGTACGTCGGGCAACCGTACCTGCAGTCGTATCAGAGTCTGTACCCCTTGGTCTTCTCGGGTGTGACTGCAGCCGACGGCAGCGTCAGCTTCAACTGGACGCCGACTTGGCCAATGCTGCTGGTCAAGGTGTAACCTGCCAGTGGCACGATGTTGCCGAGCGGACGCTGGTTCAGTTGGCAAGAGGCCCAGGAAGAATTCATTCTGCGCGGTGAGACTCAGATGCAGATCGATTTGTCGCTGGAAACCGGCGTGCCCAAACCCACCTTGACCCAGGTCGCGCCGTTCCAGACTCAGGAAGACACGCCGCTGCTGATCTCGCATGCCGCTCTGCTTGCGGCATCGGATGCGGCCGATCCACAGGGTTTGGCGATTCGTTTTCGCATCGAGCGTTTCGCATCCGGGCGCCTGAGCAAGAATGGTGTTCCGGTCGCGGCCCTTTCCACCCTGCTCGGTCCGGGCGAGTCGCTGCTGTGGACGCCGCCGCTCAACCAGAATGATGCCAATTTTCCCGCCCTGGTCGTGCGCGCGCACACTGGTCAAAGCAGTTCGGTCAATGCCGTGACCGTACGCGTGAATCTGGCCGCCGCGCCCGATGCACCGCGCGCCGACAATCACGCTTACACGCTTTCCGAAGATGGACAGATCAGTTTCGAACTGGTTGTCGATGCGCCCGATGGCGGGGCGGTACCGAGCGTGGTGATCACGGTTCCGCCCCCCATGGCACGCTGACGCCGCGCGCATCCCAGTCGCCCGGTGACTTTCGCATTTATACCTACCGGCCCAACCCGAACTTCGCCGGTATCAACAGTTTCAGCTACGTTGCGCAGGGTGCAACGGCAACACCTGCACCGGCTACCGTGCAATTCACCATGAACCCGAATATCGACGCTCCCTACCAATTCCAAACTGCGGCGCTGTCCGCGCTGACCGGCTTCGAAGACACGCCGCAAGACATCAGCGTGGTCAGGTTACTGGCCGCAAGCCAGGCCGGAAGCTTCGATGGACGTCCACTGTCGGTGAGCATTTCAAGCCTGGGCACCGGCATTTTGACCAAGGGGCGCAGCGGTGGCCGCGAACACCTTGCTAGCAGCGACCGATGTGCTGCGCTGGCAGCCTGCGGCCGATTCCAATGGTCTGCAAACCGCGTTCTCGTTCGCCGCCGACGATGGCGTAACCAACACTAACCCGGCCACTGTGCAAGTGAATCTGACGCCGGTGAACGATCCTCCGACCTTCAACATGGCGGGCACGGCCAGCTTCAATGAAGACACCGGCACCTGCATTACGTTGACCGGCATCGGCGCTGGCGGCGGCAGCGACGAGTTGGCACAGACGCTGACCTTCTCGACCCAATCGGCGAATTTCCAGGTACTGCCCTATGGCGCGCCATTCATGACAGTGACTGGCACCGGCAGCACGCGTTGCCTGAACGTATCTCCGGCCGCGAACGCCCATGGCAGCAGCGTCGTCACCGTAACGCTCGCCGACAACGGCGGTGGCATCGGGCATCTGCTCAGTCGCAGCATCACGATCACCGTCAATCCGGTCAACGATGCGCCGACCTATATCAGTGGCTCAGGCACCTTCACCAGCAATGGCATCTGGACCTGGGCGCGGCTGTTTCCCAACCCTTTGGTCACCGATGTTGACGCTGGCGACACCATCAGTTGCCGCTTCACGGGTTCGCTGCCAAGCAACGTCTAAATCACCACCGCGTCCGGCAACCACACCTTAGTTTCCGGCACGGCTTGGTACCCGCTCGCGACCTTCAAGACGTTCTGGATCGTCAAGCGCAGCGTGACGCCCGGCGGCAGCCAGACGCAAAGCTACCGCTGCCGCGACGCCGCTGGCGTGCTGACACCCGAGATTAGCTACACGGTGACCGCCAGTTGAGGACGCGTTGCGGTATTTGACTGGCTGCGCGGAACGGGCTCAACGCGCACCCCCCATCGACCTTGCACCAGGTGATTCCGCGGTGCGGTGCGCTGCGCTTGCCGACGCCCCACGCCACAGCGCACAACGCGCTGCACACTGACCCCGAACGTACTAGACCCCGAACGTACTAGCATGGCGCGGCGGAAACTGACCCGATGTAGGAAAACGGCGCGAGCCGATGTCAGCGATCGGATGAATTGTGCATGTCCGCGTTTTCGTTCATCATCGCGTTTCAGGACATTTTCCCTCCGCGCAACTAAAGGAAGGTCTGAATAAGTCACCACTTTGTCTTCGCCACACGGCTTATCGCTTGCCAAACCCCCGCTCTCAACAGCGGAGCTGGTCAAAACCTGCGGTTTTTCGCCCCCTGACTCAGGGGGCTATCGCGGCTCCGGACTTGTTCAGAGGTTCCCTAACGCCAATCCCTGCCAACCAGCGTGCTGGCACTTAATGAATCGGAAGTTTGATCATGGCCAAACCAGACGTCGCACGCTCACAAATTGCAGCGAGCGTCATCGTTGCCGCGCTTGCCTTGGGCTTTTCTGTCGGCGCGCTTGCGGTGCCTTCACTCAAGGCGATGCAGACCGGAAGTGCGCACTTGCAGTTGGGCTCCGCGCCATACGACTTAAGGTTTGCGGCATCCAAGTCAGGCGCCAATGCGCGCGCAGTGAACATGGCGAGCGCCGATTTCAACACCGATGGCTACGCGGATTTGGTCAGCGGCTATGCGCAGGCCCAAGGTGGATTCATCGCCGTTCATCTCGGCAACGCAGAAGCCTATTCACCGAGCAGCCCGGCCGCTTTCGCCAATCTCAAGCGCGGGATCTATCCGCCGGGATTCGTGAGCGATGGCCAGATCTGGAATTTGCCGGTGGCGCCCGAGCTGCTGGTTGCTGGGGATTTCAATGCCGATGGCGAACCGGATTTAGTGTTTGCTCAACGCGGTGATGACGCGATCTATTTCATGCCAGGCTCGCGCGCAGGCTTTGGCGCCGCGCAGAAAGTGGCATTGAATGGCACGGTGGACGCAATCGCCGCGGGCGAAATTGATCTCCCAAACGCCTCGCTGGATCTGGCCGTCGCAATTTCTGCTGAATCCGGCGCCAGCCTCAAGATCTATCGCGATGGCATCGCCAACAAGCCCTTGGATTATCCAGTGCCGGCCGCCGTTACGCAGCTTGCCATTGGCAATCTGGACGACAGCTTGATGGGCGACGTTGCCATTCTGGCAGGCGGCAAGGTTTCGATTCTGCATGGCTACAACCAGCGCGAAGGCGTGCCAGGCTTTAGCCGTTTGCAGGCATTGGATGTCGGCGCCGCAATCCAGTCCTTTGCCCTGGGGAATTTCATTTGGGATCGAGAAGGTAAAACAGAGCTGGCCCTGCTGCAGGCCGACGGTGCGCTCGCAATTGGCGCGCGTGGCGCACTCAATACGACGCCACTCTCTTTGACCGAAGCGCGCGACCAGCGTCGTGCTCAAATCGCAGCGAAGTCCGCGGCGATGAAGTACTGGCAACCCGGCACGGGCGGTGCCTGGGCAATCAAAGAATCGAATGCCGGCGTGGTCAGCAAAGCCATGGCCGTGCGTGGGGCAAAACTGCTGCGCGCCAATTTAGCCGGGCAAAGCTCGGATGATTTAATCGTGGTCGACTCCCTTACCCAAACGCTCAAGTTGCTGACCGTGGAAGGCGCGCAGCGCAAGAGCTACAGCGTCAGCGCTAGCAGCTCGCCAATGGCAGCGCTTGCGATACCCACCAGCAGTTTTGTGTTGCCAAGTTTGATCGTTCTGGGGGAAGGCGCAGCCGCACCTAGCGTCTTACCTTCGGTGCCGAAAGCAATTTTTGCCGTCAATAAAATATCGGATACCAACGACGGCCTCTGTAATGCGGATTGCAGCCTACGCGAGGCGATTGTTGCCGCAAATGCGGCAGCGGGTGCAGACATCATTAACATACCAGCAGGCACCTATACGTTGACCATCGCCAATGCAGGCGGATTGAACGAAGACAATTCTGCACAGGGCGATTTAGACATCAATAGTCCGCTGACAATTACCGGCGCAGGCTTAGCTACTACCATCATCCAAGGCGGCACCACCAACGCCAATGGCATCGACAAGGTCCTGGCCTTCAGCCCCTTTTGTACGGCCCTAAATATGTCCCTTAGCGACGTCACCGTGCGCTTTGGCCGCAACTCGCAACTCGCCACTAATCCCGATTTCAGTTACACCGGCGGTGGCATTGACGTTTGCAATGCGGCCGCTGGTACTTTCTCCATGAGTAATGTTTTGGTCGACCAAAACACCAATCTCAATGGCTATGGGGGTGGCGTGAATTTTGATTCGCTGCAACCCGCAAATGGCAGCTACAGCATTACTGGCAGCACGATAAGCGGCAACAGCACTACATCGGCCGCCGCCGTTGTCAAGAACGGTGGCGGCATCAATCTGTTTGCCGACCAACACAGCGTCACCATTACCAATACCGCTATTACCGGTAATATTTCGGCAGCAGAGGGCGGCGGCGTTTATACGCGTCACACCTTTGGCGGTGCGATTTTGATTCAAGGCAGTACCATCAACAGTAATGTCGCGGCCAGCCGCGGTGGTGGCGTGTCGAATAGCAATTTTGGTGTTTCCACGTTGACCATAAACAACGATGGCTTTGTGCAAAACAATATCTCGCAAGGCACAGGGCGGTTTCAAGTCTGAAGTGCAACACCGAGTGTGAGTTTGTGCGCTTGAAGTAGCTCGTTGTATTTTTCAAGCGGTGTTCTGAAGCCAAGCGCTTTTCTTGGCCGCGTGTTCAGCGACATCGCG
>Ga0163147_10009347_pt1 | contig 10630 bp, 9 predicted proteins | sample OliLakLV19MP6G1_FD_148597 | JGI IMG/M metagenome (GOLD analysis project Ga0163147, IMG submission 148597) | Freshwater microbial mat bacterial communities from Lake Vanda, McMurdo Dry Valleys, Antarctica- Oligotrophic Lake LV.19.MP6.G1 | ecosystem: Environmental > Aquatic > Freshwater > Lake >... | reverse complement strand
GTTCAAAGCTCGATGCCACGACGACTGTAACGGGGACGAAAACCAGCACCCCAGCCACCTGGTCATACGTTTCGCTCGGGACTTCGGACCGACTTCTTCCCGTGCCGACAGGTGCCAAACCGGTTCAAGTGCTGGTTAGTGTGCCAACGACGAGCCTGAAGCCGAAATTGTTACTGCCAATGTTCGTGATGTGATCGAAATTTGTCGCCTTTCGCACCGCAAAAAAGCACCGATGTGTGGTAGTTCAGGTTTCCAACTTGAACTACCACACATCGGCTCGCTCAGGTTGGAAATCTGAGCTACGCTGGAGCGGAGCGCCATGGATAGGCGACAATCGGCTACTTTTCACGTTTCTCTTTGGGGTAACGCGGCTGATAGAGTTGCACGGCAAAGCCGCCTGGCATGTTGAAATGGGTGACTAATCCGTAACCGTGATCCTCGACGGACCCCGTGAATTCCACTCCGCGTGACTTCATTTCCGCAACCTTTTTTTCCATGTCATCGCAGTAGAACGAAATGTTGTGGGTGCCCGTGATGGCCCCTTCTTCCTCATCCGTGAGATGACACCCCAAGTCCGCTTCGGGCAAATCAAAGATCCCCCCGCCATCGCGTTGGCCGAGAAACCCAGATTGTCGCGAAAGAAGTTCCGCAGCGCCTCGGGCTCCGACGAGTAGAACATGGTGTGGACGCCGCGAATCATGGGTTGCTCCTGGCCGGTGCATTACGGATGTTCGGATTGGATTCAGCTTATGGACGCTGACTGGAGGTCAGTCGATAATGGAAGTAGAATAGAGTTACTGGTCGATTTGAAGCGACACAATTCCTCCGAGGCCGGCATGGGTTTCGTCGAACAAATCCTGAACAATCTGTCCGACTGCATCCGGGAGGGGAGATTCGTCGAATTGGAGTCTGAAGGGCTTGAGATCAAGCCTGTTCCAGCAGTTGGTGCGGAATGGAAAGAGATTCACAAAAGCATCAACGCCTTTCTGAACACCCGTGGCGGAATCGTCATTCTCGGAGTCAAAGAAGAGGGGACCGGAGCGGCTCGTCGTTACGTGTTTACCGGCTGGCAACCGGACAAGGAACCAAATCTCAAGGAAATCGCCAAAGAATTCACGGACCGCCGGGGAGTCAAGCTTGATTTGTCCGACGTCTTTCCTCCAATGCAGCTTAGAGAGATGCACGGAGGACGTGTTGCCATACTTTATGTGGATGAGCTGGCTGCAGATCGAAAATACGTTTTTTACAACGCTGTTGCCTACAAACGAGTGCTCACCGGCGATCACAAGCTCACGGAGACAGAAATTGAAGCGCAGGAGGATTTTCGGGAGGAGGCCCTCGGGGCGCGCGAACTGCAACCCATGCCTGGTCTAACAGAAGCAAATCTTGACCTAACCAAGCTGAATCAGTTCATTTTTCAACTCAATCAGCCCGTTGCCATCGAAACGATGAAATCAGATTTGTCGCAGGCACGGGCGTTTCTTGAAAGGCGTTGTTTTCTTAAGAACAACAAGGTGACGGTATTGGGCGCTCTCGTCTGTGCTCTGCATCCTGGCGACTGTCTTGGATTCCGGAGCCACGTCCACGGCTATGTGGATCTTGTAAGGCTGAGTGGAGTAGAAGTCAATACAGCCCAAGTGGTTCAAGACAAGCAGGATTTTGTAGACAATATCTTACAGTTAATGGAAGCGAGCCACGGCTATCTTCTTAGGAACATTCAAGTTGGTGTTAGTGCTCAGGAAGGCGGGACCAGTCGGCCTCAGTATCCCAATACGCTTCTTCGAGAAACCATCAACAATGCGCTCGCTCATCGCGACTACCAAATCAATCGCCAAGTCATTTTGATTATCAAGCCAGGAGTGCATATCGAAATTCGCAATCCAGGCACTTTTCGTAAGCCACTCTTGATCGAAGATCCGGACCATTCAATTCCAGTTCTTAGAATTCTTCCCGAGGCGAAACCGAGAAATCCGAAACTTGCGGATGTCCTAAGGGTCTATCGCAAATGGGAAGGGCGAGGTATTGGAATGGCAACTTTGGTAAACTTGTGTCTCCAGAACCAGATGGACCTGCCATATTACCGACTTTTGTCCGAGGAAGTTTGCCTCTTTCTTTGTACGGGACAACTGCTTGACGAGCATATGGAAAGATTGTTTCAGTCGTTCAACGGATTTATCGAGGAGCGGCTACATGGCAACAAGCTCACCGAGGAACAGAAGTTAGTTTTGTCCTACACGATGAAATCGGAGTGGGCAAATCGGTACTTGCGGTACACAATTTTGCTCACGCCTGATAACAATCACCATGGTGCGCTACTTGAATTGCAAACTGCACAATTAATACATAAGCACCCAAAGAGCACTGCTAACTACCCGATATACGTCGCTGACCGGGTCTTGATGAGCCGCGGCTATCTTACTGAACTAAAGGCACTGTTCGGCAACGGATTTGACGAGCTTGAACCGCTCATGAAACAGTCACTGGGTGTAGTCTTTCGATTCAATAACTACAGCAAGGGAAAAGTTGTTAGCGCAAAGCAAGCCAGCTTCTCTCTGTGGTATGAAGGAAGTCAATCGGGCGGAATAGAAGAATTCGATTCCTTCTATCGCAAAGTTCGTTACGTATTTAACAAGCTTGAGAAACACGGATATATCGAGAAAAAGGAGGGCACTCGAGGCTATCTTCTGAGAACTGATTACCTCAAGGCTCACCTATACTGAGAGTTTTAGAGCAGGGGGTATTTCTACCCCCCATTGGTTGCCTTCAATCTGCTACTTCCCCATCTCCGCCTTCAAGTGTTCAATCGCCTTCACCAGTGCTCGATCCACGAATGGCTTCTCCGGCTCCTTGGGCTTGTCTTTGCGGATGATTTCCTTGTTGCGTTTGGACCGGAGGTAATCCAGTCGCTCGTCGTCCTTCATGACGATCTCGAAGCCGGAGTTGGGTTTCACGCCCCAGTCGTCCGAGTCCTTGGCGTCCGGATACCGGTGCATGTTCACGCCGCTCGGCCGCCAGTAGGTATCGGTCGTGAGCTTGAGTGCCGTGGGCGGATCCCCGCCGAGTCGAATCACCTTTTGCACGCTGCCTTTGCCGAACGAGCGATCGCCGATCACGACCGCGCGATGGTTGTCCTGCAATGCGGCCGCCACGATCTCTGCGGCGCTGGCGCTGTTCTTGTTCACCAGGACTACCATCGGTAGTTTCTCGCTCGATTCCGAGAAGAGCCCTTGCGACTTGGCATCCCAGCTCTTGCCGCTGCCGTTGCGATCTTTCGTGCTGACGATCCGCCCTTCTTTCAGGAACAGATCGCTGACAGCCACGGATGAAGTTAGCAGCCCTCCCGGGTTCTCACGCATATCGAGCACGAGCGATTTTATGCCCTCGCCTTCGAGCCGTTCGATGGTCTTCTTGAGATCCTCGTACGTGTGTTCGGTGAACTGGATCAGACGAATGTATGCAATCCCGGCCGCGCGATCGGCAAACCACTCGAACTCTTTCAAGTTCTCTTCCTTGCGATGGAGACCGAGAATCGTTTTCACCTCGATGATGGCCCGTGTCAGCGTGAAGGTCTCGGCCTGCTTGCCCCCTTCGTGAACGACGCTGAGCGTGATCTTGGTGCCTTCTTGACCTTGAATCATGCGAATGACTTCACTCATGCGCATGCCGTCCGTGCTCTTATCTTCGATCTTGACGATGATGTCGCCTGCGAGAATGCCGGCGTCGTGTGCCGGCGTGCCAACCATCGGGCTGATGACGAGCGGCAAGCCCGTGCGGGGATCCATGCCGATGTTGATGCCCACGCCGCCGAAGTTCCCTTCGGTTTGAGCATTGAATTGACGGAACTCGTCGGGGTTCATGTACTGCGAATACGGATCGAGTTTATCGAGCCCGCCGTTGATCATGTCCTCAACCAACTTCTGTTTCTGATCGTCGTCGAGGGGGCGGACAAAATTGCCATCGACCTCGGCCAGCACGTCCACCATCGTGCGGACCAGTTTGTATTCTTTGTCGTTCTGCTTCGACGGCGCAGTGAACGACAGGCTCACGGCCACAAGCATGGCCATCGGCACCGCGATCAACCACGCCAAATTGAATCGGGACATCTTGCACCTGGTGTTCGCTGTTCAGCTGGTCGCCCGATTTGGCAACCTGTAACGAGTTTAACGCCTTTAGCGGTTGTAAGGATAGCCTGAACTGTTCTGAAGACTTTGGCGGAACCGACTTTGCCGTTTTTGTTTGACGTACCCAATCCACTCCATTATCCTGACTTCGCGGGCCTTCCTAAATTGCTTATCTTAACGCGGGAAGGTCAAGGTCTCGAACTGGAGTAGGACTCCAAAGGGGTAAGAGTCTATGTACAGTATTGTTATGCTCGCCGCGATGACGGCGGCACCCGAAGCGCCCGATTTTCACAAAAAGGGCGGTGGCGGCGGTGGATGCACAGGCGTCTACTATAGCTGCGGCGGATGTTCTGGCGGCTATTCTTACGGCTGCGGCGGCTGCACCGGTGCCTATTATGGCTGCGGTGGATGTTGTGGCGGATGGTCGCGCGGCGGCTACGGCTGTCACGGGGCAGTGACCGTTTACAGTTCTTGCTATGGAACTTGTTCGGGCTGTTACGGCGGATATGCATACGGCGGCGGGTGCTGCGGTGGATACGCCACCCCGACATACTCCAATGTCTATGTTGCTCCTCAAACAGCAGCCCCTGGAGTTCCGGTCGTACCGGAAACCCCGATTAAGCCAGCCAAGGATCCAAAGGATCCCAAGAGCGGAATCTCCGCGACCGATGTGCCGATCGCTCACAATGGGCTGCCGGCCAATCGCGGTCAGGTATTCGTCTTCGCACCTGCCTCGGCCAAATTGTTCGCCGACGGTCATGCCACGACGCTGACCGGAGCCGAGCGCACCTTCCAAACGCCGGAACTCGCTGCGGGCAAGGATTTTCAGTACACGCTGAAGATCGAGTACAACGAAGGGACCGAAACGAAATCGGTAAGCAGGCAAGTGTTGGTCCGAGCCGGACATCGCACCGTCGTGGATTTCACGGTGCCTGACGACAAGGCCAGCAGTTCGATCACGGTGAACCTGCCTGTGAAAGCCAAGCTGTTTGTTGACGGTGCCACCACGGTGGCCACTGGCGGCAAGCACGAATTTCGCACACCCGAACTGACTCGTGGCAAACCCTACGTGTACCAGTTCCGGGCCGAAGTCGAGCGCGATGGCAAAACGGAAGTCGAATCACGTGAAGTGAGCTTCCGCGGCGGCGAAACGGTTGTCGTCGATTTCAGCGAGATCAACGCGATCCGCACAGCATCGGCGAAGTAAGCGTTGGACCGATTCTTCGACACGGGAGTGATTCTTGTCCGCTCTGGGCGAGGGTTGCTCCCGTGAGTCGTTTGGTGAGGGTACGCATATATCGGTTGTGCAGATTTCTCCGCGCCTGACTCCACTGCTCGCATCAGATGCTGCGAGAATTGCTATCCCACGCTTTGACAGCCTATTTTTCACGACTTACCCTAAAGTCACAAACCCACCAGATTGCGCATTGTGTCGCATTGACGTGGGCCATCCCGTCTCGCAACCGGAGTTGCACACTCCAAGAGAGGTACTCGTGTACAGCATCGTGATGTTGGCAGCCATGTCGGCCGCACCGGAAACCCCGGACTTCTGTTGTCTGCTCAAAAAAAACAAGCAGCAAGACAACGGCTGCGTGGGCTACGGCTATCAGCAGCAATACGGTTATTCCCAGCCGAACTACGGCGGCGGCAAAGGTAGCTTCATGGGCTGCAATTTGCTCTGCTGCAACAAAGGTCAGGGAGGTTACGGCCACGGACAAGGCGGCGGTTGCAACTTCCTCGGTTGTGGCCTGTTCGGTAAGTTCTGTGGCGGCGGTCGAGGCAACGGTGGCGGTTGCAACTTCCTCGGCTGTGGCCTATTCGGCAAATTCTGTGGCGGCGGTCGAGGTCAGGGCGGTTATGGCGACGGTTACGGTGGCGGCTATTACGGCCAATACGGCCAAGCTCCGGTGATCCTCGGTTACAACGATGCTCCGCAAGGCGGCGAGGCTGAAGTTGTCGTGAACATGCCAGCCAACGCCAAGCTCATCGCCAATGGCCAAGCTACGGAAGGAAACGGTTCGACTCGTTCGTTCCAGACCCCGACTCTCGCTGCCGGCCAGGATTTCCGTTACGAGATGAAGGTCGAGATCGAAGAAAATGGCCAGACCAAGACGGTCACGAAGCAGGTCACGGTTCGCGCGGGTCATCGCACGACCGTTGACTTCTCCGAGCAAGTCAACACGGAAGTGACGGTCACTCTCCCCGCCAAAGCCAAGCTCCTCGTCGATGGAACGGACACGCTCATGACGGGTGGCACGCACACCTTCAAGACGCCAGCCCTGGCAAAGGGCCAAGCTTTCAGCTACAAGTTCCGCGCAGAAATCGAGCACGACGGCAAGATGGAAATCGTCACACAGGATGTGAGCTTTAAGGCCGGCGAGCCAGTCCATGTTGATTTCACCAAGACGACGACGGTTGCCAAGTAATCCATTTCAAGATGCGAGTTTCGAGTTTCAAGTTGTTGAACGATGGGTTTTCAACTTGAAACTTGAAACCGGAAAATTCAGAGTCCCTTTGGAAGAGGTTGATCCACTCCTCCCATCTCTGCTCGCTTTCGTATAACAACGCTCGCTAACACTTCAGGGCCGAATCATGCGACTCCCACGTCTCCGTCGCTGGTTGCCGAAGGCTCTCGCGATATCTGCGTTCCTATTCATCTACGCCGCCTGGCCTGGCAGCACGACGTTCACGGTCAGCAACGAAACAACTTATGTCACCGAGCCACTCGACGCGAATGGTTATGTGGACTATCCGAAAGCTCTCAACCAACGACTCAGCCAGGGGATCACGCCGGAGAACAACGCGAACGTGCTGATCGTCCAGGCTCTTGGGCCGAAGCCGGAAGGGGCCGAGTTGTCCGCTGAATATTATCAATGGCTCAAGATCGACCCACCACGTTCTGAAGGAGAGTATGCAGTCTCACCCGGCCAGTATTTTCAGAAGCACCTGACGGCTTTACCGAACGACATCATTGGACTACACAACGAATCCAAAACCCTGCGACAATGGACGGACACGATCGATCGCGCCCGCAAATGGCCGTGGCACGCGACGGAGCAACCAGACGTTGCCAGATGGTTGAAGCAGAACGAGAAGCCACTCGCAATTGTTTACGAGGCGACCACGAAGCCCGAGTATTTCAATCCCTACGTCGCAACAAATCCGGAGCCACAATCGTTCCGTGTAATGAACAGTCTTCTTCCTACCGTTCAACGCTGTCGAGACTTCGCTTCCGCATTTTCATGTCGAGCAATGAACCGAATCGCCGAGGGAGATTTTGAAGGTGCCTGGAACGATTTGATGATCTGCCAACGCCTCGGGCGTTTGATCGGACGGGGAGCAACGCTCATCGAGGGACTGGTGGGCATTGCCATCGTGAACATCGCGCTCAATGCCCAAATCACGGTATTAAGCCATTCCAAACATTTATCGAAACAGATTCTCGCATGGCGTGAGGACGTGCAAAAGCTTTCGCCGATGAAAAGCCTGGCCGATCGGTTCGACCTCGCTGAGCGGTTCTTGATGCTTGACGTCCTGATGACCGTTGCCTGTCGTGGGTATAGGGCTTTGGAAAAAATCGACAGCGCAAAAGGCTCGAAACCACTTGAGGACAATTTTTGGCCGAAGCTCTTCACACGAAGCGTGGACTACGATCCCGCCTTCAGGCTCTTCCACGATTACTTTGATCGATGCGTCGTCGCAGCCCGTCTCCCAGAGCGTGCCGATCGCAAGCCAGAAATGGAAAAGCTCATCGAAGAAGTCAAACAGATGAAGATCGAAGCGGGCAATCTGATTGGACTCGAAAACGCGGGATTTAGCAAATCAACGCGGGGCGAGGGGATCGGCAAGATTATTCTCTCCCGGATGCTGCCGCACTTTGGGAAGGTGCAAGATGCTGCCGACCGAATGGAACAAGCTGAGCAGAACCTACATGTCGCGTTTTCATTGGCCGCATTCCGGTCCGACAACGGCCGCTATCCCGCGAATTTGGATGAACTCGCACCAAAGTATCTCGCCAAGATTCCGGGCGACATGTTCTCAGGCAAACCGCTGGTTTATCAGCTTATCGATGATGGCTACTTGCTCTACAGCGTCGGCGTAAACGAAATCGACGACGATGGCCAATCGAAAGACGATCAGCCTGGGGCCGACGATATTCGCGTGCGGATGCCGGTGCCGAAGCCTCTGGCCAAAGCAGACTAACGAGGCTATCGCAAATACGATGGTGGCTCGTGAAGAAATCAGTGCCGTGGCCTGGAACCCGTTGGGACAATACTGATGACGGAAGGCTTTATCAACGGTGTGAACCGACACCTGATTTTTTGGTCTGGGTGGGTCTTCACTGTCGGTGGGGCAATTGCTTCACTGGTAATCGGGAAGGAATACTTGTGGATCGGCGGGTTAGTCGTCGGAGTTGGCCTTTTGGCATTGATGACCTTTGCCTATCAGAAGCATCGTGAGTCGGTCGAGGCAAAAGCTAAACATCATGCCGAGCTAACCAAGGCACAAGTGGATAATGCAGGGGAGTTGGAGAAGAGACAAACTTTTCACGCAACGAAAGTCAGGGAATTCGAAGAAAAGCTGGCTGAATCGAGGCAAAGGCAGGAAGATGCTGAACGCAAGCTCAATGAGATTCCCGCAGACGCGCTGATTCGATTGCAAGCAATCGTTCAGCAGCATTCATTCGGGATTTTGACAGAAAGCTTGACCGAATATGCGTCGTACGTCGAACGGATGAAATCGCTTTCCCTACTGAACGCCAAGCCGATTGTGGTGAAGATGTTCGTTAAAAGGGGTGAAGGTCTGTACGCTGTCGCCGGCATAGCCTCGGCTGCTTGTACTCACCTCCATGACGATGACCTCTTCGTTTTGGAATTCAAAGACGCGAATGGACTAGTTACTCCCAATGGGAAATTGATTGTTCATCAGGTAGAATCAACCAAAGGCGTGGCTTGGATTCGGATGGCGACCCCGTTGACCGACGAGATCATTCGTGTCGAAGCGTTGGCCGAGCAACAAGCCGTACCGGGAAAAGGTTACTCGGTTCGACCGGTTTGCGAGTTGGTTCGATACGCCGCCCTGAACCTTGTGGGCTACGGTGACATTATTGGGACGATGGTAGAAAAGATTTCACGTGAGCGCTACTGAGACGATGATTCAAACGAAAATCGCGAGGATCCTGAGTCCGACGCAAGTTGTTCTTGCAGCAGGCCTGGATCAGGGCGTTGAGGAGGGCATGGAATTCATTATTTACGAGTTGACCGAACCGATCGAAGACCCCGAGACAAAAGAGTCTCTCGGACAACTCGAACTCCATAAGGGACGAGTGAGGGTCGTTCATGTCCAAGACAAAATCTCGACGGCAAGGACTAAGTCGCGTCAAGTCCAGCGATCGATCTTCGCAATCTCGCCTTCGTTGTCCTATTCGGAAACAGTTTACGAGACGTTGAGCGTTGACAAAAACCAAGTTAAGTCTCTACCGGACGCGAACCAAATCGTTAAAGTTGGCGACCTCGTTCGAAGCGTCCACTGAAAACAGCTACCCCACCTTCTTCTTGAAATGCTCGATCGTCCTCTTCAAGCCTTCCTCGCGGCCAACCTTCGGATCCCAGCCGAGTAACTTTCTTGCCAGCGAAATATCGGGCCGGCGTTGTTTGGGGTCGTCGGATGGCAGCGGCTTGTAAACGATCTGGCTCTTGCTGGCCGTGTGTTTCAAGATTTCCTTCGCAAACTCCAGGATTGTGAGTTCCGAAGGATTGCCGATGTTCACCGGCATGTGATACTCACTGTGCAACAGGCGAAAGATACCATCCACCAGGTCCGAGACGTAGCAGAAACTTCGCGTTTGCTGACCTTCGCCGTAAACGGTCAGCGATTCGCCCCGCAAGGCCTGGCCGACAAAATTGGGAAGTACACGCCCATCGTCGAGCCGCATCCGCTCGCCGTAGGTGTTGAAGATGCGGACGATGTGCGTGTTGACGCCATGTTCGCGGTGGTAGGCCATCGTCATCGCTTCGGCAAATCGCTTCGACTCGTCGTACATGCTCCGTTCGCCAACGGGGTTCACGCGGCCCCAGTAGTCTTCCGTTTGCGGATGCACTTCCGGATCGCCATAGACTTCACTGGTGCTCGCGGTGAGGTATCGCGCTCCGTGCGCCTTGGCGATTCCCAGTGCGACGTGTGAGCCGAGCGAACCGACCTTGAGCGTCTGGATCGGACTCTTCTGATAATCGACCGGGCTTGCCGGGCTGGCAAAGTGCAGCACGTTGTCGATCAAACCATCGACAAATAGTGGCTTGGAGATGTCGTGAACGATCACGCGGAACTTGGGATTGTCCACAAGGTGGCGAATATTCTCCGGCCGGCCGGTGATGAAGTTATCGACGCAAACGACCGAGTGCCCCTCGGCCAGGAATCGTTCGGATAAATGGGAGCCGATAAACCCGGCCCCCCCGGTGATGAGCGTTCGCAAGGATTCTCTCTTTATTTTTGATGCGTTCTGTAGGGTG
>Ga0163147_10009344_pt1 | contig 10633 bp, 12 predicted proteins | sample OliLakLV19MP6G1_FD_148597 | JGI IMG/M metagenome (GOLD analysis project Ga0163147, IMG submission 148597) | Freshwater microbial mat bacterial communities from Lake Vanda, McMurdo Dry Valleys, Antarctica- Oligotrophic Lake LV.19.MP6.G1 | ecosystem: Environmental > Aquatic > Freshwater > Lake >... | reverse complement strand
CGGGCTACGCAACCGATCCTGCTGCTTCTTTCTAGCCGCTTCCGCCTGTTTCATCGACGCCGCTTCGCGTTCGCGCCTTGCTGCGTCTTCGGCCTGATCCTGTGCGAGCTGGGCGTAGGCAAGCGCTTCGGCTTGGCGTCTGGATAGCTCGTCTTCGGCGTTGGCGCGCTCAGGCTTGAGTACTTGGCGATCCGGGTCCGGCTGTGGCATCGATGGCAGGCGTTCGCGGGGCGGCTCGGGAAGGCGCGCCGCCCGGAACCGGAACTCCTCGTCGTCGGGCTGAATCATGCGGGTATCACCCTGCGAGCGATCCAAATAGAAGACGCCGCCGATCAGAACAAGAGCCACACTGACGGCGACGATCAGCCCGCCTGCACCTCGCGCCTTTGGCGCGTCGAGCGGGCCGAGTTCGTCGGTGTCCGTCGGTGGTGGTGCGTTGTCCGTCACAGCGGCTTCCTCCGACGGTAGTTGCGATTCTTGAGCGGTGCTGCGGCGGTGTCGTCGAAGATGCAGGTGACGAACTTGCCGTCACGCAGGCTGAATTGCGCTTCCCGACGCTCCACGACCGTGAACTGGCCACGCTGATGCGAGTTGACCAGGCTTTCCTCGCCGTTCTCATCCACTGCAAAGATCGCCGGCAACGGCTGGCCATCGGCGAACTGCAGGTACGTGAACTTGCCATCGTCAAAAATGCGCACCGGCTTGGAGCGCTGATCACCTGCCCACGAATACGACCAGTTGTACGACTCCGGTCCGCCGGCGGACGACAGCGTGGTGTCCTTGATCCGCTGTTCCTCCGCATCGGCCGACGCGAGTGCTTCGAGCTCGTCTTGGGGGTACGTGAAATGCACGGCATACGTCAGATTCGGATCGTTCGGGCCTTCCGCCTTGAACGCGCTCAACGCGAAGTGATACAGCCGCTTGTCGGTACGCACGAACAGGTTCGTGTTGGCGTTCTCTTCTTGCGGTTTGAGCATCACGCCGTGCTTGTCGCCGGACTTCACCACCTGCCACGCCACCGTATCGCCGAGGCCAACGTCATAGACCTTCTCGGCGTCCGAAAAACGGACGCTCATCGCGAAGCCATAGGCGCCGCGAAGCGCGACCACATCGCGCGGGTTGTAGACGACCGTGCGGATGCGTGAGTCGGCTGGACTCGGCACCGGCAGCTTCTCGGCGAGCGCTGCGTTGCAAAACAGGGCGAGGACGAGCGCCGCCGCTGGAAATGTCGTGTTAGCCATTGTTGATAACCTCTTGATCGTTGCGGTAGCTCGTCACCTGAAAGCCGAGCGGATTGCGCCAGCGAACGCCAATCTCAGTGGGCGCGTTGCTGAACGAGAATGTGATCGTTGCGACGTAGTGGGCTTTCTCTGCGCCGACCTGCCGCTGCCAGGTGGCTGCGTAGCGCACCTGCGCGGTTGAGCTGTTGAGGAAGGCGACGTGCATCACGTCCACCTTCACTTTTTCGTCGCGATACTTGAAAAACGGGTTCACCCGTTCGTCGCTGGAGCGGAACTGTGCGTCGTAGTCCGCATAGGCCCGCGCGTCCGAGAAGACTTGGACGGTCTGCGCGCGCTGCTTGTAGTCCACCTTGTCGTAGGTCTCGCGCGCGATGATGTAAGGCACGAGATACGAGGAAATCACCGCATCGTCCTCTGCAACTGAGCGGAACCCTTCCGGGTTCTTGCGCAGCTGGGTCAGCTCGTTAATCTGGCCCGTCGAGGTGTCGTGTACGAGCAAGTAGGGCTCGGTCGTCTTGAGTGGTGCTAAGGCGGCGATGCCGACCCCAGCACCCGCCACGCCAATGCATGCGGCCGCCGCAATGCCGATTGCCCAATTGCGCTGCTTGCGCATCGAGTCGTAGCGGTCATGCTGCCAGCCGTCCGCTTGCACGGCGTAACCCGCCAGCGCGGCCGGCATGGCTTCGGTTCGGTTCTGTGCCACGTTCAATCCTTCTTAGGTTTATCGGCTTGCGACGCGGTTGAGATCGCGCGATACGGAGGTGCGCCATTCGTCTTGCGAGCGCTGCCGTTCGGCCGTGCCGCGCTGACGCACGGCGTTTTGCTTGTTGGCCACCCGCTGTTGATTCCAACCGGCCACACGCTGGACTTGGCCGCGCGCTGCACTGAACGCGGAGCCGGCAGCACCTGTCGTCGAGAGCGCCAGCCCGCCGCCGATGGAGGCGCACATCTGAGTCACTTGCAGCATGAGGAGGAAGCTGACGACGGTTGCAAGCGCGTAGATAGCGACATCGGTCGCCGTTGGGTCTGGTCCCGCCGTCGTCAGCGCATTGAGCTGACGCGTCATCCACTGCGTGCAGAAGCTGAGGAGGGCGAGCGCGAAAATCGGCAGAAGAGCGAAGCTAAACAGCAGTCCCAGCCAGCGCTCGAAAAGCCCTTTGGTTGCACTGAACAACAGCGAGGCGATAAATATTGGAGACAAGCCCATTAGTAGGGCGATTGCCATCTTGCACAGCACAATTAGGAAGGCGCTGTAGCCGATCAGTACGATTGTGCTGACCATGATGAAGAGGGCATGCACGAGGGGAATCACCCATCCGTCGCCGTCAGTCAGGATGCCGCCGGCGGTGACAAAGGCCGATTCGAGAATGTCATCAAGGGCGGTATAAATCGAAGAGGTGCTAATGAATCCACCGAACCCACCGCCGGCAGTTGGTGCTTGCGGGAGCAGCGCTGCGAGCCGAAATGGACTGTCAGCGAAGAACGGGTAGAGGTTATTGACGATCACCTGCTGCGGAAACATGAGCACGGTCACGATGATCGTGAGCACGATGACCTTCTTGATGCTTTCCTCGATGGGGGCTTTGATCCGGCCGGTGAGCAATGCCCAGCCGTAGAGGACCACCACCAGCACTAGGACCGAACGGAGGAAGCCGCCGCCCAGCCAAGAGCCGCGCAGGACGGTGACCAGCTGGGTCATCCACGCGAGCAGCTGGCCATCCAAGCCGCTGAGGAAGGTGTCAATCACGTCCGATCACCGAGCGGCAGAGGATTGCAGCCGACCGGAGTCGGCTGACGACAGAGCGGCCCTGTCACAAGGCGCTTTCAGAGGCTTGTGAGCGCAGGCACCGAGCAAGCCGCACAGGGCGATAACAACGAAGGCGCGTCGCAGGATCACCATGAGCGATCCCGCCAGCGGGACATGCGCAAGGCGCGGTATTCAGAATCGATTTCCCGCTGCGCTTCGTTCGACGAGAGGTAGGCCGCTTGTGCCTGCATGCGCAGGTTTTCGACCATGAGGTGCGCAACCTCACCGGTCATGCGCGAGCCGGTATCAACCGAGGCTTTCAGATCGTCGGCGCTCGCCGCCGCATCAATCAGCCCCTCTACGGAAGCTAGGCGGGTCTCGACGTGCTCTTGGGTCAAGAGGGACCCCGCCATCATGGTTTGCGCGGCGCGAAGTTTGTTGTCGTAGCTCTTGGTTTGCCCCGCTGTGTAGCGGGGGAGTCCGTTGTAGGCCTCCCACCACTCACGCAATTGGTATTGGCCCATGACCGAACGCAATCGGCTGGTGAACGGATCGGGCGAGTTTAGATAGCGACGGCTCATCGCTTCGTCGAAGTTAGCTGGCATGTATCGCCGAGCCTGTCGGTCCAACGCGCTCATCGCGAGGTTACGGATATACGCACGCGGGTTCTTCATCGTGTCGTAGGTCCGCTGCAGCTGGGTGTACTGACGCTGCATTTTCTCGAGCTGGTCGGCCCATTTCGCCGCCTGCATCGACCACCCGATAATTGACTCGATGGTGTGGGGAACATCAACGACCGCCCACTGCGCGTTTACCGGGAAGCTACCGAGCGCGAAGACGAGCCCAGCGAAGCCCGCCGTGACTCGCGATTTAATCGACATCATTTGCGTTTCTCCTTCTTGACCTGATCCAGGAAAGGGGGCAGCCACCGAGCCGGGTCGTCGCCGACTTCCGCTCGGATTTCTTCGCACAGACGCACTGTTTCGGCTCGGCCGCTGAGCACCGCAATGTCGTCACGCATATCGCTTAGGTCGAGGCGGATGAACACGCTACGACCCGACTGACGGACCAGAAACGCACGCGATTCCGGGTCGGTCTGCAGAATGAGATCAACCTCCCGCTCGGCGAGATTCCAGCCTTCGGTTAGCTTTTCGCGGCTTGCGCGCGGGTTCGGGAAAATGATCTGCGTCGAGGCCTGCTGCAGCAGGGTTTGCCCTGCATCGGTCGCCAGAAAGGTCTCGGCCTTTTGGGTTGACATGACCAGCATGCCGTTGGCCTTACGAATCGTTTCGGACCAATCGACCAGGCGCGTTGCAAACGTCGGGTGACGCAGGAAGTGCTGCAATTCTTCGACGCTAATGATGGTGCCGACGTTGCCGCCGGACCGCAGATCGCGCGCCACGCGCTCAAACACGTAAGCGAGTGCGGGACCGCATACCAACTCATCTTTGAGCAACGTGGTCATATCGAAGCCGAGCACGCCGCCGCCCAGCGACAGCGAGTCGGTTTCGTTATCGAACACCCACGCCAATGATCCCTTGCCGTGCCACGGCTGCAGGCGACGCCATAGCGCCTCATCGCCATCACGTTTTTGCAGATACGCAGACAGCTCGGAGAAGCGCCGGTCAGCGAGATTGAGGCCCATGGTTCGGGCGACGGCCCAATCCAGCTCTTCCACGTCACGTGGTGGAATCGACTCGCCGGGCTTGAAGGCCATTGCGACGAGCAGATCGACAAGGAAGCGGCGTGTTTCTGTGCTGTCTTCCAGCTGGAACGGGTTCCAGCCGGTAGGCTCGCCAGCGCGGACGACCGTGTAAGCGCCGCCCAGCGCGCGCAGGAAAATCTCGGCTCCGCGATCCTTGTCAAACAGCCACAAGCGTGGATTGCACCGGCGCGCTTGGGCGAGCAGGAAGCATTGGGTGGTGGTCTTACCGGAGCCGGTGCCACCGATGATGATGGTGTGTCCCACGTCGGCGACGTGGAAGTTGAAAAAGTACGGTGTCCCCGCCATCGTTTCGAGGGCGCTGATTGCCGGCCCCCAATGGTTACCGGCGATCTTGCCTTCCGGGACCGAATGGAATGACGCAAAGCAAGCCAAATTCGCCGAGGAGATTGGTACAGCGCGTGCGGCATAGCGGCGATTGCCGGGAAGGCGTGCCCACCATGCAGGTTCAAGCCCGCGCGTCTCACGGAAGGTCACGACGCCGAAGCCATTGAGCCTCGCGATCACGTCGCCCGTCAGATCACTGAGCCGGCTCCGATCACGGTCTGTGACCTGAATAGTGAGCTGGTGATTACCGAAGACGAGCGCGCTACGCGCCACTTGGTCGCGCGCGATGGCCAGCTCGTCACTGAGCGACTTCGCATCGTCATCGACCTGCTCGTAGCGGTCTTCTTGCCGCTTGAGTTCTTTGCGACTGTCGCCCTGTGCTTCGTAGGTGAACGATTGGGTGAAGACGAGTTCGGCGGGCAGGTGCAAGAGCACGTCGAGCATGCCCGGCAGCGTGGCCGGCGGGTACTCGTCCACGGACAACAACGCCGAATAGCGCGGCTTGCCTACCCGATCCACCACGCGCACCACGTCTTTGCCGATTTCTGTTGCGCTCCACGCGAGCGCACGGCTCAGATCGCGCTGCGGGAGCGCGATCGGGTTGTACTCGCCGTTGATGAGGTAGCCAAGGAAAGACAGCCCGTCATGCAGCCCGGTGTCGGCGTCTGCTTGCAAGACCTCAGCGCCGTAAAAGGACAGCAGCTTTTGCAGCTGCTGGATACACTGGAGCAGGTGCCCGTGCGCCTTTATTTGTTCGTGATGGCGGGCGCGCTCCTCGCCTCTGCCGCCCAGCATGACGCGATCAATCAGCGCACCGGCGGTGTTCGCTGACAGTTTCGGCAAGCGTCGAACGACGGTGATGTAAAACTCGTTGGTGAAGAACCGTTGATTGCTCCAGCGGGCGCGCCACCGTTCATCGAGTGCTTGCGCATACCCGGACGGCGGTGTGCCCGCCGGGTACGCATCCAACTCACGTCGAACCGCATGAAACCAACAGCCAATGAGCGGGTTCGCAATTGAGCGGAAAGCGTTGTGCCGTTGATGCTTCCAGGCGGCAATAGCGCTGTCGTCCGCCGTGTCCGACGGCACGCCGCGCAGACGCATCGTCTGCACAAGATCACCCTCGCGGGTTTCAAGCGTTGCGGCGTCAAATTTGACTGCACGCGAGAAGGGAATATGCACACTGGCGTCTGCCTTCGCGAACGCCAGCTCACCAAGGAGCAATTTGCTCGCAACGTTGTTAGTGCTCAAGGCAGGTAGACATTCCGACCGTTGTAGACGCGCCGCAGTGGTCCGTGGCAAATCGCGCGCGCCATCTCCACTTCCAAAAAGCGCTTATCAACCGCAAGGCCAATGATCCCTGTGGCATGTAGGAGCGGGATCAGCAAGAACGGCCAAAAGCTCTTTGACAGCAGGAACAAGATGAACGGCCCGAGCAGCTCAACCACGAGCCATGCCTGCGTCACGCCAAAGACCATCGCTGGGCGGATGCGCGCCTGATACACCGTGTCGGCTTCCAACATGGCCGGTTAGCCGACTTCGCCAATGAACAAATCAGCAAGCGTCGCGCCGCCGAAGATGAGCACGATCCCGCCGATGATCCGTCCGGCGATGCCCCACGAAAGGCGACCCACCCATGCGGCGTAGCCGGAAACGACGATGACCAGGACGGAGGCGGAGCGCGCGAGGGTCCCCGTCATAACGTCGACGACGTAATCGAGCGGCCCTTGGAACGGCACCGCTGCGGCGGGGAAGCTTGCCAGCGTAATAAGCAAGGCGAAGACGAACAGATCGAGCGCCTTGTACTGCGCGGGAGCGGCGGTGTTGGTCATTGGAAATCCATGTGGTTGGGGACGAATTGGGGTGCGTGCGAGGGCGGCGCTGCTGGATCGATCAGCGGCGGCGACATTCGCCGAATTACTGTAGAACTATAGTTCTATGGTTTACGAGAGCTGTATAAAAGCAGTTATACAGGGCTAAACTGTGATGTCAAGCTCAGTTCTGACGACCGTCAGCGCTGCGGTATTGCCGGAATTTGTCACCCATTGGCGGAGTTGCCGCCATCTAGGAGAACACCCGATGCCACACGCGACCCCCCGCCTGAAAGTCCCCACGCTGCCCAGATGGGCCAGCGCCGCGGGCCTTGCCCTGATAGGCCTTGTGCTGATCGAGGGTTGGATGCTCTACGACTGGCGTCGTCTGGCCATGCAGCGCGAATCCGTCGGTTCCGCCGCTGAAGCGCTGTGCCTCAATACGCTGTTGATCGCCGATCAGCAGAGCGCGACGATCAACCAACTAGGCGAGATGGCGCAGAAAACGATGGGCGACCTGCAGGCGTGCCATGAGGTTGTCGTTCCGCGTAGCGACGTTACGTCCACACCATGAGTGCAAACCGCCACTTGACCACTCTCGCAGAGCTAATTGACCAGCTTCGCCAAGAAAACTGATCGCTACCGGCGACAAGTTGACCGACTCTGATCGACCGCTATGTAAAGCTTTGCATAACGACCCGAAGCGGACACTTGATCCGCCGCGCGGAATCGCGATGCTCGAGTGGCTGGTCTATATTCACGCGCAGCGATCACGGTGCCAGATGATGTCAACAAGGATCGAACCCAAATCGTGCTGCAGATCAATACTGGCAAGCTCTATGAACGAGGTGTCGGCCGAACCAATCAGCTGACTGGCGTGCTCTATGCCAACGTTCGCCTTCCGCATGAGCGTGCAATTGTCACGGCCGCTGGGACGCTTCGGTCAGCCGGCTCGGAGCCGGCAGACTTCGCCCTCGTTTACGAACTGGAGGAGCGGATCGAGAAGGCTGAGCGGGCATCTGGGGTTTTGTACTCACACACGGTGGGACCTTTTCTCGACGATTTCGCGGTGGTTGCCTCATTCGGGCTCGGCGGAGTCTTTTCGCGTGAACCCGAGACAGTCCGCGCCCTGACCGGAGGGCGTCCCGGGTTCTCGTCTTACGAGGCACCAGAGAAGTTCGTCGCTGGCTTCTTTGACCGTTCGATCTACATCGCCGACGAGCAGGCGGACTCATTTGTCGACTTCGTCGATGCGTTGCTCGCCCTGGAGCGGCAGAGTTATCTGGGCGCCATGCGCGCCATGCGCACCTTCGTCGCAGGCCTGCATCGCATTCCCGACGATCTCGCGCTCGCATATACCTTGATCGTGTCGTCCTTGGAGTCGCTCGCCCAAGACTTCGACGGCTTTGCTCCTGCGTGGTCTGACCTCGACGACAAAAAGCGGAATGCGGTCGACGCCGCTCTCGCTGACCTAGATCCACCCCAAGCGGATGCTGTTCGAGCGGCTATCCTTGAGAGCGAGCATCTTGCGCTGGCGAGACGCTATCGCGCCTTTGTTCAGTCTCGTGTCGATGCCAACTATTTCCGTCAACCAGACGCTGGCTCGCACCCCGTTGCCCGCTTCGAACTGGATGCGGCTCTCCGCCAAGCCTATGGGCTGCGATCCGCTTACATTCACCAACTGCGATCGCTACCGACTCCTATCGCGTTGCCGCATCAGCATTCGGAAACGACAACTGTCGAACGCCGGCCCGCGCTTACGTTTCAAGGACTGTTCCGCATTACTCGCCACGTCATCAGAGCCTTCGTCGCTGAGCGCCCGAAGCTCCAGAAGGAAACTTATGACTACACGTTAGAGCAGGCGGGCGTCGTCTCGGTCGAATTTGCTCCCCAATACTGGGTGGGACGGCCGCTCACTGACCCCGCAGAGGCACGACGGCGGTTGGAGGGCATGCTCGTCCTGACCGCCTCGGTTCTCAGCCGCGATCCAAACGCCAAGCTTGTTGATCTGCGGCCGATGCTTGCCGACGTAGAGCGCCTACTACCCCAGGCCGCTGCCGTCCACCGCCCCGCACTGCTTGCCTTGCACATCCTTTTCAATCTTCTCGTCGCCCCAGATTCTCGAACGTCCGGATTCGATGCCTTTTTAGGCAAGCACCGAGCGGAGGCAGGGCGCCCTAGCATTGAATCGTTCATCGTCTCAACAGTCCTCAACGCTAACGAGGACTGGACGATTGATGACCATCGGGCTGTGTTGGAGAAGTACTTCACGGAGCGGACGCGACCCAAAGGCCTTCACGCGCCGAGACTGTTCGAAGCCGCGGCCTGCCTTGCTCTCGCGGAAGTGTATCGCGTCGCCGGAGATGACTCGAATTCGAAACTACTTGTTGAGCGTGCCTTTGAGGCCCACCCCGCGCACGTCGGCTTGCGTGACTTCGAGGCAGCCTATGATGGGAGGAGCGCTGTCGGTTGGGAAGCGATCCTCTTGCCAGCGGACCAGACACCAAAGTAGCAGCGAACTACCTTGCATTTGCAGGACTGCCACTGTCTGATCTTGGCCGTTAGTTGCCGGTCAGATTGTCGCTGACGATGGGCAGTCCCGATGCGATCCAGCCAAGAGGAAATATCATGATTGGCCAGACAAGCATCTCGTAACCAAATGGCATGTCGCCACCGCGCGGTCCTCCTTTAAGCAAAAAACAGGATGCAGCGGGATGCATAGCCCATGATTCCAAGCTTGTTCATAAGTGTCAGGTGTCCGGGTAGTGAGATTTCGCGTCTCATCGAGATTACCGGGACCGGCGAACTCGCGCATCGGTTGCGCTGGTCAATCCCGTTCCTCGCACGGCGTGATGCCGAAGGCAGGCTTCTTGGGTCGGCCATCGTTGCGGTATCGAGTGTTTCGTGGCCGCTTGTCGCCGACGTAAAGATCCGCCGCATCACGTGGCCTGTACAGCTCACGCTGCTTTGGCGTCGGCTTTGGCAAAGGCAACTTCAGCTGTTCGGGTACCGGGGGTGCAGTACGCATGGTGACCGCCGTAGTGAGTGAATCACGGGGTCTATTGGTTCGCGTCCAAGGCCCGACCCGAAGTTGCGCGGGATCGTTGGCCTGTGCGCGCACGGCAACGAATGCCGATGCAATCGGCAATGCGTCGGCCGAGGTGGGACAGAGGAAACGAGGGGTTGGGGGTGTCATGACGCAGTCCTTTGGAAGGTAAGTGCGTCTCCTTAATCACCCTCTTTCGTTCGGCACCGAAGTTGCGGGCAGTTCCGCAGGGTAAGAAGCGCCGGTGAACCTTCGGCGTTTCGGGCCAGCATGAATACGGGCGAGGATGCTCTGCGTGTGGGCCGATAGGCGGGCCAAATAGTCACGTTTAGCGTGTCTGGCGTCCCGATGAGACACCGGCGCGCGATATAGTCACGGTTCTAGCCAGAAGCGTGACTATTTATGATTAGCTCAGTATTGGCGGCCACTGCTGTCGCCCAGCTCGCTCCGTTGGTTGCTCAGTGGCTTGAGCATCGTGATCAGAACGCGGAGCGGGCCGATGCCGAGGCCTTCCGACGATGGTTGGAGATCGAGGCGTTTCCTCTGTTGCTCGAACAGTCCGACCAAGCGCTGCACTCCATTATTGGCCTCAAGGCTGACGAGAAAGAACGCTACGACACCCTTCTCACGCATGTGGTCGCGATCCGGTGTAGATGGCTGCCCCAAACCGCGTAAATCTGGCGAACTCTTCAATCCCACGCTGACAGCCACGGTTTGACCGACCCGGCTGGCGGGGTT
>Ga0163147_10009339_pt1 | contig 10636 bp, 6 predicted proteins | sample OliLakLV19MP6G1_FD_148597 | JGI IMG/M metagenome (GOLD analysis project Ga0163147, IMG submission 148597) | Freshwater microbial mat bacterial communities from Lake Vanda, McMurdo Dry Valleys, Antarctica- Oligotrophic Lake LV.19.MP6.G1 | ecosystem: Environmental > Aquatic > Freshwater > Lake >... | reverse complement strand
ACCATGAGTAGAGGTCTATTCACCATGAGTAGAGGTCTACTTACCATAGGTAAAGGGCTACCTACCATAGGTAGAGGACAACTGATACCCCGTTTTACTTAAAATGGAAGGTCAACGCATATCGGCAGAGAAGCCTGATACATTTCTGAATTTGTAGATGTCAATTACTTTGCTCATCTTCACGGTGATAGATGACATTTTATGTCGTTTATCCCGTAGTTATGGGCAATGCTATTTGACGACAGTGCTAACTTGAAACAGACGGACTTAAACCAAACAGACGGCAACAAATTTTGACAAGTGGACAGACATATAACAACGACCAATTTAGACAGCAACTGCTGACTGACTTTCCGACACGACAGCCCAACGCTTCGTGTTTTATTTTTTTTGCCGACCCGCATTTTATAAAAACAATTTTAGCCAGCCGCACATTGGCACATTTGGTTTTGCCCTGACACACAAAGCCGACCCTTCGCAAAACCAAAAGAGCCACTTTTTGCCAACGCACAAATGACGACAACGACACTTAAAAACGTAAATTAGCGAATTCATATAAAGACAAAATGAGTAAAGAAAATTCAATAGACCAGTTAAAGTTTTTCCTAAAGGAAATGTTCCAGTTCAACGCCAATGACTTGGACTTTGGGATTTACAGAATATACAATCTGAAACGTAAAGAGATTGAAAACTTCATTGACGGAAAGGACGAACAATGTCTTGAACCCATCATCAATAAAACCCTTGAACTGGTTAGCAATATTGAAAAACAAGTTGAATTGACAAGCCTTACGACTTATCTGAAAAAATTCAATCAGGAAAGTTTGGCAAACGAGCCATCGGTTAATTTCACTGCTATTCAAACGTTGATAGATTTTAGCAAAGATGATATTGAAAAAGACAATTTATCTGCCGCATTAACAGCTTCTACCAAAGAGTTTAACATCACGGACGAAATAAAAGACAAAATCTATAACCACATTCTCGGTTATTTTGAAATGTATTACTCCAACGGTGATTTTGGCTATAACAACAGAAGCCGAAGTTTATACAAAGTGCCATACGAAGCCGACTATGACGGCAATGACACAATGTTTCATTGGAAACACAAAGGCAGTTTATACATCAAGACAGGCAATTCATTCAATGCGATAAAGTTTAAACTAAAACATCTTGACAAAGAATTTGAACTGCGATTAGAAACCAACGAAGACAGCACAGGTGAAGAAACAGCAAGGAACAACAACAAAGACACAAAGCTAAAGCATTACAAATTCAACCGCTTTGAAGAAAAGGACGGAGTTACCCGAATAGTATTTAACCTTTCTGATTCGTCTACCACCAAAGCAAAATTATTTGAAGGTTTATTTAAAGATGTTTTCAAGAGCAAGGAGAAATTAGAGAATTATTTGTTTGCTGATGGCAAACCAGTTTATAACGACCTCACCGATGATTACGACAAAGTGCAAGACGGAAGTGTAAAGGGTATTGTTGCCTTACGTGTAAACCGAAAAACTTTACTCAATAAGATTAATAAAAACTTTGAACGGGGAAGCAAAATTGAAATTGTATCCGAAAACGGACAGGAACATTTTTCTGATAAAACGCTTGAAACCATTTACAATATTGACCAAAAGCTAAACAGTTTTTATATCGGTAATGACAGCGACTATTTCATTCACGAAAACTTACAGGAGTTCCTAACGCAGGAAAAAGAACGCTACATCAAAAATCATATACTTAGCGACCTTAAGAGTATTTTAGATGGCAAGTTGGATAACACAACATTAATTATTGCCAAAGCATTTGAATCTGTTAGCAGCAGAATTATTGACTTTTTAAGTTCTATTGAAGAGTTTCAAAAGAAACTCTTTACAATGAAAAAGAAAGTGGTAGAAAGTGAATATTGCCTTACCATAGATAACATTGATGAGAAATTTTACGAAGAAATTTTAGACAACAAAGCCCAACTTGCCGAATGGGAAAAGCTGTTTAGTTTAAAAGTAAAAACCCTTGCCGACATGAAAGGCCAACCCACATTGGTTTTAGATACAAAATTCTTTAAGCAGATAGATGGCAGCAATCCGTTTAAGGATAAAATACTGGCAGAGATTGAAAATTTAGATGAAAGAACGAATGGTGTCTTGGTTAATTCGGAGAATTATCAAGCATTAAATCTAATTGAAGAACGATATAACGGTAAAATAAATTGCAATTATATCGACCCACCGTATAACACTGGAGCTTCTGAAATACTTTACAAAAATCATTTTCGACATTCTTCTTGGTTGACCATTATGCACCAAAATCTTCTTAAATCTAAATCTTTGTTGCATAAAGATGGCTTAATAAATTGTGCTATAGATGATTTTGAAGTTCAAAATTTAGGACAATTAATGAACGAAATATTCGGTATAGAAAACCGTCTTGGATATTTGATAATTGAAATAAAACCATCAGGTAGAACCAACGATGAATTTTTGGCAACTTCACACGAATACATTTTAACATATGCAAAGAAAAAAGAAAATGTGAATATCAATTTTATTGAACTGACTGAAACTAAAAAGGCTGAGTATAAATATTCAGACGATATTTCGGCATACAAGTGGAGAGATTTTTTGAGAACAGGTGGTTATTCTACGCCAAGAGAACGACCAAACTCTTTTTACCCAATATATTTAAACCCAGAGACTGAAGATGTTTCGCTTGAATTAGGAAATGGATTTGTTAAAATTGAACCTATTGATAGTGATGGAAAACAAAGAGTTTGGAGAAAAACTCGACCATCTTTTTTGAAACATTTAAAAGTTGGTGATATTAAAATTGAAAAAACAAATGGCGATTATAAAGTAAGAATTAAGGATAGAATTAAAGTTGGTAGTAGACCAAAGAGTGTTTGGGTGGGTGCGCAATATGATGCTTCTTCACATGGAACAAAACTACTTAAGAAACTGTTCGGCAAATCTCCATTCAGCTTTTCTAAATCATTATATGCTGTAATTGAAACAATTAATTTATCTACTGATAGTCAGTCACTAATTCTTGACCAATTTGCAGGTTCAGGAACGACAGGTCACGCTGTTATAAAAATTAATAAAGTGGATGAAGAAGAAGGACTAAGAAAATATATCTTGGTTGAAGTTGGAAAATATTTTGATTCAGTAACAAAGACACGTATTCAAAAGGTTATTTACAGTGATAACTGGAAAGATGGTAAACCTATTAACAATGATGGCTCAACAATCCACATTTTTAAATATTTTGTTCTCGAACAATATGAAGATATATTAGATGCTATTGAACAATATGAAGGCGAAACACCCAAAAATCTTCCGTTAAAATATCTCTATAAGCCCGAACTCAATAAAATCAATAGCACTTTAAACCTTAGTAAACCGTTCAGCAATAAAATAAAATACGGTCAGCCAACCAAAGAAGGCTTTGTTGATTTGGTTGACACCTACAATTACCTGGAAGGCTATGAAGTGAAAGGTATTAAAACCTACACCGTTGGCAAGAAGTATTACAAAGTGGTTGAAACGAATGATACCTTGGTGGTTTGGCGTGATATTGCTTTAGGTGAAGATGATAGCAAAGCCATTATCGAAATTGCAGGGAAATACCCCAAAGCGACACAAATAGAAGTCAATTATGATTTCAATATTCTGGCTACACTAAAAGACAAACAATTGCAGGTAGGTAAAAGAGTGTTAGGACTAAACATTATTCACGCTGATATATTTAATCAATAGACCCAATGGAATTAAAGCTATACCAACATATACGCAAACATTTCCTGAAGGAAACGATTGATTTATTCGACAAGGCAACACAAGACAAAATTGAAGCATTTGATGCTTCCATAGGTTTGGACGAGAAAGTTTTGGATGCTGTAAAAAAGTATTTGAAAGCTTACAACTCATACCTTGAAGCACACAAGCAAAACAAGGTTACACTTCGCTATTATCAGATTTTAGCCGTTTACTTTACCGAAGTATTCTTTAGAAACAGAGACAACAAAGAATTTGAAGATTTTGCTAAAAGTGCATTGGCATATTGGATGGCAACAGGTAGTGGAAAAACAATAATAATGCATATCAATGTTTTTCAGTTTATTGAACACAACAAAGGTTTCAAAGACCTTGAAATCATTATCACAACACCTGGAGTAAACTTGATTCATCAACACGAAAGGGAAGTAACGCCACTGGTGGAGTATCTAAACAAGATACATCGCAATAAAATCAGGTTTACCATCGACACAACAAGTGCCTTGCTAAACAAAGCCGATGATTTTTTTGATTTTCCCGACAACAAAAAATATCAACGTTTAATTTTAGTTGATGAAGCTCACATTGGTTTGGGAACAAATCAAAAAGATGATGAAGGTGAATTTTTAAAACTCCGCAGACGACTGAACATCAAGCACAGTTTCCTTTTTGAGTATTCTGCCACTTTCCACAACCTTGACAGCAAACTTGAAAACGAATACAACAAATCCATTATCTACGATTACAACTACAACCTGTTTTATCGTGATGGATATGGAAAGGATTTTTACTTCGAGAAAATAAATGCAGATGTGCTGCAAAATGGCAGTTTAGATGACAACCTTGCATTGAACTTAAAAGTGATTGAAGAAAAATTGGATGTATTCAATAAACTGGATTACTCAGATATGAAAGACCTTTTTTCGGCAACCACTTTTCCTGACCGACCATTGATTGCCTTTATGGGCAATACGGTTAACGACAAAAAGGAAGAAGGCAAAAAAGGAGATGATGAACTTTCGGATATTTCAAAAATTGTTGACTATCTGGCAAAACTCACGGAAACAGACAGAGCCAAATTCAAAAACTTATTCAACAACTATTACAAAGGCAAGCTAAAACTGACACGCAATACACAGGCAGACGATGAAATATTGCTTTCATACGGCACAGGCGATTATTGGGGTATTGTTAACGTTGGTAATGGTTTGAATTTTATCAATGACTACAAAGGAGAAAACGTAGATAAAATAACCAGCACTTCGGTTGTCATTACCAACATTGACAAATATCTTTTTGAAAACATAGACAAACCCCAATCTCCTATAAATGTATTAATTGGTAGTAGAAAGTTTGCCGAAGGCTGGAACTGTTTTCGTGTTTCGGTAATCGGGTTGATTAATTTAGGTAAAACTAAAGGCAATAAAATCATTCAGATTTTCGGGCGTGGAGTTCGTTTGAAAGGTTTAAAAAATGATGGTAAACGAAAAGACCTGAACCATATTGAAGATTATTTTGCACTTAAACACACGGACTTTGACAAGCTAAAACGATTGGAAACCCTTTGTGTATTCAGTTTGCAACGCAGCTATTTGGAAACCTTTACCGAAGCAGTCAGCAGCGAACTGGAAATAACAAAGACATTTGAAATTTCAGTCAATCCGAGTTTGATAAAACTGAATAGCGGTGATGTAGAATTTGACACCTACAAAAAAGATTTAAAGATTTTCAAACTTTCTAAAACTTCGATTGATGTTAAGAAAGTGTTGCTCTATCCCGCAGATAAAAAAGTAGAGTATGAATTTGTTATTGATGGCAAACAGCAAAAATCTGTTATCAATAGTTTCAGTTTCAGTTTGGATTACCGAACAAACAGAAATGAAGAAGGTAAAAACATTAGAAACTCTTTAAAACAGGCAAATGATAGCTATTCAGCTTTCATCAATTATCAGCCATTTACCAAAACAATTACGGAACAGGCAGACGAAGCCAATATCAATTTATACAAAGCTGGTGCTGCACTTTCTGAAATCAATATTGATGATGTATTGGCATACATTGATGAAATCAAATACAAAGACGAATTACCTGAACTTGACTTTGATTTTACCGAAAATGTTAACAATAAAATCGGAGAAGAATTTGTAAAGAAAGTCCGAAACAAAATTAACTGGCATCTGAACAGCAGCATTTATCAATACGAAGAAGAACTAAAACAAAGTCAGGGAGAAATTAAAGGCGATTTTATTGAGAAATACACTTTGGTTAAATCATTCAAACTCTCAAAGAAAGTTGGAGCAACAACCAAACAGAAAACAGAAAAGGAACTTAATCAAGAAATTGCCGACTTCACCAAAACCATAAGAGATATTGAGAACGCATTAATCATTGACAAAATCGGTAATCATATTTATGAGCCACTACTTCGTGAAAACAAACTGGTTTTAAAAGATGATGTAAAACTCACACCCGACAAACTCAATGATGGTGAAAAGAAATTTGTAAAGGACTTTGCAAAATACATCAAAGACAAGCCAGACAAATTCAATGACTTTGATGTGTACTTAATGCGAAATGTTGAATCTTTGAAATCAATCGGTATCTATCTAAATGATGATAGCGAAGTTTTCTATCCTGACTTTATTATGTGGCTAATTACCAAAGACAAAGTTTTTATCAATTTCATTGACCCAAAAGGACAAATGGGAACAAAGGACTTTGCCACCGAGCAATACAAAGAGAAAGTTACCATTGCCGACAAAAGCACTAATACGACTTTGCCAAACATTGAAAAAGAATTGAAACGAATACACAAGAAGGACTTTGTTTTAAACTCATTCATTTTGCTTCGTGACAGTTCAGAACTCGGTAAATTGGCAAAGGCAGACTGGAAAAAAGAAAATATGATTGCTAAAAACATTCTTCGCCTCGACTGGTATAAGGAAGATGAAAAAGAAAATAATGCAGACCAGACAAAATTGGTGGACAATAAAACATATTTGGATTGGATAATAGAGAAAACAAAATAAGCCCACGCATTTTGCAAGCACAATTAAAAACCGCACGAGCCAACACACGACCAAAGTTTTTAAGAGAGTATTTTTTCTCCCACCCAAAGAAAACTTTTTTCCCACCCTTCCTTTTTTAATAAATTTATTTTCTCCAACGCACGGGCTGACTGCAAACTTGCAACGACACAGCTATGAATGTAAATCGTTTCGGACAAAGTTGAACCCACTTTCAAACTATAAATACAATTCTTAAATTCGCAATCAGAAATTAAACAACTTTTATAATGCTATTTAAACTATCAGCAACACAAGAAAGCGAGTTACTAAGCCAACCCGAAACAGGAATGGGTTATCAGGTAATTGAAGCAACAAAATCAGGAACTTACACAAGAGAAAAATTTCTTGTCCTCAATTCAGAAGTAGTCATTGAAATGAATGGCAGCGAATCCGAGAATGTTCGCAAAGTAATCGATGAAGGAATCATGGCATTTAAAGCAAGTGCGCCTTTCATTACGCTGAATTCAATTGTTGTTTTAAATGAAAAGCAAAATAGTAACATAGTCAACGAAAGCAAAAATGAAAACGAAAGAGGAGCAATTGATAACCCGGTAGCAAATGCAAACGGAGTGGAAATTTTTGTTCGTCTTTCTGCATTTAATAATGACCGCAGAATAGACAGAATAAATAAATGTTTGCTTGCAGGAAGTTACACAACAACCATGGACGATTACCTGTCGTGCAAAGCAACAAATGACGACCCGCTTGAACGATATGCTTTACCGAATAATAATAAAATACAGTTTGCATTCCACATTCAGCCAAAGCGTACCGATACCTTGCAGAGAGGAAAAGTGCAACCTGCCTTTGGAAAAAGAGGCGGAGGCATAGAAGCATACTTTGCCAAAGGCACATCATCCGGAACATTTCTTAAACAAACACCTTACTAAAAACAGTTTATCATGCAATCAAGAGAGTTAAAATTATCCGACAGTTTTATAAATATTCTTGTCAATCTTCCCGAAAGCGGAATGGGCTATCAAATAGTAAAAGTGATTTTAAAAAGCGGACAAATTTTGCATCAGCACAAAGTCCTCAATTCTGAAATCCTGATGTTGGAAGAAAACGAAAACATCACCGTAAAAGACATTGATAAAATTGAATTAGAAAAAAGAAATTAACATATGTTATAAGTAAAAATGAATTCAGCACAACTAACAAAATACCGCGAAGCAGTTGAAAATGCGGAAGAGTACATTACGATTATGAGCAGTTGGGACAATAAAAAGTTAGAGAAACATCTATCCATTTTTCAGAAACAAATGCAAATGGCTTTTCAAAATCAAAACCATCAGGCATTCGAGCTTTTGCAGGAATACGAGCGGCAAGTAATCCTCGCACGACTTATTCAATGTTGAGTCTTTAAAAACGCACAAGCCAACTCACGAAGCAATTTTTTTAAGTGAGTTTTTCGCCAACGCTTTATCAAATTCCACTAAACAGAATTATATCTTTGACTTCAACAAAATACAAAACCTAATAAATGAAAATCAGACAAATCATAGACAAGATTGACGAGAACCAACTTTTCGTTCCAGCATTTCAAAGAGAATATGTTTGGAAAAGAGATGATGCGAAACGCCTCATATCTTCTTTAATTAAAGATTATCCCACAGGCACAATGCTTACATGGGAAACAAACAATCCACCCGAACTGAAAGGAAAATATAAGTATGAAGATAATAAAGGTGCAGTGAAAATTATTCTTGACGGACAGCAACGAATTACAACTTTGTATTTGTTGATGAAAGGTGAAATCCCACCCTACTACACCGAAAAGGAAATTGAAAACGACATTAGAAACTTGTATGTTAATGTTGAAACGATTGAGTTGGAATATTACAAAGTAAAGATGATGGAGAACAATCCGCTGTGGATAAACATCACTGATATTTTCAAAGGCAAAACAAGAGAAAGAGATATTACAGACGAGTTAGAAAGAAGAAACAACGGAGAACGATTGCCAAGAGAAAGAGAAACTATTATTTCAGACAATCTAAATGCAATTCAAAGAATTTATGACCGTGATTTTTTAGAACAAGTAATTCCAGTTAAGGCAACAATCAAAGAAGCGATTGACATTTTCTATATCGTAAATGCAAGTGGTGTAAACCTGACTGATGCAGAACTTGCATTAGCTCAAATCTCTGGTTACTGGGCACAGGCAAGAGAACTATTCAAAAAGAAATTGCAGCACTTGGAAAAGCAAGGTTTTGTTTTCAAACTTGACTTTATAGTTTATGCTTTGTTGGCTGTTACTCATAAGATGGGTTCTAAAATGGAAAAGCTGCACACCGCTGACAACAAAGAAAAATTAATTGCAGCTTGGGACAAACTTGACAAAAGTGTTTTGGATTATGTATGCAACTTATTACAAAGTCAGGCATTCGTTGACCACACAGACGAAATCAATTCAGTGTATGCACTCATTCCTATAATCGCATACACATTCAATAAGCCCGACAGCAAACTCAACGAAGAAGAAATAAAGAAAGCAGTGAAGTGGTTTTACTATTCACAAATCAGATTTCGCTACATAAGTCAGTTGCCCCAGAAGTTAGACAAAGACATTGGAATAATTAACGACAATCCAAATCCGTTTGACACTTTGCTTGCATTGATTGATGAAGAAAGACCTTTGGAAATAAAGCCGTCAGAATTTATTGGCAGAGATATTCGGCATCCGCTTTTTGCTTTAATGAAATGGTATTTTAAAAGTAAAGGAGCAGTTTGTCTTGGAACTGGTTTATCACTTCGTAAAAACATGGGCAAGAAATACAGTTTGGAACGAGACCATATTTTCGCTTATTCTGTTTTGAGAGATTCAGGAATTTATGACATGGACAATCAGTTTCAATATGCCATTGCACAAGAGATAACAAACAGAGCTATTCTTACTTCGGTTGAGAACAGAGAGAAGTCAGCAATGTTTGCCGATGTGTATTTGAAAAATGTAAAAAAGAATTTTCCAAACGCTTTAAAACTTCAAAGTATTCCAGAAGATGAAACACTTTGGAAAGTTGAGAACTACGAAAAATTTTTAGAAACAAGACGAGAAATGTTAGCGACTGAATTAAACAATTATCTAAAAACAATTTCCATCGGGCAAGTAACAGTTTCTACGACTGTAGATTTAATGGATATGATTCAATCAGGAGAACATGGTTTCCTTGAATTCAAATCTACAATGCGTTGGAACTGGAAAGAAAACCGTCTTGACAAAAAGATGGAAGAAATAGTTTTAAAAACTATTTCCGCTTTCAGCAATGCAGAAGGAGGAAAACTTTTAATCGGTGTTACAGACGAAGGAGAAATTTTAGGACTGGAATCTGACTACAACACTTTCAAGGAAGCGAACAAAGACCATTTTGAATTGCATCTAAGAAACATTTTGAACAACGCTTTCGGGAAAGAGTTTGCAGCGACAAATCTCAATGTAAGATTTCCAATAGTGAACGACTTAGAAATTTGTGAGATTGATATTAAAGCAGCAAAAACTCCTTTGTATTGTGAAGTGGCAGACAAGAATGGTTCACTGCAAAAGAAATTTTATATCAGAAGCGGAAACTCCTCACAAGAATTGGACATACAAGAAACAGCATCATTTATTAAAAACAGATTTTAATTGACATGACACGGGAGAAAGCCAACGCACAAAAAAATACACTCTTAAAAAACGCTGAAGCCATCGCATGACCAAAGTTTTTAAGAGAGTATTTTTTTCTCCCACCCAAAGAAAACTTTTTTCCCACCCTTCCTTTTTTAATAAATTTATTTTCTCCAACGCACGGGCTG
>Ga0163147_10009337_pt1 | contig 10637 bp, 4 predicted proteins | sample OliLakLV19MP6G1_FD_148597 | JGI IMG/M metagenome (GOLD analysis project Ga0163147, IMG submission 148597) | Freshwater microbial mat bacterial communities from Lake Vanda, McMurdo Dry Valleys, Antarctica- Oligotrophic Lake LV.19.MP6.G1 | ecosystem: Environmental > Aquatic > Freshwater > Lake >... | reverse complement strand
ATTAAGTCCTGCCATTCGTTTTCAAAATCAGCCTCAACGGTTCCTTTACTGATGGTACTTTTTATAACATTAATTCTACACCAGGTATTTTTTTTGCTGTCAGTAATTGTATAGCTCACTAAAGCTTCTTCCACATTTTTTGTGTAGCCTTTTGGAGGAGAGTAGGTGATAAGGTCAAAAGTTTCTTTACTAGTATTGGGTGACTGTTGTGGGTTTTCAGGTTGCCCGACAGGCAGTGTTTCTAATTTTTTTAAACTAATGGATTCTATAAAAGCGGTCATCTCTTTTTCATACACATCCGTATTGGTTAGGATAATCATATTTACCATTTTTTCAGCAGCGCTGGCGGTTACTAACAGGGCTACACCCCTGGTGCCTTCGCTTTCATAAGGTGCATGGCCACTTTGTATTTCCCAGCCGTTTTCTGTTGCTGCAGGTTGCATTTCAGGAGCAGCAGAAACGGTTATCGTTTCTTTTACCAAAGAAGTCCATGCCATATCAAAATTTTCTTTTGAATCGGCTGTGCCCGGTGTTGATTTATACAAAGTGATCAGGCAATAACTGTCACTTTTTTCATCGTGTTTTGAAAGCTGAATCGCATCTTTTCCTTCTTTTTTGTCCCATCCCGTTGGAGGAGTAAAAGTTGTAAGGTCAAAAGTTTGCTTTTGTGCAAATGTGTTTTTTGCAAATACTATTAGCAAACAAAGAAGCATTAGTTTTTTCATAATTTAATTTTATTAGGTAAAAGTATTATTGTTGGCGAAAGTTTACTATCCTTTAAAAAAGGGATTTTTAGTTGAGATTGAGTAGGGGAGCAAGTACTCCCTCTTTTGTAATCCCGGAGGTATAGCCTGCAGTAACTTCAATTACTTTTACTTCTCCACTCACATTGCCAATTTCTCCCTCAATGGTTATGTCACCTTTAATACCAGCATCTTTTACTTCCCATTTTCCTGTTGTGTTGTCTGGGCCAATTTTTACAAATTCTTTTACAGATGCACCAGCACCTACTTGTGCAATATGTTCAGTTCCCATATTCCAGTTTGCTCCAAGTCCAAGTTCTAATGTAACATCTTCAAACGCTCCGTCATCGGCATAATTCACTTCAAAACCACCAACAATACCTTCGCCACCTTCTATACCCCAAGAATTACAGTTCCAAAATAATTTACCCGGGGCTATGCCAATTTTCCCTTTAAAGTTTGCACAATATTCTTCTTCCCATTTTTGAAGCGTACCCTTTTTAGCAGGCAATGGTTCATACACAGAACAATTGATTTTGGTTACAATTTTATATTCTAATAAAATATTTCGTACATCTCTCAAATAATCGCTTTCAATTGATGGGAATGGTATGGTTGTTTCGGGCATCCAGTATGGCGCCCAGTTAGCATAATCCCTGAAAAATTTACGGGAAATGTTTTCCCGGCGTTGTGCGTATTGATTCACTAGGGGTGATAACACTGAAAGGTATTTTTGAATTTCTGTATTTAGCTCTTTGCATTTTGCGAGTTCCAAAGCTGCAATTTCATCTTCATCACCTGCTTCTCCACCTTCCAGTTTATTTAATTGAACATCATATTTTTTTGCAATGGCTCTTGTTTTGGCATTATAGGGAATGTTGAGTTTTTTTAAATTGTACTTGAATACATCATCCGTTTTTAAACTTTCATTAAGGTAAGTTTGCGTGCCATCCATAATAATGTATTGCGCTTTTACACGAATGGGTGATATGCCTTTTTTAAAACTTTCTCCCATTAGCTTTTGAACCATATCTTCACTTACTTTTGAGCTTTTAGCTTCAATATTTTCTATCGTCATTTGCAGCGATTCCTTTAATGCATTTAATTCTGTTTCAAATGCGTCCATATCATCCAGGTTGGATGGCATAGCAGGTAATTGTGTTCTTTTTAATAACGGGAATTCTTTTACAGGCAGTGGTGGAAACTGGCTCATTAATTCACCGGGTTTCACTTTATTATTTAGCTGACGCAGAACGGATATTACCTGCTCATCATAAGAGGTTGCTATAGATTTTGTACCATGCTCTTCTGCTTTTTTTACATCTCCTTTTTTAAGGTACATGATGCAGAGGATTTTATTAGCAGTAGGGTTTAGGCTGTCTTTCTGCACCGCTTGCTGAAGTAAATTCATGGCTTTGTTAACATCACCTAAACGATAATAGGCATTACCAAGATTAGAGAGAATAGTAGTTTCACCAGGCCTTTGTTTATTCCAGTACTCCAGTATTGGAATTGATTTTTCCGGAAGCCCACCCATTATTAAAAAGGCAGCAAAATTATTTGCTGCAAGTGCATCAGCAGGATTGTTGGTAACCGCCTTGCTGTATAAATACAAACTTGCTTTCGGCGTGTTTTGTAACCAGGCTGCTAAAGCAATATTGCTGATATCCTTGGATTGAGTTAGTTTTTTATTTTTTACATAATCATCTGCTTTCTTTTTTATTTCGGGTTTTACGGCAATTGAAATTTTTGAATTCAGTTCACTTATATAATTTGTGTAAGCGGCTGTTGTAAAAATGGTGGCAGGTAATTCTTTTAGTTTTGCAGACAAAGAGGGCGTTTCAATCTTTAAGGTAGCAGTAGGAGGGTTGTTAAAAGGAATTGCCGGAACTGTTGAAGCCTTCATATCCGCAGGTATAGTTAACGGTGAAAGCGTATTTAATTTCGGTAAAAAGCGAAATGTATAGGGCGGGGTAATTTCAACAGGTGTTGATTTGCCATTCAATAATGCTTCTAAAGGAGCTAAAGCACCGGGTTGCTTAACAAGGGCGGCAACTTTTTCCATATGGGCATATCCGTTATTTTTTAGATGCACCATTATTAATTGTGGTACATCACTGCCGAGGGTTTTATTATAATAAGCCGGATTTACGGTAACAATTTCTTCCAGCGTTTCTTCTTCTGCATTCGGGTAAGATTTATCCCAATTTTCTACAAATTGTTTAACTGATTCTGCCGTGTATGTTGAATTTGAATAAAAATTTTTGAAGCCTCTGTTTAGCCAATCGGCGGGCTTTTTTAGGTATTGTAATATAACCACTTTGGCAGCTCCTGAGTTCGGCATGCCTTTGCTCATATTGCTTTTAAGTTTTTCCTGATCCTCTTCAAACCATTTTCTACGCTTGGCTTCTTTTTCTGCTGTATAAGTTTTGTCCATCTCTTTATACACTTTTATTTCTGCTTCAAACTGCTTTGCGTTTTGATTGTAAACATCAGACATAAATTTTGTGTCCTTTAAACCGAAAGTTTCTGCATCGATGAGCATTTGTTGCAGGTATTCTTTACGTGTAACAGGTATAAAAACAGGCTTATCACTATTTCGCAAAATGATAAAGTCGTTTACTGTAAACATTTTGGCGGTAGCATTATTCTGTGTCCTGTCTTCATAAAAATCAATTCTGCCTTCGCTGCGTTTTTTTTGGATGGTTTTAAAGGCTGGCTTTCCGTTAATGGTAAAAACACCCTCATCTGATGCAAACTTAAAAGTAAAAAAGTTGTTGAATTTTACATAAATAGAGGATCCACTTTCTCCTTCTGTTTGTATTTGGGTACTGCTATTATTACAATAGTACTCAAAGAACATCATTTGGGAATAGTAGAAACTTTTGAGGCCAGTTACCTTATTAAAATTTTTATGCGTAGAGCCATCATTCAAATAATCAGGAACAAAACTATTGTAGTAGAGCAATTTGGCTCCTGTAAAATTGGTTAATATTTTTTTTGTCCAGTTTTCTGCTTTTGCAAAATGAGGTTTTATTTTATTGATTTCTGTTGTGTTTATTTTGCCGTTAGGAGATTGATACGCATCTACCCCCCTTACTAAAGCAGATGGCTTGTTCGCAGCAAGGGTTTTACAATTTTGAGCATAGTTGGCTTGTGCACAAAGGATAAACAATATGGTAAATATTTTTTTCATTTTTGTTTAATCTTTAATAATTTTAATATTGCTGATAAAAAATTTCTCTGTTTCTCCATCACTGCGCCCATGTGTAAAAGACATCGCATTAAACAACAGCGCAGCCGGAATGGCTTTTTCGAATGCTGCTATCTTATTATTGTCAATAAAAATCTGTAAAGCTTCTTCTTTCTTTTTGATGATTACAGTAATGCGATTGTATTTTTTGTTGTTGGAAAAACCAGGAGCTGTTGTATTTTTAGTTCCATAATAACCGGGAGGATTATTGAACAGTTTTGTTTCAATAATTGCTTCTCCATCTTTGCCATTCCAACCAGGACGTAATCTCAGATTCAGATAGGATTCTGCATTGCCCGGCGATGTTTCTTTTGACAATTGAAAGGCCAATCCTTTTGCACCCCAGGTGAAGTTTTGAGGAACTGCCAATTCGTAACTCAGTGTAAAATTTTGCGGGAATGGTTTTTTTAATAATGTTGCATTAATAGTGTGTCCTTTTAACTCAACCCAGTTTCCCTCCAGCCCTTCCGGTTGGGTTACCACGGCTGATGTACCCGAGCTTGGCGTTGCCTGCCAGCCAACAGGGCTCTTACCGATTGCTGTTGTAGAAAAGTCTTCAAAAAAAAATATATTTTTATCTGAATTATTTTTTTTGCTAATTCCTGATGCTTCGTTAACAGTAACTCTTTCTTTGAAGAAAGGAGAACGAAGTGGTTTATAAGGTTTGTCTTTTACTTTTTCCGGAGCGAAGAAAAAATTATAGACGTAATCAAAATTAAAATTGTTTAGTATGGATTCGTGCAAATGCATATAATAGCGACTGTTTTGCATACCTAAATCCCACCTTATAACAAGCCATTGCGGTTGATCTGATTTGCATAACTCCTGTGCTTTCTTATTTACTCTTAAAATCGGAAAACTCCTTGTAGTGGCATTGTTATCAAACATATCATCGTAACCTTCGGTTGCATTTACAAAAGAAGCAAGGTTTATTTGGGTTTTATCTAATCTTATTTCAGCAATGTCATTCCATTTATTTTTATATTTTTCTTTCAACCTTGCAAGGTTTTTTTGAGCAGTAGCAAATTGTTCTGCTGGCACAGGGTCTATTTTTTGCCAAACTGGAAATTGTTTCTCGACCTGTGTAAAAAACTCACCTATCGTTATTTTATCAAAAGGCAATATGTTGTTTTTAGTCAAAATGACAATGTAGCTTTTCTCTTCAAAAGTCGGACTAAAAAAATGCTGATAAGCTGCAATGTTTTTGTGGTTATCGAAGCCTGATAAATTGCTTGCGGCTTTATCGTTAGGGTTATATCCTTTATCGTTATTTTTAAAATCAGGTAATATAAAATAATGTGCTCCTGCACTGGAAATAAAAGATATAGGGTTGCTGATACTATTTAGACCATTGGCTTCGATGTTCCATTTATCTGTCAATGAATTTTGCGGTACAAATTTTCCTTTCTCATCTTTTTTCAAAAACATATATATTCTTGATCTTGCGCCATACAAATGCGGAAGAGTGTTTGAATGTTGATCGATCGCATTACCAAGAAGACTATTAGAGGAGCTGAATTTTGGTATATAATTTTGATAATAGGTCGCATCTCCCAGGCATCCTTTGGGTACATAAGATTGTTGCATCCATTCTGTAAACAGCTGGCTATAACCTATCTGTTTTGCACTATAAATTCTATCGCCAAGTTGTTTACCTTTCGGGGCTGTAGTATGCTTGCGAATCGCCATCCAGCCAATGTCAATATCGGCAATACTTTCTAAATCGAACCCTATTCGATCATGGTAGATTTGAGCGTAGGAAGTAAGGTTAGCTACAAGGAGGGTAATGAATAGTATTTTTTTCATTGTATGTTAATTTCTTTTCTATTTACCCAGCATGTTTTTCAATGCTGCAAAATCAACTGCTTTCATTATATCTTCCCTAAGCTTTGTTGCTATTGGTTCTTTGTGGTTGTATCTTATGGATACCCAAAAAAATTGTGGAGATGATCTTGGTAATTTTTTATTGAAATAACCAGGATTTGGTTTGATGAGTATTAGTCCAAAGGGATCCTCATCATTAGTAAACAGGTAAGATAAATGGTCTTTCGGATCAATTGTTACAATGGCCTGCTCGTTTAATTCTGCAGCAGGCATTTTCAATTGCGCATCAATTTTATCAAATGCCTGCTTAAAATCTTTTTCAGTATTTGCCAAAAATTTTTCATACCGCTCCTTAATTTGCCGGTAATCCATCTTCATATACTTTTCTAATTTGGCAGGGTCATTTTTGTATGCTGTTTCTTTAAATCCTTTGGTAATTTCATTGTTCTTAAGTGTTTCTTCAATGCCTGATGCCGACATATTCATTAGCACTATCAGCGCCTTTCTTCTTTTTTCTAAAAACTCTTTTTTGGTTACATAAGTATAGGGTAGTTTGCCATCGTAGGTAATCAGCCAGGTGCCGCTTTTACCCGTCATGCCAAATCCAAGGCCGGCATCTATTTCCTTAAAAAACCAATAACCATCTTTTTCAACAGGCATATCTTGCATTACATTAAAGCCTTCCCCTAATAACCTGTCTCCCTGTGCGGTATCATAAATTTCAGCGTTGAACATATTAGCGTTGATAGAAAAAAGGGTGGAGGTTTCGTGTGCTTTCCTGATAATATCACCATCGCAATAATAATTTTTCGGTATAATTGAATAGTAATAGCCATTACCTGTCCTATTCGCTTCAGCCCTTGTATAGGATCCGTTAAAACCAGCTTCTACACCCATTGGCGAATATTTTGATTGTATCATGGCGTGTATAGCGCCCACTACTTTTTTTTGTTTTACAAGATCAGCTACAGCTACGCCAAAGGTGGAGCCTTGCGAATTTGCTTTCCAAACGCCGGGTTTTTGCAACAGTAATTCTTTGCTGCAATCCTGTGAAAATGATGTTATGGAGAGTAAAAGCATAAAGAAAAGCATTGTATTTTTTACAGAGATGTATTTTCCAAAAGATGCTACAACCACTATCCTTTTCCAAATTGTTTGTAAAACACGGGCACACGAAAGATGAATCATTTTTTTTCATTTTATAATAATTAGAACGTCTTTCTTGCTGTATAATAAATTGTTACAGAAAAAATTTTTAACTCTTTAAATTATTAAAATTCAATATTTATACAATTAATACAAGGGTACATTTGAAAAACTACATTTCATCTCTCCGGCAAATCCGTTTGTATATGTCACCTGCATACCGTCACCTTTCGTAATGGATTTCAGGCCTTCTATTATATTGCCAAACACAAAATAGCCGCTGACTTTATTATCTTCCACTTTTTCTATTACCAATTTGCAAAGGGGGGATGCCGCTGGTAATTTTTCATCCAGAGATTCAGAGAAGAAAGTTGCCATATGCCCATTTGCTATAATAGGAGAAAACCGTTGAATGTAAGGCTTCACTGCATTGCCATAAAATAAAACCGCTTCTGTCTTTTTGATTTCAGAGAACTTTTTAGTTCCGTACAAGGGGTTCTTTCGATTAACCTGATCAAAATTAAAAGTTTCAGGTTTTAGCCTCGTATTTACTGTTTCCAGTTCTATTTTAAAATAATTTTCCTTACTGTTTCCTTCTTCCTTACTTGCAGTAAATGTGTACTTATTATCTGATGATTTCATAAACTGAGCATAGGGCAAACTGGTAGTAAGAATTTTGCTTTGCAATTTTACAACTGCAAGGTTTCCAGCTACAGCACCAGGTTGATTGCCGGCATTAACAGCAGGTTTGCTGGTTTTTGAAGCAGGGACTGTTTTATCAGCGGGTACGCCGGATGGTTTTACGTATACGTCTGCCTCCGGTTTAAAAATAAATTCTACCCGGCGGTTTTGTGCTTTACCTTCTGCATTTTTATTGTCGGCTAACGGCTGCTTTTCGCCCCTGCCTTCTACAGTTAGTTTACTTTCATCAATCTTATATTCTTTTACTAAAATGCTTTTAACTGTTTCTGCCCGTTGCTCAGAAAGTTTTTGATTAGCGGCATCATCACCATCGCTGTCTGTATGCCCTACTATCTTTACCGGCGCAGTAACATCTTTTAATACTTTACTAATATCAAGCAAAGACCCCATGCTTTCGAGCCGCAGTTTGGCAGTGCCGGTAAAGAATAATAAATTACTTACAATTTTTCCTTCTTCAAATTTGGCACGGGTATCCGGCACATCTTTGGCAACCCTGATGTTGCTGATAAAAATTTCGGAGCCCCCTACAGGCCCGAATGAAAAACCTAACTGATTGGGCAGGTATTCTTCATTAATAGCCGAAAGGTCATAGACCTTGTTTTCGTTCCACCACATTCGGAACCGTTTGCCCTGCACGCACATACTTATATGAACAGGAGTAGTATTGTTGTAAGCCATATTTGCACTCATATTATCGGATAACCGTTTATCCTGAGAGTAAAGAGCAGCCCTTGATTGCTTACCTCCATTTCCCAGGATTGAGCTAAAGAGGATGGGCGCTTTATCATTTCTTAAATTATCCAAAATAATTTCATCCGTTACCAGGTTGCCGCCTGAGTTCATCAGTGAAATATCAACACGGGGATCATACTCTTTTTTTACCATCAGTAAATCAAACTCTACCGTAAAGTTGTTACCCCAGGATTGTTTTTTATTGCGGGTAATGTGTCTTGAGCTGGTTGATGCCATCTTTAGCCAATTGCCTTCCAATCCATCGATGGTAACCACTTCGGCTGAATTGGAAGTAATCCATCCCATTGGTGTTTCACCGATATTGTCTTTTTCAAAGTTGTCGAAATACAAAATGGTGCTGCCGGGTATAAAATCAAATTTGCTGTACACTTTTAAATCCGGTGCCCCAACTTTAGCAATGTCAGTAGTGGCAGTAGAGGCTTCCTCTTGCTTGCTTTTATCAGGTTTTTCTACAGTCTTTTCAATAGCATCTTGTGCTTTTTGTTTTATTTTTTTTAAAAACTGTGCCTGCAGGTTTAGTGTTAGCAGTAAGGGTAGCAAGAATGTTACAATGTGTTTCATGTGTTTTGTTTTATTACTGAAATAATGTTTTGTTGGGTGTAAATGTACCTGGTGCCTGCAAACCGCTGCTGATGCTAGGTTGCAAGCCATTGTTATTGTAATGATCTATATTACTTTTAAGTTCAATAAATTTTTTGTCTTTGGTTATCACATCTGATACAGATTTATTTTTAGGTTCATCCAATTTTATTTCTCCAACACCGAACACAAAAGTGCTTCCGTCTTCGGCGGTAAATACTTCATTTAAATCCCCGGACTTTAAGGGGATGGTTTCTCCAAAACTTCCGCTTTCCTTTGATGTGGGTGGATGAATTATAATTTTTCCAACGCCAACTATAAATTCTATTATTGGGGGGTCATATATAAGTTCTCCAACACCAACTATAAATTCTATTATTGGTGCGTCATATTTAAGTTCTCCCACACCAACTATAAATTTTCTTGGTTTTTTAGGTGTTTTCTTTTTATTACAGTCAGCACTCATCATACTTTTCAGCAGTTCCCTGGCAAGCTTGCTTTTTTTGAGGTCGGTTAATGGTGCTAAATCGTCAAGAGGTATTTTTGGTAATGGATTTAGGTCTACATCTTTTGGTAGTTTTGATAACGGTGATAATTCGTCAAGTGGTATTTTGGATAAAGGCGTAAGCTCATCATCCGTACTGTTTATCATTGAGGGACTAAAGCTTCCATTGGCAGTTTTAATAAATGGCGCTTTTCCCGGCTGGGCAATCATATTGCCTATACCATATGCAATAGAAGTATTGGGTACAGGATTGTTAGCATTTTGTTTGATGCCAGTTGAATTATTGTTAAAATTTTTTGATGATTTACTTAATTGTCGCCATTCCGCACCTACTGGAATACTAACAACAACGGGGCAGGCAAAATTGGGTATATCCGGAGTGGCAATATTGGCAACTCCATCGCCACTACTCTTAACACATGATTTGGCAAAAGTTTCCTGATCATGGACGGCATTTGCATAAAATTCTGTGATGGATGCTGCCCATGCTAAACACATTGTCATTACTGTATTTTTTGGGTTACCGGCAATGTACCAGATCCAGGTGCAAAAAGCATTGATCCATGTACGGAACTCTTCAATCTGATTAGCATGAAATTCCCTTATTAAAGGATTTGCATAGGCCATAAACTCGTTGTTCTTGCGGTCGTAATCCGGGCATTTATCATTTTTTTCAAACCTGGTCATTTCTGCTCTTTTTCTATTGATTTCTTCCGTGAATGCCAATTGCTTTTGTATATTTTCCGCTTGCATTTTTACAAGATGCTTTTGCAATACGTTCATAATATTTACAGCAATCATACTCATGGTGTTCAGGCCTTTCATAGATTCCTTCATCATTTCTTTTGTAAATTCATCTTCGCCTTTATCCGATAATGCATCAAATTCCACCTCACTTGCATTCTTAAGTTCGTCAATTTTGTCCTGAAGGTTAACAATCATTTTTCCAAAACCATTTTGTATGCCCCTGTCCGTTTCAAATCCGGAAACATTGTCTGATAGTTTGGGGATTTTTATCCAATCTTTTGGGAAAAACTCATAAATGGTGATGCTGCGTTTTATTTTTTCATAATCAAGGTTTTCTAATTTTTCTTGCCCGTTGTTATTTTTAATCATTTGCTCAGTAAAGGGG